>Ga0315281_10005616_pt1 | contig 17933 bp, 15 predicted proteins | sample YL17G07_0_MG_FD_204540 | JGI IMG/M metagenome (GOLD analysis project Ga0315281, IMG submission 204540) | Sediment microbial communities from Yellowstone Lake, YNP, Wyoming, USA - YL17G07_0 | ecosystem: Environmental > Aquatic > Freshwater > Lake > Sediment | place: USA: Wyoming | collected...
TCATCGGCACGTTGGTCGGAAGCACCACGGTCTCCAGGCCATAGATCTCCTGGAATTCGTAGGCCTCGGTATCGGCGGTGCCGGTCATCCCCGCGAGTTTCTTGTACATGCGGAAATAGTTCTGGAAAGTGATCGAGGCGAGCGTCTGGTTTTCGTTCTGGATGGAGACGTTTTCCTTTGCCTCGATCGCCTGGTGCAGACCGTCGGACCAGCGGCGTCCGGCCATGAGCCGGCCGGTGAATTCGTCCACGATCACTACGTCGCTGTCCTGCACCACGTAGTGACGGTCGCGAAAGAACAGATTGTGCGCACGCAGCGCCTGGTTCAGGTGATGCACCAGGTTGACGTAGGCGGGCTCGTAGAGGCTGCGCCCCTCGGGCAGCAGTCCGACGCGCGACAGAAGTTCCTCGGCGTGCTCGTGTCCGGCTTCGGACAGCATCACCGAATGCGCCTTCTCGTCGACGAAGAAGTCGCCCGGCCCGCCTTCCTCCTCCTGGCGCTTGAGCAGCGGTCCGATCTCGTTGACCCGGGAGTAGAGGTCGGTGCGGTCCTCGGCCTGGCCGGAGATGATGAGCGGTGTTCGCGCCTCGTCGATCAGGATCGAGTCGACCTCGTCGACGATGGCATAGTTCAGGGGCCGCTGATAGCGCTCGGCCGCCTGCATCGCCATGTTGTCGCGCAGGTAGTCGAAGCCGAACTCGTTGTTCGTTCCATAGGTGATGTCGGCCGCGTAATTCGACTGCTTCTGGTCGTGCGGCATCTGCGACAGGATCACGCCTACCGACAGGTCGAGGAACCGGTAGACCTTGCCCATCCACTCGGCGTCGCGGTTGGCCAGATAGTCGTTGACCGTGACGATATGGACGCCCCGGCCCGTGAGCGCGTTCAGATAGGCCGGCAACGTCGCAACCAGCGTCTTTCCCTCGCCGGTCCGCATCTCGCCGATTTTCCCGTGGTGCAGCACCATTCCGCCCAGCAGCTGCACATCAAAATGGCGCATGTTCAGCACGCGTCGGGCCGCCTCGCGCACGACGGCGAAGGTTTCCGGCAGCAGCTGATCCACGGTCTCGCCCTTCGCCAGTCTGTCCTTGAACTCGACCGTCTTGCCCTTGAGCTGGGCGTCGCTCAGCGCCGAGATCGCGGGTTCAAAGGCGTTGATTTCACGTACGGCCCTGGAATACTGCTTAAGCAGGCGGTCGTTGCGGCTGCCAAAGATCGCTCTGAGAATGCGGGGAATCATCGTGAGAGATACCTACGCCTCGCGCAAAGGCGCGATTTTAACATGCCGCGGGAGCCTTCCCGGGATCAGGAAGACCTCGGGAACGAGGACTGCGGGCCGCAGGCGAGGCCTGCAGCGTGGTTACCTTATCGACGCTTGCAGGAAACGCGCCGGGTTCTGCGCTGCGCCCTTGTAGCGCACTTCGAAATGCAGGTGAGGACCCGTGGAACGGCCGGTCGAGCCGACTTCGGCGACTTTTCGGCCGCGGCGCACGACCTCTCCGACCTTGACAAGCAGTCTGGACGCGTGGGCATAGCGAGTGATGAAGTCGTTGCCATGGTCGATCTCGACCATCTGGCCATACTGATTGTGATATTCGGCGAACACCACCACGCCGCCGGCTGCCGCGAATACCGGTGTCCCCACATCGGCTATGAAATCGATACCCTCGTGCAGGGCGTGCTGCCCGGTGATGGGATCAATGCGCCAGCCAAAGCTCGAAGCGTTCCAGCTCGCCTCGATTGGTGTGATCGTCGGCATGAGTTTCTTCTTCACCCTGGCATCGAACAGCGTCGATTCCACGATGCCGAGGTAGTCGGTGCGGTTTTCCAGCTGTTTGGACAGCATGTCCAGCTGCTGGCTGAACTCGTCCAGAGACAGATCATGAGGCGGGGACAAGGTCGAAACGGCGCCCCCTCGGCCCGGGACTTCGCTGAACCGGAACTCCTGCGGTTTGAGGCCTGCGAGCCCGGATAGGCGGTCACCCAAGGCGTCGAGTCGCATGAGCTGGGCCTGCATCTGGCCAAGCTTGACTGCCATCGCGTTCAGGTTTTCGCGCAGGAAGTCCTCGGCCTTGCGTGTCTGGTCCTGCTGGGCAGACAGCAGCAGCGATTCAACCATCGGAAGCCGAAACTCGGCAGCGTGGCGCACCGAGACATAGAACAGCGCTCCGGCCAGCACGATGACCATCGCGGCGAGCGCCACTGCACCTGCCACGACATGCGCGCTCGTGAGCGTCAGCGAGCGGGCCCTCGTCAGCCGATTGGAAACTAGAATAATATGCACGTTGTGCCTTCCTTCTGGCTAGGTTACATGCATTCAAAGAACCTGGACGCCTACCTGGTGCAAGCAGACGGCATCAACGCATTGATGCCGCAGGCAAAGCGCCTGCTCGAGCTACGGCAAGTCCTTCTGCAGACCCTCCCCAAACAACTGGCGGAGTTCGCCACCGTGGCGAACTACCGGCAGGGAAGGATTGTTATTTTTGCCGCCAACTCCGCGATTGCGGCCAAGCTGAAACTGCTGGCCCCGGCTCTAAAGGACCGCTTCACCACGCGGGGCCTGCAGGTTACCGCATTGGATATCGAAGTGCAACCTGGACGAGGCACGGAGAGTACCCGCCCAAAGGCGGCCGTACTGACCGAAACAGCGCGCCGGGCTCTTGCCGACCTTGCGTCACAACTTGCTGAATCAGAATTGAAATCTACCATTTCCGCGATCGCCGGACACGCGGTTGACAAACGGGTTAGCAAACGCTGACTGCGCCAGCGCCATCGGTCGCTCGGGCCCGATCAGGGCAGGCTGCTGCAGCGCAACAATCACCGTTCATTTGAGGAGTTGACGCGCAAAGCCTAGGAATTTCCTGTTCCCGGCAGCAAGCACAGGTTCGATTCCAGCCACATTTTCGATCCCCCTGCGTTGAAGCAGTAACGCTCATTGAAGAGAGAACCGTCAGGCAGGCTGGGCAAACAGCCGGACGAAAGCCGGCGGTGCATCCTCCTGGCGGTCGAAGCTCACCAGCTCCCATGCGTCACGGGAGCCCAACAACTCTCGCAGCAGCAGATTGTTGAGCGCGTGGCCGGATTTGTGGGCGCTGAATGACCCGATGATGGGGTGACCGGCCAGATAAAGGTCGCCGATGGCATCCAGCACCTTGTGCTTGACGAACTCGTCGTTGTAGCGAAGTCCTTCGGCGTTCAGCACGCGGTATTCGTCCATGACGATCGCATTGTCAAGGCTGCCGCCCAGTGCGAGTCCACTGGAGCGCAGCGCCTCCACATCCTGCATGAACCCGAAGGTTCGGGCGCGGGCAACCTCCTTCGCATACGAGGTCTCGGCGAAATCGACGGTCGTGGACTGCGAGGACTTTTCCAGCACCGGGTGATCGAACACAATCGAGAAGGAGAGCCTGAATCCGTGGTAGGGCTCGAACCGGGCCCACTTGTCGCCATCGGCCACTTCCACCGTCCGCCGAATTCGCAGAAAGCGCTTGGCAACCGCCTGCTCCTCGATGCCGGCCGACTGTATCAGGAACACGAAGGGCGACGCGCTTCCGTCCATGATCGGAACTTCGGCCCCGGTCAGGTCAACATATGCATTGTCGATACCCAGCCCCGCAAGGGCGGACATGAGATGCTCTACTGTCGCCACCTTGACGCCATGGTCCTCCAGCGTGCTGCAAAGCCGCGTGTCGGTAACCTTGGTGGCCTGCGCACGGATGTCGACCGGCTGCGGCAGATCAATGCGGCGGAAGACAATACCCGTGTCGGGTTGGGCCGGCCGCAGCGTCATCGCGACCTTCTCGCCGGTATGCAGCCCGACCCCGGTCGCACGAATCGCCGATTTCAGCGTGCGCTGCCTAAGCATGTGGGCTGTACTCGCATTGGGTTGGACATGCCGTTGGACATGCGGATGGACTTGCCGTCCGACTTGCCGTTGGACTTGCTACCGGACCTGCGCAAGCATAAGTGTGAATTTTAGCACACGAGCGGCGCGCCTAAAGCGCCTCTGGGGAATACCCCGGTGAGCGCGCCGCACTCGTATCGCGATGATAAGCGGCGCAAGCCGCGGGCGGCGGAGGCAGGCCGCCGGCGGCTTGCGCCGGTCATCCAGGGTCAGGCAGTGCTCCAGCGAGCACACTTCATCCCGTGCCAATTAGACCGGTCACATCCATAGTCAGGATCAGCATTCGCGGCAGTTCTAGTCAGCCTGCTTGCGCAGAAACGCGGGGATGTCCAGTTTGTCCATCCCACTGTTCTGCAATGCCTCGATTGTCGAGGCGCGGCTCCTTTTCGACTTGATGACACCGGAGAGATCGCCTGGGTAGACCTCGGCATCCGTGAGCACCGGAAAGTTGTCGGTCCCGGTTTTCTGCGGCACGACCTGCAGCGTTTTCGGATTGCGCGCGGCAACCGGCTGCCCGAGGCCCGTCGCCACCACCGTGACGCGCAGTTCGTCGGACATGGCGTCGTCATAGACGGCGCCCAGGATCACCGTGGCATCGTCGGCCGCGAAGCCGCGGATCGTTTCCATGATCTCGCGCGTCTCGCGCATCTTCAGACTGGCCCGATTGGCGGTGATATTGACCAGCACGCCGCGCGCCCCCGAGAGGTTCACGCCCTCGAGCAGCGGACTGGCCACCGCCTGCTCCGCGGCAATGCGCGCGCGATCGATTCCGGAAGCAGAGGCCGAGCCCATCATCGCCATGCCCTGCTCGGCCATCACGGTGCGCACGTCCTGGAAGTCGACGTTTATCAGCCCCGGAACGTTTATGATCTCCGATATTCCGGCTACGGCGTTCTTGAGAACGCTGTCGGCTGATGCGAAGGCCTCTTCCATGGTCACGTCCTCGCCGAGAACTTCCTCCAGCTTCTCGTTCAGGATCACTATCACCGAGTCGACATGCTGCGCCAGGTCCTCAATGCCCATTTCGGCCGCCCGCAAGCGCTTGGCGCCCTCGAAGGAAAACGGCTTGGTGACCACCGCGACCGTCAGGATTCCCATTTCCTTGGCGAGCTCAGCGATCACCGGTGCCGCACCCGTGCCGGTGCCGCCGCCCATGCCTCCGGTGATGAAGACCATGTGCGCGCCCCGCAGGGACTCGGAGATCTCGTCGCGTGCCTCGAGGGCCGCTGCGCGGCCCGCCTCGGGCTTGGCCCCGGCGCCGAGTCCGGTCGTGCCTAGCTGCACCTGTGACTTGGCGCTGCCGCGGTGCAATGCCTGTGCATCGGTGTTCGCAGCGACGAATTCGACGCCGCAAACGCCATTCCTGATCATGTGGTCGACGGCGTTGCCACCTGCGCCGCCGACACCGATCACTTTGATTACAGTGCCGTTATGTAATGTTTCCACCAGCTCAAACATGCTTGCCTCCTTCTGAAACGAAATGAAAAACTGCTGCCCCTGGAACGACCCCCGAAAAACCATTGCCCCTCGCCAGGCCACGCGTGCAGTGGCGCCGCCTGGCATGCCAAATCAGAAATTGCGCTGGAACCATTCCCTCATCCTCGAGAGCACCTGCTTGAACGATCCGCCCTGGCGGGAATGCAGCCCGCGCTCGCTTCTCGCCTTGCCGTCGAGCAGCAGACCCACCGCCGTCGAGTAGCGCGGACTGCGAATGACATCGGAGAGCCCCCCCGCGTAGCGCGGCACGCCCAGGCGCACCGGCATATGGAAAATCTCCTCGCCGAGTTCGACCATGCCCTGCATGACCGAGGATCCGCCCGTGAGCACGATCCCCGAGGAAAGCAGTTCCTCGTACCCGGACTCGCGCAGTACCTTCTGCACCAGCGAGTAAAGCTCTTCGACGCGCGGCTCGATCACTTCGGCAAGCGTCTGGCGCGAAAGCTCCCGCGGCGGCCGGTCACCGACGCCCGGCACCTCGATCGTCGCCCCTGCATCGGCAAGCTGGCGAAGCGAGCAGCCGTGCCGCAGCTTGAGTTCCTCGGCCTCCTGGGTCGGTGTTCTGAGCGCCATCGCGATGTCGTTGGTGATCTGGTCGCCGGCGATCGGGATCACTGCCGTGTGGCGGATCGCCCCTTCGCGGAAGATCGCCACATCGGTCGTGCCTCCGCCGATGTCGACCAGGCACACACCGAGCTCCTTCTCGTCCTCGGTGAGCACCGCAAGGCTCGATGCGAGCGGCTGAAGGATGAGGTCGCTCACCTCCAGGCCGCAGCGGCGCACGCACTTGACGATGTTCTGCGCCGCCGAAACCGCGCCAGTGACGATGTGTACCTTGACCTCCAGGCGCACGCCGCTCATGCCGAGCGGCTCGCGCACGCCGTCCTGTCCGTCGATGATGAATTCCTGCGTCAGGATGTGCAGCACCTGCTGGTCGGTCGGAATCGGCATCGCGCGCGCGGTTTCGATCACGCGATCCACGTCCATCGGCGTCACCTCCCGGTCGCGGATCGGCACCATGCCGGTGGAGTTGAAGCTGCGGATGTGGCTGCCGGCGATTCCCGTGTACACGCGCTGGATCTTGCAGTCGGCCATCAGTTCCGCCTCTTCGAGCGCCCGCTGGATGGCATTGACAGTGGCCTCGATGTTGACCACCACGCCCTTCTTCAGCCCCTTCGATTCATGGCTGCCCATGCCAATCACATCGAGCCTTCCGTCCGGACCGAGTTCCGCGACGATGGCGACGACCTTCGAAGTGCCGATGTCCAGGCCGACGATCAGATTCTTGTTTTCCTTGCTCATGATTCAGGCCTTGCGTCGCATCGGTTTCGGAGGTTCGGCGCGCAGGCTCTCCGGCACGCGCAACGCGAAACCGTTGGAGTAGCGCAGATCCACGTAATCAAGCCGGCGCGACAGGCGCCCGAGGGTGCGCGGGTAAACTTCGACGAAGCGGGCGAACCGCTCGCGCACCGGATCTTTTTCGCTGTCGCGGCCAAGCTGCACCGTGAGCCCGTTGGAGAGCCTGAGCTGCCAGCTCTGCCGCTGAGACAGCGCCACCGTGCGCGGTTCCAGCGAGAGCGGCGCCAGCAGTTCGCGAAACAGCGCGTAACGGCGTGCGACTTCCTGCTCGCTTCCGGCCGGTCCCCCGAACTTCGGCAGCTCGGCATCACGCTCGGCACCGACGCGGCCCGCAAATATCTCGCCGTGCAAATTGACCAGCCGCCCTTCGGCTTCCTGTCCCCAGCGTGCCAGCGGCACGTGCTCCTGCAGGCTCACCTCCAGCCGGTCGGGCCAGCGCCGCCTCACCTCCGCTCGCCTGACCCATGGCATCGTCTGGAACATCGAGCGGATCGCCTCGACATCGACGGTGAAGATGGTGCCGCTCACGCGTCCCTGTAATGCATCGACGATCTGGCCGCGGTTCACGTGCTCGAGGTTCCCTTGAACGCTGATCGCACGCAGCGGAAACACCGGCGAATGCGCGATCATCGTTGTGCCCGCATAGACGACGAGGACCAGCGCAAGCGCGTACAGCGCGCTTGCGGCGGTGTTCAGCAGGCGCGGCTCATCCCACATGGGCGAGCTCCAGAATGCGCAAACACAAGTCCTCGAACGAAAGGCCGGTGTGGCGCGCTGCCATCGGCACGAGCGAATGGTCGGTCATGCCCGGAGATGTGTTGACCTCGAGGAACTGCGGCTTGCCGGCGCCGTCGAGCATCAGGTCGACCCGCCCCCAGCCGCGGCAGCCGAGCACGTCGAATGCACGCAGCGCTTCGCGCTGGATGGCGCCTTCAGCATCCGGCGGCAGGCCGCAGGGAATCAGGTAACGCGTGTCGGCGGCGTGGTACTTCGCCTCGTAATCGTAGAATTCGCGCGGCGTCTCCAGGCGAATGACCGGCAATGCATCGCCGCCGAGGATGCCGACTGTAAGCTCCGGCCCGTCGATGAACTGCTCGGCGATGACCACGCTGTCGTAATTGACAGCGAGCGCGTAGGCCTCCTCGAGCTGCGCGGCATCACTCACCTTGCTCATACCTATCGAGGAGCCTTCGTTTGCGGGCTTCACCATGAGCGGCAGGCCCAGCCGCACGGCGACGCCCGTGAGAACCGCATCGCGGGAAAGCAGTTCGCAGCGCGGGGTCGGCACGCCCGCGGCATGCCACAAGAGCTTGGTGCGCCATTTGTCCATGGCGAGCGCGCTGGCGAGCACGCCCGATCCTGTGTAGGGAATGCCGAGCAGCTCCAGTGCGCCCTGCACGGTGCCATCCTCGCCGTAGCGTCCGTGCAGGGCGATGAATGCCCGCGCAAAGCCCTGCGCGACGAGTGTATCCAGTCCGCGCTCCGCCGGATCGAAGGCATGCGCATCGACGCCCCTTCTCCTCAGCGCCGCGAGAACCATCGCGCCGCTGTTGAGCGACACCGGGCGCTCGGCCGACTTGCCGCCCAGGAGAACAGCGACTTTGCCGAATCGATTCATGCCGCTTCACCCACGATCCGTACCTCGGCCTGAAGCTCGATGCCGAAGCGCTCCTTCACCGCCCTGCGCGCATACTCGATCAGCGCTTCGATGTCCGCGGCACGCGCGCGCCCCTTCGGGTTGACGATGAAGTTGGCGTGCTTTTCCGAGATGCGCGCCCCTCCTATCGCGTAGCCCTTGAGCCCGCAGGCCTCGATCAGCCGCGCGGCGTGATCGCCGGGCGGATTTCGGAACACCGACCCCGCGTTGGGCAGGTCAAGCGGCTGCGATTCGACGCGCCGCGCCAGCAACGCGGTAATGCGCTCGCGCGCCTGGTTGCGGTCTCCCGCCTGGAAACGGAACCACGCTGCCGCAAACCAGACGTCTGTGCCCAGGCTGCCGCCCCGGACTGCGCAATGGCGATAACCGATGTCGAACTCGGCCGGCAGGCGCTCGCGCAGATCGCCCCGACGATTGATGGTGATCGCCCGCGCCACGACCTGCCAGGTTTCCGCGCCGTAGCAGCCTGCGTTCATCGCAAGCGCGCCGCCTACGGTGCCTGGAATGCCGGCGAGAAACTCCGCGCCCTGAAGGGCCTGATTCGCGGCGAAGCGCGCGACCTTGGGGCTGGCCACGCCTGCCTCGGCATAGACGCAGTCGCCTTCCATGCGAATCGCGCCGTGGGTGCTGTGGGTAAGCACCACGGTGCCGGGGTAACCGCCGTCACGCACCAGCAGGTTGCTGCCCAGGCCCACCATGCAGACGGGCTCGCCCGCCGGAAGGCTTTTCAGAAATTCAGCCAGATCGGCAATATCGGCAGGTACGTAGGCGCGCGCGGCGCGGCCGCCGGTGCGCCAGCTGACGTGCTTCGCCATCGGCTCCCCCAGGCGCAGCGTGCCGCGCAACACGCGGGCGGCGACCTGGATCGGCTCGGCCATCATCATCTCGCCGCCTCAGCGAGCCGCGCCGGCACGCCGCCGATGGTGCCGGCGCCCATGGTCACGACGACATCGCCTGGCCTGACCGCCTGCATGATCGCCGCGGGCATGTCACCGATGTTCTCGACGAAGATCGGCTCTATCCTGCCCGCCACGCGGATCGCCCGGGCGAGCGCACGGCCGTCCGCCGCAACGATCGGCGGCTCGCCGGCCGCATACACTTCCGCGAGCAGCAGGGCGTCCGCACCCGACAGAACCTGTACGAAATCCTCGAACAGGTCGCGGGTGCGCGTGTAGCGATGCGGCTGGAACGCGAGCACGATGCGCCTGCCGGGAAACGCGCCGCGCGCCGCCTCCAGCGTTGCCTGCATTTCCGCCGGGTGATGGCCGTAGTCGTCAACGAGCGTGAACGTTCCGCCCGCCTTGCCGGCGCCGCCCACGGCAATCTCGCCGCAACGCTGGAAACGGCGCCCGACACCGTGAAATTCGGCCAGCGCCTTCTGGACCGCACTATCGGGCAGCCCCAATTCACCGGCCACCGCGATCGCGGCAAGGGCATTCTGCACGTTGTGCCGGCCGGGCAGGTTGAGCGAGACCGCGAGCGGCGGTGCGCCCTCGCGCCGGCAGGAAAAGCGCATCCGCTCGCCGGCCACGACATCCACAGCGCGGATCGTTGCATCCTCTCGCAGGCCGTAGGTAACAATGTGTTTGGATACGAACGGCATGATTTCGCGAACGTTCGGATCGTCGGCGCACAGGATGGCGCTGCCGTAGAAGGGCAGGTTCTGCAGAAAATCGACGAACGCCTGTTTCAGGCGCGCGAAGTCGTGCTGGTAGGTTTCCATGTGATCGGCATCGATGTTGGTCACAACCGCGACCACCGGCTGCAGGTGCAGGAAGGAGGCGTCGGACTCGTCGGCTTCGACGACGATGAACTCGCCCGCGCCCAGGCGCGCATTCGACGCCGTGCTCGTGAGGCGGCCGCCGATGACAAAGGTCGGGTCCAGGCCCGCCTCGGCCAGTACGCTCGCCACCAGGCTCGTGGTCGTGGTCTTGCCGTGGGTACCCGCCACGGCCACGCCCTTCTTGAGCCGCATGAGTTCGGCCAGCATGAGCGCGCGCGGCACCACCGGGATGCGCCGCGCGTGCGCGGCCATCACCTCGAGGTTGTCCGAGCGCACGGCCGTGGACACCACGACCACGTCCGCCCCGGCGATGTTTTCCGCGCCGTGTCCAAGCGTCACCTTCGCGCCCAGCGCGGCCAGGCGCTCGGTCGCGGCGTTTGCGGCGAGATCGGAGCCGCTCACCTCGTAGCCGAGATTCGCCAGCACTTCGGCAATGCCGCTCATGCCGCTACCGCCAATGCCGACGAAATGGATGCGCTTGACCTTGTGCTTCATGCATTGCCTCGTCGGCATTGGCGGCTTGCCGCCCACGCGCAGCGCGTTAGCGCTGCGGCCAGGAAACCCTCGACGAAATGGATGCGCTTGACCTTGTGCTTCATGCATTGCCTCGTCGGCACTGGCGGTTTGCCGCCCACGCGCAGCGCGTTGGCGCTGCGGCCAAGAAGCCCTCGACGAAATGGATGCGCTTGACCTTGTGCTTCATTTCTTCTCGATCACCACCAGAACGTCCAGACCGCGCCCGCGAGTGCGAGCCAACGGCAATACGCGGTCGCTATGCTTTCGGGCTCCAGCGGCGCTGGCGCAGACGTGGTGCGGGCCCTCCTGTACGCCTCCAGCGAGATCACCTGCGCTACCATCGGCCCGGGTGCCACCTTGCGCTTGGTTTTCATCCGGCCACCTCCATGCAGGAAAGGGCAACTGCGTGGGTCGCATCGGGGCGCGCCAGCGCGCGTGCCTTTTGCGCCATGTCGCGCAACCGCTCGCGCGTCAGTTCCGACAACAGCTCCGCGAGCCGCTCGGGCGTCAGTTCGGGCTGCGGCAGGAGCATCGCCGCGCCGGCGAGCGCGAGATGGCGCGCGTTGCCGGTCTGGTGATCATCGACGGCGTGGGGAAACGGAACCAGGATGCTCGCCACGCCCGCAGCCGCGAGTTCGGATACGGTCAGCGCGCCGGCGCGGCAGAGCACCACATCGGCGTCGGCGTAAGCCGATGCCATGTCCTCGATGAAGGCCACCGTGTTCGCAATCACGCCGGAGTCGCGATAGCCCTGGACGAGCTCGTCGATGAGCTTTACGCCGGACTGGTGTGTGACCGCAGGCCTCCGCTCCAGGGACATGAGCGCAAGCGCCTTCGGAACCGTCTGGTTCAGGATTTTCGCGCCCAGGCTCCCGCCCACCACGAGCAGCTTCAGCGGTCCGGAACGCGCGCCATAGCGTTCAGCCGGAGGAGCGAGCCCCGCGATGTCCGGCCGCACGGGATTGCCGGTCACCGTGGCGCTCCTGAGAGCCCCGGGGAACGCGCACAGAATCCGGTCGGCGACGCCTGCAAGAACGCGGTTCGCAAGCCCCGCGACCGAATTCTGCTCGTGTATCACCAATGGCCTGCCAAACAGCACGGCCATCATGCCGCCGGGAAACGACTGGTAGCCACCCATGCCGAGCAGCACATCGGGCCGCTGCGCGAATATTGCCCGCGCCGCCTGCCAGAAGGCCACGAGCAACCGCAACGGCAGCAGCGCGAAGGCGGCGAGGCCTTTCCCGCGCAGCCCGGCAAAGCTGACCCAGGCGATCTCGTAACCGCGCTGGGGCACGAGCGTGGCCTCCATGCCGCCGGGCGCACCCAGCCAGACCACGCGCCAGCCGCGGCTGCGCAGCTCGTCGGCCACCGCGAGGCCCGGAAACACATGCCCCCCCGTTCCGCCCGCCATGATCATGATGGTCTTGGCCATGTCACGCCGGATGCCCTTTCATCATCTGACGGGATTCCCAGTCGATGCGCAACAGGATCGCCAATGCCATGCAGTTGGCGAGAATCCCGCTGCCCCCGAAACTCATGAGCGGCAGCGTCAGCCCCTTGGTCGGCAGCACACCCATGTTGACGCCCATATTGATGAGCGCCTGCACGCCGAGCCACACCGCGATGCCCTGCGCCACGAGCGCCGAGTAGGGCCGCTCCAGCTTCACGGCCAGCCTGCCGATCGCGAATGCGCGGATGACCAGCCACGCGAACAGGGCGATCACGATGATCACGCCGGCAAATCCGAGTTCCTCGCCGATCACGGCGAGGAGAAAGTCGGTATGCGCCTCGGGCAGGTAGAGAAGCTTTTCCACGCTCCCGCCGAGCCCCACGCCCATCCATTCACCGCGCCCGAACGCGATCAGCGCATGCGAGAGCTGGTAACCCTTTCCGAACGGGTCGGACCACGGATCCATGAAACCGAAGATGCGCTGCATGCGATAGGGTGATGACAGCACCAGGCCGGCAAAGCCGATGGCAAGCAGCACCAGAAGTCCCGCGAACCAGCGGCCGTTCATTCCCCCGAGGAATAGGATCGCCATCGCGATTGCAGTGATCACCACGAACGCCCCGAAGTCCGGTTCGTGGAGCAGCAGCCACCCCACGACGAGCATTACTGCGAACATCGGCAGCAGGCCGCGCTTGAAACTGTGCATCAGCGCCGCCTTGCGCATCGTGTAATCAGCTGCATAGAGCACCGCAAACAGCTTCATCAGCTCCGAGGGCTGCAGATTGGCCACGCCGAGCGACAGCCAGCGACGCGCCCCGTTCACCTCACGACCGAGCCCCGGAATGAGTACCAGCGCAAGCAGCAGCACGCCGGTGGCGAACAGCCAGGGCGCGAGTCTCTGCCACAGATGCATCGGGACCTGAAAGACGACCATGCCGGCGACAATGCTCGTGGCGAGGAATATCGAATGGCGCACGAGGAAATAGGTCTCCCTGCCGCCGGTGAATTTGCTCGTCTCGGCAAGGGCGATGGACGCCGAGTAGACCATTACCAGGCCCACCATTAGCAACCCGAGCGCAGTCCACAGCAGGACTGCGTCATATTCGGCCATGGGCGCGCGGCCGGGACCAATGTGACCCATGTGACCGGCGTGACTAGGGCGCCGTCGCATCGATGAGCCTTGTCACGGCGTCGCGAAATACTTCGCCGCGATGCTTGTAGTTGCGGAACATGTCGAAGCTCGCGCACGCGGGCGAAAGCAGCACCGCGTCGCCGGGTTGCGCTTCAGAGGCCGACAGGGTGACCGCTTCATCCATAGTACCGGCGAGACGCACCGGCACACCCGAGCCTTCAAGGGCACGCTCGATGCAGGGCGCATCGCGTCCGATCAGCACTACGGCCCGTGCGGCATTTTTCACAGCGGGCTTGAGAGGCGAGAAATCCTGCGCCTTGCCCTCTCCTCCTGCGATCAGCACCACTTTCGCACCTTTCCCATGCGCCGTGCCCGAAAGACCCGTCAGCGCGGCGACGGTGGAGCCCACGTTGGTACCCTTCGAATCGTCGTAGAACCGAACGCCACGCTTCACGCCAACCAACTCGACGCGGTGCGGCAACCCGCGAAATCGGGACAGCGCTTCCAGCAACGGTGCGAATGGCAGGCCCACTGCACTGCACAGAGCCAGCGCGGCAAGCGCATTTGCGGCATTGTGCAGGCCCGCGAGCTGCATCTCGGTAACCGCGAGCAACGCGGTCGAACCCTGCGCGAGCCACAGCTTGCCGCCACGTTCGAGCAGGCCGAAATCCCCGGGCGATCCGGGCACGCCGAGGCCGAAGGTAATGGTCCTGCGCCCGGGAAGCGCCATCGACGAGCTCCACCTATCGTCACGATTGAGGACCTGCACGCCGCTGCCACGAAAAATGCGCGCCTTGGCCGCGGCGTATTCCTGAATCGACGCGTAGCGATCGAGGTGGTCTTCGGACATATTGAGCATGGCCGCGGCAGACACATCGAGCGTAGCCGTGGTCTCCAGCTGGAAGCTCGAGAGCTCGAGCACCCAGGCCTCGGGGTCGCGCCCTGTCTCGCGCCGATGCCGCAGCGCATCGAGCGCCGCCGGGCTGATGTTGCCGGCGACCTCGCAGTCCAGGCCTGCCGCGGCGCACATCGCACCTGCAAGCGCGGTGACCGTGCTCTTGCCGTTGGTGCCCGTGATGGCAAGAATGCGCGGGCGCGGATCACCCGGCTGAGCCTGCGCGAATAGTTCAATGTCGCCGACAACCGGCACGCCGCGCGCACTGGCGCGCCTCACGGCCGGATCGGAGATGGGCACGCCCGGGCTGATCGCAACCAGATCGATTCCCGCGAAGATCCTGTCTGTGAAGTTGCCGCATTCGGCCGCGACCGCCGGCAGCGCGTGCCGCAGTTGCTCCAGACCGGGCGGTGCCGCGCGGGTGTCCGCGACGCGCACGTCCGCCCTCTCGCGCGAAAGCCAGCGCGCCATCGACAGCCCGGTTTCACCCAATCCCAGCACGAGTACCCTCTTTCCCGCGAGATCCATTACCTCAGCTTCAGCGTCGACAGCCCGAACAGCACCAGCATCATGGTGATGATCCAGAACCTGACGACGACCTGAGACTCCTTCCATCCGCCAAGCTCGTAATGGTGGTGCAGCGGCGCCATCCGGAAAATGCGCTTGCCGCCGCTCCATTTGAAGAAAAGCACCTGGATCATCACCGACAGCGTCTCGGCGACGAACACGCCGCCCATGATGAAAAGAACAATCTCCTGGCGCACGATCACGGCCACCGTGCCGAGCGCTGCGCCGAGCGCGAGCGCGCCGACATCGCCCATGAAAACCTCGGCCGGATAAGCGTTGAACCAGAGAAATCCGAGCCCCGCACCCGCCAGCGCGGCGCAGAAAACCATGAGTTCGCTCGCTCCTGGTATGTACGGCAACAACAGGTAGCGCGAGAAATCGACGCGACCGGTCACGAACGCAAATATGCCCAGACCGCCGGCGACCATGACCGCCGGCATGATCGCCAAGCCGTCGAGACCGTCGGTAAGATTGACCGCGTTCGAAGTGCCGACGATCACGAAGTAAGTGAGCGTGATGAAGCCCCACACGCCAAGCGGATAGGCGATGTTCTTGAAAAACGGCAGGATCAGGTCCGCCTTTGGCGGCAAGTTCATCTCGAAACCGCTGCGCACCCAGGCCATGAACAGATCCATGATCTGTGCGTTTGACGGAACCGATACCGCAAAAGCGAGGTAGACGGCCGCAATCAACCCCAGCACCGACTGCCAGAAGAACTTTGTTCGGGCCGAAAGTCCCTGCGGATCGCGGCGCACCACTTTGCGGTAGTCGTCGATCCAGCCGATCACGCCGAAACCGAAAGTCACGACCAGCACGATCCAGACGAAGCGGTTGGAAAGATCCGCCCAAAGGAGCGTGGTGAACAGGATCGCGATCAGCACCAGCGCACCGCCCATCGTCGGTGTGCCGGCCTTGGTGAGGTGCGACTTCGGGCCGTCGTCGCGCACTGCCTGCCCGATCTTGTAGGCAGTGAGCTTTCGTATGACGAGCGGTCCGGCCAGCAGCGACATGGCGAGCGCAGTAAGGCAGGCGAGTACCGCGCGCAGCGTAATGTAGGAAAAGACGTTGAATGCGCGCACGTCCTGGGCGAGCCACTGGGTGAGGGTCAGCAGCATCAGCCGGGCGCCTCGTCGACGAGCGCGTCAACGACCCGCTCCATGCGCATGAAGCGCGATCCCTTCACCAGTATCGTGGTTCCCGCAAATGCCTTCGGGGCGACGTCATCCAGCAGGCTCTCGATCTGCGCATACCAGATGCCGCCCGAGCCGAATTCGGCGAAGGCATGGGCGGCCAGATCGCCGATCGCAAGCAACTCGTCGATGCCCGCCTGCGCCGCGCAGCGTCCGATCTCGCGGTGGAACGCCTCGCCGTGCCTGCCGACCTCGCCCATATCGCCCAGCACCAGGACGCGCCGGCCCGGCAGCTTGCGCAGCACCTCGATCGCCGCACGCACCGAGTCGGGATTTGCGTTATACGTGTCGTCGATGATCACCGCACCGCCGCGGCCGCGCTTGACCTGCAGCCGCCCCTTCACGGCCGTAAATCCCGACAGCCCCTTCGCGACCATCGAAAGACTGGCGCCGGCAGCAGTCGCTCCGGCCGCCGCACCCACAGCGTTGCGTACGCTGTGCAGGCCGGCTACCTGCAGCGTGAATTTCATGCTGCCCTCGGGCGCCGTGAGGACGATGTCGCTGCCGAAATCCGTCAGCGTGTAGCGGCCGCGGACCGCCGCGGGCTGTTCGACTCCGAAGTCCCGGACCTGCCCCGGCCGCACCAGGCTGCGCCAGTACGCGGCGTAGGGATCATCCGCATTGATCACCGCGGTGCCGTCCGCGGGCAGCGCGGCGAATGCCGCGCCATGCTCGCGTGCGACTTCCTCCACGCCATTCATGAATTCCTGGTGCTCGCGTTGGGCGTTGTTCACCAGCGCCACGGTCGGGCGCGCAATGCCGGCAAGGTAGGCAGTCTCACCCGGATGGTTCATGCCGACCTCGATCACGGCGGCGCGATGCGTGGGGCGAAGCCGGAGCAGCGTCACCGGAAGCCCGATGTCGTTGTTCAGATTTCCCTCCGTGGCGAGCGTGGCTTGCTCGCCGTATTGGGCGCGCAGGATGGCCGCGATCATCTCCTTCACCGTCGTCTTGCCGTTGCTGCCCGCAACCGCGATCAGGGGGATGGCAAACCGCGCGCGCCAGTGCCCGGCCAGCCGCCCCAGCGCACGCCGCGTATCCTCGACGGCAATGCAGGGAATCACCGGCTCGCTGGTTGCGAGCCCCGACGCTTCGTTCACCATCGCGGCAGCCGCGCCCCGCGCCTTCGCGGCCTCGATGAAACCATGGCCATCGAAGCGCTCGCCTCGCAGCGCGACGAACAAGGCGCCCGCCTCGATCGAGCGGCTGTCGGTGGACACCGACGTAAAGCGCGCCGGCGCGCCGCACACATGTCCTCCAATTGCCTGCGCGGCGTCGCCGATGCTCATCATGGCTCCCAACGCCCCAAGGCGGCCTGCGCCTCAAGCGAATCCGAAAACGGCAGCTTCTGGCCCCCGACCTCCTGAAAGGTCTCATGGCCCTTGCCCGCGAGCAGCACCACATCGCCCGCGCGCGCCGAGGCCACTGCGGCGGCGATGGCCGCGCGCCGATCCGCGATCGCCTCGTACGCAACCGTGATCCCGGCAGCGATCTCTGAAATGATCGCGTCCGGATCTTCGCCGCGCGGATTGTCGCTGGTGACGATGATCCGGTCGGCGTGGCGCGAGGCGACGGCGCCCATGAGCGGGCGCTTGCCGCGGTCCCGATCGCCGCCGCAGCCGAAGACCACGCACAAGCGACCGTTATCCGCGGCTGCCACGTCCCTCAGAGCGTGCGCGACCTTGTCAAGCGCGTCCGGCGAATGCGCGTAGTCGATAACCACCAGGGGCCGCGCGCCGCCTCCGATGCGCTCCAGGCGCCCGGGCACCGGAACGAGCATGGCGAGCGCGCGGGTCGCCTGCGCGAACGGGACGCCCGATACCAACATGGTGGCGAGCACGCCCAGAAGGTTCGAAATACTGAAACGGCCGAGCAGCGTGCTTTCGATGCGCGCCTCGCCCCAGGAGCTGCGCGCGGTGAACGCGATGCCCTGCGCGGATACGCTGATGTCCTGCGCCTCGACGAAATACTCCAGGCCGGAGC
>Ga0315281_10005617_pt1 | contig 17933 bp, 12 predicted proteins | sample YL17G07_0_MG_FD_204540 | JGI IMG/M metagenome (GOLD analysis project Ga0315281, IMG submission 204540) | Sediment microbial communities from Yellowstone Lake, YNP, Wyoming, USA - YL17G07_0 | ecosystem: Environmental > Aquatic > Freshwater > Lake > Sediment | place: USA: Wyoming | collected...
CGAATGGGCGCGCGGAGATTTCGTCTCCCGCCCCTTTAGCGATTTTCTCTCGGCCGCGCCGAACTCCGAGGCCGTGCGCGCCTTTGAACTTATCCGCCCCGGCAATGCGCGTTTGGCGCCCGCGGTCTCCCTTCGCACCCGGAGCGGGCGACTCGTCGCCGTAGATTTTAAATTGACGGCGTTCATGGAGAACGACGAAGTGCTGGTGCTGGCGCTGGCCACGCCGGTGGCCGAGCGGCTGTCCGGGCAGAAAGAAATCGAACAACACACCCGCGCTTTTGCGGCGATTGACGGATTGCTGAAACTCCTCACGGAGCCGGACACAGGACTGACTCCCGAAGCCATCCTCGACTCGGCGTTGAAGCACGCGCAAACCATGTTGGGCGCAGATGCAGTGGGGTTGTATCGCGGCGACCCGGGCCAGCCGGGGCTGACTCTCCGGCACGCGCTGGATGTTCCGGCTTTCTTTCCGGCCCGACTCGCGCCGCACGAGACCAGCCTCCTCATGTCGCCGCTCATCTGGATAAACGGGAACTCGCTGGAGCCGCCTCTCCAGCGCGGCGTCCGGCGGGCGGGCTGGCACTATTTCAACGCCCATCCTGTCGGCGAAGGTGACGGCGCGCTCGGAGCGCTGTTCGCCGCCTATCGGCCCACCAACCCGCCGATCTCGCTGGCCCCGGCTCTGCTCGCCATCGCGGCGCGCCATTTTCATCACCTCGTCATCCACTTAACGCGCACGGCCCACGAGATCAGCGCCCACGACCGCGCCGTGCAACTCGCCAATCGCCTCGCCGCCATCAACGCGGAAGTCGCCGAGGGCATCGTCGTCATCGGGCAGGATGGCACGCTCGACGAGATCAACACGGCGGCGGCGCAAATGCTGGGCTACCGCTCCGAAGACATCGTCGGCCTGCCGCATGGTGACGTGCTATTTTTTGACGACCCCTTAACCGAAGCGCTGCGACAAGGATTGAACGGCGCGGGCCTCGCCGCGCGCGAGGGGCAACTCCTCCGCCGGAGCGGGGAGGCGTTCCCCGTGCTGGCCCGCCTCCGCCCCCTGCCCGACCTCGGGTGTGTGCTGACCCTGCGCGATCTCTCCTCCGCGCGCGCGACCGAAATCCGCGAGGAACATCTCGACCATTTGGCGTACGTCGGCGAGACGACGCAGGCCTTCGCTCACGAAGTCCGCGCGCCGCTCAACAACATTGCTCTGAGCGCGCAGTATCTCAAGACCCGGTATCCCGAGGACGAAACCACGCAACAATTCTTGAGCCAGATCGAAGCCGAGTGTCATCGCCTCAACGATATGATGAAAGATATGCTGGCCTGGGCCAAGCCGCTCGACCCTCAGCGCGTGCCGTTTGAGTTGGGCGCGCTCCTGCAAAGGCTCGTGACCCGCTGGAACAGCAAAATCAAGCGGCAGGGGGTAAAGCTCAACGTCAGCATTGCCGACGATTGCCCGCCGGTGCTGGCCGACCCCAAACTCATCGAGCGCGTCTTCGTCAATTTGTTCGAGAACGCTTTATACGTCATGCCGGCGGGTGGCCATCTCTCCATCGCCCTGCGTACCATCGCGCGCGGCCCGTACGATACGGTCGTCGAGGCCGCCGTGACCGACTCCGGCCCCGGGATGCCGGAAGACGTGCGCCGCCGCGTGTTCGATCCGCATTTCACCACCAAACCCGACGGCACCGGCCTCGGCCTTGCCATGTGTAAACGCATCATCACCGTCCATCACGGCGGCATCTCGGTGGAAAGTTATCCCGGCACAGGGACGATTTTCAAGATCACCCTCCCCGCGCTCGACCCCACCCAATCGCACACACCGACCCAATTAGAATTGTAGGGGCGGGGTCGCCCCGCCCAATGGAGTCACCGCCATGTCCGCGACTATTCTCATTGTTGACGACGAAGACCACGCCCGGATGGTGATCGGACTGATGCTCCGCGACGCCGGATACGAAGTGCGCGAGGCCGCCACCTTGCGGGACGCCCACGCCGTGCTCGAACGCGGCGAGGCCGACATCGTTATCCTCGACGTGCAACTGCCCGACGGCTACGGCCCTGACCTGCTCGAACAGATTCACCGCGACCAGCCGAGCCTGCCCGTCATCATGGTTACCGGCTACGGGGATATCAAAAAAGCGGTGAAGGCCATGAAACTCGGCGCGCAGGATTTTATCGAGAAGCCGCTCGACATGGCGCTCGTCCGTCAGGCCGTGGACAATGCCGCCCAAGACGTGGCCCTCCAACGCGAACTCACTCACTTGCGCCAATCGCGCGCCGCCACCGAGCATTGGGTCATCGGTGAGACGCCGACGATGAAGCGGCTCTACAACGATTTAACTCGCGTGGCCCCCGCGCAAACTACCCTGCTCATCACCGGCGCCAACGGCACAGGCAAGGACGTGCTCGCCGGAGTCATTCATCAAATGTCGCCACGCGCCAACAAGCCCTACATCCCAGTCAATTGCGCGAACTTCACCGAAAACTTGCTGGAAACTGAATTGTTCGGCTACGAGGCGGGCGCGTTTACCGGCGCGCTCCAGAAAAAGAAAGAGGGCCTCATCGTCACCGCCGACGGCGGCACGCTCTTCCTCGACGAGGTTTCGACGATGCGCCCCGACCTGCAAGCCCGTCTCTTGCGTGTGCTGGAGAACCGCACCATCCGCCGCGTGGGCGGCACCGCCGAGATCAAAGTGGACGTGCGGATTCTCGCGGCGACCAACCGTGACCTCGCCGAAATGGTGAAGGCCGGGACTTTCCGTGAGGACTTGTATCACCGGCTCAACGTGATTCCTTTACGCCTGCCGTCTCTGTGTGAGCGATTAGAAGATATCCCCGCCCTGGTCGGTTACTTCATCCAGAAATTCAACCGCGAGATGGGGCGCAACGTGCAGGGCGTGGGAGCGTACGTGCTAGACGCGCTCAAAGCCTACAACTGGCCGGGCAACATCCGCCAACTCCGCAACGCCATCGAGCGCGCCATGCTCTTCGCCGACGGCGACACCCTCGAACTCGGCCACTTCGACCCCGACATCGCCGCCCGCTACAACATCCCGGCCTTGCCGCTGGAAGTGCGCTCGCGCGTGGAGGCCTAGCCAACCACTAGACTTCCGAAGTCTGTTTAACGGCACAGGCATACCGCTCGGTGTGCCTGCATTCTTTGCGCTCATACTATCGCTGGTTGGCCTTCCCCTCACGCGTCATAAAACTACGCTCTCTGGCACGCTCCTTGCACGTCCTCCATTTGAGATTTTTAGTTTGAAGTTTGCGATTTCAAGGAGCCGTCTATGTACGACCTCATCACTCCCGACGCTGTCCGCCTGCTCATGGGTTTCACCTTCTTTCCGATGGGTATGCTCTCCATCATCGCCGGACTGCTCCGGCTGGCCTTCGTGCCCTACCGCGCCGAGGCGCAACAACTGGCCGCGCACTCCGCCCGCATCGGCCAGAAGGGCATCACTGAGAACGTCGCCGCCGTCGCCCAATCCGTCACCGGCCTCATTGACTCGGTGAACAACCTCAGCCGCACCTCGTCCGGCAACGCCATCATCCTCGTCATCGTCGGCGCGCTGTTCGTGGCCGCCTCGTACTGGCTGTTGGTCGGCAGTGTCGGGTGATCGCGAAGCATGGCGCGTGACGAGTTTCCCGTTACCCGTCGCCCCCCACTCGTCGCCCCAATCTGGAGCACAAGTCATGGCCTCCCCCTCCACCACCACCCTCCTCCTCGCCTCCCTGCCCGAGTCCATCTGGGCCGAAGCCAATCGCCGCTTGCGCCTCGTGCCGGAACTGTGGACGCTCGCGGAGGATGCGCGCCTCCTCGGCGCTTTCTGCGCCCTGGGCGGTGACCCGCGCCATTGGCAACCCGGCCAACTCGCGCTCACCGCTTACGCCGCGCGCCACGCCGAATGCAACGGGAGCGCGGAGAAGTGGCTCCCCACCGAAGGCCGCGAGCGGATGAACGCCGCTATAGTTCAATTGACTTCGACGAACAAGCCCCTCGACCCGTTGGACGACGCGCTCCCCGCCGCGCTAGCGTTGTGCGTGCGCGGCTACAGCACTAAAGATTGGCATACCATCGCCTCCGAAGCCGCGGAGCAACCCGAGCGTTGGCGTTTGCCTTTGCAATACCTGTGGGGCTTGCTCAAATCGCCCGACCCGCTCTTCGCCGCGCTCATGCAATCCGGCTCGCCGGGCGCGCGCCTCGCCGCGCAATGTCTCGCCGTCAACCACGCCGTCACCGAAGCCGTCGAACTCGTCACCCGCGCCAATTTATCAGTCTCGGCGAATCAATGGCTCACCTTTGCCCGCGCCATCGAAGATCTGGGCGAAGCCGATTACGCCCACACCCTCATGCGCGTTGTCGCCCGGAATTACCCGGACCAAAGCGGTGATTCATCCGCCAATAACCAATTACCGATAACCAATTACTCTATCTCCACCCTCGAAAAAGCCTTCCTCCTCGCCGCCACTGGCGATTTCACCCTCGCCCGTCCAGCCCTCACCGCCGCGTGGACCGAGACGCGCAAAATCACCGGCGCGCTGGCCGGACACATTGGCCGCCTCGCCCTGCAAGCCGATGATCCCGTGACCGCGCGCGAAGGCTATCAGGACGCGCTCGCCGAACACCCTGCCGACCCCGACCTCCGCGCCGGACTCGCCCGCACGCTCGTCGCCCTGAACCAGACCGCCGAGGCGTTGACGACCCTCGAAAACAATTCCACCGCCGGACACGCGCCGTCACTCCTCATTAAAACGCGCGCCCTCCTTGCTAACGGCATCACCGCCGAGGCTTGCGAAACCCTCGGGCAACTGATTCTCGAATCGCTCACGCCCGCCGAGCGCGCCGAAGCCGCGCAGATTCATTTTCAACTCGGCCACACCGCCGAAGCCATCCGCTGGATGCAAGCCGCCGCCGAGGCCGCCCGCACCGATGCGCGCAAATTCATCACCGCCACCCGTTGGCTTCTGCAAGACGAGCGCACTGCCGAAGCGCATTCGCTTGCGCTCGAAGCGGTAGCCCTCGCGCCGCACAACGCCGAAGCCCGCGAACTGCTCGGCGAGACTCTCTTGCAAACCGGCGAACCCGCCGAAGCTCTCAAGCATTTTCAATCCGCCGTCGTCTTCGAGCCGACGCGCCTCACCGCCGGGCTGGGTCTCGCCCGCGCCGCGCTCGGAGCCGGGCAAGCCGTCCTCGCCCGCGAGGCCGCGCGCCGCGTCCTTGCCGCCAGACCCGCGCCCGAGGTCGAAGGTCAGGCCCACGTCCTCATGGGGCAAAGCCTCTCCGCGCAAGGCGCGGACGACGAAGCCTTCGAGCATTTTCATCGCGCCTCCGCTCTCGTGCCGCACGCGCCCGAACCCTGGCACGCCATGGCCAAACATCATCTGCATCGCGGCGAAAAAGATCAAGCCATCCTTGCCCTCGAAGCCGGGCGGCAGGCGCTCACCCACGCCGCCTCGCCGCACGTCGCGCCCTTGCTCATTGACCTCGCCGAAACGTATCAAGCCTTGGGCCGCGCCACTGAAGCCATCACTGCTCTGCGCGAAGCCTGCGCCGCCAGCCCGCAAGTCCACGGCGTTCACTATCGCCTCGGCGCGTTGCTCCGTCAGCAGGGCTATAACACGGAAGCGGTTGACGTTTTGACTCGCGCCCAGCAGATTCGTCCGGGCGATGCGGCGACGTTATTTGAGATGGGCCGCGCGCTCGAAGGCCTCGGCCAACCCGACGCGGCCTGGAGCGCCTACCAGAAATCCGCGCTCGCGCGGCCCGCCGACCCCGAACCGTATCTGGCCCTCGGGCGATTGACTCTCGACCAATGTCGCCAGAAAGTGGCGAGCGCCTCGCCCATGCAAGCCGTGGCCGCGCTCCGCGAATGCGTGAGTCGCGCCCCTGATCACGCCCAGGCCCACGCCCTCCTTGCGCAAGCCCACCAACTGGCAGGTGAACCCAAACCCGCCCTCGCCGCCTATCAACGCGCCCTGCAACTCGCGCCCGCCCGCACCGATTGGGCGCTCGGCTTTGGGCAAGTGTGCCTGGACTTGCAAAAACCCGAGGTCGCCATCGCCGCTTTGCAGGACGCCCTCAAGCACGCGCCCAACGACCCCGCCATTCACCTCGCCCTCGCGCGCGCCTGCGCCCAGAGCGATCTGTGGTCCGACGCGCTCGACACCGCCGACGCCGGGCTTAAGCTCGACCCGGAAAATCCCGCGCTCTATCAACTTATCGCCGAGGCCCACACGCACAACCGCCAACCCGACCGCGCCCTCGCCGCGTGGCAACAAGCAGTGAACCTGAACCCGCGCGATGCGCAAATGCAAATCCGCTACGCCCAATGCCTGCTCACGCAAGGCCGCGCCGACGAGGCCCGGCTCGTCTTCGGTCACGCCCTCGACCTCGGCCCGGATGCGCCGGAAGTACATCTCGCCGCCGGTCAAGCGTTCCTCGAACTCGGCGAAGTCGAACACGCTTACGCCACACTCGCGCACGCCACGCAATTGGCCCCGCACTCTGCCGAAGCGCACGCTGCCTTCGGGCACGCCGCCGACCGCGCGGGCAAGTCCGAGGCCGCGCACGCCGCGTTCCTGCGCGCGTCGGAAATCGAGCCGGAGAACAGCGACCATCTGCGCGAGGCCGGTGAGGCCTTGTGGAGTCTCAATCGTCTCGCGTCCGCGGTCGCGCTCTGGGAACGCGCGCTTACCGTCAGTCCCAAAGACAACCGCACGCTCGCCCGCCTCGGCATGGCCCTCGTGCGCATGGAGCAATACGCCGACGCGCTCGCCAAACTGGAGCGCGCCGTCCTGCAAAATCCCGGCGACCCGGCCATCACGCGCGAGGCCGCCCGCGCCGCGCTCGCCCTCGGCGAGTTCAACAAGGCCGCGCATTATTTGGAGCAGGTCATTGACCACGCGCCCGGCGATGCTGAAGCCCGTTTCCTTTTAGGGCAAGTGCACGAGCAACAAGGCGACACCGAGAAAGCCCTCGCGCTCTACCGGCAAGCCGAGCGCATCCTCCCCGGCGAGGGCCGCTACATCGCCGCCGCCGCTGAGACCCTCGCGCGCCTCGGCGACGTGAGCGAAGCCGTGGCGCAGATGGATCGCGCCCTGGCGGCCAGCCCCGACAGCGATGAAGTGCAACAGCGCGCCGGGGAAATTTATTTGCAAGCCCAGCGTCCCACCGCCGCCGCGCACGCCTTCACGCAACTCGCCGCCGCGCGTCCGCGCGACCCCAACGCGCATCTCGCGCTGGCCCGCGCCCTCGTGATGCTGGTCGAGAACAACGAGCGTGAGACTCACGCCGGATTGCAGACGCGCAAAGCCGCGAAGACGAACTCGCTCTCCGAATCCGACGTGAGCGCGCGTTTGCTGACGACTTTGCAAACCGCCGCCGCGCTCGGCGCTGACCCGCAAGCCGTGCGCTACTGGATGGGCCGCGCCAAAGCCTGCGTGGGCGACCCGAAAGAAGCAAAGCAATTATTAGAGTCGTTGTTAGCGACTCCTTCTGAGCAATTTAAGACCGCGGACTTTTACCGCGCTTTCGGCGCCGCGCTCCGCAAGGCCGGAGAAATTGACCGCGCCCGCGAGGCCCTGCAATCCGCGCTTCAGCACGACGACCCGGCGCTGTATCTCGAACTCGGCCACACTCTCGCGGCCTCCGGCGACCCGCGCGGTTCACTCGCGGCCTACAAACGCGCAACGGCCCTCGCACCGGAATGGCCCATCGCCCACTATCATTTAGCCGAGGCCTTGCAAGCCCTCAACGATCACGCCGAGGCCGCGCAAGTCCTCCAACGCGCCGTCACGCTCAAGCCCGACGCCGCCGCGTGGCACTATCGCCTCGGCCAGACGTATCTGGCGCGGCACGAAATCGCCAATGCGCTCGCGCACTTCCAACGCGCCGTGGAGATTGAGCCGACGAACGAAAACTTCACCGCCGACCTCGCGCGGTCACTCGCCAAAGACGGCGACCTCCCCGGCGCGGTGAGCGCGTTCCAGCGCGCCACCGAAGCCAACCCCAACCGCGCCGAGTTGTGGGCCGAGCGCGGCCAAGCGCATCTCGCGCTCAAAGACCTCGAAGCCGCCGCGGCGTGTTTCGCGCACGCGCTGGAACTGCAACCCGCGCACGTCCCCGCGCTCCTCGGGAGCGCCCGCGCCAGTCTCGCGCTCAAAGATTTGCACGACGCCAACAATAAAGCCGAAGCCGCCGCCCGCCTCGCGCCCGACGACACGGAAGTGCTGACTTGTCTCGCCGGAGTGCAAGCCCTCAAAGGCGACGTGGACGGCGCGGAGAAAAGTTACAGCGCGGTCGCGGCCAAAGCCAAAGACCCCGCCCCGGCGTGGTTCGCCCTCGGGCGGTTGTATTTCGAGAATGGCAAAGTTGACCAGGCGCTGGAAGCCCTCGAACACGCCGTCGCCGCGCAGCCCGACTCCGACGAAATTTTCGCGGCCCTCGGCGAGGTGCACCACTCAGCGGGGAATCTGGACCTGGCGGTGGCGGCTTATCGGCAAGCCGCCCATCTCTCTCAGCACAATCCGCACCACTTGCTCAATCTGGGCCGCGCCCTCCGCGCGCAGGGGCAACTCGATCAGGCTCTCGCCCATTTGCAACAAGCCCGCGACCTCACGCCCACCGCCGAAGCCGTGCTGTTCGAGACCGGCCTCGTCTACGAGCAGCGCAAAGAATACGAGCGCGCTTTGGATATGTTCCAGCGCGCCGCCAAAGTTGCGCCCCGGTCGGCGGCGCATCAAGTAAGGATTGGATTGATCTACAAACAACTGAAGAACTTCGCCGAGGCCGCCGCCGCCTTCGACCGCGCCCTGGCCCTCGACCCGAAGAACAAGGAAGCGACAAAGCAGTCGGCGATTGTGGGCGCGACGACGTTGTGGAATAACGAGCAGAGGGTGAGGGTGTAAAAGCATACTGGCACGCTCCTTGCACTTCATAGCAACGGTAACGAGTTCACGTTACGCTCGCCCCTTATCCGTTGCCCACATGAAACGCGCCGACCTCCTCAACTTACTCGAAGCCTCCCTCGCCGCCGGGCAAGCCGCTTACGCGCGCAAGACGGCGCAACGCTATCTCAACGACTGGCCGGGCGACCTCGGTGTGCAATACGCCCTCGCGCGCGCGACCCTCGCCGACGGCGACTCATCCCTCGCGGTCAAACTCCTCGAAACGCTCACCGCCGCCGACCCTGAAGATTTCAAGGCCCACCGGCTCCTCGGCGACACGCTCAAAGCCCAAAGCAAACTCGATTTCGCGGCTTACGCCTACGCCAACGCGCACGTTTGTGATGGGCTAAATTCTCCAATCTCCAATCCTCCACAGTGGGCCACCGCCTCCCGCGCCGCCTACCTCGCCGAGCGCATTGGCGATTGGGAAACGGCCCGCCGTGAATCCGAAACCGCTCTCAAAGCCGATACGCCTTCGCCGTTGCCCTCGCTCATCCATCTCGCCGGGCTGTGGCACGCCGGGCAATTTGATCTCGCGCTTCCACTGGCGCAGGGTTTTCACGCCCGCTGGCCGCGCGTGATTGGGTTCAAGTTGTGCCTCGCCGAATGTCTTTTACACACCGGCGATTCAACTCGCGCGCTCGAACTCCTGCACGACGCCGCCGCCCAAGATACGACGGGCCGCGTGGCGACCCGCCACTGGGGCGAGAACCACGCCTACCGCGAGATGTGGACGACGACCTTCAGCGCCGCCTCTCTCCCCGGCCCGCTACCATTTGAACTCATCAAGGCGTTGGGGCTGAACAGGCTCAAGGGTGAAGTGCAGAAAACAAAATCCCAAGATTTCGCTCCGAGAGCGTCCAACCTCCAACTTCCAACTTCCAACTTCCAGCTTCCAACTTCCAACTTCCCGCTCGGAGAGCGTCCAACTTCCAATTCTCAGTCCCTTCTCTCTCACATTGACTCTCCTCTCCCCAACCATTTCTCTTCCGTCACCAACTACCAGCCACTAGCCGCCAGCCACACTGCCGAAGAACTCGCCGACATTCAATCGCAACTTGACGCGATTGCAGAACAACTGCATAGCAAACAAGTTTCGCCGCAATTGCCGCTTACCAATTACTATTTGATTTTGACCAGCCGCACTCGTTTGCTACAGGCCTACGGCCCCGAAGGCTTGGCCGCCATTGAGCCAGTGTTGAACTCACTCGCCGCCAACGCCGGGCCGCGCGCGAAGATGACGGCCCGCGTGGTCTACGTGGACGACCCGGCCTCCCTCCATCCCTTCGGATTAAAGCCCGTGAACCCCGGCAACGCGTGGGATATCAAGATGCTCCTGCGTGATCTCGTCGCCGATTTGAAACTCAAACAGACGGGCATCGGCGCCCTGCTCATCGTCGGCGGCGAGGATATTGTTCCCTTTCACCGCCTGCCCAACCCCACTGACGACACCGACGCCGAAGTGCCCTCCGATAATCCCTATGCCACGCCGGACGAAAATTATTTCGTGCCGGAGTGGCCGGTGGGGCGCATCCCCTCCGGCAAGGGCAGTAACCCCGCGCCGCTGATTCGCGCCTTGAAGATTGCCGCCGGAACGCACAGCCCGAACTCCAAACCGCCAACGCGCAGTTGGTTCGCGCGTCTGCTCGATTGGTTCTTCAACTGGAAGATTGAAGGCGAGAGCGCGCGCAGTTTCGGTTACTCGGCGAATGTGTGGAAGAACGCCTCGCTGGCGGTGTACACGACGATTGGCGACCCGCGCGAACTGCTGACTTGCCCCCCGCACGACGCGGCGGCGTTGCCCGTAGAGGGCCTCGCCCCCGCGCGGTTTTCCTATTTCAACTTGCACGGCGTGGAAGACGGCCCAGAATGGTACGGCCAGCGCAGTTACGACGACTCCTATGCCCTCCCCGAATACCCGGTGGCCCTGCGCCCTGCCGATGTGGTGAACTCCGGTCGGGCGCCGGTCATCGTCTTCTCCGAGGCGTGCTACGGCGCGAACATCATCGGCAAGACGCCGGAAGACGCGCTGTGCTTGCGCTTCCTCGACTCTGGCACACGCGCGCTGGTGGCCTCGACGAAGATTGCCTACGGCTCAGTCTCGTCGCCGCTCATCGGCGCGGACTTGCTGGGCAAACTTTTCTGGCAAAACGTGAACGCGGGCGTGCCGGTGGGCGAGGCTCTGCGCCGCGCTAAATTGCAGATGGCGCAAGAGATGCATGAGCGGCAAGGCTTCCTCGACGGCGAAGACCAGAAGACTCTGCTCTCGTTCATCCTCTACGGCGACCCGCTGATGACCGCCCCCGGCGTGAAATCCGACACGCGAAGCGGCGCGAAGCGTTGGGTCCCGAAATTCACCGAACCGCCGCCGCCCGTGTGCGACCGCGCCGAAGCCGAGAGCAACAGTGACATCCCGCCCGAAGTGGTGGCGCAAATCAAAAACGTCGTCGCGCAGTATTTGCCCTCCATGCGCGATGCTGAATGGCGCGTGGCTCACGCGCATGCCAATTGCGACGGCAAGCATCACGCCTGTCCGACGGCGCAATTGAGCAAGGGCGCCCCGGCGCGGCGCATTTCTGCCAATCCGCACAACACCGTAGTGACGCTCTCGAAGACCGTCAACACTTCCACTCGTTCCCATCCGCATTACGCCCGCGTGACGTTGGACGACAAAGGCGCAGTGGTGAAGGTGGCGGTATCACGCTGAGGCGAATTCCCAACTCCAAATTTGGAGTTTGAGATTTGAAGTTTGAAGTTAACAGGATTGACCATGACCTCCATCGGCTTCCACTACTTCCCCGACGAAGACCATTACCGCTCCACGGATTTGCGGGCGTGGCTACCGGAATTGCAGGCGCTCGGCGCGAGGTGGCTGACCCTCGTGGGATCAGTCACCCGCGCGGTCCCGGAGCCTTTCGTGCGGGGGCTGGTCCAGGCCGGGGTCGAGCCAATTGTCCATATAACGGCCTCCCCCATTCGTCCGGTCAACATCGCCCATCTCAAGCCGCTATTGGAATCGTACGAGCACTGGGGCGTGAAGCACGTCGTCCTGTTCAACGAGCCGAACTCGCGCGCGATGTGGCCCGCGCCGGAGTGGGGCAAGACGGCGCTGGTCGAAAGATTTTTAGATATTCTCGCGCCGGTTCTGCTCGCGCAAGCCGAAGCCGGATTGCAACCGACGTTTCCGCCGCTCAAAGCCGGGGGCGAGTGGTGGGATACGGCGTTTCTCGAAGCGGCGTTGGCAAGTCTGACGCGGCGCGGCTTGCAGACGTTAATGAAGCAAATGACTTTTGCCGTGAACCTGTGGACTTTCAACCGCCCGGTGGATTGGGGCGCAGGCGGGCTTAAGCAATGGCCGGAGACGCGGCCCTTTCGGACGCCGCTCGGCTCGCAAGATCAGCGCGGCTTTCATTTGTTCGACTGGTACAACGAGATTATCGCGGCTCGCGCGGGGGAGGCGCGCCCCATCATTTGCCTGGCCGGGGGGCCGCGCCTCGGCGACCTGACGGACCCAAATTTCCCGGCGGTGGACGAAGCCCGGCACGCATCTTGCACAAAAGATATTGCCGAGGCGGTGAACGCAGGGACACTGCCGGGGAACGTGCTGAACGTTAACTTCTGGCTCATCGGCGCAAGCGAGGGCACGCCCTTTGCCCCCGAGACGCTATACCGCACGGATGGGCGCACGCTCCCGGCGGTGGAGGCGCTCAAGCGGTTGGCGACGATGAAGGGGCGGGGTGGAGGCAAAAACAGCGGCAAAACCATTCGCCACTACTTGCTCTTGCCCACCTTCGAGTGGGGCATCTCCGAATGGCACTGGCAAGCGGCGCTGAAGTACGTGCAAGCCCACCGGCCCACCTGCGGCTTCTCCGCCGACGAAGCGCGGCAAGCGCAGTTCGTGACCATCTTCGGCAACGAGCAGGGGGTGAGCAAAGAGATTGAGAATACGTTGAAGCAGGCGGGGTGCCGGGTGGAGCGGATGCAAGTGAACGGTAAGCAGTAAGCGGCAATTGAGATCACGCGCGGCACGGTTTGTGCAACGTAACGTCATGCAACATATATGACCCACGCGCAGAGGAGATAACGATGAACGACGTGCAGAAGACCGTAATCAAAGTGATGGGCCTCGGCGGCGGCGGCTCGAATGCGGTAGACCGGATGATTGAACTCGGCATTGACGGCGTGGACTTCATCGCCGCGAACACTGACGCGCAGGCGCTCAACAAAAGCCAGGCCCCCGTGAAATTGATTCTCGGCCAGCAACGCACGCGCGGCCTCGGCGCGGGCGGCAACCCCGAAGTCGGCGAAGCCGCCGCTATTGAAAGCCGCGACGAAATCGCGCAAGCGCTGGGAGACGCGGATTTGGTCTTCCTCACGGCGGGCATGGGCGGCGGCACGGGCACCGGCTCCATCGCCGTCGCCGCGCAAGTCGCTCGCTCGTTGGGGGCGCTCACCATCGCCATCGTCACCACGCCCTTCACTTTCGAGGGGTCGCGCCGCGAGAAGAACGCCAACTACGGCCTCGCCAAATTGCGCTCCAACGTGGACACGCTCATCATGGTCGCCAACGACCGCTTACTGGCGTTCTCCGGCAAGACCATGCGCTTCGAGTTCTCCCTCCGCGTGGCCGACGAGGCTCTGCGCCAGGGCGTGCAGGGCATCGCCGAAATTGTGACGAAGGCGGGGCAAATCAACAACTTGGACTTCGCGCACATCCGCAGTCTCATGCAATGCTCCGGCGGCGCGATGATGGCGATTGGCGAAGGCAAAGGTGAGAACAAAGCCCTCGCCGCCGTGCGGCAAGCCCTGCGGATGCCGCTCCTCAACATCCCCACGATTGAAAATGCGTGCGGCGTGCTGGTGAATTTCACCGGCGGCGAAGACCTCGGTTTATTTGAAATCAATCAGGCTATGGAAGAAGTGAATCGCGCCGCGCCCAACGCCAACGTGGTCTTCGGCACCACGCTCGATGCAAGCAAAAACGGTTGCGCGCAGGTGATTTTGATTGCGACCGGCGTGGCGCAGGAACAACCGCTGACCGCGCCCGTGAAACCGGTGGTGAAACAAACGGCGACGGTGGCGGCCCCGCGGCCTCAACCTCAACCGCAACCCCAGCCGCAACCCGCGCACCTCGCGGAGGCTCTGTTCACCCGAGCCGCGCCTGACCCGCTCGCCCAGCCTTGGGTGGTGGCCGACACGCACGCCCCGAACTTAAACGCCAAGACGCTCGACGTGCCCGCCTTCATTCGCCGCCGCAATAGTCTGCGAGATTTCGAGGGCAAGCAGGCGTAGGCGCGGGAACAGTCGTAGCGCGAGTTATCAACTCGCGCCAGCGCCAATTGCCAATTAGCGCTACGGGAGGCAACACCATGAGCAATCTATCTACCGAACAAATCGAAACCATCGCCAAGCAAGTCTACCGGCAGTTCCCGGAAATCAAAGATACGAAGCCGGTGGTGCAAAACCAACCGGGAGCCAAACTGCCCAAAGCGCCCGGGGGCGGCCTCACCGCGGAGGCCAGCCGCTTCCTGCTCACGTTCAAGGGCAAAGGCCAGGGGCCGGGCGGGCAGGCCATCGTCCGCATCATCCGCGTGGTCGCGGATGAGCGCGGTAAAGTCATCAAAATCAGCACGTCAAAATAATTTCAGCGAGGAGAAGATATCATGTTCAACGCCGCTTACCGCTGGCCGTTTCACTGGATGGACGAAATCGAACTGCGTTACTGGCAACAGGCACTCCGGCTCACGCGCCTCGGCCAGCGCGCGCAACATGGGTGGAACGACCTCCGCGAGGCGGCTATGGTTCATTTTGAACCGTTCCGCACCCAGTGGTGGATTCCCGCCCTCAGCGGCCTGGCCGGGGCGTTCACCGCCGTCATTTGGCTTGCCCTCGCTCACGCGGCCTGAGCCGCGCTTCAAACCCGGCTACCTTCCAAGCCTCACCCTCCTTCCCCCTGTCTTGAATGCGCGCAGACGCATTTCGGAGAGGGGGATTGCGCGTTAATCAGCGGCGGGTGATTTTATTAACTATTTGGTGTACACTAGTCATGGTCGCATCGGGCTCGGCGATGCGCCCGTGATTTTTCTGCCGACGGGTATTCTCTTGCTACCTCCATCGGTCAGTATGGGGTTGCAGAACCGCCAGTGAGCGCCAGAACTCAACTCACCTCCTATACCACTCCACAACAACATGGCAAAACGGTCATTGCCATTGTGTCTGTTTTATCGTTTCTGTTTTGCTTTGGGACCGCGTGGTTCGCGCTGGGGGGCACGCCTACCGCACCGCCGCCCACGCTTACGCCCACTCCCACCGCCACCCCGTCCACCGAAATCTCCATCCTGCTCATTGGCGTTGACTCACTTGCCAACCCGCGCCCGCAAATGGAGGCGTGTTGGATCCTCCGCTACCCGCGCAATACGCCGCCTTTTTATCTGACCGGCTTCTCGCCGTTGACGCAGGTGCAATTGAATCCGGGCAAGCCGCCCCAATCGCTAAAAGAGATTTATGCCGACGACCGCTACATCCGGGTGGGTGACAGTATGTTCACCCGCAACGCCATCCAGAGCATCCTCCCCGGCCTCACCCGCCCGCAAGGCGAGGTCGTGTACGACCGCGGAATGCTCGTCTCGGCCATCAATCTCCTCGGCGGGATTCAAATCAACGGGCAATTATTGAGGGGCAATCAAGTCCTGGCCCTGTACGATTTCATCCCCCTGGAAGACGCGCAGGCCCGTATGGATTTTCAAGTCGCCATCGTGCGCGCCCTGACCGAGGCGGCTAAACAAACGGACTGGTCCGACCCCACCTTGCAAGCCTTTCTCTCTCTCGGCCAGCAATGGACGCCTGACCTGGCGTGGTTCAAACTGCTCGCGCAGGCCGAACTCCCCATCACTGACGACGAGTTTATCGCGACCGCCGCGCCCCTGGCGACTCCTACAAGCGTCGCCCCGACCCCCTGAGTGGTTCCGCACCCGCGCGGCCAATGCTTCCCCGGAGCGACCTGATGGCCCTCTTGCCTCCCGAACAACTCCCCGCCCGCCTCGCTCAACTCCCCGGTTGGGAAATCCGCGAGGGCTGGCTGACCAAAACGTATACCGTGCGCGGCTTTCTGCCCGGCGCGGTCTTTATCAGCGCCATTGCTCAGCTCGCCGAGGCCGCCAACCATCACCCCGACGTGAGTCTGCACGCTTACAGCAAAGTCACCGTTTCACTGTCCACGCACAGCGCGGGCGGAATTACGGAGAAGGATTTTGATCTCGCGGCGCAGATCGAGTCCCTGCCGCACAAGAAACCGAAAGGGTTGGCAACGGATGGGTAACAGATGTAACGGATGGGCCGCGCTTCATCCGAAGTTATGAATGAGAGGCGCGCATTCGTTACACGCGAAGCGGGTAAGAAATCCGTTGCTAATGGAGTGGGTTGGCAGCGGATGTAGCAACGGATGGATAGCGGATGTAACAGATGGGCCGCGCTTCATCTGAAGTTATGAATAAGAGACACCCATCCGTTACATCAGTTAGGCAAAGCCATCCGTTGCCAGTGGACACCCAGCAGAGAGTTTTATGCCTGACTCACCCATTCCTCCCTCACCAAGACCTCACCTACCGCATCATCCATTGGGTGAATGAATGCGTTGTGGTCGAAGACAAAGCCGTGGCGCATCAGATAGGAGATGACGAAATAGCGCAAGTGATTGCCTATTTGGCGGCAACGGGGGCTAAAGTCGGGCTGTTGCTAAATTTCGGGCGGCATCGTCTGGAGTACAAGCGCATCCTGCCGCCCAAATCTTTGCAGGACTGGCAGACGCACATTGCCAAATATCTGTGGCGGCCCAATTCACAGAACGCTGAGGAGAATGAGTAGGTTGGCAACGGATGACCTCGTCTAACGGATATAACGGATGAGCGCCTCTTCATCCGCTACATCCGATACAAAATCCGTTGCCAACCAAGGAGACCCCATGCCCAAAGAATTCTGGCGTTACGACCACCTCACCTGGCCCGAAATGAAAGCCGCCATCGCGCGGCAACCGCAACCCGTCGTTGCCATCCCCATTGGGGCGGTGGAAGATCACGGGCCGCACACCCCGCTCTCGACGGACAACGACATCCTCGAGGGCGTCCTGGCCGAGTGCGGGCGGCGCGCCGGGGGCGATTTGCTCGTCCTCCCCACGATTCCCTTTGGGTTGGACGAACATCACATGGACTTCCCTGGCGTCATCGCCATTGACATCGAAACCACGCTGGCGTATCTCTCGCAAGTCGCCATCTCGGTGGCGCGGCACGGGTTCACGCACATCTTCATCGTCAACGGGCATGGTTCCAATTATTCGATTTGCGATCTCGCCGCTCGCAAGTGTGGACTGGCGACGGGCGTCATCTGCGCTTCCACAACGGTGAACGCCGCCGTGGATCCCGCGCTCGTGGCGGATGTGCTGAACTCAGAGCGCCGGGGCGGCCCCGGCTCGGTGGCGCACGCTTGCGAATATGAAACTTCCATGATGTTGCATCTGCATCCCGACCGGGTGGATATGAGCCAAGCCTACCGCGACGTAGGCCAACTCAAACTCAAATACTTCAACTGGGATTATCCCGAGCCCTCGGCGTACTCCTGGCAAGACTGGTGGAGCCGCTTCTCTAAAGAAGGCATCTGCGGTGACGCCGCCGCCGCCACGCCGGAGTTTGGCCAGCGGATGTTCGAGGTCACCGTGGAGCGCTTCGTGGAAATGGTGCGCGAGTTTCAGGCCATTCCGATCCGGGCGCGAGTTGATCATCACTGACCGGCTGGACCTTTGGAGTTTTAGAAACCCCAAAGGTCTGAAAGCCAAATTGCATAACCTCATCGCGGTGCTATAATCGCTGACAATCTATTTCTCTCAGGAGGAGAAAGAACATGAAAAGACTTTACACAACTGTAGGGGTTCTCGTCGCCGCAGTGATGGTGCTATCAGCCTGCGCGCAACCCGCCACGCCCACAGCCGC
>Ga0315281_10005619_pt1 | contig 17928 bp, 17 predicted proteins | sample YL17G07_0_MG_FD_204540 | JGI IMG/M metagenome (GOLD analysis project Ga0315281, IMG submission 204540) | Sediment microbial communities from Yellowstone Lake, YNP, Wyoming, USA - YL17G07_0 | ecosystem: Environmental > Aquatic > Freshwater > Lake > Sediment | place: USA: Wyoming | collected...
CGCAATCAACGGAATTTGTTTTGAAGAAAATCGGCAAAGGTTCTACGGTTCTGGAGTTTGAAGCGCCGACCTTGAAAGAGACTGCCCAGGAGCGTATTCGTCAGCAAGATTTGTGGTACACTGTTCCCGAACCGAACGATACCGCGATTACATTGCTATCAAATTCAATTCGAGATGCCGAAGAAGAAAAGATGGAGAGCGACCGGTACGACAGAGGAATGCTCGATACGCTTCTTGGTTTTCGACAAATTTTAGAGAACGACAAAATAAAGATTGAACTACGCTCAAGATCGAGGTTAAAAGATAATTTCACCATCGATGCGGTGCGATATAAGAATATTGAAAGGGTAAGAACGGCCGCACCGGAATCGCAAGCCGTACTAGTTAGTGGATACTTTAATGTTATAGAACACAGCGAGCGAAAATTTACGCTCACACTTGAGAACAAGCAGACAGTGCACGGAAAGATTGATGAAGGACTGATCAATGTTGAAGAAATGCGCCGCATGTGGGGAAAGAAAGTGACTATTAAGGGAACAGTTCACTATTTAGCCTCCGGAAAGCCACGCATGTTGGAAGCGCACCACATTCAGGCGCGTCAGGTCGGTGATGAGATATTAGCTTCGTTGCCGATGCCGGTTCACGAACCGCAATTATCCTTCTTGCCAAAATCCGGTACTTCGTCTAAAGGAATTGTACATGAGATTTGGGGTAAATGGCCTGGAGATGAAAGCATCGAAGAGCTCTTAGAGGAACTGCATAAAGCCCAATAGGGGAGCCATGAATAAATACCTGCTCGACACCGGAATTCTTATTGGCTATTTGCGATCCGCGCCCTATGCAGAGTATGTAGAAAGAGAGTACCAACCGTTTGCTCTTCCGAATGTTGGCGTAATATCAATAGTCACTAAGGCGGAAATATATTCATTTGCATTAAGTCACGTGTGGCCGGATAAGAAGAAACAGCAATTGAAAGATTTGTTAACCAACATTCCAATAGTGGATATTAACAACGATCTCACTGTTGAACGTTATGCAGAAATAGATGCATACAGTCAGGGGAAGCTTGCGAGCAGAAAATTACCGCCAGGGATGTCATCGCGCAATATGGGGAAGAATGATTTGTGGATCGCCGCTACGACATCGGTGCTGAGTGCAACGCTATTGACCACTGACCACGACTTCGATCATCTAAGTGGTAGTGGCTTTCTCAATGCGAAATACATAGACCCTAAGACCAAACCATAAAAATTGATATAAAAATCTCGGGTCCAAATCGCAGCTTTTTGGGAATGAAGTAATTGAATGTAAGTAAAACGGAGTGAAATTCAATGTAGGGGGATCTCAACCTACCTTCTTCTCCAATGCCTTCCACATAGACGTGACGAGGTCATTCTGCCCTTCGCCGGTCACAGCGGAAATGAAATGTGTGGAAATACCCCTTCCAAATTTCACCTTTTTGATCGTCTTACGGAGGGCTTCGTCTGCAATATCGAGTTTGGTCACCGCCACGATCGTCGGTTTTTTGGGGAGGTCTTTGTTGAAGGCCTTCAGTTCATTCGCGAGCGTTGTGAAATCATTCTTGAGATCGTCGCTCGTGCAATCGATCAGATACACAAGTACCTTTGTTCGCTCGATATGCCGCAAAAATTGAATTCCGAGACCTCTTCCTTCGTGTGCCCCCGCAATTAGTCCCGGAATATCTGCGACGACAAAGCTTTTTCCCTCCTGGAAATATACCATCCCTAGGTTCGGCACGAGGGTTGTAAACGGATAGTCGGCAATCTTCGGCTTTGCTGCGGATATTTTTGAAATCAACGTAGACTTGCCCGCATTTGGGAAGCCTACCAGGCCGATATCGGCAAGCAGCTTCAATTCCAATTCGAGGTTAAAGTCTTTTCCTTCTTCACCCGGCGTACAAATCCGGGGCGCCTGGTTTGTGGATGTGGCAAATTCAGAATTCCCCTTGCCGCCCCGGCCTCCTTTTGCGATAACAACTTCGGTCCCATGCTTCACAAGGTCGACGATCACTTCTCCGCCAGCACTCTTCACGATCGTCCCGCACGGTACTTTAATCAAAATGTTTTCTGCAGAACGCCCTTCTTTGTTCGATCCTTCTCCTGCATTTCCATTTTGTGCAATGTATCGTCTCTTATACCTGAAATCGAGCAATGTTGTTAACTGCTTTTCCGCTCGGATGATGATGTCGCCCCCCTTGCCTCCATTACCGCCGTCAGGTCCTCCTTTCGGAACGTACTTTTCCCGCCGCCAGTGAATGATGCCGTTGCCGCCATTGCCAGACCGGACAAATATTTTTGCTGAATCGATAAACATAATGCTCTTAGACCCTATATTTTAATTTCTAAATCCTAAGCGGATGGGAATTGTTGAATTGTGTTATTAACTCATGTTACGCAAAACGCCAATCTTATTGCCACGAAGTCACAAAGTCACTAAGAAAAACAACCTTTTTTATTAATGGACATTGCAAAATGAAGCTTTCCTTCGAAAGTCTTTGTGTCTTAGTGCCTTGGTGGCAAAGTTTTTATTCCGGCGTAACGTGAGTTATCCACTTTTCGCTTGTTCTCCGAATCTATTCTGCAACCGGTTGGTAAAAAGGATCGCTTCCTTCGTGAAAGGCTCGACGTCGTTCATAAGAAAGAAATGATCGATAGTCGGGGCCGCGTCGTCCCACGATTGCGCGCCGAGAGCTTCCTTCACCGCCGTTCGAAACTGCTCCTCATTTTGATGAAAGACATTTTTGACTATTGACCGCTCCTCCTCAAGAGTGAAGAGCGGGGGAAGAGGCTTGGGTGGCTCGGAGATTTTTGGAAACGGGGAAGAAGATTCCTCCTTTCCAGCAGGCACGATCGGCGACTCTGGGGAAAAATTATCGGATGCCGCAAAGGGCTCGCTCTCCTCATCGAAGATGTGCGCAAACTCATTTCCCGTTCGAACCTTTTCGATAACATTCGCAAGCTGGCTGAAGCTCATTTCCCGGACATTGTTTGTTTCGCGTTCGCGCGAAAAGCGATCATGAATATCCGACATCTTTTTGTCTTCAAAAAAGTACATCAAGGCTCGCGTCGGAATTGTCTTCGACGTATCCAAGTCGAGCGAGCGCGCATAGGCCACAAACTCAAAGAGCGGTCTGGTCATCTGCGCCAGCTCTACGCTCGAATGATTTTTCACCACCTCGCCGTCTATTTTATCCAATAGCGAGTTGCCTTCCTCCAACGTTAACTTGGCAATATCGCGTTGTTGAACGTATCGGCGAAGAATGTCTGGAAAATATTCATAGTCCTTGCAGTAGCGAAGCTTCTTCAGAATCTGACGCGTCGACACTTTCGCCGAGTCTTCAAAGAGAAAGCTGGCAAGGGTCCACTGCGGCCTGCAAAGAAAGTTGAGCAGGAAATGTACGCATTTGTCGAGAGTTGTCTCAAAATCCGATTTGGTGAAGATGAAATTGTGGATGAGCAGAGTGTCGATCTGTTCCTGGAGCATATGAATCTCTGGAACATCGTAATTGAATTTCGACAATCGTTGCTCTTTCTTTCGGTCCTCATCGAGAAAGTGTTCGACATCGGCGCGAAAGAACACCTTCACGTTCGATGGCACTTTCGACTCAAAAATCTCGCGCAGGCTCACAGCTTTTGCGTCGCCGATTGTCGTCTGGCGAATTATGCCGATAAGTTGCTCGGTTTCCTTTTCGAACATAGGGATGGTGGGTGACGTTAGTTGGAATCTTTCTTCACTGAGCTCTTCACACGATTGATTTCTTTTTGTGCCGCTGTTTTAAATGCAGGGTCGATCCCTGACTTGTCGATGATCTGCTGGTACATGTTCAGCGCTTGGTCATACTTGCCCATTTTTTCGTACGATTGAGCAGACATGTAATAAGAATTTGGCGTCCAATCGATCTTTGTTTTCTTGGTGATAAGGTACGGCACTTTCAGGAACTCAAGTATGGCCTGCTGGTACTCTCCCTTGTAGTAATATGATTCTCCGAGATAATAGCGGATTTCGGATTCAAGATCTTTATTTGTTGTCTCCAGGAGTCCTTGAAGCTGGACGATTGCTTGATCATAGTATCCCAACTTTTGGTACAACACGCCGAGGTCGACCTTCTTGTTAAGAATCGATTCGTCGTTGGGGTACCGTTCAATGAAATTGCGGGTCAACTCAAGCGCACCGTCGTAGAGTCCGACCTCTTTGTATGCCTCGCTAAGATTGTTCATCGCGAAGGGGAGAAGATCGGGTGAGAGGTTCGGTTTGTCGACGATGAGACGGTAATATTTTACGGCCTCGTCGTACTTCTCTTTGAAGAAGTAAATATTGCCGAGCGCGAGATAGACCTTGGGCAGGATCTCGGATCGGGGGAAAGCCCTCATGACGAAATCGTATTGTTTCATTGCGCTGTCCGGCAATTCCTTTGCCTCGAGTATCTTGCCGATCCAGAAATACGCCTGCGGGAGAATTTCTGTTGAGTCGTACTTCCCCTGAAACGCACCTAGGATTGTAAGTGATCGGTCAAATTCCTCGCCGCGGTAAAGTGCCATAGCCTTCTCAAATTCGAACTCTGCGAGAGCATTCTTGTCGGCTCTATATACCTTAAGAAACTCGGTAGTTCTCTGCTCGGCCTCTTTGGTTTTCCCCGAGCGGTACAGCGAGGCGACCACGCGAATTCGCCCCAACCGAAGCGTTGAAGAATCTGCGTCACTCAAGCCGGCCAGGAGCCCGTACTCCTCGATGGCCTTTGGAAAATTACTGCTCGCGTAATAGAGCGATGCAAGGTCCGCAGTTGTTGACGCGGTTCGACGTGCAGTGGCAGATTTTTCAAAGTACTGTATCGCGGTTTCACTCCTTCCTGCGCGCTGTTCAAAAGCACCGAGCCGTCGGAAAGCGTCAGATGCATCGGGGGATTGGGTCTCCTCGCCGACGAAATCAAGAAAATACTTCCGTGCATTTGCCGTATCGTTTGCGGCTTCGTACGCCCTCGCGAGTTCCAGTGTCGTCTGAAGATGCGCCTTTTGATTTCCCTGCAAAGGAGAGGATTGCCGATCGAGCTGTTGAAGAAACAAGATAATCGCCTTATCAAACTGACGTGTTTTTTCATAACACTGGGCAAGGGTCTCGATGCAATCGAGGGAGCGCGTTGTGTAGAAATACTTTGTGCGAAGCTGTTCAAACGATGTTGCGGCAATAAGCGGTTTCTCCTCCCGCGCAGAAAGCATTCCCATTTCGTACAACACTTCGGCACAGAAGAATCCTCGGGGATACGCGCGAAGATAGTCGCTCAAAACGACTGCGGCCGTGTCGCTTCTTCCCAAATGGGCGAGCTGAATGCCGAGCTGGGCAGTTGCTTCGTCGGCTTCGGGCTGGGTCGGATACCTGTATGCGATTTGTTTGAACGTTTCGATGGATTCGTTGAGCAGGCCTTTTTCTTTCTGTGAATTTCCTAGCACGAGATAAACCTTCGACGCGAAGGAAGACGTTGAACGGTCTTTCAAAAATTCACTGGCAAAGTCGATCTTCGAGCCTGGGCCTGCTTTTCTCGTCTGAAGAAGAAAACAATTGTACGCCGCCTCATCGCTGTATCGTCCCGCAGGATGATCTTTTAGGAATGTCGCAAATGCATTGATTGCCGTTTGGACGTACGAAGAGTCAAGTTCCGATTGGCGCCGCAAGGCAATCGTACGCTTATAAGCGGCCTCTTCGCGGACAAGAGAATCAACAGTGACTCCCCCCAGGGTGGATGCTTTCTGATATTGTACTGCCGCTTGAGGAAAGTCCTGGAGAACATTCAAATAGATATCGCCAAGCCTCATCGCAAGTTCGGATTTCTGCTTTTCCAAAATCAAATCGCCGATAAGAAGCGCTAGCTGTCGCAATGTTTGTTCATTGTCAGGAGATTTGTAACTTCTGAGAAACTCCCTCCTATCGCGAGCCTGAAGGGCAAACGTGCTCGCTGGATATTTTTTCATCATATCGTCGTACGATTGTAGAGCATCGTTCGTTTCCTGAAGGGCTTCGTGCGCCAAGGCAATTGCATACGCCGCGTCGTCACTCTTTTCGTGTTGAGGATATTTGATGAGAAATACTGAATAGACGTCGATTGCTCTGTGCGGGTCTTTGAGATTCATGCGGTACAATTCGCCCGTACGAAAGAGAATATCCGGCGTGTCTTCATCGGATGGATAAAGTTCCGCATATTGCGAAAAATAGCGCACCGCAGCTTCGTATTCGTTGAGCGCACTTGACAACGTTGCCGCGCGGAGAAGCGCGTATCTTTTATCGGTGCGTTTGGCGGGTAAGTCCGCGACAGCGGAATAGGCTGCGAGCGATTTGCGATACTCTTTCAACGCGCCATACGCCCGGCCGACGCCTAGCAGTGCCGGCACCACCAGGGAAGAATCCGACGCGTGCCGCAGCGATCGTTCGTACGCATCAGCCCCTTTTTTGAATTCCCGATTTGTCAAAAAGCAGCTGCCGAGAGTCAGAGATGATTGCTGAACAATTTCCCGCGAGAGCTTCAAAGTGTCAGCGCTCAGTTTTTGAAAAATGTCAATCGCTTCCTTTTGTCTGCCGGATGAAAAATATAAACGCCCAAGCTGCAGCTTCGCCTCTGCGACGCTGTTGAGCGAAACTTCGGATTTTTTTTCCTCAATGATCGAACGGTACAGCACCTCCGCCTCTCCAGGAGTGCCGAAGGCTTCGGCAATTTTTCCAAGCTGCAGCGTCACCGAGGCCCTTAATTCTTTGTCGCCGCCCCCTTGAACAGCCAGGAGCAGTTCTTTGCGCGCGGCCAGAAGATTATTTTCCCGAGTGAAAAACGTCCCCAAACGAGCATGCGCAATGGTCACTAGCTCATTGGTTGGATAGTCGCTTACGAGCGAACGCAGGCATCTCTTTGCGTTATCTGCATCTCCCGCCAGATCAAAGTAATTGCTCGCCGTCAACAATGCCTTTGGCGATATCTTGCTTTTGGGATTGAAGACTTTGATACGCTCGAAGGCCGAAGCGGCATCCGCATACCTCTTTTCTTCGCTGAACATTTCCCCGATATTCCACCAAGCCTCCGCCGCCCTCGCATGCTCGGGATACGTTAATGCAAAATTCTGGAATGAAGCCCTTGCATCGTCGTTCTTCTTCAGCGCACGGCTGGCAAGAGCAATGTAAAATTTTGCCTCAATGCTCTGCGGATCAGACGGATAGGTGGAGATGAACTGCTTGAATTGTTCGAGCGAAAGGTCGTAGAGTCTATCGTTGAACAGATTAACGGCGAGTTTGAAATCAGCGTTCTCCTTCGTATTTTGAGCGGCGCATACGGTGATCGCCGCGAAGAAGATGATGATTATCCCACTGAATCGCGAAAACATTCTCTTGGAACCGTGTGATGATAGAAAAAGCAATAACAACAGGGGTAAGATAATGTAAATTTGGGTTGCAATCAATTTGAAGGGACAACGAGAAACTCGGAAAACGGCAGGAAATACTTATGAAAACTGGAGGGGAGATCAAATCAAAACGCAATGCCGTGCTTTCGCTGCAATTGCGGTAAGAATCAGTGAGGGCACAGCACTAATAGACTCAGAATCCGCTCCCTCCCGCAAGCTCTTGAGTATCGGTGAAGGCGTTCAGACCCTTTCTTTTTTTTCTCTCAAATATATCACGCATATCTTGTTCATTCTGTACAACGCGAAAAAGGCCCCCTTGCATATTCACAAAGAGGCCTTTTTTGGCAGTATTCAAAAGCGGTCAATCCTTTTTCAGTTCGTCCTTTTTCATCTCCTCGTGCTTCATTTCCTTTTTCATTGAGGCAGCTTTTACTTCCTTCAAAGAAGCTACCTTAAAAATATCACCCTCGTGGCTCCCGCTTACTTCAACAAGCAGCTCGTTTTTCTTCTCAGTTTTCTTTAACCAGGCAAGCGCTTGTTTGTCGCCGGCATCGTCAAACTTGTACCACTTTCCTTCTGAAATAAGGCCGTATCCGCTCTCCATGCAGCTTTCTTCGAGGGCGCAACTCTTTGTGTGTTTGGCAGCCTTTGCCATCGCTTCGTCTGGTGACTTCTTGGCCATTCCGGTAGCGCACATTTTATCTACCAGGTAGCCTTTCATCGAGTGCGACATCGGCTTTTCCTTATTCTCCTGTGCCAGAGCACTTGTCAAAACAAAACAGGAGAGCAACGCAAGGATTGTCAGCTTTTTCATGAAGGTTTTTCCTTATGATAGTTATTGTAAAGAAATGAATTAAGGATTTTTGCTTTACGTGACATGCACTACAACATGGCACTTCAAAACAAAAGTTCCCGTCGAGTCAATCTCCAAAAACCTCCCCTACGCCCAAATGTGGCCATTTTAGAAAGAATTCGCCGAAAAGTCAAGATTAGCAATAACTGAGCGATTTACGGGCTCTTTTGCATGGTCCAAATTATTTTCCATTTTCCTTAAATAATGCTTGGTTTTTAATTATCGATTTTCCTATATTTCTAGTGAATTTTTGGAGTATGAGTTTTATAGTCTTATCGTTTCCATTTACCATTTCACATAATTAACTATCAATTAACTAATTCTAGGAGCGCTCAATGGCAAAGGCCATGACAAAATCTCAAATTGCAGACCACTTTGCAAAGAAGTTCGGTCTGAAAAAGAAACAAGCGGCTGCCTACTTTGAAGAATTGGCTCGTCTTGCCTATTCAGAAGCCAAGAATCAGTTCACAATTCCGGGCATCGGGAAGTTGGTTCTGGTTGACCGCAAAGCGAGACAGGGACGCAATCCAGCGACCGGCGAAATTATTCAAATTCCGGCGAAAAGAGTCGTGAAATTCCGAGTTGCGAAAGCAGCAAAGGACGGAATTCTTACCCAGAATTAATCGGGCTTTTGTTTTGTTCTAATCCATGCGACCCCCGCCGGTAATTTCCTGCGTAGCTGCGAGCGGGGCGCATGGATTTTTTTTCCCTTCCATCCTTTAAGTGCCATATTCAAGAGGTGTCTTATGATTAGTTCCTCCAAAGAACTGGAGAGGGACAGGTCTCTGCTTTCCAAATTTGAAGTGCTGGCAGACCTGGAGAAAACCGTTGCAGAACTCATCCAGAAACATGAAGAAAAGCGAGAGCTTTGGTTTCCATCCGATTTTTTGCCGGCGGATGAGACCACGAATGAAGATCTCCACCTTAGGCAAATACGTGAGCGTGCCAAAGGCATACCCTTGAGTGCTCGTGTCGCACTTGCGTTGAATTTGATCACTGAAGAAGGTCTGCCTCATTTCCATCGTCTCATCGCGGTGCATCTCGGCAGCGATTCATTTTGGAAGAACTGGAACAACCTTTGGACGGCCGAAGAGGATCGGCATGGAAACGTGATTAGGGACTATTGCCGGGACTCTCACGTCATGAATTTTACCGCAGTAGAAAGGGCACAATTCCAATATGTCCGCTCGGGGTTCAACCCGGACTGGGACAAAGATCCGTACCGAGTGTTTGTGTATACCTCGGCGCAGGAACGGGCAACACAGATCTCCCATGACGGTACGGGGCGAGTGTGCGGCACATATGAACCGACGCTTGAGAAAATCCTACATTCCATCGCGATGGATGAGGCGCGGCACTATGCGTTCTATAAGGCTGTCTTCAGCGAAGTGCTGAAGCGAGACCCGGATAATGCTCTTGAATCCGCTATCACAATTTTGCCTAGCATTGATATGCCCGGCCACACCCTGCGCAATTTTAATGAGTACGCTGATGTAGTTCGCAGGTCTGGAATTTACGGCCCTCGCGACTATATCACGGTCGTCGAAGCACTCATCAAAGCTTGGGGACTAGAGACACTCACCGGATTAAAAGAATCGGGAAAAAAGGCGCAAGAAAAAATCCTGGCAATCCCAGGGCGACTGAAAAAGGTGGCAGAGTACATCGAAAGTCGGCACGCTTCGAAAACCTTCCAACTTGAATTTGTCTTCAACAAAGTCTTTACAATGGCGTAACTCTTTATTGTATCAAGACTATGGGACCGCAGAGGCCGGATGCAGCAAAGAAATTTTTTGGGTAGTGTTTTAAATTGACATATGGCGTCATGCCGAACTTTGGGCCAGTCCAAAGGACCCCTTCGGGGAGGCGCATCCGCCTATGGCGGAGGTTCGGCATCCCAAGGAGGATAAAGATGCTGACATTCGTCAGCATGACGAGGGTTGTTAAGTTCTTTGTTTTCAAATTCAGGTACTGCGGTTCTTGGAAGTAAGGGGATTTTTCACTATTTTTACCGTAGATCAAACTTTCGAACGGAATTCAATGAGACATGCAGCGATCATAGTGTCGGTCGCATTCTTGATCATAGGATGTGTGAAAATGAACAAAGGAGTGACAAATACCGGAATGAGATATGAAATCATAAAAGAAGGAAGTGGGCCCGCTCCAAAACGAGGAGATTCGGTTACCGTTCACTATACAGGCTGGCTGGAAGATGGAACAAAATTCGACAGCTCGGTGGACCGGAACCAGCCGTTCACGTTTAAGCTTGGCATTGGACAGGTAATTCAAGGGTGGGACGACGGAGTTGCAACGATGAAAGTTGGCGGCAAGACGAAGTTCTTTATCCCCCCTGAATTGGGTTACGGCAGTCGTGGCGCAGGCGGAGTCATTCCTCCAAACGCAAAGCTCATTTTTGAAGTTGAACTCCTTTCAATAAAATAATTCGCATCGGTTCGAGGAAAGTCTCCCATGGCTAAACCATTTTTGATGATTCATATCCGGCCCGGCAAATGCGATTTCTGCGGCTGCTGTGTGGGTGTGTGTCCGGAGGATGCGATCGAGCTTCAGGAATCGAAGATCGCAATCATCGAGGAACGGTGCACGAACTGCCGGAAGTGCGTGTGGGCATGTCCTTGGGAAGTTATTGAATTTCACCGCGAAGGAATTAAAGACCTGCCGAAAGAAATTTCCGCGCGGGACAATTTGCAATTTGCGCATTCTCTGAAATGAAAACTCAGTACGACATTATTGTTGTGGGCGCCGGGCCGGCGGGGTCGACGGCTGCGCGTTACGCCGCTGCCGGCGGGGCTTCAGTGCTGGTGCTGGAGAAGGATCGCGATGTCGGTTACCCAGTGCGCTGCGGCGAAGCGGTGAGTCACGAGGGAGTCATTCAGTTTATTCAACCGGATTCCAAGTGGATTGCTGCAACGGTAACCAAGTTTCGATTGGTGGCTCCGAACGGAAAGAGTGTCGTACCGCGCCTTGACGGCATCGGGTACGTTCTTGAACGCCGCATCTTCGACTATGAAGTTGCCAAACTCGCAGTCGAAGAAGGAGCTGAAATTGTCACGAAAGCGTACGTGTATGACCTCCTGAAGGACGATAGCGGCGCTGTGGTCGGTGTCCGCGCATTGATTAAGGATGAAAAAATCGATATTCCGTGTAAGCTTGTTGTTGCCGCTGATGGCGTTGAATCCAGGGTCGGGAAATGGGCGGGCATTGACACGACGTGCCACATCCGTGATATGGAGAGTTGCGCACAGATGACGATCTCCGGCATCAACGTCGAACAGGACGTACTTGATTTCTATTTTGGCGATGATGTTTCACCGGGGGGATATTTGTGGGTCTTCCCAAAAGGGAAGAACACTGCAAACGTCGGTCTTGGATTGAGTGTGGAAGAAGCCAAGAAAAAGTCGGCAATAAAATTCCTTCACGAGTTCGTCGAAAAGAAATTTCCCAATGCGGCGATCCTGACGCATATAGCTGGCGGTGTGCCGTGCGCGAAAACGTGTGACCGGATTGTCGCAAATAACGTAATCCTCGTCGGCGATGCTGCACACCAGGTAAATCCAGTCTCCGGCGGCGGGATCATAAGCGGAATGATCGGCGGAATGATCGGTGGCCAGGTTGCCGCTGAAGCAATTGCGAAGAAAGACCTTTCCTATCTGACCGAGTACGAAAAACGCTGGCAAAAGCGTCTTGGCTGGCGGCACGAGGTCTTCTATAATATCAAGGAGGCAATTGCGAGCTTCTCCGACGACACCCTCAACAGCATCTGCGACAGCGCGCTAAAGCTTCCTGAAGAAAAGCGAACATTGGGGGGGATTTTCCGCGCGGCTCTCTGGAATAAGCCGTCTATGTTGATGGAAGTTGCGAAGGTCTTCGTTTTTTGATTTCGCTGATTAAGCGCAGATTGTCCCAAAGGGATCCCTTCGGGACAGATTTCGCAGATTCGGGGCAATAGCAGATTGGCTTCAACGGATATGAAGAATGCAATAGGCAGTTGGATGCCACCAGACAGTAATCAAAAGACCATCCAGAATAGTCGTTTTTCGCATCTTCTCTTTCCTTACTGTTTACTCCTTACTGTCTACTGTTTACTGTCTCCTGCCCAACAAAGTTCCCGTTCCGATCTCGTCGACGTTCTTTCGATTGACCCTACCATTGTCCTCGACATTCGTTACGCCACCGAAAACAACTTCACTCATCAAAAACTTTATCCAATCGCCAAATGTATGTTGCGCCGGGAAGCGGCGGAAAGCCTGCATGCGGTCCAGAATGAACTCCGTGCCCGGAGATTGGGACTGAAAGTCTATGACGGTTATCGACCCTTGTCGATCCAGAAAAAACTGTGGGACGTTGTCTCCGATGAACGGTATGTCGCAAATCCCGCAAAAGGATCTCGGCATAACCGTGGTGCTGCGGTTGATCTGACGATCATCGATTCTCTCGGCAGAGAAATTGAAATGCCGACGCCGTACGACGACTTTACGGACAAAGCTCACCGTGACTACATGCAGTTACCCGAGATTGCTTTGAGAAATCGTGCTCTTTTAGAAGAGGTGATGACGAAGCACGGTTTTCTTCCGATGCCGACTGAATGGTGGCACTTCGATTTTCAAGGGTGGGGTAAATTTGAAATCCTGGACCAACCGTTAGAATAGATTTTCTTGGTATGCGTTTTTTGGTAGTGTCCCGATTTGATTCACAGAATTGCTATCGTTATATGAAGCCTGTCAAGCCCGCGAAAGTCCCGAAGGGATCCCTTTGGGACGGGCATCCATTTGGAGAACAATGTCGCATTGAGGATTCCCGCTGGAGTTTACCCCGCGGAAGCGGGGCGGAATGACAAACTAGGACACTACCCATTCTTCTCCATTCCTGGTAGTGGTACGTTTTGAAAATAAAGTCATAGTGAGCGAGTGGCGGCGTGCCACCACGAGCCCCAAAGGGACAGGTCGAACTATGGACCCTTCGACGCGCTCGCTTTGCTCGCTTGCTCAGACTTACTATATCTAAATTTAAGAAAAACGAAAACGTACCATTACCCCATTCCTTGCACCTCACTGCCTATTGCCGTATATTGGATACGAAAAAGATTCCGAGAGAGATAATCCCAAGAAGTTTTTCCGGCCATGTAGGACTACAAACGCGGAGGGAGATGTCCATCGGTTTCCGTTGGCGCACAGTATTGAATGAAGACGTCAAAAATATCCTCCTCGTTCGCACTGACAGAATTGGGGATGTAATTCTCTCCTTACCGATGCTTCCTCTTCTCAAACGTCGCTTTCCGCACGCAAGAATCTCAGTCTTAGTACGCAATTACACCCGAGAACTGGTTGAGCGGCACTCATGCGTTGATGAAGTATTAGTGTATGAACATGAAGACAGTGTCAGCGCGCTTTGGAACACCCTACAGAAAATTCGCTCACGCAAGTTCGATCTGGCAATTATTCCTTATCCACGGTTTCGTTCGACGCTTCTGACGTTTCTTGCCGGTATTCGACTTCGTGTTGGGACAGGCTACCGATGGTACTCGATCTTGTTCAACAGGAAGGTCTATGAGCATCGCAAAGACGCACAGCGGCACGAGGTGGAATATAATCTGAACCTTCTTCGCACCCTGGGAATCGAAGAAGACGGAGCCGCGCAATTCGAATTGACAATTTCATCCTCCGCAAAGATGGCCGTCGATTCTTTTCTTTCAGAAAATTCGATTTCGGGAGAGAAGAAATTTGTCATTCTTCACCCCGGAAGCGGAGGATCGGCACGCGATTGGCGGACGGAGAACTTCTCAGAGCTTGGCGACAAGGTTAAGGCTCTCCTGGGTTTAACGGTTCTGGTATCGGGGGGGGAAGGGGAAGACCGCTTGGTGCAAAAGGTAGTCGAAGGGATGAAGACGAGGCCAATCTTGGCCGTGGGAAAGTTCACACTCGAAGAGCTCGGCGCATTGGTTCAGCGTGCCGCGGTTTTTGTTTCAAATTCAACGGGACCGATGCACATTGCCGCCATTCTCGGTACGCCGGTGGTCGCCTTTTTTCCCCCGATTCTCCAATGCAGTCCGATTCGGTGGGGTCCCTACACGGAGAAAAAAAAAGTCTTTGTCGCAGACAACAAAACATGCACATTGTGTCACGGATCGCCCTGCAGATCCGATGTCTGTATGGATCAGATCAAAGTCGATGATGTCGTTCTTGCCATCAAACAACTACTAAATGCACAAAGCTGAAGGGCTTGTTATAAGGCACTGTAGAAAAATATTCACGGCGGTTGTTTTCTTTCTGGCAGCGGCTGAAATTTCTTTTGACCCGTTGTCCGCGCATCCCGCACAGCGGGCATCGCGGCAGAACGCATTTTCGACTGGTGAACGATTAGTGTTCGACGTCGGGTACGGATTTATCACCGCCGGTGAAGCAATTATGTCCGTTCCCCGGTATGATACTGTTGCCGGGAATCAGTGTTTTCAGGTAATGTTTCAGGTGAATTCAACGCCGACTTTTTCGTGGTTCTACGAAGTGCGCGACCAGTATGAAACGTACCTCGATGTTGAAGGAATTTTCCCGTGGCGGTTCGAACAACACATCAAGGAAGGAAAATACCGCCGCGACTTCTCCGCGCAATTTGATCAGGTCAATCATCTCGCAAAAACGACGGAGGGAGAGTTTCCAATTCCATCCTACGTCCATGATATCGTATCGGCATTCTACTTCGCGCGGACTCTCGACTTTTCAAAAATGCGCATTGGCGAAAAAATTCATTTTCAGAATTTCTACAAAGACTCTACCTACAAGCTGGACGTAAAATTTCTCGGACGCCAACAAATTGAAGTGAGCGCGGGAACTTTTAATTGTCTGATCGTCGAACCATTGGCACAAGAAGGGGGACTATTCAAAAGCGAAGGCCGGGCTCTTCTCTGGCTGTCGGACGATGAGAGAAAGATCCCGGTGAAGGTGAGCACGAAAGTCATCATCGGTTCAATCGAAGCCGAGTTGCGTGAGTACTCCGGGATCAACGGGGAACTGAAAGCGAGGGTAAAATAGATGTCAAAATACACACAAGCCGATCTCTCAAAAATAAAGACCATTTCCATTAAGACACGGAAAAGCAAAGTCTCGCCAAAACAATTCGCGAGCCCTTTCAATCCCGCGACGCAATCATTTGCCGAATTCACGCGCTCCCTTCCGGATATTCTCGCTGCGGCGCAACTCAAAGATCTGGCTGCCGAGATCGCTCGATCTCGGAAAAGCAAGAAACCCGTTATCGTTATGATGGGCGCGCATGTCGTCAAAGTGGGTTTGTCGCCCATCGTCATAGATCTGGCGCGTCGAAAGGTCATTACGGCCATTGCAATGAATAGCGCAGCGGCCATCCACGATGTTGAAACGGCATTGTGGGGACAGACTTCCGAAGACGTAGCGGAGAACATTCTCACTGGCAAATTTGGAATGTCGAGAGAGACAGGCGAGTTTATCAACAATTCGCTCTCGGTCGGTTACTACATGTCCGATATGGGTTACGGCGAAACGCTCGGACGCGCATTGACTGAGGCCAAGGCGAAGAACAAATCTGTTAGTATTCTTGCCACGTGCTACGAGTTGGGAATCCCGGTAACGGTGCATGCTGCCATCGGAACAGACATCGTCCATCAACAGCCGACGATGGATGGTGCCGCGACGGGTGAATTAAGTTTCCGCGATTTTAAAATATTTTCAAATGTCCTGAAAGAACTGGTGAACGGAGGCGTTGTTCTGAATATCGGTTCCGCTGTCATCATGCCGGAAATTTTCCTTAAAGCGCTAACCGTTGCACGCAATCTTGGAAGCAAGGCGCGCGGTTTCACGACCGCTAATTTCGACATGTTTCGGCATTATCGGCCGATGATGAACGTGGTGCTGCGTCCGACACAAAAATTCGGCAAAGGCTTCGATTTCTCCGGTCATCATGAGATTATGATTCCACTCCTCGCCGCCATGGTTAACCAATACCTCAGACCCAATGATCGAACCCGACGGCGATAACAATCCTTTCGATATCCAAGAATCGCAACCCCCTCCGGCAATCTCCGAAACCGAAGCCTTGAAGATGCGCCCGTTCGCCTTCGCCCTTCTCTCCTTGGCCGGGATCTTCCTTCTTTATCAAGTAGTCGGCGGCGGATTAACGTTGTTGATCTTTGGCGAGACGGTGACGGAGGAAAACGTTGGATGGATGCGGCTCTCGACGATGCTCGCTCAAATCCTCTTTTTGCTTCTCCCGACTCTTGTGCTGATGAAACTGCAGCACGGGACGATCAGCTCTGTCGTGCCGAGGCGCATTCCACGACCGTCTGAAGTCGTTCTTGCGCTTGTAGGAGTCTTTTCGCTGGAACAGGTAATGGAGGGCTATCTTTTTTTTCAGGATAAAATTCCTCTGCCCGAATCGCTTCGGCCGTTCATCGAGCAAATCCGGAAGATGATAGAAGAAACGTACCGGCTGCTGGTGCAGGCTCATTCTGTGCCGGAATTGTTTTTTGTCATCCTTGTCGTAGCGTTGACCCCGTCAATTTGCGAGGAACTCTTATTCCGGGGATTGATACAAAAAAATATTACGCTGGCGACAAGCAAGAAGTCGGGGTACATTTTTGCTGGGATCATTTTTGGTCTTTATCATGTAAATCCGTTTCTCATTGTGCCGCTTATGGCCCTGGGAATCTTATTCGGTTTTTTGATGTATAGGTCTGAGACGATTCTTGTCCCGATGCTTGCACATTTCACGAATAATGTCGTCTCCATTCTCGGCACGTACTATGAGAGCGATGTGAAAGATACCGGCACATTATCAATGTTCAACTCGTTGTCGGAATATTCCTCGATTTTTGTCCTTTCAACAATGGTTGGCTTTGCCATTATTTTTCTCATTTCGATGTATTTCTATTTTCAGACGACATCAGGACTTCATTCATCTGAGAAGACGGTATCGCACGCATGAAATGCACTCGTTGTAATGTGATCAATGCCGACGATGTTCTTTTCTGCCGAAATTGCGGCCTTCTCTTACACCGCGATCCCAACGTCGAGTGTGAGAATCACTCGGGCAGGGACGCCCTCGGCATCTGCGTCCTGTGTGGAAGGCCAATGTGCGACGATTGTATGACAGTGCGGGAAGGCAAAACCTATTGCGATGATGCTGCTCATGCAAACGTACCGGTCACGCACGCCAAACTTGCTGCGGCCGTTTCCGAATTTGGCGCGGACCTCGTAGCAAAGAACCTTTCGGCAAACGGGATCGCAGCGCTCGTTTTTTCCCAGCATCAATATTCTCATTTTTGCAGGTTTACCGACGATGCCCCAGCTTCAATTTTTGTTGGAAAAGAGATGGTCGAAGCCGCGCATCGACTCGTTGCAGAAATGGATCTATCGGACTTTCTTCACCAAAACCACCGTACTTTATGAAGACAACAAGCTCCAATCTCATCTCTCGCGTCTCGGTGGCGGTAATCGCTATACCGGCGCTCCTCTATGTTTCATACAACGGCGGAGTTCTCTTTTTCCTCCTGATCAGTGCGATATCCCTCTTGGCGATGAAAGAATTCTACGCCCTGGCCACTTTGAAAGGCGCCTCGCCGCAGCGACCGGTTGGCTATGCGGCGGTGCTCCTGGTTAATCTGGCTTTTTTCCACGAACGGCTTGAATCGTTCATCGT
>Ga0315281_10005620_pt1 | contig 17926 bp, 17 predicted proteins | sample YL17G07_0_MG_FD_204540 | JGI IMG/M metagenome (GOLD analysis project Ga0315281, IMG submission 204540) | Sediment microbial communities from Yellowstone Lake, YNP, Wyoming, USA - YL17G07_0 | ecosystem: Environmental > Aquatic > Freshwater > Lake > Sediment | place: USA: Wyoming | collected...
TCAGAAGGGGGTTTCTCCGCTTTCCAGCAGCGGTGGTATTTGAATACACCGCACCATCATTTGTATTTCTCGATAGAAAAAGCAAAAGCGTAGCCGTGTTACTCGCATCCGGAGAAACCCGTCATGCTGCGCCGAGGTTTTGCGTCCGGATCGGGGGGTTTCCGCGAGCACTGTCCGAAGTGGCCGACGGAACAAGTGGATAACTCATCACAGACATCCGGCCACAAGTTGCGCAGCGGCCCGATTCGGACGCAACACCTCGGGCATCCCGAAGGGACGCAGCATCCGGGGGTCCTTTTCTTGGGTTACTTTCTTTTGGACAAGCAAAAGAAAGTGACCTGCCGTGGGTCAGCCACCCACGCGGTATTCGCAGTAAAAAGAAATTTCAAGTTTGTGATCGGTATCGAGTAAGGCAACCAGATCCTTCGCGCTGCTCAGGATGACACGCTAATATCGTGGTGCATCGCAGCACCCCATCCCTGCCTTCCCCTCGCCGAGGGGAAGGAGTTGAAGCGAGGATTGCCGGATGACGGCGCGTCAATACGATCCGGGAGGCTTGGCCAGGGAGGCAAAACTTCCGGTTGCATTGAGCTTTTCGGTCGCCTCGACAAGGGCGATAGCGGCTTCCTCGACCTTGCGCCCTTCGGTTCTGGCCTGTTTGCGCAGGATTTCGAGCGCCTGATCGCAGTTGACGTGATAGCGTTCCACCAGGATGCCGGTCGCCACCAGCACTTCGCGTCCCTTACCCTGTACCAGGGTATCGGCAAGAACCGCCGCGCCGTGGCGCAGTCGCTTGATTTCCTTGGCGCGCGCCAGGGCCGACTTCACTGCGGGGACAACCTGCCTGACATCGAGGGGTTTGACCAGGAATCCCATCGCGCCGTACGAGGAGGCCTCCTGCACTATTTCCGGGTCGCCGAAGGCGGTCAGGAACATGAACGGGATTTCAGTCTGCGATACCAGGTAGCGCGCCACTTCGAGTCCGCTTTTCCCGCTCATGCGAATATCGAGCAGGGCCAGATTTGGCTGGTGCTCGCGTGCCAGCAGTATGGCATCCTCGCCGTTATCGGATTCTATGACCTCGAACCCGGAATCGCGTAATCCGCTCACCAGCGTGGCGAGCACCAGACGGTCGTCGTCGACCACCAGCAGTACATCCTTGTTCGGACTAGCCATGTTTTTTGACTCCAGCAACCCGCTCTTGGCAAACTCAAAATATACCCTGGTACCAGCAAGGGTTTCGATTACAGACTTTCGTACGGAACAAAGCGATAATTACACGGCACTAGGAGCCTGCCGGACTCCTAGTCTATACACCGGTGCGCTGGAATAGTAAGCTATTCGGGAATCCGCATTTTTGTCAGCCTGATCATAGTAAGCAGCACAGTTACTCAGGACCATAAAATAACGAGATGATTTTGACGCCCTCGGCCACAACCCCGGTTCCGCGCATCCTCGTTGCGGAGGATGACCCGCTCAATGCCGTCGTCATTGCGCAGATGTTAACGCGCTTTGGCTACGACGTGGTATCCGCCGCGGACGGCGAGGAAGCCGTGGCCGCCTACATTTCGAATCGCATCCAGCTCGTGCTCATGGACAGCAACATGCCGCGCCTCAACGGTATCGAGGCACTGCGAAAAATACGCGAATGGGAAGCGCAGCACGAGCGCACCCCGGCGCCGGTTGTCTGCCTTACCGGAGAAAGCTTCGGCAAGACTCGGGACGCCCTCAACGCGGCCGGTTTTACAGATTTTCTCGCCAAGCCTTTCCGCATGGACCAACTCCAGGAATTAATCGAATCCCTGCTCGCTGCAAATGGCAACGCCACCTGATTGGCAGCTTTACTGTCAGGCGGCGCCCGATGGTTCGCCCGCTTCTATCTTGATCACCGGCGCGGCAAGTTGCAGCGTCACGGCAACCGTGTTGCCGTTCTGCGCATAGTCGATACGCGCGCCCTTGCGCGGCAGCAGCGCCTTCACCAGTCCGAGCCCCGAAGCGCCGCTCGCGACTTCTCTGAAATCGAACCCGGACGGCAGCTCGCCCCGATTCGCGATACGAATAACCAGTTCCCCGCCCTCGATCCCTGCCTTGGCGTGCACGCCGCTTCCCTGAATTCGATGCTTGATGGCGTTGGTCAGCAATTCGTTGACGATCAGCGCCAGCGGGACGGATTCGCCTTCGGTCAACGACACGCGCGCAAGCTCGACCAGGTCGAGGTCAACCGCGAGCTTGCCCTCGGCCAGCACCTGCAGGTTGCCGAAAATCGCCATGAGCATGGCATCGCATTGCAACCTTCCCGACGAGCGCACCTGCAGGCCATGCACCTGGGCGATCGCCTGCACCTGGCCGGCCACGGTCTGCAGCACCTCATTCGCCTCGGGATGCTCGCGCGCATTGTGCTGTAGCAATCCCACCACCCCCTGCAGGTTGTTCTTGATGCGGTGATGCACCTCGCGCACCAGCGCGTCGCGCTGCTGAATCGCCTCGTCGAACCGCGCCTTTTCCTGCTGCTTGCGCGCGGAAATATCCTCGATAATGCCAAGCGTGCGCGTGCCGCCGTCGCTGTGGCGCGTCGGCACCGTTTTGAGCCGCACCCAGCGCAACCCCTTTTCGGGATGCATGATGCGGAACTCCTCATCGGTGGGCTGCAGCGCCTTTTCCCTTGCGGCGCGCGCCTGCACGCGCGCCAGGTCATTGGGATGGATGTTATCGAGATGCGAAGCGGGATCGGCGAAGAATTCCAGACTGTCGGCGCCCCACACTTCCTCGTAACGATGATTGAGGTAGTGGACTCGTTCATGCGCATGATCGGCCACATAAACAAACTGGTCGATGGTGTCGGCGAATTGCTGAAACTGGAACTCCGAATCGCGCAGCGCTTCCCTGACGCGAATCTGCTCGGTCATATCCTCCGCGACCGTGAGCAGGTAGCGCAAAGCGCCATCGGTATCGTGCACCGGTACGATGCGGGTATGCAAAACACGCTTTCCTCCCCCGGGAATCTCGACTTCCTCCTCGAAAACCCTGGCGGATCCCGTGTCGTCGAGTGCGGTACGGTCATGCTCGGCCAAGGTTTTGGCCGTATTCTCCGGATAAAGTTCGAAAAGTGTCTTGCCGACCACCTGCTCGCGCGGCATTCCGGTTATTCGTTCGGCTGCGCGGTTGACGCGCAGAAATTTCCGCGTCACCGCATCCTTTACGGACACCAGCACGGGAAGGTTTTCGAGTATGAGGTCCAGGAAATGCTGCGTGCTGCGCAGATTCTCCACGGCGCGCTTTTGTTCGTCGATGTCGATGATCGCCACGATCGCCCCCTGGTCCGGATCGGTGCGATTCACGGCACGGCCGACCATCTGCCCCCAGAAACGGGTTCCATCCTTGCGCACGAACTCGCACTCCTGCACCGCTTCGCGGCCCGATGGCGAGGTCCACACGGCTTCCATGCGCTGCTGCGACAACGCCTCCGAAGGGTGGATGAGCGCAACGCTTTGCCCGAGCAGTTCCTCTCTTGCGTAGCCGAAAATCGCGAGCAGCTTGCGGTTGACCTTGACGAAGCATCCATCGCGCAGGAAGAGCAACCCCACCACGGCGAGGTCGAACAGCAATTCCTGCTGGTGCAGGGCATTGTCCAGTATGGCCTGCTGGTACTTGCGCAGGGTAATGTCCTGCACGGCGTAGATCATGCCGTCCGCAAGACGGTCGGTCACCATGGGGCGTCCGTGAATCTCGCACCACACTGCACTGCCCCCCTTGCGCACCAGCTCGGTCTCGACATGCACGAAGCCGTTCTTCTCGATCATCTCCTGGAACTCTTTCAATGCCTCCCGATATTGGGTAGCGCTGGCGAAGAGGATGTCCACCGGCTCGCCTTGCAGGTCGCGCGGCGCGTAGCCGAAGATATCGCCCGCCATGCGGTTGGCATTGATAATCTTCCCGTCGCGCGTGATGGCCAGACCGACCAGCGCGGTATCGAAAATCATTTCCTGGTCGTAGAGCGCCTGCTGCAGTTTGCGCCTCTGCTCGCGCCGCTCGGTGATGTCCATGATGGCATAGAGCACGCCCTCCTCGATCCGCCCCGGCACGACGGTGCGCCCCTGCACGTCGCACCACACCTGCGTGCCGTCCTTGCGCATCAGCGTCATTTCGATGCGCGATTCGCCATGCTCGCGCAACTGCCCCGCTATGACGTCGCTGATACGCTCATATTCCTCGCCGGACGCGTAAAACAGCGCAACCGGCTCGCCGTCGAGTTCGCCCGTCGCGTAACCGAGCATGCGCGTGAGCGTTTCATTGCCGCGGACGATGCTCCCGCCGCGCGTCAGTATCAGCCCGACCAGGCTCATGTTGTAAAGCAACTCCTGCTCGCGCCGCGCCGCGCCCAGTTCGCGCTCGCGCTGCTTTGCGTCGCTGATGTCGAAGAATACCGAAACGAAGCCCTTGCGCGGATCATCCGCATCGGCCGGACATTCCGAGACATAGCACCACACCGTGGCGCCATCCCTGGTGCGGAATTCCTGCTCGTAGGGCTTGCCCGCGCTGTCTTGCATGAGGCGCCCGACCGCGGCATAGGCTTCGTCGCCGTGGTACAGCGCCCTGGTATCCTTGCCGGCGAGCTCGCCTCGCGCATAGCCAAACAGTTCCTCGAAATACTGGTTGCAGCGCAGGATGACGCGTTCGCGCGAATAGACGATGCCCACATGCATCGATTCGAGCATGAGGCGCTGCTCGAGCAACAGCGCATCGAGCTGCTGTTCCTGGCGCTTGCGCTCGCTGATATCCACCGCCGCGGCGACGACGCCGTCCTGCGGATGCCCAGGACGCAACACATGCTCGGTCACCAGCACCCAGACCTGCGATCCGTCCTTGCGCACGAACACGCATTCGCAGGGAATACCGGATTCCCTGGCGAGTTTGCGCCCCCCTTCGGCATAGTCGGCGTCGTTCGGGTAGAGAATTCGTGTGCCTTGCCCGAGCAGTTCCCCCGGCGCATAGCCGAGCATTTTTTCGAAATGTTCGTTGCACTGCATGATGATGCGGTCGCGCGTATGCGTGATGCCCACCTGCAAACCGCCGAAGATGACCTGCAGCTCCGCCAGCGCGCGCCGCAGCTTCTGTTCCTGCAGCTTGCGCGGGGTGATGTCCATGAACGCGGAAATATGACCCTGCTCGGGGCGGCGCAAATCGATGAGCTTGGCGCTGAAGCGGATCCAGATTTCCCTGCCGTCCTTGGTGACCATGCGGCATTCGTCGTTCAGCGTGCCGTTCGGCAGCAGCCGTTCGCGATTGAGCTTCACCATCGCCGCGTGTTCCTCGTCGCTGGCGAACAGGACACGCGTGTCCTGGCCGATCATCTCATCGGTCTCATACCCGAACATTCGTGCCGAAAACGCATTGCATTGCACGATGCACCCGTCCCTGAAACTGGCAATGCCGACGTCGATGCCTTCGAACATCGCCTGATATTCGGCGAGAAGGCTCTGCACCCGATCATCGTGCTCCCTGCGCACCGTGATGTCCTCGATCATGGTGAGGTAGCGGCGCTCGCCGCCGGGGCCGGCAAGCAGACTGGAATTTAACCGGCACCAGATGGCGCGACCGCTTTTGTGCAGATAGCGCACCTCCCTTGCCTGGTCGGAGCGGGTGTCCTGCCACTCCCTCAGAGTCGCACGCCGTCCATCGAGAAGAGCAAGGTCATCCGCGTGTATGAGGCAACGCGGGTCGCCCAGCGCCAGCATCTCCTCGATATCGTAGCCAAGCAACGACGCTATCGCGGGGTTGGCTTCGAGCATGCGGAACGATTCATCCTGGATCACGATTCCAACCGGCGACGCCGCGAATACGCCGGCTAGAATCTGGGAACTGACCGCGAGCTCGCGGCGCAGGATATGCTTGGTCGTATCGTCGCCGGGAATGCGGCGCGTTGATAAATCGGATGGGTTATCTTGGGGCGGCATGGTGGCAGGCAGTCTGGCGTTATGCTGCAGCAGGCAGTCAAAGGCTATTGAGTTATTGCTATTGTGCCGCGAAATTACCTTGCCTGCGACCAAGAAAGCATACACTCCAGCACCCAGGCCGCGCAGGGGTGCTACAGATAATCGAACAGATTTAGCTTGGTGTTCTTGGAGTAAGTGGCGAGCGCCGCCTGCAAGGCGACATTTTGCTGAGCAAGCTGCGTGGCGGCCTGTGCGTAATCGACGTCCTCAAGACGCGAAATTTCGCCGGTGTGCTCAAGGGCGCGATCCGCCACTGCGCTGGCCATATCGTCCAGTTGCGCCAGATGCGATCCTGCCTCGGCGCGCTTCAGATTGATGTGGTCGAGCGCACGGTCGATATCCTGCAAGGTCGCGCCAAGCTCGTTTGCACGCCATGTGGAATTGCCGCTACCCAGCAGCGCTATACCGCGCGCCACCGTATTGAAAAGGCTGGTCTGCCGGCTCGCGTTCACGGCGAAGGTATCGCCGCCCGATGGCGTTCTGCTAATTTCCACCTGTATACCGGGGAGTGTGATCGCCGCACCCGAGGTGTAGGCCACATTCGAATTAATGGTAGTGGAAGTTGTTGTATCCACTATGTCGTAAGTCGTGCCGCCTGCATTGAAAACAACCTGATAATCGTGCCCCGTTACCAGCGCGGCATTAATCACGCTGCCGACAGTGATGACTCCGCTGCCGCCATTGGCAACCGTGGCCGCGGAAGAAAAAACGCCATTGCCGTTAAAAATATTCATGAAGTCGTCTGCGCCATTCTGGGTCACGGGCATTTTTGTACCGGAATTGACTTCCAGGCTGCGCACGCCCTGATCGCCGGCATAGCCGACACTGGTGCCGCTCAAGGTAAAGGGCAGGATACGATCCTTGAAGCCGGAGAATAAAAATCCTCCCCCGCCATTATCGGTATTGGCGATGCTCACCAGTTCACTCAGACGATGGCCGAGCTCCTGCGCTAGCGATGCGCGCTGTGAGGCGTCATAAACACCGCTACCTGCGGCAACGAGCGTTTCGCGGATATTCTGCAGCGCATCCCCCATGTTGCCGAGCGTCGCTTCGGTCAGCGACAGCGAATGCTTTGCCGTGTTCTGGTTGGCTGCCCAACGATTCGTGTCATCCAGAGCCGTGCGCGATAGCGCCACCTGCGCCGCGCCGACCGGATCGTCGGACGAGACCATGATGCGCTTGCCGGAGTTGATCTGTGCCTGCGTCCTGAACAGATCGGTTTGCCGCTGCGAAATCGCCGCCGCTGCGGCGTCGCTCATTTGACTGGTGCTGATACGCATCGTAGTTCCTTATCGGTTGCCCAGGCTGAGTAGCGTGTCGAAAATCGTTTGCGAAGTGGCGATCACCTTCGCCGCCGCCTGGTAGGCATGCTGGTACTTCATCAGGTTGGTCGCCTCTTCATCGAGGTTCACTCCGCCAATCGATTGCTCGGCCGACTTGGCCTGAGTCAGAATTTGGCCCTGCGCCTGGCTGGCAGCCGCCATCCCGGCAGCATTGGACCCTACCTGCGTAAACAACCCGGCCATCAATTCTGTGAGAGTACTGCCATTGGCGACGGCGGCGCTGTGCAGCGCACCGAGGGTCAGTCCATTGCGGTTATCTCCGGTAATTCCGGCGTTGATCGCTACCGTGACAGTGTCGCCCGCCACGGGTGTACCGGTGAGATTCATCGTCCAGCCGTTGTAGGTGATCGGCGCTCCTGGCGTATAGGCAACGCCCAGGGGACTGCCGGTTCCCGTACCCGTGACGTTAAAAGTGCCCGCCCCGGTAAAGGTAAGGGTCACCGTCTGTGTGAGATTGGCATTCGCGGTGGGTCCATTGACTGTAAGCGAAGTCGAAGCAACGCTACCCATGTTGGACTGCGGTGTGGTTGCCGCCACGGGTGATGCCAGGGCGAGCTTGCGCGGATCGGTGGGAACGACACTGATGTTGTACGCACTCTGCCTTACCGGCTGCACTATGAAACTGTCATTGGCAGCAGGAACGCCGGCAACGCTCAGCGTGACACCATCAACCACCTGCGGCAGCGTGGCGAATGTCTGTTTGGTGTTGTCGGAAAGACGGGTCACGACATAGTTGCCGCCCTGAAAATCGACACGATAGGCACTCGACGCGAGAGCAGACGCATTGCTGACCGAAGCGGAAAGGGTCGCGGTACCGGTATTCCCGGTATTGCTGTAAACAGCCGGGGCAGGTGCGTTGAACAGATTGCCGCCCGCGGCACCGCTCAAGTCGACACCCAGCTTGTGCTGCGTATTGTAAGCATCCGCCAACGTGGCTGCGAGGCGCCCCAATCCGTCTTCGGCGGAGGCCAGGTCCTGTTCCATGAACTTTATCAGCCCGGAAAGTTTGCCGCCATTCAGAATCGAGGCATTGAGCTGCATCAGCCCTGTGCCGGTCTGAAAACCGATCACGATATGCTGCGGATCGAAAGGGTCGGGAGCCGACACCAGCGAGAAGGCGCTGCCGCCCAGCACCAAAGGCTGGCCGCTCCCCGTGAACAGGTCATAGGCACCGTTGGATTGCTTCACGATCGACACGCCCAGTTGGCTGTTCAAGTCACGGATAAGATTGTCCCGCTTGTCCAGAAGATCGTTGGGGGTATTGCCTGTAGTCAGAGCAAAGGTGATGCTGTCATTGAGGCTGGCGATGTCTTTCGTGGCCTGATTGATAACCGAGAGCGAGGACGTGATCTGCACTTCTGAACCACTGCGCAGGTCTTCGAGACGACTGGCGGTCTGGTTGAAATTTGCCGCAAGCACAGTTGCACTGGACAAGGCCGCCTGGCGCGCGGCCAGATCACTCGGATTGGCGGTCGCATAATCAAGCGCCGTGTAAAATTTGTTTAACGCCGCTGAAACACCCTGGTCGGATGTGCCAAAAATACTATCGATGGACATGAGTTGCGTGGCACGGGTGTCCATCTCGCTGGCGGTGGCGTTGGCGTAGTGCGCTTGTTCCGTCAAAAACGAACTGTAGATTCGCTGGACCGTTTGCACATCCACACCGCGCCCGAAGAATCCCCCCCCCGTGTACTGAGGCTGGGGTGTAGCCTGAATCGTTCCCTGACGCGTAAATCCCGGCGTATTGACGTTGGAAATGTTATGACTGGTCGTCTGCATCCCGGCGTATGCAGCATTTAGACCACTGGTGGCGATAGAAAGTAATGAGGGCATGGAAGTGTTTACTCGAAGGCCATAACGGGTTTATCGGCACACCGGATGAAATTCTTGAGGGCTTTTTCTGCCAGCGGCACTCAGGCGTTGCGCGTCAGGCGCACGGCCTGCGCGATGACCTGTGTGAGCTTGTTCGCATAAGCAGGATCGGTCGCGTAACCGGCGCTTTGCAGGCCCTGTGCGAATCCCAGTGCGCTCTGCGCATTCTCGACTACCTTGCTGTAACGCGGATTTTTCGTGAGCAGCGCCACATAGTCGCTCAGCCCTTCCGCATAGGAGGAATAGGCGCGAAATTTCGCAACGGTCTGTTGCACGACACCGTTGACATATTCGGTGGTCGCCACATCGACGGTGGCGCCCTTCCAATCGCTTCCGGCCTTGATGCCAAACAGGTTATGCGATGCCGTTCCGTCGGCTGCGCGGATTTCGCGTTTGCCCCAGCCCGATTCGAGTGCCGCCTGGGCCGCAATGAACATCGGCGACAATGCCGTCCCGGCCGCGGCCTGCCTGGCGTACTGCATGACGCCCTGAATAAAATCGCTCTGCGAGCCGGATGTGGCGGCAGACAAAACCTGCGGCACTGCCTTCTGAATCGCCGCAGCCGACCGCGTAAGCGGCCCTGCCGGAGCAGGTTGCAAAGTGTTTAGGGGATTGATGCCCGAGGCAGTTTGCGTTTTCGCGATATGCCCCGCGAGCTGCTTCTCGATCATGCGCGCCAGACCGGTACCCTGTGCCGCCATGTTCTGTGCGAGCTGCTGGTCGTACATCGAGGTATAGGAATCGCTCACGCTGCTATGCAACATGCCATCCTTGGGCATGGCCTCACGCATGCTGCGCAACAACTGATTGAGAAACAGCGCCTCGAACTGCACTGCGGCTTTCTTGATCGCGTCCTGCGGATTCTTTGCGGCGACACTCTTGAGCGCACCAAGATTGCGCGTATCGAATGCCACCCCCGCCGCGGGATTCAAGTCAGCCATCAGATCACTTCCAGCTCGGCGTGAAGTGCCCCCGAGGCCTTCATGGCTTCCAGAATCGCGACCAGATCCTGGGCGCTCGCTCCCAGGGAATTGAGCGCCTTGACCACATCGGCCAGTTTGACACCCGCCTCCATGAGCAATACGCTGCCCGCACCCTGCTTGATGTCGATCTGCGACTTTTCCGTAACCACGGTCTGCCCCTGTCCGAACGGATTGGGCTGGCTCACGAGCGGCGTAGAGTTGATCGTCACCGACAGATTGCCGTGCGCTACCGCGCATGGTTCGAGCATGACGCTGCGTGTCATGACTACTGAACCGGTGCGTGCATTGATGATCACCTTGGCAGAAGGATCGGACAGCTCTATCTTGAGGTTTTCCACCTGCGCCATGAAGGCGACGCGATCGTTGCTGCCGCTAGGCGCACGCACTTGAATCAGGCGGCCATCGAGCGCCTGCGCCGTACCCGTGCCCAAGACGTTGTTGATAGCCTCCGCCACCCGGCGCGCTGTCGTGAAGTCAGTGACATTCAGTTCGAAATTGATGAATTCTCCCTTTGAAAAAGGCGAGGCCACGCTTCGTTCCACTGTGGCGCCGGCGGGAATGCGTCCTGCCGAGAGGTGATTGATCTGCACCTTGCTGCCACCCGCGGAAGCGCCTGCCCCGCCGATAATGACATTGCCCTGCGCCATGGCATATATCTGTCCGTCGGCACCCTTGAGAGGCGTGAGCAGTAACGTGCCACCGCTCAGGCTCTTGGCGTTACCCAGAGACGATACCGTGATGTCGAGCGCTTGACCTGCCCGGGCGAAGGCAGGCAACTGCGCGGTCACCATGACCGCAGCGACGTTCTTGAGTTGCAGGCTCGTGCCGGGCGGCAATTGCACGCCGAGCTGCGAAAGCATGCTGGTAAGACTGGAAACGGTAAACGGGGTCTGGGTAGTCTGGTCTCCAGAACCATCCAGACCCACGACCAAGCCATAGCCAATAAGCTGATTGGGGCGTACACCCTGCACGCTCGCGAGGTCGCGAATGCGGTCGGCGCGCGCCGGCATGGCCGCCAGCAGCATGGCGAAAATCAGCGCCGCTATCGAGAGAATTTTGAGAGTGACGTTATTTTGCATGAGGATATTAAAAGGGTAGAAAGTTCATGAATAACCGCGACAGCCAGCCGATGCGCTGGGCTTCATCGATATACCCCTTGCCGCGGTATTCGAGGCGTGCCTCGGCAACCTGGGTGGAATTAACGACATTGCCTGCCTGGATATTGAGCGGATCGACAACACCGGAAAAACGGATCGTCTCCATGTTCTGATTGATGCCGATCTGTTTATCGCCGGCCACGACCAGATTGCCGTTGGTCAGGCGCTCGACCACCATTACCGTGATGGTGCCGGTGAACTGATTTTCGTTAGCCGTATCGCCCTTGCCCTCGAAGGTATTGGATGAACCTCCAGCCACGTTGAGCCCCTGCAATCCCTTGAAAGGCACTCCCACCACCGTGGGTACCTGGGCCTTCACGTCCGCGGTGCGTCCGGTAGTGGATTTCGAGCTGCGTGAGGCTGAAGTCTTTTCGTTGAGCGCGATGGTGAGTATGTCGCCCGCGAACGCGGGACGGCGATCTTCTGCCAGCGCGCGGTAGTTGTTGGTTGCCTGAAAAATCGCGCCATTGACCTCGGCATGCTGCACAGGCAACTTTGGGACGACCGCTGTCGTCTCGCGCATGGTAATGCGAGGCTCGATCACGGAACACCCCGTGGTCAGCGTGAGCGCCACAAAGAAAGCGGCGACAAAAAATAGCGCCTCGACAAGACGGCGCAACCATCCGTCCTTGCGCATGGCGTACGGGTTGCTGGGGCGAACATCGATCATGCGTGTTCCCTGCGCCGCCGTTATAACTGCGCCAGGCGTTGCAGCATCTGGTCGGAAGTCTGTATCGCCTTGGAATTGATTTCGTAGGCGCGCTGCGTTTGAATCATGCTCACCAGCTCCTCGACCACATTGACGTTCGAGGTTTCGACATAACCCTGATTGAGCATGCCGCGGCCATTCGCGCCCGGCGTTCCCGCGCTCGGTGAGCCCGATGCCGCCGTCTCGGTATTGAGGTTCTGTCCCATCGCCAGCAGCCCGGCGGGATTGATGAAGGTCGCTACCTGGATAGCTCCGACCGAGGTCGGTGTGGCCTGCCCAGCCACGGTCACGGACACGGTGCCATCCTGTCCGATGGTGACAGACTGCGCCGTGGGCGGTACTGTAATCGCGGGCTGCAGCGGAAAACCATTCGACGTCACCACCTGCCCCTGCTGATCGACATGAAATGAGCCGTCGCGGGTGTAGCCTACCGTGCCGTCCGGCATCAACACCTGGAAGAAACCGCTGCCGCTGATGGCGATATCGAAACTGTTGCCGGTCTGCTGCAGGTTGCCCTGTGTAAACAGGCGGGCGGTAGCCACGGGTTTCACCCCGGCCCCTACCTGCAACCCCGTGGGAAGCTGCGTCTGCTGCGACGACTGTGCGCCCGGTTGTCGCATCGTCTGATAAAGCAGATCCTCGAACACTGCGCGCGAACGCTTGAATCCGTTGGTGCTGACGTTGGCGAGGTTGTTGGAAATCACATCCATCTGCGTCTGCTGCGCATCGAGCCCGGTCTTGGAAATCCATAGCGAACGTATCATTGCTGCTCCTATTGCGTATTGGACATGAGCTTGCCTGCGCTGGCGGAATTCTGCTGCGCTTCCTGCAGGAGCTTCATTTGCATTTCAAACTGTCGCGAAAGACTGATCATGCCGATCATGGTTTCAACGACATTCACGTTGCTGCCTTCGATCGCGCCCCCGGTCAAGCGTACTGCGTCATCGGTGCCCGCGGATGTGCCGTCGCGCAGACGGAACAGTCCGTCCAGGCCCTTGACGAGATCTTTTTCAGGTGGATTGACCAGCTTGAGCTTGCCCACCGGCGTGACATTTTTGCTGTTGTCGGCAGCGATTGCGCTGACCGTGCCGTCACTGCCGATTTCGATGCGTGAATTATCCGGAAGGGTGATCGGACCCCCGTCGCCCAGCACCGGGCGCCCGCTTTTTGTCTGCAACAGACCTTCCGCGCCCCGCTCGAAACCGCCGGCGCGTGTATATCCTTCCGTGCCATCCAGCCCCTCGATGACAAACCACCCTGCCCCGTTCACCGCTGCATCGAGATCGCTTCCAGTACGTTGTATGGAGCCTTGCGAAAAATCGCTGCCAGGCGTGGAGTCCACGACAAATGCGCGCGTCGGCATTCCCTGACCTAGCACAGGGACAGCGCGCATGACATCGAGATCGGCACGAAAACCGGCGGTGTTGGCATTGGCCAGGTTGTTGGAAAGCACCTCCTGCTTGTGCATGAGATGCTTGGCGCCTGTCATTGCCACATAGATCAGTCGATCCATATATTTTTCTCAGATAGCCTGGAACGCTTCGCCATCAACGCAGATTGACCAGCGTCTGCAACACGGCATCCTGCGTCTTGATGGTTTGTGCATTGGCCTGGTAGACACGCTGTGCGGTGATCATGTTGACCAGCTCCGCGGTCAGATCGACGTTCGATTCCTCGACCGCTCCGCCTTGCAGTGCACCCAGGCTGCCGGTTTTGGGTGCGCCCAGCAGCGGTGTTCCGGAGTCCGTCGATTCCGCCCACTGGCTCCCGCCCAATGGCACCAATCCCTGCGGATTCTGGAAATTCGCCAATGAAATCTGCCCCTGCGCCAGCACTTGGCCATTCGAGTAGCGCGCAACGATCGTTCCATCGCCCGAGACGTTGTAGCCGGTAATCTTGCCGGAGGTGAAACCATCTTGTGTAATCTGGTTTACGGTGATGGGAGAACCGAATTGGGTACTGCCGGTAAAGTCCATGGTCATGGTCAGTGGCGTGGTCGCGCCATTGGTCAGTGGGATAGACACGTTGAATGGCAGTGTCGTCGGCGGCGAGCTAATTGCACCGCTGCTGTTGAAGGTAATTTGCCCGAGAGCGCCGGCGCCGATGGCCACACCGTCCGCGGTGCCAAATGCACTCCACACGTTGCTGGCTGTCTTGACGAAATATAAAGACAGAGTGTGGGAATTGCCCAGACTGTCGAATACCGACATCGAGGTGGCGCCTTGATATGTCGTCGGATCGGTGGGATCGAAACCGGCTGCCGTCAAATTTGCAACGCGCGAGTCGAGGTTCATGACCGCGGTTGCGATAGCCGTGGTTTTGGGGGGCAGGTCGGCGCTTTGCAGGCGCAACAGCCCAGGTGTCCCGGTAGCGATCTGACCCGCGGCATTGGCAAGGAAGCCCGTCACATTCGCGCCGGAGCTCGTGACGATGTATCCATTCTGGTCAAGATGGAACTCGCCATTGCGCGTATAGGTCACCGAACCATTATTGGAAAGACGAAAGAAGCCCTGTCCATTGACGGCGAGATCGAGCGGATTGTTAGTGGTGCTGATATTGCCTTGCCCGAACTGTTGTGTCACTGCCGCCAGAGTGGTGCCGATACCCACCGAGGAGTTGCTCGCCGTGGCGACTGAATTGGCATATACATCGGAAAACTCGCCGCGCGACTGCTTGAAGCCGACAGTGTTGGCGTTGGCAACATTGTTGCCGATGATTTCGAGGTTGCGGCTGGCCGCATTCAGACCACTCAAGCCTTGTTGAAAACTCATGTCTTGCTCCTTTTGGACTGCGTTTGAAAATCTCGCGTTGCCTTACAGCACCATGCGCACATCGCCATAACCGATAACGCCATACGAGCCTACGTTCAATCGGATGCCGCCTGCACCATTTGCGACGCCGTTTACATGCGCTCGCGCCAGCGAATCCGCTGGCACGCTCTGACCTCTCGTAGTGGCGTTCACTGTAAAGGTGTAGGCGCCTGCTGCCTGCGGCTTTCCTGCATCATCCAAGCCATCCCAGCCGAATGTTTGCGCGCCTGATTGGGCAGATCCGAGAGTCATGTTACGTACCACGTTGCCGGCCGCATCTTTGATTTCTATTTTCACGCTGCCCGCATCCGAGGATAAATCGTATCCGCCGCCCGCCTGAGCGCTTCCGTTCTGGGACACAGACAGGTTCAACGTATTGCCAGCGACCAGGATGTCGCGTCCGGCGAGGGTCACGGCCTGCAGGTTCTGGAACTCGTTGAGCATTTGCGTCATCGATACGTTTAGTTCTCCGATACCCTGCACGGTATTGATTTGCGCCATTTGCGAGGTCACCTGGGCGTTATCGAGAGGATTCAGCGGGTCCTGGTTTTTCAGTTGCGCGACAAGCAACGCGAGAAAACGGTTTCCCGTGTCCGCGGCCGTGGGCGCAGTATTGCTTGCACCGGACTTTGCCGTTGACAGAGGAGCGATGGCGTCGTATTTGGGTGAAACGAGCATGGTGTACTCCTTTTAGCGCCTGTTCAGGCTAGGACCCCAACTGCAGGGTCTTCAACAGCAGATTCTTGGATGTGTTCATGATTTCGATATTGTTCTGATAGGAACGCGACGCCGAGATCATGTTGACCATTTCCTCTATGACGTTTACGTTGGACATGGTGACGTAACCTTCGCTGTCAGCGAGCGGATTCTTCGGATCAAGTAATTTGCGTGCTGCCGTAGTGTCCTCGACCACGCCAGTTACACGCACCCCGGTTCCTGCCGAGGGATCGGCCGGATCGATCATCTTGGCGGCGAAAGTCACATGCCGCGCGCGATAAGGCTGCCCGTCCGGCCCGACCGCACTTTCGGCATTGGCAAGATTGCTTGCCGTGGTGTTGAGACGCATGCTCTGCGCCTGAACCGCGGAACCGGCGATATCGAATATTTTAAAAAGCGACATGACTATTGTCCCTGGATGGCGCTCAAGATTGTCTTGATCTGGCCGTTAAGAAATCTAAGAGAGGCTTCGTAGCGCACGGTGTTGGCGGAGATTTGTGCCGTCTCACCATCAAGCTCCACGGAGTTGCCGTCAATACTCATTTGCTGCGGCACGCGATAGCGCAGCAGCGTCGGCGCCAGCGAACCTTTTGGCGTCATGTGCCGCGGGTCGGTTGCAACGGGCGCCGCGGATGCGGTTGCCGAGCCGGTGGCGCTCTCGAGCGCGGTGCGAAAATCGAAGTCGCGCGCTTTGTAATTGGGCGTGTCGGCGTTGGCGATGTTCGATGCCAGCACGCTTTGCCGCTCGGCACGCAGCTTGAGCGCCGTGGTCTGGAAATCGAGCATTTGCTGGAGCGCGGGTAACATGGGCTTCTCCTGTCTGTCCACCGTGGCGTGGCATGCAGTGCTGCGCACGGGATACGGCAATGAAAGCGATTATGGGCGTCCCGATACCGGGCAATCGCCTGAAAAGCACAGGCAATGGTGCGTTATTCAAGCGACATAGCTGCCGCGCGAGGGCCTAATCTTCAGTTGTCCGCAAACCAGCGCCCATAATGATGAAAACTGTCGCCATCGCGATTTCCCCTACCCATGCCGGATTGCCCGCCGGCAGAGCCCGAATGTCTGTCTTGCATTTGTTCGCCCTGCTTTTCATGACGGGAATCGGCGCGGCATCCGCCAATGAACTGGAAAAGATTCGTCTTTACGTGCAGGAAAAGGCAAACGGTGTGGGCGCCAGGGCCGAGGTCAATGTGGGACCTGTCGATCCGCGTCTCACCCTGGCTCCCTGCAATCGCATCGAGCCTTATCTCGCGCCAGGCACGCGGCTTTGGGGAAAATCCTGGGTTGGTGTGCGCTGCATGGATGGCGCGAACTGGAATATCACGGTCCCCATCCAGGTGCGGGTGTTTGGCCCGGCGCTGGTCGCGCGCCGCTCCATCACGGCCGGCAACCCCGTTGCACTGGAAGATGTCGATTTCGACGAAATCGAACTGTCGCGCGAAAATGGTCCCGTGCTGACCGATGCGCAGCAACTTGAAGGTAAATTGCTCGCGCGCAGCGCATTCGCCGGGCAGCCGTTGCGCATAGACCACTTCCGTTCCGCCCCCGTGATCACCCAGGGCGATGCCGTGAAGCTGGTTGCAATCGGCCCCGGCTTCAGCATCAGTGCCGACGGTCTGGCGCTCGCCCATGCCGGCGATGGGCAGACAGTCCGCGTCAAAACCGATTCGGGCAGGATTATCAACGGCCTGGCGCGACCAGGCCGTATAGTAGAAGTAAGATATTGATTATTTTGTTAATGTCATCATGACTCGTATGCATCGAAAGTAGCTGATGAAAGCAATGCGCATGCTTCCGCTTTTTTCCATATATTGCTAAAGTTCCAATTGGACGTGCCGTTAAAGCTTTTGTAGGGTTTTTTCTGACACGATGGCCATAAGCCAGGCCGGTTCAGAATCCCAGCTACCCAGGAGAACAGCGTGAAGATTGGCCATATCATCGATTCAACACCTCCGGAAAAACCCACTACGGGTCAGTCCGGCGGGCCGCGGGCCGCAGGTAATGCGCCGGCGGCGAAAAACCAGAGCGAACAGATCAATATCAGTCCGCTCTCCGCGCAAATCAGCTCCATTGAGGCCGACCTCAAGGGCAGCACCGCATTCGACGCCAAACGCGTAGCCGAGATCAAGCAGACCATCGAGGATGGTCAATACAAGATCAACGCAGACGCCATCGCCGACCGCATGATCAGCGGCGCAGTGGAACTCAAACCCAAGAATGGCTGAAATCGCCCCACGCACTGCTACGCTATCCGCGCCAGTGCGTGCCGGCGCCGAGGCATTGCTGAAAAGATTTACCGCCGAGCTGGAATCGGCAAGTCAGGCAATGACCCGCGCCGA
>Ga0315281_10005621_pt1 | contig 17925 bp, 18 predicted proteins | sample YL17G07_0_MG_FD_204540 | JGI IMG/M metagenome (GOLD analysis project Ga0315281, IMG submission 204540) | Sediment microbial communities from Yellowstone Lake, YNP, Wyoming, USA - YL17G07_0 | ecosystem: Environmental > Aquatic > Freshwater > Lake > Sediment | place: USA: Wyoming | collected...
GATGACGTGCGGCGTGACCATCGTGCCGCCATTGGCGATGGCCGCATACCCCGCCACCAGCTGGAGAGCGGTCACGCTCACCGCCTGGCCAAACGCGTTCTCGGCCGCCGTGAGATCGCCGTTCCCGTTGGGGCCGTCCGGATCCCAGAGCACGCCTGAAGCCTCACCGGAGATATCGGTGCCGGTCGGTGAGCCAAAGCCGAATCGGCGGAACGCCTCGTAGAGCCGCGCCCGCCCGAGCAGGAGCGCGATCCGCCCCGCGCCAACGTTGTCCGACAGTTTCAGCACCTCCCCCGCGGTGATCGCGCCGTGTCCCCATGGGTGCTGCTCGCGGTCCGCGTTCTGAATGCGAACGTCAGCAATCCGCAGATCGTTGTCGTCCATCACGGTCGTCTGCAGGTCGATGGCGCCGGCATCGAGGGCGGCCGCCACGGTGAAAGCCTTCATCACTGAACCTGGCTCGTATGCCAGGCTGACCGCCGGGTTGCTGAAGAGCGAGGGATCGGTCGAGGAGTAGGCATTCGCGTCGAAGTTGGGGTAGGTGGCCAGGGCGAGGATGGCGCCCGTGTGCACATCCATCACGATGCCGGTGACTCCCTGCGCCTGGTTCTTCTGGTAGGTGCCCCACATGGTGCTCTCCAGCTGGTGCTGGAGGCCCGCGTCCAGGGTGAGGGTGAGGTCCGATCCGTTGATCGGCGCCCGCAGCTGATAGACGGAATCGGCGATGCGCCTGCCAAGCACGTCGGCTTGCGCGGTGACAGCCCCCGGGAGCCCGGCCAGGAGTGCGTCCTTATATCCCTCGATGCCGTACTGGCCGAGCCCGTCGAGGTTCACGTAGCCGAGCACCTGGGCGGCCAGGGTGGTCCCCGACGCCGCCCCGGCCAGCGGGTAGACGCGCCGCGTTTCCGGGAGCATGCCGACTCCCGGCAGCTTGAGCGCGGCGACTCGCAGAGCGATCTTGTCGTCGACAAGACGCTTGATCCAGACCCACGAATTCTTGCTGGTCAGACGAGAACGAAGCTCGACCGGGTCCATCCCGAGCACGATGGCCAGCAGGGTCGCCTCGCTCTCCGGGTCGGTCACGTTCGGGGGGGTGACAAAGACCGATTGCACCTCGATCGAGGTGGCGAGGAGGACGCCGCGCGCATCGCGGATCTCACCACGCTCGGCGGGGACCTGCTCGTTCTGCGCCAACTGGTTGAGCGCCATCTCGGCGAGCCAGTCCCGCTGCACGATCTGCCACCAGGCGAGACGTCCGCCAACCGTCGCAGCGAGCAAGGTCGCGACGATCAGCAGGAACAGGGCGCGGGCACGGCTATCGGTCCTGGCGGACATGGGCTACTCCGTCGGCTGCGGCGAAGGCGCCGCGGCCGACCACTTCAAGGCGTTGGATCGGTCGATGTTGGGGCGAACCTGATGGCACTGTCGAGAATCGGCACGAGGTGCAGGTCATCAGCAGCACGCTGCTGAATGCTGGCCGGAGAGTGAGACTGGCCGATCTGCAGAATCAGCTGCTGCTGCTCCGCCATTAACTTCGCGACGCGCGACTCCAGTCCGTCGATCTGGTAGCCGATCGCTGCGACGTGGGTCGACTGGCTGAGGTAGAAGAGTGCCAATCCGACGGCCGCCGCGATGGCAATCAGGATCGACGAAAGGCTCGACGCAGCTGCTCGTCGGGACACGCCGCTCGTGCGCGAAGGGGGCCGCGGGCGGCTTCGCGGACGCAGGTGCGGCCGTCGGCCAAAGACTCCTATCCCGCGCGCTGGGCGCGCCCCGATAACGGCCATCTAGGCGGCGCTCGCCCGTCTGGAGAGGCGGATCGGCCAACCGAGCGGCGGGTCGAAGTCGAGGGTGTCGTCGACTTCGATCGAGTTCAACTGCTCAATCGGACGCAGCGGCTCCCAGCCGACCGCAGTCACCTGGCGTTCGCGCAGGTCACGCTGGCGGCTGCTGTAGGTGCGCCGCCTGCTGGCTTGATGACGTGGTCGTCCTCGGCTCATGGGTACCTCCTCTGGCTGCCTGCTACGCGCTCGCCGGAGCGAGCTTGATGGCGGCCCGCAGCCGGGCGCTGCGGGATCGACGGTTGCGGCCGACCTCGTCGGCGGTAGGGGTGACCACTCTCCTGGTGATCGGGCGCAGCTGCGCCCGGTGGCCACACATGCAAACGGGCGGAAGTGGATCCTCGATGCAGTCACGGCTCTCACGGGCAATGAACCGCTTCACGATCCGGTCCTCGCCCGAGTGGTAGCTGATGACGGCCATGCGGCCGCCCGCACCCAGAGCCGCCAGGGCGCCTGCCAGCGCCGGGCCGATGACCTCGAGCTCGTGATTGACCGCGATCCGCAGGGCCTGGAACGTGCGCGTCGCAGGATGGATCCGGCCCCGGTCCGCTCCACGGACCGGTACGGCTGCCGACACGACAGCGGCCAGATCGGCTGAGCTCACGAGCCGCCCTTCCGAACGCGCCGCCAGGATCGCCTTCGCGATGCGGCCTGCACGGCGTTCTTCACCAAACGTCGCGAGAATTCCGGCGAGCTCTCGCTCCGACGATCGGTCGATAACGTCGAGGGCCGATAGACCACGGTCTTCATCAAATCTCATGTCCGGCGGCGCATCGGCCGCAAAGCTGAATCCACGTCGCGGGTCGGCGAGCTGGTAGGACGAGATGCCCAGGTCGAACAGGACCGCGTCGAGCGGGATGAAGCCGGCTTCGGTCGCGAGGTCGTAGAGCTGGGAAAAATTTGCCTGGCGCAGGACGATTCGGTCGCCGAAGCGCGCCAGGACGCGGTGCGCCTCCAAGATGGCCGCCCGATCGGCGTCGATGCCGAGCAGGCGACCATCCGGAGACGATGCCTCCAAGAGCCGCTCGGCGTGCCCACCACCGCCGACCGTGCAGTCTGCGACGGAGCTGCCGGGCGCCACCGCCAGCGAGGCGAGAACCTCGTCGACGAGGACCGGCAGGTGCCCTTCTCCCATTCGCGGTTGCACCTCGTTGGTCGAACGATGGGCCGACCGGCCCGGAGACGCATCAATGGCGAGGTCGCGGCGTGCGTCACGGCGTCACGACCCCTCAGATACCCAGGTCGGCGAGGTGCTCCGCCAGCGATTCCGGCTCGTCCTCGATCTTCGAGCGGTACGGCTCCCAGGCCGACGGCGCCCAGATCTCGAGACGATTGAGCGCCCCGACGACCACGACCTCCCCCTCACCGATGCCCGCGTACTGGCGCAGGTAGCCCGGGACCAGGACCCGACCCTGGCGGTCCAGCTCGACCTCGACAGCACCCGACGACATGAAGCGGGCGAACTCCCGCGCCCGTGGATTGGTTATCGGCAGCGATCGAAGCTTGGCGGCCAGCTCGGCCCACTCGTCTTGCGGGAAGAGGCCGAGGCATCGGTCAAGCCATCGAGCAAGCGTGGCCCCCTCGCCAAGCCGGGCGCGGAAGCGCGCGGGCACTGCCACCCGACCACGGTCGTCGAGAGCGTGCCGAAACTCGCCGATGAACAGAGCCGAGTGATCCATCCGCGCTATCTACCACCTGTCCCCATTTAGCCCCACTTTCATCCACAGAGCGCCATTCTACAGGGCAGCGGGTCGCCGTCAAGGGGTTTCTTGCGGAAGGAGAACAGGGCATCCGAGCCAGCACGGATGCCCACTGGCGAACGTCAGGTATGTGCCGCTAGATCTCGCTGTCGGGCAGGACGGCGTAGCGACGCTCTCCGTCGGGCGCGAGGTACACCCCGCGGATATGGAACGTACCCGACCGTCCCTTGATGTAGGACCAGCCGGTGTACTCCCCGACGGTGGTGCGCCAGAAGCGCTGGCCGTTTGGGGCGAGGATGCGGTCGACCGGCGCTTCCGAGAAGTCGTTGAATCTCGCCGCCCTCGTCGCGATGATTTCGCCGTCGCCGCCGACCGTGAACAGGGTGTAGTTCCCCGCCAGCACCGTGACTTCGAAGCCAACGAACTGATCGCCGGGTTGTGGAGTTGGCCCCGGGGTCGGTTCGGGGGCAGGCGTGAATGAGGCGAGGTCGGGAGAAGCCGACGCGGTCGGCTCGACAGACAGTTCCGGCGTGGGGGTGACCGTTGGCGTCGGCACCACCGCCGCGCCCTTGTTCCCCAGGAGCAGGATCCCCGCCCCGACTCCGCCTGCCGTCAGAACGACGAGCGCAAGGGCCAGCGCCGCTCCCCGACCGCGCTGGCGTGCGAAGGGTTGCGCAACCTTCGGCTGCGGCGGTGCCGGAGGCAGGGCCGCGGCCTGCGGACGGCGCAACGCCTCAAGCTCCTCGGTCGGGATCACCAGCACACCGCGCAGGTAGCGCGGGCAGTTCCCATAGCCACGCTGGAGACAGACGCGCTCCTGCTGTTCGCTCGACAGGTCGGCCGGCTCGCCGAATGCGTAACAGCGATGCTCGGGGGTCACCCCGTCGTGGAAGCCGGCCCGATCCCCCGCCAGGCCCAGGAACGGACAAACCGTTTCGGGACGCTTGGCCAGCTCGGCGAAGAGGGCGCGCCGCTCGCGCTCGCGGACCGCCTCTTCAGGCTCCTCCGGCCGCTGTGGTCGATGCCCGAACATCCGCTTGGTCATCCTCCGATTCTGCCGCGTTGAGCGCGGCGGGTTCCGGTGATGAGTCTAGCGCGGGCGGCGCGGGGCGGGGCAGAGCCGTCCGGCCCCCTCACATGGTACGAAGGCGTCATTGCGAGCTCGGCTGCCGATTCCTAGGGTGGGGGCCAGGTGGCTGCAAACCGGTCACCGGTCGGAGAGGGGGCGGCGTCATTGGCAATTGAATCGATCGACTCCTCACCGCGGGTCCCGATCCCCCGCCAGGGGCGGATTCGTCGCTGCCGCGTGCGCGTTGTCTCGATCCTGCCGCAGCCTCCGGGGCGCACCGTCCAGGTCGACTGTCTGCTGGGCGGACGCGAGCACCCGCTCCCGTTGGGCACCATGGACGAAGCGCGGGAGATCTGCAACGCCTGCACGGCCACGACCGTCTGGCGCGCCGACGAGGACTGACCGATCCCGGCCGCCAGCGCGGCGGGAGTCCCTGGAGAGCGGCCTGTAAGCCGGGTTCTGTGCCGACGCCCTGCGGCGTCGCGACGGCCATCCATCTGAGCGACCTACCCGAGGGCTGAGCGAGCCGCCTGTTGCGGCGCGAACGCCGCGCTTCGCCCTCCTATTCGGTCTTGCTCCGGCTCGAGCTTGCCGCGTTTCACTCCCGCATCGTTGCGGGCATCGTCACTGTGGCGCTGGTCCTCGCCTCACGGCGGACGGGCGTTACCCGCGAGCCTGCTCTGTGGAGCCCGGACTTTCCTCGAACACTGCCTTTCGGCGCGTGTGTCCGCGGCCGTCCAGCCGCCTCCAGGGACGCCATTGTACCTATCGCCGCTCATCGACGGCGATATTGCTCAAGCGATCGGCATCCTTGTTCAGCTCGCGCGGCACATGGGCGACCGTGTACCCCTGCAACCTGGCGAGCATGGCCATCACGCGCGCGTGGATCGGCCGCAGATCGGGGTGCTTGACGCGGTAGCGCCCGGAGATCTGACGGGCCACCAGTTCGGAGTCCATGCGCAGGTCGACGTGCGTCGCACCGAGCCGGAGCGCCTCCTCGAGCGCAGCCTCGACTGCGGTCCACTCCGCGTAGTTGTTGGTGCGGGTCCCGAGGAAACGAGCGAGCTCGGCGACCACCTGCCCGGTCTCCGCGTTCCGAATGAACGCGCCCAGGCCGGCCGGGCCGGGATTCCCACGCGCCGCGCCATCGGTATAGATCAGCAGGCGGCTCGAGCCGGGGTCAGGCACGTCGTCCCTTCTCCACCTCCGCGGTCACCTCGAGGATCGCACGGGTGATGTTGATCCCGCGCGGGCAGGCCTCGACGCAGTTGAAGATCGTGCGGCAGCGCCACACCCCGTCGGCATCGGCCATGATCTGCAGCCGCTCCTCGGTCGCGGTGTCGCGGCTGTCGAAGATGAACCGATGGGCGTTGACGATCGCCGCGGGGCCGATGTAGTCCGGGTTGGACCAGAACGACGGACAGGCCGTGGTGCAGGCACCGCACAGGATGCACTTGCTGGTGTCCTCGAAGCGATCGCGGTCCTGGGGCGACTGGCGCCGCTCCCGACCGTCGGCGGGGACCTCGTCGGCGACCAGGTACGGCATCACCGCGCGGTACTTCTCCCAGAAGCCATCCAGGTCGATGAGCAGGTCCTTGATCACGTGGCTGCCGCGCACCGGCTCGACCGTCACATTCGACCCGGCATCCCTGACCAGGTATTCACAGGCGAGTCGGTTTCTTCCATTGATCAGCATCGCGTCCGAGCCGCAGACGCCGTGGCCGCAGGAGCGGCGGAAGGTGAGCGTGCCGTCCTGGTACCACTTGACCTGGTGGAGCAGGTCGAGCACCCGATCGGTCGGATCGGCCTGGACGGTGTAGTCCTCCCAGTGCGGCGATGCGTCCCGGTCAGGATCGAAGCGCTTGATGCGCAGCTGCACGTCCATCGGTCAGTAGACCCTGGCCTTGGGCTCGAACTCGGTGATCGTGACCGGCCGATAGGCGAGCCGCGGGGCCCCACCGTCGGCGGCGCGGAAGGCGAAGGTGTGCTTGAGCCAGCGTCGATCATCGCGGTCGGGGAAGTCGTCCCGGGCGTGCCCACCGCGGCTCTCGTGACGGGCGGCCGCCGACTCCACCGTCGCCTCGGCGCAATCGAGCAGGAAGCCAAGCTCCAGCGCCTCGGCCAGGTCGCTGTTGTAGCGCGTTCCCTTGTCCTCGACCACCAGCCGCTCCGCGCGCAGCCGAAGGGCATGCACGCGCCTTCGACCCTCCTCCATCAGCGCGGCGGTGCGGTACACCCCGCAGTGAGTGAACATCACCTCCTGGAGCTCGGTACGGATCGGGGCCGGGCGCTCGCCATCGGTGCGCTCCAGGAGGTCGGCCAGTTGCAGGCCCAGTGCACGCTCGGCGACTGCATCGGCGACCGGTGCCGGTGCCTGCCGAACTGCCGCCGCCATCGCGATCCCTGCCCGGCGCCCGAAGACCAGGATGTCGAGCAGCGAATTGGTGCCGAGCCGATTCGCGCCGTGGACGCTGACGCAGGCACACTCGCCAGCGGCGTAGAACCCGGGCACCACGGTCCCCTTCTCGTCGGCCAGAGCACGCCCGTCAATATCGGTCGGGATGCCACCCATCGCGTAATGCGCGGTCGGTTGAACCGGCACGAGGTCGGTGAGCGGCTCGATCCCGAAATAGGTACGGATGAAGCCGCTCATGTCGGGCAGTTTCTTATTCAGCACCTCGGCCCCCAGGTGGCGCACGTCAAGGTGGACGAAGTCCTGGCCGTCGACCCCGCGCCCCGCCGCGATCTCCTGGTAGATGCTGCGGCTCACCACGTCACGGGAGGCAAGGTCCTTCATGGTCGGCGCATAGCGTTCCATGAAGCGCTCGCCGAGGCCGTTGACGAGGAAGCCGCCCTCGCCGCGCATCGCCTCGGAGAGAAGGAAACCGAGCTTGTACATGCCGGTCGGGTGAAACTGGTAGAACTCCATGTCCTCGAGCGGCAGACCGCGCCGATAGCTGATCGCGACGCCGTCGCCGGTGAGCGTATGGGCGTTGCTGGTGACCTTGAACATCTTGCCGAAGCCCCCCGTGGCGAACAGCACTGCCTTCGCCCGGAACGAGTGCAGCTCGGAGGTGGAGAGCTGCAACGCCAGCACGCCGCTGACGGCGCCCTCCGGCCCGTCGGGCATCTGCAGGTCGAGCACCTGGTACTCGTCGTAGAAGGCCACCTCGTGGCGGATGCACTGCTGGTAGAGGGTCTGCAGGATCGCGTGGCCGGTCCGATCCGCCGCGAAGCACGACCGGCGCACCGGCCCCTCTCCGTGGTTTCGGGTGTGGCCCCCGAAGCGCCGCTGGTCGATCAGCCCCTCAGGCGTGCGGTTGAAGGGCATGCCCAGGTGCTCGAGGTTGATGATGGTCTCAACCGCATCGCGGCACATCACTTCGGCGGCATCCTGGTCGACCAGGTAGTCGCCGCCCTTGACGGTGTCGAACCAGTGCCACTCCCAGTGGTCCTCTTCGGTGTTCCCCAGCGCGGCACAGACACCGCCCTGGGCGGCGCCGGTGTGCGATCGGGTCGGGTAGAGCTTGCTGATGACGCCGATGCGCGCCTCCGACCCGAGCTCCTTCTTGAGCTCAAGCGCCGCATACAGGCCGGCGCCGCCGGCACCGACCACCACCGCATCGAGCTGGTGGGTTCGCGCCGCGGGTCGCCGCACGGGGGCGGTGCGCAGACTCACGAGAAGGGTCCGGCCGCGGGGGCGCCATTCGGATCGAAGGTCGCAATCACGAAGACGCCCGTCAGCAGCCAGATGAGCGTCATGACCATCAGCAGGCCGATGAGCAGGCCGCGCAGGCCACCGCGCACGACGTAGTCACCGATGATGATGCGCGCGCCGTTGACTCCGTGGATCAGGGCCAGCACCAGCAGCAGCAGGTCGTAGATCCGCCAGAAGGGGCTCCCCCACCGGCTGGTGACGAACGCGAAGTTGATCTCCTGCCCGGTCAGCTGCACGAGCACGTGCATGATCAGCATGTGGCCCAGGGCCAGCAGCACCAGCAGGAGCCCGCTGATGCGCGTGAAGTACCACATGAATCGCTCGAAGCCCGGCTGAGTGGGGCGCGGCGTGGCGGCGCGCGACGGGTTGTGACGCAGCGGATCGCCCTGCACCGGCCAGATCCGCCTGCCGTGGCCGGCCATCAGCGACCTCCCCACGGGGCATACGGGGTGATCATGATCAAGCCGAGCGGGATCATGGCCAGCGCGGTGGCGATGATCACGCCATAGGTCAGCGGCCGGTACCAGACGGTGGTCGATGGCCAGAAGTCCATGGCGATCACCCTCAGGCCGTTGAGCGAGTGATAGACCAGTGCGGCCATCAGGACGATCTCGCCCAACCGGACGGGCAAGTTCCGGAAGAAGGTCTGCGTGACGTTGTACACGTCCGGACCAAGGGCCAGGGTCGCGTTCTCGACGATATGCATGAACAGGTAGACCAGCACGCCGATCCCCGACAGGCGGTGGCCCAGCCAGGCCAGCTGTGACCACGAGATCCGGTAGGCGAAGATGGGGCGGCGGGTCATCCCTGGGCTCAGGTGGGGTGGACGCGCTCGGCGACGGCCTCTGCGAATTCGCGGGTGCCGGCGCCGCCGCCAAGGTCGTAGGTCGTGGTCTTCCCCTCGGCGATCACCGCTCGCACCGCAGATTCCACGCGATCGGCGGCCTCGGTCTCGCCGATATGCCGCAGCATCAGCGCTCCCGACAGGATCAGGGCGGTGGGGTTCGCCTTGTTCTGGCCCGCGTACTTGGGAGCCGAGCCGTGCACCGCCTCGAAGACGGCGGCGTGCTCGCCGATGTTCGCTCCGGGGGCCACTCCCAGGCCGCCGACGAGGCCCGCGGCCAGGTCGCTGATGATGTCGCCGTACAGGTTGGGCAGCACCAGCACGTCGTACAGCTCGGGCTTCTGCACAAGCTGCATGCACATGTTGTCGACAATTCGGTCCTCGAAGGCGACCCGGCCGTCGTACTCGGCGGCGACCTGCTGGCAGCTCTCCAGGAAGAGGCCGTCGGTCAGCTTCATGATGTTGGCCTTGTGGACGGCGGTGACCTTGTGACGGCCGTTGCGGACCGCGTATTCGAAGGCATAGCGAGCGATCCGCTGGCTGGCTCCGCGGGTGATGATCTTGATGCTTTCGGCGGCATCGGGGCCGACCCGGTGCTCGATGCCGGCGTACAGATCCTCGGTGTTCTCGCGCACGATCAACAGGTCGACATCGGTGTAGCGCGACTGGACGCCGACCATGCTGCGCGCCGGCCGCACGTTGGCGTACAGCTCGAGCACCTGGCGCAGAGCGACGTTCACGCTGCGGAATCCACTCCCCACCGGCGTCGTGATCGGGCCCTTGATGGCAACCCCGGTCCGTCGGATGCTGTCGACCACCCGATCCGGCAGGGGCGTCCCCTCAGCGGCGATGGTGGCCTCGCCGGCCTGCTGGATCTCCCACGCAAACGCGATGCCGGTCGCTTCCAGGACGGCGACGGTCGCATCTGCCAGTTCAGGACCGATCCCGTCGCCGGGGATGAGGGTGACGGCGTAGCTCACGTGGGTCTGCTCCGGGTGCGCGCCGATCACAGCGTCGGCGGTACGGAGCCCAAGTGTACGGGGATCGGGTCGTTGCTCGCCGGGCTCGACGACTACAATCTGGCCGCCCGCCGTCATCCTGCCGCACAGAGGTCTGCGTGAAGCTCCAGGAGTTCCGAAGCAAGGAGATCCTCGCCCGGCACGGCGTGCCACTGATCCTCGGCGAGGTGGCCAGGACTCCCGAGGAGGCGCGCGCGGCAGCCGAGCGGATCGGCGGGCCGGTCGTGGTCAAGGCGCAGGTGCTCGTCGGCGGACGAGGAAAGGCCGGCGGGGTCAAGCTGGCCGGCAACCCTGCCGAGGCGGAGGCACGAGCGCGCGAGATCATCGGCCTCGTCATCAAAGGGGTCACCGTCCGCACGCTGCTGGTGGCCCCTGCCGCCCAGATCGCCAGGGAGTACTACCTGGGGCTGATCCTCGACCGCGGAGGCAAGACGATCACCATCATCGCCAGCGCCGAGGGTGGCGTGGAGATCGAGGAGACGGCGAAGACCAATCCGGCGGCGATCCTGCGGCTGCCGCTCCACCCGCTGATCGGTCTGCAGCGCCACAACGTGCGACGGGTGAGCTTCTTCCTGGGCATCCCGCCGGAGTTGCGCTCCGCCTTCGCCGAGACGCTGACGGCGCTGTATGCCGCCTTCATCGGGTCGGATGCCGACCTCGCCGAGATCAACCCGCTGGTCGTCACCGACGACGGCCAGCTGCTGGCGCTCGACGCCAAGATGGTGCTCGACGACTCGGCGCTTCCCGGGCACGCCGATCTGGAGGAGATGCGCGACCTGGACGAGGAGGAGCCGTCTGAAGCGGCCGCGCGGGAGGCGGGCATCAACTTCATCAAGCTCGACGGCACCATCGGCTGCATGGTCAACGGTGCCGGGCTGGCGATGACCACCATGGACCTCATCAAGCTGGCCGGGGGTGAGCCGGCGAACTTTCTGGACATCGGCGGAGGCGCCAAGGCCGACCGCGTGGCGGCCGCCTTCGGGATCATCCTGGACGACCCGAACGTGCGCTCGATCCTCGTCAATATCTTCGGCGGGATCACCCGCGGAGACGAGGTCGCTCACGGCATCGTCGAGGCGCGCGCCACGCTCACCCGAGACGTGCCGATGGTGGTCCGCATCGTCGGCACGAACGCGGAGGAGGCCGCGGAGATCCTGCGCCGCGCAAACCTGATCACCGCAGACAGCCTCGACGACGCGGCCGCGAAGGCCGTGGCGGCCTCCCGTGGCGAACAGCCATGAGCATCCTGGTCAACGCCGACACGCGGCTCGTCGTGCAGGGCATCACGGGGCGCGAGGGCGACTTCCATTCGCGCGCCATGCTCGAGTACGGGACGCCGATCGTGGCCGGCGTGACGCCGGGCAAGGGCGGCCAGTCCGCGCTCGATGGACGCGTGCCGGTCTTCGACACCATGGACGAGGCGGTGCGGCAGGCAGGCGCCAACGCGAGCTGCGTCTTCGTGCCGGCGGCGGGCGCACCGGACGCCATGCTCGAGGCGGCCGAGGCCGGGATCCGTCTCATCTTCTGTATCACCGAGGGAATCCCCGCCCTCGACATGCTGCGGGTCTACTGGGTCCTGCGTCAGCAGGGCGTCAGGCTGATCGGGCCCAATTGCCCCGGCGCAACATCGGTTGGACAGGCCAAGGTCGGGATCATCCCCGGCAACATCCACCGGCCTGGCCGGGTCGGCCTCGTCAGCCGCTCCGGGACCCTGACCTACGAGGTGGTCCAGGCGATGACCGATGCGGGGGTAGGCCAGACGACCTGCGTCGGGATCGGCGGCGATCCGATCGTGGGGACCAGCTTTGTCGACGTGCTGGACATGTTCAACCAGGACCCGGAGACCGAGGCGATCGTGATGATCGGGGAGATCGGTGGCGACGAGGAGGAGCGCGCCGCAGCGTTCTGCGCGCGGGAGGTGCGCAAGCCGATGGCCGCCTTCATCGCCGGCCGAACGGCGCCGGCCGGGCGGCGGATGGGGCATGCCGGGGCGATCATCTCCGGCGGCGCCGGGACGGCCGAGTCGAAACGGCTGGCGCTCCAAGCGGCGGGCATCGCCGTGGCCGACAGCCCGTCACAGATCCCCGCGCTTCTTCGCGCGGCCGGGGTCCGCTAGCCCACCGGTTCCAGCGGAGCGGTCCGATGCCGCTCCTCACCCATCGGGAGGTCCCTCCTGGAGCGGCGCGAGTAGCTCCCAGAGCACCCCGTTGAGGCTGCGGGGGTGGATGAAGGCGACCTGCCCGTGCGCCCCGGGTCGCGGGTGTCGATCGATCAGCTCGGCCTCCTCGGCCGCCAGCGCGACCAGGTCGGCCGGCAGGTCCGTGCTGCGCAGGCAGACATGGTGCAGGCCCTCCCCGCGCCCGGCCAGGAAGCGCGCGGCGCCACTCTCGCGGTCCATCGGCTCGATCAGCTCGATCCGCGCCGCCGGATCTGGACCGGTCGGCAGGAAGCAGAGCCGCACCCGCTGCGAGGCAAAGACGCGCGGCTCGTCGAGCGGCTCCCAGCCGAAGAGGGCCCGGTAGCGCGGCAGAGCCTCATCGATCGAGCGGACGATGATCGCCACGTGATCGATCGGCCCGATGGTCATGGTCGGTACTCTCCCCAGGCGAGCCTGAGCACGCTGCTGATCTCGCCGAGGGTCACCTGGGCTTCGACGCAGGTACGAAGGCGCGGGAGCAGGTTCTCGGTGCCACCGGCGGCTGTCTCGAGAGCGGCGAGGGCGCTGGTGGCCGCGGCGGCGTCGCGAGCGGCGCGTACGGCCCGGGTGCGTTCGACCTGCTGCCGCTCGGTCTCGGAGTCGATCGGCTGCGGCTGCGGACGCTGCTCATCACCTTCCTCGGTGAAAGCGTTGACCCCGACGACGATCCGCTCTCCGGCCTCCAGCGAGCGCTGGAACCGGTACGCCGCGTCGGCGATCGCGCCCTGCTGGTAGCCGTCGGTCAGCGCCGCGAGCGTTCCCCCGCGACGCTCGATCTCGTTCAGCTCGGCGTGGATCGCCTCCACCATGCGGTCGGTCAGCGCCTCAACGTAGTACGAACCGCCGAGCGGATCCACCGGGCTGATGAGGCCCGACTCGTGCGCCAGCACCTGCTGCGTTCGCAGGGCGAGGCGCGCGCTGGCCGGGGTCGGCAGGCCCAGCGCCTCGTCAAGCGCGTTGGTGTGGAGCGACTGTGCGCCACCCAGCACCGCGGCGAGGGCCTGGACGGTGGTGCGGACCACGTTGGTATCGGGCTGTTGGGCGGTCAGGGTGCTGCCGCCAGTCTGCACGTGGAAGCGCATCGCCATGCCGCGCGGATCCCGGGCGCCGAAACGGTCGCGCGCCACCTCGGCCCAGGCTCTTCGTGCGGCGCGGAACTTGGCGATCTCCTCGAACAGGTCGTTGTGGGCCGCGAAGAAGAAGGAGAGGCGCGGCGCGATGTCGTCAAATGCGAGCCCCGCCTCGGTCGCGGCCGTGCAGTAGGCGATCGCATTGGCGAGGGTGAAGGCGACCTCCTGGACGGCATCGGCCCCGGCCTCGCGCATGTGGTAGCCGCTGATGCTGATCGTGTTCCAGGCCGGCATCTCCGCTCGACAGTAGGCGAAGGTATCGGTCACCAGCCGCATCGAGGGGCCGGGCGGGAAGATGTAGGTGCCCCGCGCGATGTACTCCTTGAGGATGTCGTTCTGGATCGTGCCGCGAAGCCGATCCGGGGCGATCCCCCGCCTGCGGCCAACCGCCTCGTAGAGGACCAGCAGGATGGCGGCGGTGGCGTTGATGGTCATGCTGGTGCTGACCTTGTCGAGCTCGATCCCTTCGAGGAGCACCTCCATGTCGGCGATCGAATCGATCGGCACGCCAACGCGTCCCACCTCGCCATGGGCCATCTCATCGTCGCTGTCGTAGCCCATCTGGGTGGGCAGGTCGAACGCGACGCTCAGTCCGGTCTGCCCACTGGCGAGCAGGTAGCGGAAGCGCCGATTCGTCTCCTCTGCGGAGCCGAAGCCCGCGTACTGACGCATCGTCCAGGGCCGTCCGAGGTAGCCGTTGGGGTGAATCCCCCGGGTGAACGGGAAGTGACCGGGCTCACCGATCGCCTCCGCGGGGGACATGCGATCGAGGTCGGCCGGACGATAGACGGCACGCACCTCGCTCCCCGAGGTTGACCGATGCACGGGCTGCGCAGGATCGCTCATCGCGGCCTAGTGTACCGATGCCGTTCGAGCTGGCCGGCGCGGCACCGCGGCCCCCTATTCGATCCGGACCAGCGGGTCGCCGGCTGCGACCCGGCTCCCCGGCGCGACGTGCACCTCGGTCACCCTGCCGGCGCGGGGCGCGCGAACTTCGTTCTGCATCTTCATCGCCTCGATGGTGACCAGCGCCTCGCCCTCGACCACCTCGATCCCGACCGCCGCGGCGACGGCCACGATCAGCCCGGGCAGGGTCGCGGTCACCGACACCGGTCCAGCCGGCCTGCCGGTTGCGGTCTCCGCCTCGGCCAGCATCCGCTCCCGCCAGGTCATGACCCTGACCGGGATGCGGCGACCGCGCAGGGTCACCACCCAATCGCTTCCCGATCCCTCGGCGACGGCGATGAGCACCTGCTCTCCGTCGCCCAGGCGGGCCATCCCCTGGCGGGCATTGAGCCAGGACAAGGTCCACCCGTCGGCCTCCGAAACCCTGTCGCCCGACACGTACAGCTCCAGCTCGCTCATGCTGGGCGCCGCCGCTCGATCGCCTGTCGCCGCCCTTCGACCGCCCATCCGCCATCGCGGGGAGTGCCGAGGCCATGGTGCGGCCCATCTCCGGTGGCGCCTGCGATGCCGCTGCTGCGAGCCCGGGCCGCGACCAGTGCCGCGATCGCGGCGTCCTCGACCGAGACCGGCGGCCCATCTCCCCATCGCTCGGCGATCAGCCCGGTGTCATACGCCCCGCTCACAAAGCCGGCTTCGTCCACGAGCCAACGGTGGAACGACAGGTCCGTCTGGACGCCGCCGATGACGGTCTCGTCCAGGGCCCGGCGCAGGCGAGCCAGGGCGGCCGGGCGATCGGCGCCGTGCACCATCAGCTTGGCCAGCAGCGGGTCGTACTCCGGCGACAGGGTGGTCCCGGCCTCGACTCCGGCGTCGACGCGTACGCCGGGGCCCGATGGCATTTGCCAGGCCGTGACGGTCCCCGCCGAGGGCCGAAACTGATCGTGCGGGTCCTCTGCGTAGAGCCGCACCTCGATCGCATGTCCCTGCCTGGGCGCCTCCAGCAACTCGGCGGGCAGGCGCTCGCCGGCAGCCACCCGGATCTGCCAGCCGACCAGGTCGAGCCCGGTCACCAGCTCGGTCACGCCATGCTCGACCTGCAGACGGGTGTTCATCTCCAGGAAGTAGTGCGCTCCGTCGGCGTCGAGCAGGAACTCGACGGTCGCGACGTTGTGGAAGTCGACCGCCGTGGCGATGCGGCGGGCACTGTCGAAGAGCGCCTGGCGGATGGCAGGCGTAACCGCGGCCGACGGTGTCTCCTCGACGAGCTTCTGATGACGCCGCTGGACGCTGCACTCCCGTTCGCCAAGGACCGCCAGGTTGCCGAACCGATCGCCGAGCAGCTGCACCTCGATATGGCGGGCAGGGGCAATCAGGCGCTCGAGGTAGATGGTTCCGTCACCGAACGCGGCACTCGCCTCGTGACGCGCCAGCGCCAGGGCCGGACCGATCTCCTCGACCCGCTCGACCTGGCGCATGCCACGGCCGCCTCCACCGGCGGCTGCCTTGAGCAGGGCGGGAAACCCGACCCTCGCCAGTTCGTCTGCGGTGGGCCCGCTGCCATCCGCCTGCAGCGCCACCGACAGCCCGGGGACGATGGGCACCCCGGCCGCCGTGGCGGTCCGTCGCGCGGCCAGCTTGTCGCCCAGCGCAGCCAGTGTCGCCGCCGGGGGCCCGACGAAGACGAGGCCGGCACCCTCGACTGCCTCGGCGAACGCGGCATGCTCCGACAGGAAGCCGTATCCCGGATGAATGGCCTCGGCACCCGATCGCCGGGCAGCGGCCAGGATGGACTCGATCGACAGGTAGGACTCGGCAGGCGGCGCGGCTCCGATGCGCTCGGCCCGATCGGCAAGCATGACGTGCAGGTCGTGCACATCGGCGTCGCTGTAGACCGCCACCGACTCGATGCCGAGATCCCGGCAGGCGCGGATCACGCGGATCGCGATCTCTCCGCGATTGGCGATCAGCAGCCGGCGGAATGGTGGCTCCGGGATCGTCTCGTCTTTGCGCAAAGACGGGCCGTCAGAGAGGGATGTTGCCATGCTTCTTGGCCGGCACCGATTGCCGCTTGCCTTCCAGGAGGCGGAGCCCGGTGGCCAGCCGAGCGCGTGTCTCCGACGGGAGGATCACCTCGTCGAGGTAGCCGTACTTCGCTGCCACGTACGGGTTCGCAAATCGCTCTTCGTACTCCGCTACCAGGCGTGCGCGCTCCACGTCCGCGTCGGCGGCTTCCTCGAGGCGATCGCGAAAGACGATGTTCACCGCCCCCTCGGCGCCCATTACCGCGATCTCGGCGGTCGGCCACGCGTAGTTCAGATCGGCGCGGATGTGCTTGCTGCTCATGACGTCGTAGGCGCCGCCATACGCCTTGCGGATGATCACCGTCAACTTCGGAACGGTCGCCTCGCTGTACGCGTACAGCAGCTTGGCCCCATGCCTGATGATGCCGCGGTGCTCCTGGTCGACCCCGGGCAGGAATCCCGGCACGTCCACCAGGGTCACCAGCGGAATGTTGAAGCAATCACAGAAGCGGACGAAGCGAGCGGCCTTGTCCGACGCGTCGATGTCCAGCACGCCAGCCAGCACTTCTGGTTGCTGGGCGACGATGCCGACGCTCCGCCCCTCGATCCTGGCAAAGCCGCAGATGATGTTCCGAGCGAAGTGGGCATGGACTTCGGTGAACGAGCCGGCATCGATCAGGCCACCGATCACCCGGTGCATGTCGTACGAGCGCTGCGCTGAGTCCGGGATCAGTGCGTCCAGGGTGGCACCGTCGATCTCAGGGGGCGCCCACTCCAAAGCCATCGGCGCCAGCTCGACATTGTTCTGTGGCATGTAGCCGAGCATGCGACGGGTCAGCGCCAGGGCCGCCGTTTCGCCGGCGGCAAGAAAGTGCGCCACGCCGCTCGTCTCGTTGTGAACCCTGGCTCCGCCAAGTCCCTCGAAGTCGATCTCTTCGTGGGTCACAGTCTTCACCACGTTGGGGCCGGTGACGAACATGTAGCTGGTGCCGTCGACCATCACCGTGAAATCGGTGATGGCCGGCGAGTAGACGGCGCCGCCGGCACACGGTCCCATCACCACCGAGATCTGCGGCACGACCCCCGATGCCAGGGTGTTGCGCAGAAAGATCTCGGCATACCCGCCAAGCGATACGACGCCTTCCTGGATGCGAGCGCCGCCGGAGTCGGAGAGGCCGATGATCGGCGCTCCGACCTCCATCGCCATATCCATCACCTTGCAGATCTTCTCCGCGTGCGCCTCCGACAACGAGCCGCCGAAGACCGTGAAGTCCTGCGCATAGACAAATGCGGTGCGACCGTCGATCCGACCGAAGCCGGTAACCACACCGTCTCCGAGGTAGTGCTCGCTGTCGAGCCCGAAATCGGTGGCGCGGTGCGTGACAAGCGCATCGAGTTCGCTGAAGCTGTCTTCATCGAGCAACAGCACGAGCCGCTCGCGTGCGGTCAACTTGCCGCGCTGGTGCTGCTGATCAATGCG
>Ga0315281_10005622_pt1 | contig 17923 bp, 23 predicted proteins | sample YL17G07_0_MG_FD_204540 | JGI IMG/M metagenome (GOLD analysis project Ga0315281, IMG submission 204540) | Sediment microbial communities from Yellowstone Lake, YNP, Wyoming, USA - YL17G07_0 | ecosystem: Environmental > Aquatic > Freshwater > Lake > Sediment | place: USA: Wyoming | collected...
ATAGTGGCGTGCCCCGCCGGGCTCGTCCAACTGGGCGTCGGAGCATCACCATGGCGATCATCCGCATCGCACATCGCATCAGCCACGTCGCCATGGCGATGCTCAACTAAACGTTCGACGGCACATGGCACCGCTGGCAGCGTCACAGTCGGAGAATCCACCATGAATAGGCGTTCAATCGCAATCGCGTTCCTCCTAGCGGTCGTTGCGCTGCAGCCCGGGCTCAGCTCAGCGCAGGCCTATCCCGTCAAGCCCGTGAAGATCGTGGCCCCCGCTCAACCCGGCGGTGGCATGGATCTGGTTACCCGCACCATCGCCGAGCAGCTTAGCCGCTCGATGGCGCAGCCGTTCATCGTCGAGAACATCTCGGGCGGCGGAAGCACCATCGGATCGAGGTTCGTGGCGAACGCTGCGCCGGACGGCTACACGTTGATGGTGGGGAATGTGAGCTCGCACGGTACCAATCCCGCCGTGCGCAAGGTCCCGTACGACGCGGTCAAGGACTTCACGCCGATCGCAATGGTCGGCGGAACGCCCAACGTGCTCGTGTTTGGTCCGTCGGCGCCGGCGGCCGACCTGAAGGGCCTGCTCGACGATGCGAAGAAAAATCCCGGAAAGCTCATCTATGGTTCGAGCGGGATAGGGACGCTCACCCATCTCGCGATGGAACAATTCAAGGCTGCAGCAAACTTCGACGCGCTGGCTGTGCATTACCGCGGTGTCGGTCCTGCGTTCATCGACCTGCTTGGTGGGCAAACGATGGTCATGATGCCGGGGCTCGCCGCGGCCCTTCCGCACATCCGCGCCAAGAAGATCCGGGCCATCGCCGTGACGGGCCTCAAGCGCCATCCGGCGCTGCCGGACGTGCCGACGTTCGAGGAGTCCGGGTTCAAGGGCTTCGACGGCGTGCAGTGGTACGGGGTCATGGGCCCCGCGAAGTTGCCGGCGGAGATCACCAAGAAACTCAACGCCGAAGTCAACAAGGCGCTCGCCTCGCCGGCGCTCCGGGAGCGCCTCTCGGGCGAAGCGATCGAGCCCATGCCGATGACGCCCGAGCAGTTCGGCCAGTTCATCCAGACGGACATCGCGCGCTGGAGGGCACTTGCCCGCGAGCGCAAGATTTCAGTGGATGACTAGTGCAAGAGCACGGAATGCAGAGATCCACGCAGACAATGTCGTCCCACCTGCGACGAAAATGCGTGTGCCACCGAACAACGGCTTGCAGGACGACGCGCCGCGGGCGGCGCGCGCCTGAAGCCGGACGTTAGGTTTTAAAATTGGCCATCGTATGAGCGAAAAAATCATTCAAAGCATCAAGGCGGGCCGGTACAACCGCGGCGAACTCGAAAATCTTTACGCCAATGCGGAACGTCTAGGGCGAAATGACATTCTGGCTGCCGCAAAGGAGGCGTTGAAAGCAATCGATCAACGCTCATACTCGAAACGCTTTGTTAAACCAATAAGAGACAAAGTCCAACAAATTGCCACGGATATTGCAAGAACTGAGGGCTGGGGCAATTGGGAGGGGAATGAGGTTGGCAACGGGATTAAAGTTAGCGGCTCAATGATGAACGGCGAAGAATTGGCTGAATTTTATTTTTCATACCGCCGCGCACCATGGAAAAGTGCTTCGTACTTGGCCGTTTTTCAACATGACGAACAAAGCACAGTTCAGTATAAAGTTGGCTCACACGACACCGAACAAATCATCATCAACACCAGTGAAGAGGCGATCACACTCTTTCGCAATGCAATCAAAACCTAACTTTAAATGCAACGGACGGGCGAAAGCGGGCTTGAGTTTCTTCGGAACCACCGCGCCCGCCCGCCGTTGATTATGACGTTGGGCGATCCACGTCTGAGAGGAGTGAGCATTTGGAGCCACAAATGATCGACCGACGACGCGCTCTGATTTTCGCTGCTTGCGTCGGCATCCTCGCACCGCTCGCCGCCGCCGCGCAGCGGACAGGGAAAACTTCGCGGATCGGCATTACGGTCGGCGGCTTTGCGCCCAACGCGTATGTCGAGGCCCTGCGACGCAGCCTGGCCGAGCTAGGCTGGGTGGAGGGCAAAAACATCCTGATCGAGGTCCGTTACGCGGAGGGCCGGGGCGACCGCTGGCATGAAATCATGGCGGAGCTCATCGGCTTGAAGGTCGACGTCATAGTTGCCGGCGGCGGCGCGGGGCCGACACGCGCCGCACAACAGTTGACGAACACGATACCGATCGTCATGCCCGCAACCTACGATCCGGTAGCCGAAGGTTTGGTATCAAGCCTCGCCCGGCCCGGCGGAAACGTAACCGGGCAAGCCCAGCTGGATGCCGAGACGACCGTGAAACGGATGGAATTCTTGAAGACGCTCATGCCGAAGGCGAAGAGGCTGGCGGTGCTGCGCAGCGCGGCCCTTGCACAGACGCATATGGACGCCATGGAGGCGGCCGCCCGCTCCTTAGACCTCCAGTTGCAGATGCTGACCGCAGGCCGCGCGGAGGAACTGGACGCCGCCTTCGGCGCATTCAAGGATGCCCGCGCAGAAGGCCTCATCGTTCTCGCTTCGGCTGTCTTCACCGCTCATCGCAAGCGCGTGGTTGATCTCGCCGCGCAGCACCGTTTGGTTGCCGTCTATGAGCACGGCGACTTCGTAGACGCCGGTGGCTTGATGTCATACGGCCCGAACTTCGAGGCCCTGTGGCGCGGCGCCGCGACGTATGTCGACAGGATTCTCAAGGGCGCAAAGCCTTCCGACCTGCCCATCGAGCAACCAAAGATGTTCGAGTTGGCTATCAACCGCAGGACCGCTAGGGCGCTCCAGCTCACGATTCCTCAGTCGCTGCTGGTTCGGGCGGATCGAATCGTCGAGTGAAGCGCGCGACAGATGCATCGGACCTGCTTTGCATCGGACGGATCAAGCGGTCGCCCAACAGCCGGATGCAGCCGATGCCCGCAAGCGGGCGCGGCTGCCGCCGGACGTTGGGCCGCGCTGTGGCGCGATTTGCCGCAGGCGTAGAATCCGGTCCGGAGGTGTCAAGATGAGTCAGAACTATACGGCGGTCGTAAAGCAAGACGGCGATTGGTGGATCGGCTGGATTGAAGAGGTCCCTGGGGTCAACTGCCAGGAGGGCACGCGCGAGGAACTCCTGAAGACGCTGCGCGTCACTCTTGCGGAGGCATTGGAGATGAATCGAACGGACGCCCGTGAAGCCGCAGGCAAAGGATACGAAGAACTCAGCATCGCGGTATGAAGCGTCGCGATCTACTGCGACATCTTTCCGCTTTCGGCTGTGCACTTCTCCGGGAAGGCGGTAGCCACTCGTGGTGGCATAACGCCACCTTGAACAAACGCAGCGCCGTTCCTCGGCACAGCGAAATCAACGACCATTTGGCCAGGAAGATCTGCAAGGACCTTGGGGTTCCTCAGCCGTGACGCCGCCCAACCCTCTGTTGCTGCGGACGGGCCGCAGGCATCGCACCAGCACGTGGGATGTCATGGCCCGCCGCAGAACAGCATGTTGGGTGGCAAATCAGCGACGGGCGTAGAATCGCGACAACTGTCGAGGTCCCTATGCATTTCACCATCGAGCACGAGCGGGAAGAGGACGGGCGTTGGCTGGCGGAAGTCCCTGAACTACCGGGCGTTCTGGCGTACGGTGCCACCGCCCGAGACGCGATGGCGAAAGCCCAGGCGCTGGCTCTTCGCGTGCTCGCGGAACGCCTCGAACACAACGAGACCGGACCTCAGTCCATCTCTATCTCCGTGGCATGACCTCTTGGCCTTCGTCGAAGGCCAATCGTGTACTCGCAGCTCTTTACCGGATCGGCTGGACGCTCAAGCGGCAGTCCGGTTCACACAAAACTCTCTCCCGGCCTGGCTGGCCAGACGTCGTCTTCGCGTTTCACGATCGCGAAGAGGTCGGGCCGCGGATGCTTGCCCGTATTTCCAAACGCACGGGCCTGAAGCCGGAAGACTTATGATCGCGGAAATTTGCCACCCAACCGTATCGTCGAAGTCGACGCGCGAAAAGAGGCGCGCGGTTCACGGCAGACGTAGAGCGCATTTCCGCACCCGGTTTAATCTGGCTATAATATGGCCAGAATGCGATTCGAGATTGTCCTAGCTCCCGAAGCTATTGAAGATCGCAAGAAATTGAAGGCGAATGTCTGGGCGGCGGTGAAGGCGGCCCTCGAAACCCATTTGAGGCACGAACCAACGAAGACCAGTCGGAGCCGAATTAAGAGGTTACGCGGTATGGCGCGACCGCGGTATCGGCTTAGGGTCGAAGAGGTCCGTGTGTTCTACGATGTTTCGGCGTCGACCGTCGAGGTATTGGCGATCGTCGCTAAATCGGAGGCACAGTCATGGCTAGCACAGTTCGGAAGTCCAAAATGAAGGAAGTCCCCCTCTCCGAGGTAAAGGATGACCTATCTCGCTTTTTGCGTGAAGCTGAGACGCAGGAGGTCATCATCACGCGTCACGGCAAACCAGCGGGAGTGCTAATTGGATTCAAGTCGGACGACGACTGGTTTGATTACCGGCTCGAAAACGACCCGCGGTTCTTGGAGCGTGTGCAGCAGGCACGCCAAAGCCTCCGTGCAGGTCGAGGCGTGAAGTTGGACGACGTAAAGTGACGGTGCGCTCTAACCGCGTGGTCGAAAGCGAAGCGCGGAAAGAGCGCCCGCACGCGCTTCGCCACGGACGTCAGCCGAAATGACGTCTCACACTCCCAAAAGGAGCGGCAGGATGGCAAAAGCAAAGGGCATTCAAGCGCACAAGTTCTTCAAACTGGGCAAGGCAGCCGCCAGGGAGGACCGGCGCAATCTGATGCTGGCGACCTTGCTGAAGGCGATCCCCTCCCCGCCCAGCGCCTACGATTTTGATCTGGCGCATGCGGGCATTCCTACACCGATGTTTGCGAACGATGTTCACGGCGATTGCGTGATTGCCGGGCGTGCTCACCAGACGCTTCGATTCGAGGATATTGAACAAGGCTCGGTACTGATGATCGCCGACAAGGATGTGCTCAAGGAGTACTTTAAGGAGAGCGGCGGAGCGGATACCGGATTGATCGTCCTCGACTCACTCAAGCTCTGGCGTTCCAAGGGCTGGAAGGTAGGCAAGAAGGCCTATCGCATCCAGGCCTTCGCCGAGGTCAACTTCCGCAATCGAGTTGAAGTGCGGCAAGCCATCTACGCCGACGTCGGGCTCGGACTGGGCGTTCAGCTCCCGATTGCAGCGCAGAACCAGATGCAGAGCGGCCGGCCCTGGGATGTGACATCAGGGACGGGCAGCGAACGCGGCTCGTGGGGCGGACACTATGTCTACGTGCCCGGCTATACGCCAGCCGGGCCGGTATGCGTTACCTGGGGCAAGAAGCAGCAAATGACCTGGGCCTGGCTTTCCAAATACTGCGATGAGGCGTACGCCATCTTCGACGCCAGGGACAGCTTCAAGAAGGCCCTGATCGACAAGCCAAAGATCATCGCGTTCCTCGCGAGCCTCCAGGATCGCGCGTAGATCGCGCTTTAATCAATCAAAGTGTAAAGCTGCTCATCGTTGTTTACAGTTGCTTGCCAACGGCGTCCTCGAGCAGGCGCCAGACACGCTCGCCGAGATCGCGCCGCCAGCGCTGGTAGAACTCGCCCGACAGTACTGCCTGGAAGCTCGCGCCGTCGGCCGTGTGAAACAGCATGCCGCGCTCCGTGGCAAGCCTTGCCTCAAGCTCGCGATTGAATGCATCAGTGTATGCGCGCTGCCGCCCGACGTGCGCGGCCACCGCCCTGTTGACGATTTCCTGCACGTCGCCGGGCAGGCGGCGCCAGAAAACGGCATTGCCGATCAGGTTGAATCCCGACCACATGTGCGCGGTGAGGCTCACGTATTTCGAAACTTCGTAGAGGCGATTCACCTCGACGACTGCGAGCGGATTCTCCTGGCCGTCGACCCGCCGCTCGCGCAAGGCGCCGTACAGATCGCGGATGTTCACCACCACCGGATCGGCCCCGAGGCAACGGAACGCGTCCTCGAACATGCGCCCGTCCGGAATACGCATGCGGTACCCCGCGAGATCGGCCGCGGTGTTAATCGGGCGATCGATCGAGACGATGTGGCGAAAACCGTTCTCGAGTACGCCGTCGCGGAAGCCGTGGATGCCTTTCACCGCCATTTCGCGCCGCAGGTATTCACCGAGCGGACCGCGCATCGCGGCATGGACCTGCGAGTGGCTCGAGAACGCGAACGGCAGGCCCTGGATCTCGGCGGCGGGGACGAGCTGGCCGAGGATGCCGCCCATCAGCGTCATGAACTCCAACTCGCCTGCGACCAGCATCTGCAGCGCCGCCGGATCGGACCCCGTGACCCCTGCGTTGTGCGCGTGCACGGTGACCGCAAGCGCGCCGCCGGTCGCCGCGCGCACCTCTTCCCAGAGGTCGGCGAGAAAGCCGTGCGTGTGGCTTGCTTCGGGCTGGTTGTGGAACTGGCGGCCGCTCCACCGCGCGGTCACGACAGCAGGAACGCGCGGCTGCGTTCGCTGCCGGCAGACGCAATCAACTCGACGCCATGATTCAGGCCGCCAGCTTCGCCTGCTTGGTGGGCTTGAGCACGAAATCGTAGCTCACCTCCCACTCGCCCGCGGCGTTCTTCCTGAACTCGACAACCAGGGACTCCTTGACGCCGAAGACCGCGTCGGAGTCCAGGTATTTGTCGCCTTTCACGAACAGATGCGTGACCAGGCGCTCGTAGCCTGGTGCGGAGATCATGAAATGCAGGTGCGCGGGCCGCATCGGGTGGCGGCCGGTCGCCGTCAGCATCTTGCCGACCGGCCCGTCGGAGGGCACCGGGTAACTCACCGGCTTGACGCAGCGAAACCAGAATTTCCCCTCCGCGTCGGTGCGAAAAATGCCGCGCAGGTCCATGGCGTCGCCTTTCTGCACGTCGTAGCCGTGCTCGCCCGTCTCCCAGATGTCGAGCATCGCGCCGGCGATCGGCTTGCCCGCCGCGCTCTTGATCGTGCCGCGCACCACGCAAGGTTCGCCGTCGGGAGGATCCTTCGCCACGCTCGCTCCCAGCGGATACTGCGGCGCGTCCGCGCGGTGGAACGGCCCCTGCACGGTCGACTCGGTCATGCCGGCCCGCGCCTGGTAATTGAGGAAATCGACCAGCATCGACACCCCGAGCGTGTCCGACATCAGGATGAATTCCTGCCGCTTGTCATCGCTCCAGTGCCCGGTCTCGGTAAGAAACTGGATTCCGGTCATCCACTCGTCCGGCGTCGGGCGCACCTCGCGCACGAACGAATGCAGGTGCTTGATGAAACCGGTCATGACTTCCTTGAGCCGCGGATTCTGCGTGTCTTCGATCCGGCGCAGCACTTCGGCGGTCAGCGTTTCCTCGTTGAAATTGCGAATGGCCATGGCTGTTTCCTCCTGGTGGAATGCTAACATTGCGCAGCCGGGGGAGACCATGCGTTGCGCGATACTGATTGCCACATTGCTCGTCGCCGTGAATGCGGCGGCGCAGGACAAGGCCGTTAAATTCCTGGTCGGCTTTCCGGCCGGCGCCGGCCTGGACACGATGACGCGCCTCGTCGCCGACAAGATGCGCGCGCGGCTCGGCCAGCCGGTGGCGGTGGAAAACCGGCCTGGCGCCGATGGCCGCATCGCCCTCGACCTCCTGAAAAGCTCGCCGCCCGACGGCTTGACGCTCGTCATGACGCCCCTCGCGCCCATGGTCACCGCGCCTCATGTCTACGGCAACCTGCGCTACGACGCGTTCGCGGATTTCGCGCCGGTCGCCCATGCCGCCGATTTCCTCTTCGGATTCGCGATCGCCGCCGCGGTTCCGGCGAAATCACTTGCCGAGTACGTCACGCTGGTGCGCAGCGGCCCGCAATACGGCAATTATGCATCGGCCGCCACGGGCAGCCTGCCGCATTTCTTCAGCCTGCTGTTCGCGAGCACCGCCGGCCTGCAGATGAACCACATCGGCTACCGGGGATCGGCACCGGCGATCACCGATCTGATCGGCGGCCAGATCGCCGCTTTTCTGGGTACCGCGTCGGACGTCGCCGCCCAGCACAAGGCGGGCCGGCTGAAGGTCGTCGCCACCTCCGGCGAAAAGCGCGCCCGGGTCCTGCCTGAGGTTCCGACGTTCCTGGAACTCGGCTACAACATCGTCGGCGGTGGCTGGTACGCGGCGTATGCGCCGGCGAAAACGCCCAAGGACACGGTGGAGCGGCTCGCCAACGCGATCACCGCAGCGATCAACTCGCCCGACGTGCGCGACAAGCTGGAGGCGCTGGGCATGGAGCCCACCGGCTACGGGCCCGCGGAGCTCGCGCGCATCCACAGGGCCGATTACGACAAGTGGGGTCCGGTGATCAAGGCTTCCGGATACAAGCCCGAAAATTGAATATCCTTTTCGCATCAACCAAGGAGAAGCCGGAGTTCTGGTTTCCGCTGCTCCAGAAGGCGCTCGCTGCCGACCGGTTTTTCGCCTGGCCGGACACCAACGGCGGCAATATCGACGTCGCCGTCGTAGCGACCCACCCGAAAGGCACTTTCGCCAACCTGCCCAGGCTCAAGCTCATCCAGTCGCTGTGGATGGGCGTCGAGAACATCATCGACGACAAAGAACTGCCGAAGGGCGTTCCCGTCGCCCGCCTGATCGATCCCGGCATGGTCGCCGCGATGGGCGAGACGGTCATCGCGCAGGTCCTCGACTGGCACCGGCACTTCTATTGCTACAGGGAATTTCAGGGCGAAAAGACATGGAAGCGCCGGCGCCAGTACCTCGCGTCGGACCGCACCATCGGCCTGCTCGGGCTGGGCGAGCTAGGAAGCACGATTGCGGCGAAGCTGCGGACCATGGACTTCAACGTCGCCGGCTGGAGCCGCAGGCCGAGGAAACTGGACGGCGTGTACTGTTCAACGGATCTGGATGAGATTCTTTCCAAGAGCGACGTGGTCGTTTGCCTTTTGCCGCTCACCTCCCAAACCCGGGGAATCCTCAACAAAGACAAACTTCAAAAGATCAAGAAGGACGGCTGCGTCATCAACGTCGCGCGCGGCGGGCATCTCGTCGTGCCCGACCTGTTGGCCCTGCTCGATTCGGGCCACCTCGCGCACGCCTACCTGGACGTATTCGAAACCGAGCCGCTGCCCGCCGACAGTCCACTCTGGCCGCATCCCGGCGTCACCGTCACGCCGCACATCGCGGCGCTCAGCGAGCCCCGCACCTCGGTCGGCAAGATCGCGGAAAACATCGAACGCATCCGGCGCGGCGAAGCGCCGCTCAATACCGTGGATTTCGCGGCCGGCTACTGAAGCGCTAGCGCAACACCGCGCTTGCTTTCGCGGCGTTGACCAGCGCGGCGGCGTCTTCCTGCAGCAGGAAACCTTCCGCCGAGGCACGTGCGGCCGCCTTGGCGACCGCGGCCACGTAGCCATCGTGCGAGCCGTAGCGCTCCTGCAATGACGGGCGCGGATCGTTGCTGGCCTTGCCTTCCTCCGCCGTGCGCGCAAACGGAATCATGCCGCCAGCGTAGTAGCAGATCTGGTCCTTGTGAAAGCCGCCTATCGCGATGTTCCAGCCGAGGTAGGTGCCCAGTGGTGCGCCGAGCAACACCACCGGCACGCCGCCGACTTCATTGCCGTCGCTGTCCACCTTTGGCGCCAGCATCTTCAGGCTTTGCTTGATGCGCGGCGGCGCCAGCGAGGCGATGCCGGAGCCATCGAGTGCATTGAACTGCGGGCCCCAGTCGTAGTCGTGCACCGGCATGATGAAGTCTGGCTCGGGCACCGTCGGCCGCAGCCCCGGCAGCGTGGGAAAGCCGATGGCCACCTTGTTTGCATCGGCCAGTTGCCCCTGCGCCAGCGTCGGGTAGCGGCTGGGCGGTGGCGGCATGCCCTTCATCACCCAGTTGCGAAAATGCACGCGCAATGCGTTCACCGTTTGCGTATGCGGCATGGGATTGGCCGGTAGTGCGCCGGTGCCGAAGTTGTTCCCCGGACAGGTCACTCCGGTCTTGGGCAGGCCGACTCCCGGCAGGCTGGTGTCGAATCCGCCTGCTCCGCCGCCGTGGGTCGTACTGGCGATGTAGTAGCGGCGAACCGTGTCCGGTAACGGCAAATCGGCTTTCGCATCCGCGCCAACCCACTCCGGCGTGAGTTTGAGCGCCCACACCTCGGCCGAGCCGAAATGCTCGATCACTTTGGGGCAGGTGCGCGTCGCGGTGCAGCGATCGAGAATGCCGGCCGCGGGATGGCCGCGCACCGGGTCCGGATGCGGCAGCCACCACTGCGGGCCTTCGCTGCCCGCCTGATAGAGCTCGAGCGCGCCATCGGGCTGCGCCCAGCGGAAATTCAAGGCGATGCGGCGCCCGGCGATGATGGGCCAAAGGCCGTCATGCACCGTGCTGCCGTCTTCGGCCTGGTTGAAACCGAGGTGCAGCCAGCCGCGCAGGTAGTTGCCCGATTGCGAAATGCCGCGCGTGATGCTGTGCGTGATGGTTTTGGCGATGGGGTTGGGTGTGCCTGAGTCATCGGCGGCGGCTTTCTTGAAAAACGCGCCGACATCGCGCCACGCGGCGAACCCGATGCCGAGCACATACGGGTCTGCGGCGGTAAACACCACCTGGTAGAGGCGCGCGGCGTCAAAACCATTCTTCAAACAAATCTGTGTCGAATCGGGCATGCCGGGGAAGGGATTGTTCGCATCGCAGCGCGCCCAGGCCCAGTCGTTCGCGGGAATCGTGACTTCATCGAACACTTCGCCGCGCTGATTCTCACGCCCGCGCGAGACCAGTTTGGCTTTGCTTGTGTCGAGGCTCACTGGTTTATAGGGCACCGGATGGAATAGCACGATCAAGGGTTGCGAAGCGCTGCCCGAACGATTGGCGATGCGCCCGAACACCTCGCCCGTAATCGGCGCCCCGCCCGGCCCGCGCGCGACCGGCACTTGCAGGAATTGGAAGCCGGCCGCGCTCGCCTTGGGCCTCACTGATGTCGCGCCGCTGTTGTCGCCCTGCCATCCACTTGCCAGCATGATGTCGCCGAAAGCGCGTTCTTGCGGCGCATACGGAAACACGCGGCCACGATTGGGTACGTCGTGCCACAGCAGGCCGCTCGCCTTCGACATATCGACGGGCTTGTAAATCACGAAAGAGGTGACATAGCGAACCTTGCCGTCGGCGTCTTTGGCCAACTCGATATCCTGAATGATTGCGTTGCGCGGGTGCTTGGGGTCAAGCTCGCCGAACGCGCGGCCAGCCACCTGCTCGTAGGCGATGGCAGACGCCGGGCCGCCCGCAGGCGCCGACAGTGGCACGGTTTCGTCGATGACGATGCGCGTCACGCGCGCATCGCTGGTTGCACACAAGGCGAGGCCAAGCAGACCGGCCGCCACCGCGGTTTGAATTTTTATCATTTATCCTCCCCTTTTAGTGCCCTGCATTCGCAGCGTACAGGATAGCCGCCGCCGCGTCGGCTAGCACCTGGCAGCCGAGCACGATGTCCTCGTCGCGGCTGTCCTCGGCGAAATCGTGGCTGATGCCGCCGATTGAAGGGATGAACAGCATCGCCGACGGCAGGCAAGCCGAGATGATGCCGGCATCGTGGAACGCGCCGCTGGGCATGCGCTGCCATTTGCCGGGCGCATGGCGCTCCGCCGCGGTTTCGATGTGCGCCTGCAGACCGGGGTCCATGCGCGTGGGCGGGATCGGTGTCCTCGAGGGGACTGCTTCGATGGTGACGCCGCCACGCGCGTTCATCTCGGCGACCAGCCGCGCGACGATCGCCTCGAAAGCATCGAGCGGCGCGTCCGATTGGTCGCGGAACTGCAGGTCGAGATCGGCATAGCCGGGCACGATCGAGGTCGCGTTCGGCTCGACGCGCAGCCGACCCATGGTCCAGACGCTGCGCTCCTCAGCGGCCTTGGGGAATTCCTGGTTGATGCGGTGGGCCAGCTCGTAGAGCGCGGTCGCAGCATCCCTGCGGCGCGCCATCATGGTGGTGCCGGCATGGTTTTGCTGGCCGCGAAACACGAAGCGGATGCCGCGCACGCCGACAATGCCGGTCACCACGCCGATTTTCCGCGCTGAGTCCTCCAGATGCGGGCCCTGCTCGATGTGCGCCTCGACGAATCCGGCATAGCGCTCGCGAGAGAGACGCAAACGCGGCGCATCGCTCAGGCCTGCACTGCGGAGAGCGTCGGCAAGCGCCACGCCGTCGCGGTCCACGGCACCGTGCTCCGTTGCCGGCGTCAATTCTCCGATCAGCGAGCGGCTGCCCAGGCAGCCGACGAAGCGCGACTCTTCATCCTGGAATGACACTGCGTCCACCGCAAACGCGCGGCTCGCGGCATCGGCGGCAAGCGTGCGCACCACTTCTAGTGCGTAGATCACGCCAAGCGCGCCGTCCAGCCAGCCGCCGGTGGGCTGGGTATCGGAATGCGATCCGAGAAGCAGCGCCTTGCCCGGATGGCGCGAGCGGCCAAATACGTTGCCCACGCCATCGATCGTGGCTTCGAGACCCGCCTCCTCGTAGCGGCGCTTCAGCCAGCGCCTCGCTTCCATGTCCTTGGCACTGAAAGCCGGTCGCACCACCCCGGGCCCCTGCGCGCCGATGCCGCGCAGGTGGCGAAGGTCCGATAGCAAGCGTGCAGGGTCGATGCGGGGCATGGGAGGCGAATTCTAACTTCAGCGTACTATCGGCACATGAAACCCGAGACCCGCTACGCCAAGAGTGGCGAAGTACACATCGCCTACCAGGTCACGGGCTCGGGACTTCGCTTTGCCGACCGTGGTTCCCACGTCCTCAAAGGCGTGCCCGGTGAATGGCGAATATTCGCCCTCGATCGTTTGCAGCCGGCCGCAACGCTCTAGGCGCCGCCCATCACCTTGCGCAGCGTGTGGCGGCGGTTGCGCGTGTACGGGCGCACCTGCGCGGGCCAGCGACCCTCCTCTACCGCCTTCGCCCAGGCCGGACTGCTCAGCACCTCGGCATTCTCCAGTTCGTAGGTAGCGCTGTATTTCGGCTCGCCCTCGGCGACGATGGTTTTCAACTCGCCGCCGATGCTCATCTTCAGCGGCACCAGCGTGAAGCGAGTCACTGCGAGCAGGCCCGCCACCTTCAGCAGAGACGGGATGTGCTCGGTATCGTAGACCTCGTTGAACAGGGCTTCCTTGTCGGGGTCTATGTCCATAGCGGCGATAAACAGGAAACGGCATTGGGGGTGCATTAGTTTCTCCAGAAGCGGGTTTGAAGCCTCACAGTGTAGCGTCAGGGCCGTGCTACAATCTAGCTAGCTAGTTAGCGCCAGGGGGCGCGATGAACATCGGCATCTACGAAGCGAAATCGAAACTCTCGCAGTTGGTCGAAAAGGCCGAGGCCGGCGAGGACATTGTTCTTACCCGCCGTGGCCGTCCGGTGGCGAAAATTGTCAAGCTTGCGCCGACCCTCAAGCGCGATCGCGCACGTCTTTTGCGCGAGATCCTGGAACTTGCCCGGCGAGTGAAAATTCCCAGGAATCTGCCGCTTCGGGACATCGTCGCCGAAGGGCGCGATTGAGTGCCTTTTGTCGCGGACAACTCGGTCGTCATTGCCTGGTTCGCGCGCAGCCAGGCCACAGCCTACACCGACCGGTTTTATAAAAGGCTGTCGAACGACGAGGTGGTGGTGCCCTCGGTCTGGCCCTATGAGTTCTCCAATGCCCTCGCGGTACTCGAGCGCCGCAAACTCCTGACCGCAGCACTCGCCGACGAGATCATTCACAGTGCGGCACGGCTCGTGACCCGCGTCGATACTCCTCCGGCGCCGCCAGCCACGCTACTGGCGCTCGCACGCCGGCACGGACTCTCGGCGTACGACGCTGCATACCTCGAATTGGCGCAGCGCCTTCGCATTCCGCTCGCCGCAAAGGATTCACCCCTCGCGGCGGCCGCGAGAACTCTTGGACTGCTCGGCGCCTGATTATCGTTCAGTCCAGCGTTATTCAGTCGCGCCCGGCTCCGAGTATCCCGCCTCGCGCTGATGGCGCAGCGCAAGAACCACAATCTGGTCCGCGCGCACATCATACTTGTACAACGCCAGGTAGCCGGTGGCGCCGCGCGAGATCACCAGCTCCCTGAGGACGTCGTCCACGGGCCTGCCGATTGAGGGATACGTCCGCAATACTCGCAGTGCGCCGTGCACCAGGGTAAAGGTCGCAAGCGCTGCGACAGGCTTCTCATTTCTCAGAAATGTCGCGAGCCGCTCGAGATCGGCGTCTGCATTCCTCGAAATGATTACTTCCGCCACGACCGCAGCTTCGGCTTTCGCGATTTCCTGCCCTGGAGCCTTGCGCGATAGTGCGCCGTGATTTCCGCCAGGGCGTATCCCATTCCGTCACGCTCGAAATCTGCGAGCGCCGCGTGTGCATCGGAAACAAATTGACGGCGTTTTTCGGCGCGCTCCGTTTCCTGCCGGATGGCATCCACCATGAACGCGTGTGCGCTCTGATCGGTGCCCTTTACGACGCGAGCGACACGGCTCTTCAGGTCTTCGGAAAGCTTGATCGAGGTGGCCATTGCGAACTCCGGTACTCAGGTATCACCATGTTATCACCTGAGCGAATTGTCGGCGACCCGCCTACTCGATCACCCGGTCCGCGCGCCCCAGGATGGATTTTGGAATCGCCAGGCCGATCGCCCTGGCAGTCTTGAGATTGACCGCAAGCTCGAAGGTTGTCGGCTGCTGGATCGGCAGGTCGCCGGGTTTCGCGCCCTTGAGAATCTTGTCGACGTACGTCGCAACGCGGCGAAACTGCTCGACGCCATTCGCCGCGTATGCCATCAACCCGCCGTCGCCGACGAATTCCGCGCTCGAGTAAATTGCCGGCAGGCGCGCCTCGATCGCCAGCGCAACGATTCGCGGCCGGTGGCTATTCACCATTCCTACTCCAGGGACATAAAGCGCATTGGCACGAGCGCCGCGTGCAGCGCGAAACGCGTTGTTCAGATCGGCCGGCTCCTTCGCTTCCAGAAGCTGCAGCTGCAGCTTGAGCGCGCGAGCGCCGACCTCGGCTCCCCTCACGTGCGCGTGCCCGGCAGGACTGCGTGGATCGAAAATGACGGCGACGCGGGTGATCTTTGGCGCGACCTCCTTGAGCAATTCGAGGCGCTTGCCAACAATTTCCCAGCCAATGCCGACCATGCCCGTAACGTTCCCGCCCGGTCGCGCCATGCTCGCCACCAGCCCTTCCTTGACCGGATCGGCGTCGATCGTGCCCATGACGATCGGGATTGTCGAAGTAAGATTGCGAAGCGCGCGGATCGCGTCAATGCCGACCGCCACCACGCACTCGGGCTTCAGAGCGACCAATTCGGCGGCGAGGGCCGGAAACTGCTCCAGCTTGCCGTGGGCGTAGCGATAATCGACGACGAGGTTCTGACCTTCGACGTAGCCCGCTTCGCGCAGGACCTGATGGAACGCCTTCAGCCGCGCCGGAAACGATACGGGCGTTGCCGGTTCGAGCAAGCCGATGCGCCGCGTCTTGCCTTTGGGCTGCTGAGCCCATGACGCGAGCGGCCATGCCGCAACGGTCCCGACCAGCTTGACGAAGCCCCTCCGCTCCATGACGAAAGTCTACCTCACCACCCGGATTCAGGTGCGGTAGTCGAGCTTCGGATACCAGTCCTTGCCGCGCCCCTCGGGCGTGAGGTCGAGCGCGTTCCAGAGCGGCCAGAGCATGTCGACGTGGCGGTCGTTCTGGCCTGGCTCGGCCTTCGCGCCCAGCAATTCGGAACCCCAGAAATGCCGGATCACGCCTTTCCTGCGCGTGAACACGTTCAGCATCGGCAATTGCGCACCCTTGTCGTCCTCGCCGTGGTAGTCGAGGTTGTAGCTGTTTCGCGCCGAGGAGAGAAGTCTGAGTTTGTCCCAGCCGCGCTGGCGCGCGAATTCCGTAACCCGTGCGATCGGGGATTTCGCGATCACCGCGAGATTGGTCCGCCCGGCGATGTGGCCGGCGTTGCCGTTTAGCGCATCCAGCATCGAGGTGCACATCGGGCAGGGCTTGGCCGCCTTCGACCCGTACATGAAGCTGTAGGCAATCAGCGTGTCGCCATTCACGAACAGTTCGGACAGCGTCGTTCTGCGCCCTTCCTCTTCAAACAGGTAGTTTTCCGGCACCTCGCCGCCTGCCGGCAGCGTACGGCGTAAAGACGCCACCGCTTCGACCTTTTTGCGCAACGCCTTCTCTGCGCCAAGCAGCCTGTCGCGCGCGACCCGGTAGGCTTTGCCCTCATTCGGAAATTTCATTTCGCCCCCTTTGCCGGCAGCCTGCCGACGTACTTTTCCGCGATTTCAATCCAGCGCTTCAAGGCGCGGCCATCGCAGGACGCCGGATCCACCCAGACGAAACCCTTCATCACCTTGCCTGTGAAGTCCATCGGCCGCGCGCCCTTGCGCGACAGCGCCTCCGCGTCCTGCTCCTTGCCGACCCGGAACATGAAATCCGTCTTGCCTGTCCCGCACAGCATGTTGCCGCGCAGGAGGAAGCAGACGCCGCCGAACATGCGCTTCTCGCTGATGTTTTTTCCGCCGGCGAACGCCTTGCGCAACCGAACCGCAAGATCTTCGTTCATCTCTTATCTTGCTAGATATCCCGAATCGACCGGCAGGGTCACGCCCGTAATGCAGCGCGCCCCGGGCCCCGCGAGGAACAGGACCGCGGCGGCGATATCCTCCACCTCGGGCAGCACGCCGAGCGGCGTGTGGTCCATGACTTTTTTCAGCAGCTCGGGGTTGGCGAACACCGGAGCCGTGAGCGGCGTGCGCACGAAGGTCGGCGCCACCGCGTTGACGCGGATCCGGTACTCGGCGAATTCCAGCGCCAGCGCGCGCGTCAGGTTCACCACGGCGCCTTTCGAAGCCTGGTAGGCCGGGTTCGGGAAGACGCCGCCCGAAAATCCCATGATCGAAGCAAGATTGACGATCACGCCGCCACGGGGCAACCCGTCCTTGCCGGGTTCTTTCATGCTGCGCGCAGCGATTCTCGAGCACAGAAAGAGGCCCGTGAGGTTTACCGCAATCACCCTGTCCCACTCCTCGCGTGTGATGTCGAGCGAGTTCTTGCGCACCGCGATGCCGGCGTTGTTGACCAGGATGTCGATGGCACCGATCTTCTCGAACGCCTTTTCCACCGCTCGCTCGTCTGCGACATCGGCGGAAATGATACCCGGGACGGCATCAATATCAATCCGCGCGACCGTAGCGCCTGCTTTCGCCAGCAGATCCGCCGTAGCCTTGCCGATGCCCCGGGCAGCTCCGGTAACAACGGCTGTTTTGCCTTTCAGGTCGAAGATTTCCATGGTGCCCGCATTGTTCCCGCTAGTAGTATATGCGGATGCACGACCTCGTCATTCGAAACGCCCTCCTCCTCGACGGACTGGGCTCCACACCCGTGCGAGGAGATTTGGGGGTTATTCAGGGTCGAATTTCCGCTTTAGGAAAGATCAAAGAATCTTCAAAAGAAACAATCGACGCGGATGGCCTGGCGCTGATGCCCGGGATAATCGACAACCACACGCACTACGACGCGCAGCTCACCTGGGACCCGCTCGCTTCGCCCTCTCCCGCGCTCGGCGTCACCACCGCGATCATCGGCAACTGCGGCTTCACCATCGCGCCGTGCCGGCCGGCCGACCGAGACTTGATCCTGAAGAATCTGACGCAGGTCGAGGGCATGTCGCTGGAGGTGCTGCAAGCCGGCACGCGCTGGGATTTCGAGTCGATCCCGGAGTTCTTCTCGATGCTCGAGCGCCAGGGCGTGGCGCTCAATATCGCCGGCTTCGTCGGCCATTCGTCGGTGCGCACCTATGTGATGGGCGAGGACGCGCCCAAGCGCGCCGCGACCGCCGCGGAGATCGCGAAGATGAAAGACCTCGTAC
>Ga0315281_10005623_pt1 | contig 17922 bp, 4 predicted proteins | sample YL17G07_0_MG_FD_204540 | JGI IMG/M metagenome (GOLD analysis project Ga0315281, IMG submission 204540) | Sediment microbial communities from Yellowstone Lake, YNP, Wyoming, USA - YL17G07_0 | ecosystem: Environmental > Aquatic > Freshwater > Lake > Sediment | place: USA: Wyoming | collected...
CGTAAAAAGAATCTGTTATCATGAGGCCATATCTGTTTCCATCAAAAAGATTCTCTTCCACATACGGCATTCCTTCTTTTATCCGCAATCCTTCTCTAAGGTTATTTAAGATTTTATTGCCGTTAGCTTTAAGATTGACACGAAAAAAATTGGCGCCATAGTAGTTATTGTAGATGTAATTGTTCATGTAAACCACTTCTGAGTCCCTGGCTTGAATCCCGCTTTTATTTTCATACAGATAATTCCCTTTGATTTCTATTGAGGATTCCTGAAACTGGATCCCTCTATAATTATTCCTTAAAATAGAATCTATAACTGCAACGTTTGAAAAGTGAAAGTGAAGTCCCCTGTATGCATCTTCTATCTGACAATATTCAATAAGATTCTGGGCGCCGTCGCTGTTCATTATATTAATAGAATCCCAATCGCCCATTTTTCTATTTTTTTCTGCTGATCTGAAAGTGATTGGATTTCCCTTTGTACCTTTAGCAATAAAAACACCCTGAATCAAGAGTCCGTTTTCTCCTATACCGTCACCATTCGTATCCTTTCTCTTAACCTCAACAATAGTGCCTGGCATTACTATCAATCTGCTATCTTCACTCACTCTTATTATTCCATCAATTTCAATTCTGCCCTGCCAGATGGTATCTCCTAATAAAACCTCATCACCGTATTGCCTGCTAATATCTTTTTTTTCTTTCGGCTCATACTCTTTTAATAGATTGTAGTCTCTATCCTTCTGAGAAAATAGGTCTTTCTTCTTGTTATCTTTAGTAATACTACCGCTGCTGTCCACCTTTGCACCTCTGAAAGAAAACATACCATATTCATTTTCTTTAACCAGAGTATTATCAATGACAACTTTTGTACCTTCACCCTGCGCAACAAGACCATAGCGGTTTTCTTTGATAACCGAGTCTTTCATATTGAGTGTTCCGTTTATGATATAGATACCTGTCTCTGCATTTTGGATGCGGCATGAACTCAAATGTGCGGTTCCGCCATCAATTATCAAACCTGCCCAATTACTTGATTCATCCCCCTTAGTACTAATAAACACAATCGGTGTATCTTCATTACCTTCAGCCTTAAGTATTCCTCTGACTGTTATCTCGGTTAAAGGTGACATATATTCCGGGTCGGTCTTTGTGCTTTCTGAGGGAGTTACTCTTATAATTGTGCCTGGCTTGATAGAAAGGGTAATACCTTCAGGAACCAGGATATCCTCTGAAATAAAAACTTCATCTTTCCAAACGGTGTCAGTTGTAATTACACTACTGGTTACAAATGAAGGAATACAGAGAAAGGCAAAGATAACAAAGGGGATTTTGAATACTACTTTATCCATCTGCAGATATTAATCAGTCAAATACAAGATACTGAGATTATATAACTCTACCCTCGGTATCTCTCTATGCAGACTGACTCGTCTCCCCATTAGCAGGGGTGGACTGATGCACTTCCTACAATCTTGGGCGCTATATATTTAAGCTTTTTCACCTTGCGTCTCCTTTCTTACCCTCAATGATTAGTCTTTAGCGCGCTCTTTTAATCCTTTTTAGGACCACGTCCGGGAAATCTTACAACATTTATATCAATTCCTTTCTTGATCTCCCCTGTATTTACAGTAACAGATGTTGAAGTTTCTTTACCATAAATGCCTACTAAACCACTCGGCCCAGGTGGGGAGGGAGGAAGAAGATGAGTTGAAGTTTCTTTACGATAAGTGCCCATTATACCACCAGTAGCAGGTGGACCACCTCCATACAGGTCTCTTGCCCTTAAATAATAGTTTCCACCTTCATAAACTCTAAGCGTAAATTTGCCGTCTTTATCTGTCCTGTCAGAGACAAATTCCGGCCTGTCACTCATTGCTGATAAACTATATGCAAAGACTAATGCCCCTTCAACAGGTTTGCCGTCATCAATAAGGACTCTGCCTTCAATGGCGGTAATTTTATCTTTAATAACCCCCCCCTTAAACAGAATAGCTTCTGAAATAGTGCCTGTACTAATATCTTTACCCTTTTTGACACTGTACAATTTGGGGTTTCCTTTTTCATCTTTACTGATAAAGAAAAAATCACCTATCATAGGTGGGCCAATCTCTTTTTTACCCGAAACTCTCTTTATCGCTCCCACATAATATTTCCCTTCGGTGAGTTCTGTAGTAAATTCTCCATTCTCTTTAATATCAGTTATATAATCTGGAACTCTCCAATATTTATCAGGGTCAGGAATCGGCCCTGTTTCAGCATTAAAAAAATGGACCAGACCCTCTCCCATTGGCCCTCCATCTTTAATCATAAGCTTTCCTGAAATTATACCTTTCTTTATTTCCTGAGCAGAAACAATACCAATCGTAAAGAGAAAAATTAAAATGACAGAGATTATTGATATTAATCTTTTCATTCTATCCCCCTTTCTTAATTTCATTATATCATAATGTCACATTTTATCTCTTATCCCTGCATTTTGTACAGGCCATACAAGGTATGGTGAGTAGATAACCTGGCCGAGGGTCTTATCCTTCTTCGCATCAAATAGTAATTCCTCTATAGTCTCCTTTTTTATGCTCCCCCACCAGTTGTTTGTAACATCCATGTCCATTGACTGGTTTTCTCCTATCTTGAAATTATATTCCTGGTTGCTATTAATATTATTGTTTTTAAGCAGCGGCATTTCCACGATCTTTTGTTGCTTTTTAAAATCAACAGGATTTACACGAGGACGCATAAATAAAACTCCCACATTGTTATTGCTTATAATATTGTTTCTTATAATCACTTTGCCATCAAGCCCTGCAAATCCAATGCCCACATTATTATTCAGGAAGCTGTTATGTTCTACAGCAAGATTTGAGCTGTTAAAACGCAGACCCTCATAATTTTTATTGAAAAAGCAGTCAGTAATCTTTGCATTAGAATATTGTATCTGAAGCCCTGTAAAGGCATATTGAAACTCACAGTGTTCGAAAATATTATCCGGCCCTGCTGCCAGAACCATGACATACGCCCAATCCTTTGCCTCTGGCTTTTCTGAAGCTGAAGTGAAGACGATTTTGTTCTTCTCTGTTCCACGGGCTACAATCCTACCCTCCACAATAATACCGGCGTCTCCTATACCATTTTTATCCCTGTCAAGTTTTTTAAAGCTTATGAGTGTGCCTGGTTCAATTGTTAGCGTCACTCCCTTCTTAACTACTACTATATCATCTATCAGAATATTCCCTTTCCATACAGTGTCCTTTTCTATAATATTCTCCATTTTAGGCTCATGATTTCCAACTCCGGATTGCTTTCCGACAGCTAACTGCTGATTATTCTCGTCTTTAACCCTTCCGACAAATATATTAATGTTGTCAATGGTGTGTCCCTTCTTGTAAGAAACACTGTGCGTCGTACCGCCATCGTAAAGTCCATAAAAATCCCCGCTCTGCGGGCTTCCACCGACAGTGCTTCGAGCGACAATATAAAAGTCGCCGTCAGAATCTACAGGGATGAAATAATTTCCTTTGCTGTCAGTTTCACCCGAATATTCTGTTCTCTCACTCAACTGATGCATTAAAAAGACAGGCTCTTTGCTTCTATATGCAAGTACGAATAAGCCGGCTACCGGATTCCCATAGCCATCTCTGACATTACCTTTAATACCGGATCTGGACTTGTCGGCTAAATGTTCTACAGTGGTGTAGTCGTTTTTCTTAATTTGCGGGGTTTCAGCAAAGGAGCCCCTGTCCCCTTTTGGATAACATGGTACCTCTATCTGAACTACTTGACCCGCTCTAACCTCGACAGGATTTTGTGGGTAATAACAAAAAAGGTCGCCTTTTTTTAGTGGTCTCATTTTTTTACCGGTCTCCTTCTTCTTTGCGACCACGACATATTTACCGGCAGTGAGAGGAAGATTAAATGTCCCATCAGCATTTATGGATTCAGTCCTGTAGCCAAGACCTTTAAATTTCTTTGTCTCCGGAGTATAAAGTGTTATATATGCGTCTTTTACAGGGCTCCCCTTATATGTAACAACCCCTTTCAGCGATGTATCGCCATCTGAATAGGCGGGCGGCTTTATCTCATTTATCATAAAGGTGAGCCAGAGATTTTCAGTTTCGACCTTTATGGGGTTATTGCCGTGATAGGCAAAAAACTCTTTCCCATCTTTATTGCCTTTCACAGTAAAATAATAGTTACCGGCAGAAAGTCTAAACTTATACAGACCTTGTTCATTTGTAGGCTCTGAGGTTAAAAAGGGTGTGCTGGTATTAATATCATCATAGCTCTTATAGACATAAACCTTTGCACCTTGCGTGGGACCGGTCTCTGTAAATACCCTGCCTTCAATATTTATATTGTCCGCAAATGCTAATGCCGGAAAGATGTAAAAAAGAAGAATAAACAACTGTCTCATACTCAAACTATAAACTCTAATCCTTCGGGATGTCTATGCTAAAAATACTTTCCTCGTAAACCTTGAGTGAAGGGCGGCAGTGATTTAAATCATCCCCTTTACAAGGGGGAGGTTGGAGGGGTATTGGTAACGTGTACCCAAACCCGCCCCTCATCCCATTCACACACTTAACTGAAGGGCAACATCCCTCTTTCAACATGGATGGACTGCTGCACTCCCTACAATCTTTGGTGCTACATATTTAATCTTTTTCATCTTCCACCTCCTTTTCTTAATAAGTGATGAAGGAATCAACAGTTGACCATGGTGATACTGCAGATGTATGATTAGCATTCCTTGCCTGAACCCTCCAGTACCAGGTTTGAACACTTATAATGGGTGTTATTGACCAGCTTGTTTCAGATATCCATCCTGATGTGTAGTTGGGGCTGCTGAAATTAGATGCGTCATCCATCTGTACATAATACTGAACAGGATCACCTAGACCAGTACCACCTGTAACATCATACCATTGAAGTAGATAATTCGTTGGATAATCAGTATCCGGTTCAGGTATTAATACTGGGGTAGGTGGTGTTTGACTGATGCTGAAGGAATCAGAAATAGACCACTCTGATACTACGGCTGTATGATTAGTGTCCCTTGCCTGAACCCTCCAGTACCAAGTGGTAGCAGTTGGCAGAGTAACTGTCCAGCTTGTCCCTGAAATCCATCCCGATGTATAGTTGGGGCTGCTGAAGTCGCTCGCATCATCTACCTGCACATAATATTGAACAGGGTCACCATCTGGAGACGTTACGGCATTCCAGTTGAGTGTAACAGATATCGGCACTGTACCGATGATATTCGGCTCATCAATTAATGGCGGAGTGAAAGAAGTAACACTTGACCACGGAGTCTTTAAATTCCAGTATTGATTGCTGTCATAGTTTTCATGGCACGTTACACTATGGTCAAAGTATCGGGGATTGTCGTGCGCCGGATTGCATCCACCGAAATAATATCCGGGAGTCCTCCCACTGCCGCCGCCGGTATAGTTTCCGTTACCGCAGCTATACGTAAAATACCACGGTGGACAGAAACCAAGTTCGGTACTGCAATTAATATCACCAGACCCAGGCCAGGTAGAACACGACTGCGTCCCACAATACACTGCATTACTGCCAGTAACGTGGTCATAACCACTACCTGATCCCGCAATGCGGGGAGCAGTGTTGTTCATCCGGAAACCTTTATGCTTGGATTCAAGGCAATTTGTAATCATTAATCGGGGCAGGCCGGCGTTATGAGGGATATGGCACTTTGAGCAAGGATAATTGTGTTGTACAGCATGACCGGGTGTGGTCTTCCATCCTTTTACCGACTCATGCACCCTGTCCTTGCTCTTCCAGTTGTGATTTGTGCCGTTTGTCAGACTACTCTTCGAATGGCAGTTAAGGCATAATCCTGCAAACTGAGTGTCTGTCTGTGTTATGCCTGTCACAGAAGATTTGATATCTGAACCAAAGGTGTTCTGGTCTATATTATAGTGGATACCCTCCCTGTTTTTGTCGGTGCGAATAGTGCCGATTATATCATTTGCAGGCGCCCTGTCTTCCTTGTATAAAGACGTAAGCCATGTCCCTTTAAGTAGCGGCACACCATACTGCATATTGGAGCCGAGAGTTGGGCTGACTCCATGCGGGTCGTGGCAGGGTGTGCAGAGACCATTTATAGTATGAGTTGGAGTACTCGATAATGCAGATGATGCACCTAAGTGCCCTCCCTTAATAGCGTTAGATAATTTATAGGGAAATCTCTGCTGGGGATTAGAAGTAGCAGGGCCGAAATATGGCGTATCACGGTATCCCCTAATATCCTGTGTAGCTCCAAAGGTGCTGTTATAACCCCACGGGGTTGTGCCTGAAGTTGCAGTCAAATGGCAATCAAAACATAAACCTGCCCCTGTATTATATGCATTGTGATTAGTAGTTGAGCCTCCTGCCTGCGGCTTATATGTAATTGTGTAGCCACCCTGGCCTGCTACTATATCCTTCAGTATCCCGCCGTTTGTTGTTGCGCTTGTATAACTCGTAGTTGTCCCGCTCACGCTTGATCCATGAGAGTTATGACAGTCTAAACATATCAAATTCTCCGAGCCGCTTCTTGTATTAGGCCATGTCTCATTTAAATCCCATCCGCCCTGATTGTTTACTGCATTCCCATGGGCAGAGTATGCCTTTGTCCGCGTATTCTTGGGCGTAAAATTCCCTCCACTGTATTTCCCCCATGCTGTCGTCCCTGTCTGGGAATATCTCTCGTCTATGCTTCTCCCATCCCATGCATATTGCTTGGGCGTCTTTCCGTCCCCAAAAGGTGCGGTTGTATTATTTCCTGCGTTGTGGCAACCGATGCAATGGCTGTTTAATTTCCTAATCTCCGATCTTGTTCCGTTAGCCGTATACTGAATGGCTGTCGTCCCTGCCGTGTATGTCGTCGGCCTTGTCCCCGTACCATATATAACAAGGTCAACAGCCGAACTGGATGTACCTCCATGATACAGGCTATTCATCGTTCCATCACTGTTTGCCTCCCAGTGACATTGATAACAATCAACACCCGTTACCGTAGTTCCCTGTACGTGATGTGAATTACCGCTGAACTGCGAGCTTATGTTAGCCCTGCTGTTAATCGTCATGGAATGACAGTTAAGGCATCCGACCGTTGCTTTAAATCCGCCGTCATGAGAATGGCAGGCGATACAATTCGTACCGGGGATACTGCCTGAGCCCAAGAACGACAGGTTTGTATGGTTCTGGTCAGATGCGCCTGCGCCGGCAGCATTCCTGAAATGGCTCGTCTGCCTATGACACAATTCACACATGCCGTTGTATGTGGTATATCCGTCCGCAAGTGTATACGTGGAATGTCCATCCGCATATGAGTTTGTACCTGTCTGGTCAAAAAACTTCACTTGAACCGTAAAAGGCGCACTGCCCGGGGTGATTACCCGGCCAGGGGATGATGAATAGTTTGGCGCAGGATTATTACCGCTGAACGAAGCATATGCGGCATAAGTTCTGCCTCCGCCCGCCCCACTGCCTCCGTTTGCTGATATACCCCCAGAATTATTTATCTGGCCAGCAAAAATGGCAATAGATCCCCCTGCTCCACTGCCTCCATTGCCGCCATAAGCGTGAGCATGGGGCCCAATATTGGTCGTGCCACTTGTCCCATTATTACCGCTGGACGAAACAGCACTTCCACTATTTACGGTAAAGGTATTTGCGCTGACATAAATAATTCCTCCAGCACTTCCTCCATTTCCGCCTGCGGCAGAAGCGCTACCATCGTCAAAACAGCTGAGGGATGCTCCGCCGCCGCCGCCTCCTCCGCTACCTAAAAATAATTTTGAAGTGAGGTCGGTAACACCATAACTACTGCCATGGCTGCTGCCAGATCCTGCACTCCCATAACCGCCGTTACCTCCCGCGCCACCAACTGCATTACTGAAACCATAGCAATAAATGTACAAAGAGGTATTACTGCCGCCGCCTCCTCCGCCACCGATAGTACCGGTACCATTATATGTTTCTCCATCTCCTCCGTTACCACCACCTGCACCGCCCCTAAAACCTTTAGAGCTGACAGTAATACCATCAGTAGCATTAACGGTAACTGTTCCACTTGCTCTGAATACAACAACTCCGCCTTTGTTTCCGTCAAAGGCGCTGGTAGTAAAAAAACCACCTGTATTAATCGTCACATCTGTATAATTAGGAACCCGCTGAACCATTATCTTTTGGGTCGTGCCGTCATAGGAATGTGTCAGATTGGAATCTATTGTCATGGACGTTGAACTCGGTAATGCCGTGATTGTCTTGAATTCGTATAACCCGACATTTGTGTAGTTTGTTAAAGTTCCCTTGAGATTTATGATCAGGATTTCATCACCTACAGCAAAGCCATACGGTATTACTGTCCCTGATGAAATGGTTGTTTGACCTGAAAGTACACTATTGGTGATCTGCCAGTTAACACCGTCCGGATAGGATCTTCCACCGGCAATTACGTCAGTATTAATATTCTTCACGGAGTTTATCGTTATCGGTCCGTCAGCGCCATTGCCTATGTTGATATTCACGACATTCCAGAGAACCGAGGCATCAATATAATCTTTGATATACTGACCGTACAGTACCGCAAAGGTCGTCGGAGGATACAGATATGCTGTTGCATCCCCTATCACTGTTATCGTGTTTGCAGTTGGAGTGTCTACTGCTATTATCGGATAGTTGTATCCAAGCTTACCTACATTTGGGAATAATATAGTACGCCTGTAATCCCCTGTCTTTCGTGTTAATTTTGTAGAATCCCATCCTGATTTATATGTAATGGTTGAATACGTTAGTGTGCTTGTACCGTCACCATTGTAAACACATGCTGTAATAGTCCCTGTGGCAAGATAGAGATTGCCTGCATCAGTATTCTTGTAGTTCTTCTGTTTCTGATAATGAGGGTCATGACAGGTACGGCATTCCCTTGTCCAGTCGCCATATTTATTGCTTGTATTAAGGCTTGAATGTGTCTTTACCAGCGGTGCATTTGTATCTGTGTATGGGCCTGATGATGTCCTGTGACAGTTTAGACAGAGTTTGTTATAAACAGTATCATCTATATTGACGGGACTATAACTGCCGCCCCAGAAGGGTGAGTTAAGAAGGGCTGCGCCATGACAGCTTCCGCAGGATATGTTGTTGCTTGCGTTGTGAGGAGCATCAATGGCAGCAATGGCAATGAGACTGAAAGTGATTGCTACTACAAATCCTATGATGATAATTGGTGCAGTTTTCTTTATCCTCAACAGGTCTAACCTCCCGCAGAGCGAAATTAAAATCTGTTTTAAGCTTTTTAATAACCTTATGAATTATAAGCAATTATTATGCCATCGGATAGAATTTATCCTGGTTATTACTCTATTATATCAATAAGATATAGGAATTTATATGAAAATTCATTTTTATTCTATGCTATGGCAGCAATCCATCCTGTCAGCAGGGATGGACTGTTGCACTACCAACAATCTTTGGTGCTACATATTTAGTCTTTTTCACAGTACCTCCTTTCTTGTTACTCAAACAGATATTTCCTCCTAATTATCAATAAAAAGTCAAGGTATTAACTCTAACTAAATCAAAATATATAGTCACTGGATAGGCTTGGCCTGCAGTTATAAAACCAAAATTCCATTTTTGAATTCCGGTGTAGTGTCCAGTGCTGCCATGAGCTCCTCCCAGACTGCCATCGTTCTGAAATGCTTCATTTAGCTGCCATTCCCATGTATCATTAGTATTATCGTATTTGATCCCGATTTTGTACCAGGTATTCAAGGAAATGACTGATGAATCATAATTAGTCCGGACACCGTCGTTATACAAAGCCAACCTAAATCTTAGGTTACCAGCACTACCTTTAAATAACCTGAAAATAACAGGATTGTTAACTCCACCGTCTGATAGGGCACAGATATCTTTCTGCTTAGTTGCGCCCAAACCTTCGGCTCCTACATATACGTAAAAAGTGGTAAAGGTTTTGGTCTGTACTGATCCTAAATCTCGTGTGGCATATGCCTCGCATCCTGAAGCCGCAGAAATTGACTGCAGGCACTGAGAACCTGCTCCAGGCGGAGGAGTGCCTGGAATTGAAGATGAAGAGAAGTCTGGATTGAGGCTGCAGCCACTGCCTACTGATGGAGTCCACCCCGTCTCATCATAATCAGGGTTCCTCTCGAATGATTCATTAATAATTAGTGGATAGATAACAAAGGAATCAGTTGACCATGATGATATCAAGTCTGTATGGATAGCATCTCTTGCCTTAACCCTCCAGTACCATGTCGTAGCAGTTGGAAGTGAAACTATCCAGCTTGTTCCTGATATCCAGCTTGATGTATAGTTAGGACTGCTGTAGTCAGATGCATCATCTATCTCAACATAATACTCAGCAGAGTCACCGTCAGGACATGTAACTGAATTCCATTGGAGTGTGATATCCACTGGAACAGGGCTAACAATATCAGGCTCATCAATTAATGTTGAAGCAGGTGGTGGTCCATAGATGATAAAGGAGTCAGCAGTTGACCATGGTGATACCGCATCTGTATGCACAGCGTCCCGTGCCGCAACTCTCCAGTACCATGTACCCGAAGACTCAACAGAAACCGTCCAGCTTGTCCCTGAAATCCAGCCTGATGTGTAGTTAGGACTGCTAAAATTAGATGCATCGTCTATTTCAACATAATACTGAACTGGATCACCATCAGGACATGTAACTAAATTCCAGTCGAGTGTGACAGATACAGGCACAGGGATAGAGACATTCGTCTCATCAATTAATGTTGGTGCTGGTGGCGGATTTACTGTGAAGATGCTGAAGGAATCAGCAGTTGACCATGATGATATCGCAACTGTATGGACAGAATCCCTTGCCTGGACCCTCCAGTACCATGTACTCGCTGTCGGTAGTATAACTGACCAGCTTGTCCCTGAAATCCAGCCCGGCGTTGTATAGTTAGGGCTACTAAAATCGGGTGCATCATCAACCTGTACATAATATTCCACAGGATCACTATCAGGACATGTAACTGAGTTCCAGTCAAGTGTTACAGATACTGGCCCTGAACTAACAACATCTGGCTCAGCAATCAATGTTGGCGCAGATGGCGGTTGATAAATGTTGAATGAGTCAGCAGTTGACCATAGCGATACCGCATCCGTATGAACGCCGTCTCTTGCCTGTACTCTCCAGTACCATGTTCTTGCAGTTGGAAGCGTAACTGACCAGTTTGTCCCTGTTATCCACCCTGATGAATAGTTGGCGATCAAGAAATCCGGGTACTGCGATACCTGGACATTATACTGAGCAGTGTGGCCATCAGGACATGTGACAGAATTCCATTCCAATATGATTGGCGAATTCACCTTGCCATCAGGTTGATGTATTAATGTCGGGGCAGGTGGTGGATCTGCTGAAAAGGTGTTGAAAGAGTCTATAGCTGACCATGCCGATGTAGCATCTGTATGGTTTTTATCCCTTGCCTGAACCCTCCAGTACCATCTAATACCTGGATTGACTGTAACGGTCCAACTGCATATACCTCCAGTACAGTTTGTTGTCTCTGAAATCCAGACTACAGATGTATAGTTTGGTAAGACGAAACTAGTCATATCATCCACCTGGACATAATATTCTACAGGGTCGCCGTCAGGATCAGTAACTGCATTCCAGGTGAATGTAACAGACACTGGAATAGTTGTACGGATATCCGCCTGATGAATCAATGTTGGAGCAGGTGGTGGATTGCTTGTCAGTACCCTGAAGGAATCAAAAGTTGACCATGGTGAAATAGTTTGTGTATGTACAGCATCCCTTGCCTGAACCCTCCAGTACCATGTTTTAGCCGTATCAACCGTAACTGTCCAGCTTGTCCCAGAAATCCAGCCTGATGTATAGTTTGGAAAGACGAAACTAGTCATATCATCTATCTGGACATAATACTCTACAGGGTCACCATCAGGTGATGTAACAGAATTCCATTCGAGTGTTACATCCACTGGCACGGCACTGACAATATCCGGCTCATCAATTAATGTTGGTGCAGGTGGGAGCTGCATAGTGTTGAAGTAATCAGTAGTTGACCAGGATGAAATAATACTTATGGTATGTGCATTATCCCTTGCCTTAACCCTCCAGCACCAGTAATTAGGTGGTAGGGTGACTGCCCAGTTTGTCCCTGTTATCCAGCCTGATGAATAGTTGATGCTGCTGAAGTCGTATGCATTATCTACCTCGACATAATACTCTACAGGGTCACCATCTGGAGATGTAACAGCCCACCATTCGAGTGTGACAGGTGTCGGTTCGGTGGTAACAATATCCGGCTCAGCTTTCAATGTCGGAGCAGGCGGTGGATTGTGTGGTATCACGTTGAAGGAATCAGGAGTTGACCATGGCGAAACACTTGACGTATGCAAGAAATAACTATCCTTTGCCTGAACCCTCCAGTACCATGTTTTATCAGGTTCAACCGTAACTGACCAGCTTGTCCCTGTTAACCATGTCACACCTGATGTGTAGTTTGGGCTGCTAAAATCAGATGCGTCATCAACCTCAACATAATAATTAGCAGTATGACCGTCAGGACATGTAACTGAATTCCAATCGAGTGTGGCAGATACCGGCACAGCGCTGATGACATCCAGCTCATCAATTAATGTTGGAGCAGGCGGCGCTTCTAAAGAGATAACAAAGGAATCAACAGCTGAGTATGGTGATGTCGCATCTGTATGGTTTTTGTCCCTTGCCTGAACCCTCCAGTACCATGTGCCGGAATTCAGAGAAGTTGTCCAACTCGTATTCGAAATCCAGCCTGAGGCTATTGGGGCAGGAAAGATAAAGGATGGAGACGTCGACCACTGAACATTATACTCTACAAGGTCACCATCAGGAGATGTGACCGAATTCCATTCGAATGTGACAGAGGTTGGCTCACTGATAACAGCAATATCCGGCTCATCAATTAATGTTGGAGCAGGCGGCGGATTGCTTGACCACACCCTGAAGGAATCTATAGTTGACCATGACGAAACAATTCGCGTATGTACAGTATCCCTTGCCTGAACATACCAATTATAGGCAGCAGCGGTTGCGAGTGTAACAGTCCAGCTTGTGCCTGAGATCCAGCCTGATGTATAATTGCCTCCACCATACACCCAGACAGAATACTCTATGGGATCACCATCAGGGCATGTAACAGCATTCCATTCGAGTGTGACAGAGATTGGTACAGAGCCAACGACATCCGGCTCATCAATCAATGTTGGAGCTGATGGTGGTGGCATAGTCTTGAAGCAAGAAGATGACCAATCAGAGACTACCTCTGGATAATTTCCATCCCTTGCTCTAACCCTCCAGCACCAATAACCAGGTGGCAGCGTAACAGTCCAGCTTGTGCCTGAAACCCATCCTGATGCATAGTTAGGAGTACTGAAATCGGATGCATCATCCACTTCAACATAATACTCAATAGGCCCGCCACCTGGGTTTGTTGAGGCGTACCATTCAAGCGTAACAGGACAAGGCTCTGAGCAGACTGTATCTGGTTCATACTTGAGAGATGGAACTGTAGGCGGAAAAGCGGTAATGAATGTATTATCCCCTGAGACTGTCTCATTGCCACCGCTATCGGTTGAGCGGACCCTGTAATGATAAGTCGCATGGTTTGCAAGGTTTTTAAGGTATATGTCGTGGTCAGTGCCAAAGTAGTCGTTACCGGTTGTCAAACCGTAACTTGGTGTGAATCCATAGTCAACATAGGATGTATCGCTGTTTCTCGTTGTCCATGTTATGATTGCCCATATTCCAGGTGAACCAGGTATCAATGGAAATGCGAAAGGCCCGGAGATAATTTCCGGCGTAAAGTCTTCAGACCATGGAGTTTTACTATTCCAGCTCTGGTCAGTATTACTTCCGGTTCGGATTTCATGGCATGTTACGTAATGGGGAGTGATGTTAAACCAACAGTAACCGGGGTATGCGTCACAGTAGTCGGGATATTTACCACCCCAGCTTCCAGGAATATGTCCACCGCCTGAACCTTGGAGGTTATGAGGCATCGCTGAATACCTTTCACACCAACCAAAAGTGGGTGCTTGCCCATAACAATATATTCCGCCAAGATATTCACCATTACCACTTCCTTTAATATGAAAGGACGGTGATGTATTGTTGCCCATAAAGCCTTTATGCTTGCTATCGAGGCAGTTTGTAACCATCAGTCTTGGCAGACGGGAGTTATGCGGAGTATGGCACTTTGAGCATGAATAATTATGCTGTATGGTTGTATCTGCGGTCTTCCAGCCCTTTACTGACTCATGTACCCTATCCTTGCTTTTCCATGTGTGATTAAAACCATTTGTGAGTCTGCTCTTTGAATGGCAGTTCAGGCATAATCCTGCAAACTGGGTGTCTGACTCCTGGATACCCTGTACAGGTGGGTCAGCATCTTTGATATCTGAACCAAAAGTGTTCTGGTCTATATAATAGTGAATACCCTCGCGGTCCTTGTCAGTGCGAATAGTGCCTCTCCTTTCGTCAGAAGGTGTAAAGTCTTCCTTATATGGAGATGCAAGCCATGTGCCTTTCAGCAGCGGTACTGCGTATTGCTTATCAGCAGCGGCGATTTTGTTCGTGTTGTCGGTGACGCCGTGTGGGTCATGGCAGGGTGTACAGAGACCCCTTATAGGAGTGGGAGCAGGCGAGCCAGATACAGCAGATGATGCCCCAAAATGCCCTCCATTATTAGATATTATTTTATAGGCAAATCTCCGCTTGGAATTAGAGGCACCAGGGCCGAAATATGGCGTATCCTTGTATCCCATAATCGCCTGTGTAGCTCCAAAGGTACTGTTGTAGCCCCATGGGGTTGTGCCTGAAGCAGCAGTCACATGGCAATCAAAACATAAACCTGCACCTGCATTATAAAAATTCTTATTGTCTGTTGAACCTCCTGCCTGTGGTTGGTAGTTCATTGAATAGCCGCCTTTGCCTTCCACGGTATTCTTCAGTATCCCTCCGTTTGTCGTTGCACTTGTATAACTTGTGGTTGTCCCGCTGGCGCTTGAACCATGTGAGTTATGACAGTCAAAACACGCCACATTCTCTGAGCCATTTCTTGTATTTGGAATGTAACCGTCAACGCCGGACTCGGTGTTCCAGCCGCCGCCATTTAACATTGCTTTTCCATGGGCCGAGTATGCCTTGGTTATATTCTTCTGAGCAGCATTGGTGACAGCCGTGTATTTACCCCATTTAGTAGTTCCTGTTTGAGAATATTTTGCATCAATACTCGTTCCATCCCATGCGTATTGCTTGGGTGTTTTCGAATCTCCAGCAAAAGGTGTTGTTGTATTATTCTGGTCACTATGACAACTAATGCAGTGAGTGTTTAGCTTTGCTATCTCAGACCTTGTACCGTTAGCCATATATTGAATGGCTGTTGGGTCTGTTGGCCCTGTAGTATATGTTGCAGGTCTTGTAGCCGCACCATAAATAACAAGGTCAACTGCTGAATTAGGTGCCTTTGGACCCCCATGATATATGTGATTAATAGTTCCGTCACTGTTTGCCTCCCAGTGGCACTGATAACAATGAGTACCTGTTACCGCAACTCCCTCCCCTTGCACATGATGCGAGTTTGCAGTATTAAACTGCGATTTTGTGTCAGCTCTACTGCTAAGTGATCCACAAGACCCGGAGTGACAGTCAAGACAGGTGAGGGTTGTTCCCCATGTTGCATTATTACAACCATGACAGGATATGTTGCTGCAGGTATTGGTATTATCATCATAGGTAAAACTATATCCTGCTCCAGGTCTAACGTGTGGCGGATTATCATGGCAAGCATTACATGCTATTGTAGAAACATGGGCACCATGACTGCCAGTGGTTCCATGGCAGTTTACACAGTTTGTACCTCCTCCCCCTCCACCATGAGCAAAACCATTTGTATGAGAATGACATCTTGTGCAGATCTTTTCCCCACAATAATCAGGATCTTCGGGATTATCAGGGTTGCAACCTTTACTATTGTAGTGATCAGCTCCTGTTCCATCTGCTCTCCAATGAGCTGGATTACGATGTAATTGATTAGTTTGGTCAGAGTGGCATACTTGGCATATTCCGTTAGGTGTTGGATCCACACCTGTCCCGCTCTCATCATATGCAAAAGAATTCTGACCTATCTTATCAAAGAGCTTCACTGTCTTATATATACTCGCTGGAGGGGGAGAAACAGAAGGGTTTGTTTTAATGTCTATAGAGTCTTTGCTATACTGACCGTAAATCACCGCAAATGTGGTCGGAGGATACAGATATGCTGTTGCATCTCCTGTCACTGTTATAGTTTTTGTCCCTTCATCTACTCCTATTATCGGATAGTTGTATCCAAGCTTGCCTACATTTGTAAACAATATAGTCCGGCGATAATCAGATGTCTTTTTTGTTAGGTATTTTTTATCTGGATCATCTTCTGGTGGAGGATACCATCCTGATTTATATGTGAATGGTGTTTGTGGATCGGTCGAATATGTTAATGTGCTTGTGCCAACAACTTCAGGTGGTACGGGAGGATTGTAATCGCAACGTGTAATAGTCCCTGTGGCAAGGTATAGATTGCCTGCGTCTGTATTCTTGTAGTTTTTCTGTTTCTGATAATGAGGGTCATGACAGGTACGGCATTCTCTTGTCCAGTCACCATATTTATTGTCTGTATTAAGGCTTGAGTGTGTCTTTACCCACGGTCCCTTTGTTTGCGGGTATCCTCCTCCCCCGGGTGATGATACTGTGTGGCAGCTAAGACATATTCTGTTGTAAGGAGTGTCATCGATGTCAGCAGGTGTAAAGCTTCCTCCCCAGAAGGCTGAGTAATGAAGTGCTTCACCATGACAGCTTCCGCAGGATATATTATTGCTTGCGTTGTGAGGGGCATCAATAACAGCAATGGCAGTGAAACTAAAAAAGATTGCTATTATAAGTCCTATGGTGATAACCGGTGCTGCTGCCTTTATCCTCATAGGTCTGCCCCCCTGCTCCTTGATAGGGAATACGATTTTCAGGCACTTTCATTTAATAGTAAAGTTCCCATTGCTAGTGTCATTAAATTTGCTGTTTGATGTGCTTGTGACCTTTATCTTATAATCGGAGCCGGTGACCAGACTCGTTAGAGCCTTCCACCTGTAGGAACCCGCTCCATTGCTTCCTACTGACGTTTCTGTGGTGATAGTTCTGTTCAGCACACCGGCCTTAAGAAGCTCTATTTTCACATAAGAGCCGGGATTGCCTGCGTATGTCCATTTTATGGTCTGTGTTTTGCCTCTTGCCCAACTCTCGCCGCCATTGGGCACAGTTACCATTATATACTGCGTAAATGTCGCACTGATGGTGTGGTTCGCGGTGACATTGTTGAAAGTGTATGCCGTCACTGCTCCCACAGATGCGCCATCTACCTGCACATTTGAGACACGATATCCGGTATTCGGTGTTATCGTGAAGGTCTGATTGCCTCCATAATTTACAGTAATTGTTCCCGATGGCGAAATAGTTCCATTGTCTCCGGCTGAAGCCTTAATGGTGTATGTGTTAACAACAACTATTGTTGTGGTTACATTGCCGGAAACGTTACCCGCATCATCCGGTGCGGTAACGGTTATGGCGTTGCTGCCTTCCTGCATATTCGAAAGTGAGACTGTCCATGTTGTGGCTGTCGGATAGGTGACTTCACCTACCGTTGCCGTGGGACATGTGACACTCACTGTCGCCCCGGCTTCCATCGTTCCTGTCAATACCTGGCTGTTGAGATTTGTGGGGCTCGTCACAGGATCAATTGTGACAGCGGGCGCAGTGATGTCATAAACGATGTTCCTTTGAACCGTTGTTTCATTTCCCGCTTCATCCACCGCTGTTACATATATC
>Ga0315281_10005624_pt1 | contig 17922 bp, 11 predicted proteins | sample YL17G07_0_MG_FD_204540 | JGI IMG/M metagenome (GOLD analysis project Ga0315281, IMG submission 204540) | Sediment microbial communities from Yellowstone Lake, YNP, Wyoming, USA - YL17G07_0 | ecosystem: Environmental > Aquatic > Freshwater > Lake > Sediment | place: USA: Wyoming | collected...
ACGTCGCCGTCTCCGGCGGCGGAGATGAAGTGCTCAGCGACCGGCGCTTGCCCGACCCCAAGGACCGCCTCCAGGTCTACGATCTGGTCTCCGGCGCCCTGACCGACAGCCAGCACGGGCGCTACGCCGAATCGCTGGCCAAATTGCGCTCCGCCGAAAAAGCAGAACCCGATTCCCTGCCCGTCCATTACCTGCTGGCCCTCAATTATTACCACCAGAATGATTTTCCCGCTTCCATCGCGGAGTTCCAGGTCGTCCTCAAGCTCAGCCCCACCTACTCCCTGGCCACCTACTATCTCGGCCTGGCCTATGCCCAAAGCGGTGACTGGGAGAACTCCGTCGCCACGCTCCGCCGCACTCTCGAACTCGATGCCACCAACTTTTCCGCCGCCTACAATCTCGGCGCGGCCTATGTTCGCATGGGCAAAATGGACGAGGCCGAAGACGCCCTGCGTCAGGCCCTCACGATCAACCCGGACTACGCGCAGGCCCATGAAGCGCTCGGCGAACTCCTGCTCTTTCAGGAAAAGCTGGACGACGCCATCGCCTCCCTGCGCGCCGCTCTGGAAATCGAGCCCCGCTTTCCCAAGGCCCGCATGGCCCTGGTAAAAGCCCTGCGCGCCAAGGGTCTGGACAGCGAAGCCGACGAAGTGCTGCGTCAGGCCCCGGACGGAGGCGAAAAACCGTAAATGCCCTCCCTGCGCACGCTCCTTCGCTCCGCTTTTCTCCTGCTCTGCGCTCTCGGCCTCTCCTTCGCCGGCTGCCGCAAGAGCCCTCCTCCGCATCCCAACGTCATCCTCATCACCGTGGACACCCTGCGCGCCGACCGCCTGGGCGCCTACGGCTACGCCGGCGGCCTCACGCCCAGCGTGGACGCGCTGGCCCGCGACGGCGTGGTCTTCGAGCGCGGCGTCTCCCAGGTGCCCCTCACCTGGCCCTCCCACGCCGCCATCTTCACCGGCACCTACCCCTTCCACAACGGCGTGCAGGACTTTACCGGCCAGCCTCTCAGCCCGCGCTTCCGCACCCTCGCGGAAACTTTCCGCTCCAACGGCTACTCCACCGCCGCCATCGTCAGCTCCTTCGTCCTCGACCGCGGCTGGGGCCTGGCCCGCGGCTTCGACAGCTACGACGACTCCTTCGCCGGCCAGCAATTTCTCCAGAAAAATATCTCCCTGGTCGAACGCCCCGCCGGCGAAAGCATCGACCACGCCATCGCCTGGCTCGACGATCACTCCGGCGCCAAATCCGCCCAGCCCTTTTTCCTCTGGCTGCATCTCTACGACCCGCACAGCCCCTACAATCCGCCCGAACCTTTCCGCTCGCAATATGCCGGGAAACTTTACGACGGCGAAATCGCCTACGCCGATAGCCAGCTCGCCCGCCTCTTCGCCTGGCTCAAGCAGCAGCCCCACGACCTTTACAACGCCACCATCATCGTTTTCCTCAGCGACCACGGCGAATCCCTCGGCGAACACGGCGAACGCGAACACGGCTTCTTTGTCTACGACTCCACCGTGCACGTCCCGCTCATCATCAAGCCCGCCCTCTCCACTCCCCGCGCCGCCCCGCGCGTCTCCGACGCCGTGGAAACCATCCAGGTCGGCCCCACCCTCCTCGACCTCGCCGGCCTCGCCGACCCCATCCAGAAACAGTTCCAGGCCGCCAGCCTCGCTCCCTTCCTCACCGGCCAGCCGCACGCCCCCCAGCGCGCCGCCTACTCGGAAACCATGTACCCCGCGAACTCTTTTGGATGGAGTGCGTTACGCGGCGTCCAGACCTCCCGCTACCATTTCATTGACGCCCCTCGCCAGGAGCTTTACGAGCATCCCACCGACACCACCGAAAAATCCAACATCGTGGAAAAAGAAGCGGCTGTCGCTTCCCGCATGCGCGAGCAGATTTCTCAACTGCTGGCCACCTACGCCGCCCCCGTCGCGCCCGGCGGCGGCACCACCACCGGCGCCAGCCCCGAAGTCCTCGAAAAACTCCGCTCCCTCGGCTACGTCGCCTATAAAGCCCCCGCCGCATCCGGCTCCAAACTCGCCGACCCCAAGGACAAGCTCTCCACCTACGAAGACGTCCTGCGCGCCACCGATCTTATCTCCGCCGGAAATTTCCCCGCCGCCCGCGCCCTGCTGGCCCGCCTCGAACACGCCGAGCCCAATCTCTACCTGATTCCCTTCCTTCTCGGCGAAGCCGCCTCCCACACCGCCCAATGGAAAGAGGCGGAAAAGCAGTTTGGCCGCGCCGCCTCCCTCAATCCCGGCTTCGACCAGGCCCGCATGGGCCTCGCCCGCGCCCTCGGCCTGCAAGGCAAAGCCGCTCCCGCGCGCGATCTCATCGGCACTCTGCTCGCCGAAAATTCCGGCAACTTCCGCGCCTGGTATCTCCTCGCCCAGATCGAAGCCGCCCAGCGCGACGCCCGCGCCAGCCGCTCCGCCCTCGATAAAGTCCTCTCCATCCAGCCCAATTTCGCTCCCGCCTTTCGCGACCGCGGCCTGCTCTCCGTCGCCGAAGCCACCTACGTCAGCGCCTCCGAAGACCTCGCCCGCGCCGCCGCTCTCGGCCTGCGCGACCCCGCCACCTTCAACTCCCTGGGCATCTGCTACAGCCGCATGAACCGCCTCGACGACGCCGCCGAAAACTACCGCCGCGCCATCGAGGCCGATCCCGCCTTCGCCCAGGCCCACCTCAATCTCGGCTTCGTCTACGAACGCACCAGCCAGCCCGCCCTGGCCAAGCAGGAATACGCCTCCGCCTGCCGCCTCGACCGCCGCCTGTGCTCCCTCATCACCAACCGCAAATAATTTAGTTCTCCACAGGTTTATAGGGCCACAGACTGTCCTTCCAATTGAACGGTGGGCAGATTGTCATCCCGAGCGTAGCGAGGGATCTGCTTTTTCTTGGCTTTTCCAGTAAGCGTCAAGCCGTCCCTCTCCGTAGTCGAGGGAACAGCAAGAATTCTTTTTCAGAAACTTGCTACGGTTTCCCCGCCTGCTTCAGCCGCCCCAGCGCCTCACGCACTTTCGGCGCGGCGGGATCTTTGGGAAACTGCTTCAGAAACGCCTCAAACACGGCCACCGCCTCCCCCTGCCGCCCCGTCTGCAAATAAAATGTCCCCAGCGCCATCGCTGCCTGCGGCATCCGCGGATCAAACTTCCTCACCCACCAAAGAAAAAGGGCCCGGCAACTTCGCCGGGCCCCGACTTCCGTTTGCTTAGCCGACTACCAGAGCAGCTTCAACCCGAACTGAATCAGGCGCGGCTGGAATGTCCCCGCCGACTGTCCGAAGTTGCCGCTGGTGATGCGGTTGGCGAAGTTGGCGCCCGTCGAGCTGCTGGGCAGCTTGAAGTTGGCGCGGTTGAAGGCGTTGAACACCTCGAAGCGGAATTGGAACTTGAACCGCTCGGTGAGAGTCATGTTCTTGAACAGCGAATCGTCGGTCGTCCACTGGCCCGGCCCGACAAACGTGTTCCGTCCCAGATTGCCGTCGCACGCTTGGCACGGCGTCTGGAAGAAGGAAGTGGCGGCGCTGCAAGTGCCCGGACCGGTTCCGCACCACGCGGACATCCCCGTCCCGGCAAACCATCCATTGGCCCACTGGTCTCGGCTCGTATTGAACGTGCTACCGACCAACACATCCGGACGGTCGTTGCGTTCGCCATCGTAATTGAAGTCGCACCGGCCGCCGGAAGCGCAATACGGAGTAAAGTGCGCCCCGCTCTGGAACGACCACACGGCGTTATATTGCCATCCGCCCAGGACCTTGCCCGCGAACCCCTTCTGATCCTTGTAGTAGGGGACTTCCCAGACATAGTTGAAGCTTACGCGGTGCCGCACGTCGAACGTCGAATTGCCCTTGTCCAGGAAAGGCGCCGTCGGATCGAGCGAGTAGCCATCGCCCGCCGCCGAACCGTTGGCCGATGTCGCGCCGCTGTGCCAGTCCGACCCGGTGTCCAACGAGTGGCTCCAGGTATAGTTGATGTTGGCCGCTATGCCATGGCTCATCTGATGCTTCAAGGATGCCTGCAAGCCGTTGTACCAGGACTTGCTGACGTTTTCCCAGACGCGCAGACGTCCATAGTTGGGATTCAGTCTCCGCCGGCCAAGTCCGGTCAGCGTACGGCCCATCGAATCCACCACTGTAGTTCCCGCCGCGAGGCGGTCGCCCGGAAGGCGGTTGGCCTGCTCGGCGCGGAACAGATCCCGGCCCATCGTCCCAACATAGTTCACTTCGATGGTCGTCTTGGCCATGATTTCTCGCTGGAAGCCGACGTAATAATTAAATACATGCGGGTCGCGCACTCCTGCCGGGAAGATGATGCCCGTCAGGTTCGCGAAGTTGGGACTCCAGGAACTATAACCCTGGATGTTCCCCGTCGCTTGCGCCCCGATGCCCTGCCCGGGGTTTGAACCCGCGCCGGTATAAATTGGTGCCGCGCCACTCGGCGTACACGCGGTGGTAATGACGTCGCAGGCCGCTGTACCTGCTACACCACCGCACCATGCGGAACCGTCGCACGTCGCCGTCGGCCCGTAGACGATGCCGCTGACGTCGCCCGCAAGGGCGTTGTTCACGCCATTGAAGGAGTAGAACGGAGGATTCCAGCGCGAATTCGAAAGCGGGTTATACAACGTGCCCTCATACGACACGCCAAACCCACCGCGAATGGAAGTCTTGCCGTTGCCCCACGGATCGTAGGCAACGCCCAGTCGGGGCCCGAAGTTCTTGTGGTTCCCCGCACCCAGGCTGTCAGCTTTCGCGAAGCCGCCCGGCCCGCAGACTCCCGCCAGTACGTTCTGCGCCAACTGCGTCGCCGTCGTGCAGCCGGGGTCTCCCGCGGGAACGTTTGCCGTGAGGATTCCGTCCGCGCAGTAGCCGTTACCCTGGTTCAAGCAGGCTCCACCGGAGCCTAGATTCGGACCTGGAAGGAACGTAGTCACCTGGCCCATCTTCTCCGTGTGACGGGTGTACAGGTCGTAGCGGATCCCCAGGTTGAGGGTCAGCTTGCGGCTGACTTTCCAGTCATCCTGGAAAAACGCGCCCATTTCGAAGTTGCGCCAGTGCCGGAAGTTGGACGCCAGTTCCGCCGGGTTCCCGCTGACAAAACCGGGGTCCACTCCTGCCGCCATTCCGTACGGCGCATCCGCCGCGAAGAATATCTGGTCGAAGAAGTAGTAAGACGGCCGGGCCACGTTGAATTGGCTGTTTTCCAGGTTGCGCCGGAAATCCGCTCCCACCTTGATGCTGTGCTTGCCCTTCTGGAAGGACATCATATCCGCGTAGGTGTAGATGTTTTCGTGGAACATCTGGGGATAGCCGTTGTAGGATCCGAACCCAGCCGACCCGTCATCAAAGCCCACCGACGGTACGCCCGGTGCCGACGGAAGGTTTTCGAGGAAGTTCAGAGCATACCCTCCACGCACTTCGTTCACCCAGTTGGGGCCGAACGTATGCACCCAGCTCAACTGCAAATTGGGGGTGTGCACCGGCGTGGGGTTGGTGAAGTTATGAATCGAGCTGCTGGCGTTGAACGGGCCATAGGAATCAAAAGCGTGAATCCAGTGGTATTCACCGAAGACCCGGTCTTTCTTCCCCACCCAGTCCACGCGGCCGGAGAACTCGTTCCCGTTGAACAGGTTGCCCTGGGTCTGCGACCCGAACAGCACCAGGTTCTCATTGAGGAACGGCATGTCCCGGTTGGTGACGGCGCCCGCCATTACAACCGGTGTCACGCTGCACGCACCGCTGGTAGCTACGTTGGCTGTCGAAAAGTCATCCTGTCCCACGCCCGTGCCATTCGGCAAAACTCCAAACAGGCTCTGGAACCGCGTCGCCAACTGTGTGAAGCCAGCAGGGTAGTTGTCCGGGCACATGTACTGCGCGAATGAGGCGAAGCCGCTTCCGGAGCCCCCATTATTCCCCCCGACGTAACTCGCCAGAGTATACGAGTTCGGATTCGTCGGGTCTCCCGCGGTTACCGTCGGGAAATTCCCGTAGATTAGCGCTGCCGAGGAGGTCGGGAAAGCCGCAATGACCGCCTGCCGCCATTCCGGCGACTCCGAGATGATCGGCGTCGCGGGAGCCTCGGTCTTGAAGCGCTCGCCCTGATAAGACGCTGTGAAGAACAGCTTGTCCTTTATGATCGGCCCGGTGAGCGTGGCCCCGAATTGATTGTAACGCACCTTCGGCGGCTTGCTGCTCACGTCCGTAAACGTCGATGTCTTGCGGAAGAATTCGTTGGCATCCAGCTTGTCGTTGCGCAAGAACTCGTACACGCTGCCGTGCACGTCGTTCCCGCCCGACTTGGTCACCACGTTGACGATGCCGCCGGCGCTGTTGCCGTACTGCGCGGACATGTTCAGGGTCAGTTCCTGGAACTCCTGCACCATGTCGGCGTTGGGCGTGGTCACTGGACCGCCGCTCAAGCCCTTATCCGAGGCGCCGTTGATCAGGAAGCCGTTGAAGTTCGGCCGCAGCCCGTTGACCACGGTGCTGTGTCCGTTTTCAAACGATACGCCGTCCGCATTGACCGCTCCGGGAGCCAACTGCATCAGGTCAAACACGTTGCGGCCGTTCAGCGGGAGATTTGCAATCTGGCCCGAAGTAATTGTTGTGGCGAGCCGCGAGTCATCGGTCTGTACCATCATCGCGCCGGCTTCCACCGTCACGGTCTCCGCCTGCTGCCCGATAGCCATGGTGATGTCCGCGCGCTGGATGGACCCCGCGCTGAGGTATACATCACCCTTGATGGCCTTCTTGAATCCCGTCGCGCTGACCGTAATCTTGTAGTTGCCCACCGGCAACTCCGTGATGCGGTAGGCGCCTTCCGCGTTGGTCTTCGCGGTCGTTGAAACGTTGGTCGCGGTGTTCGTCGCCACCACTTCGGCGTTAGCCACGGCCGCGCCCTGCGGGTCCATGACCGTGCCAGTCAAGATCGCGTTCTGCACCTGCGCGCTGGCAGGCACAACGGCAACGGCAAAAATGGCAGCCAACAAGCAAACACAGGCCACCAAGCTGCGGTTTGAAAAATTCATCTTTCACCCCCGTAAAGATTGGACATCTCAAAAACGGGTAAAACGCTTGAATTGCACAGACGTACAGGGTACCCCTACCCTGTGGTACAGGTATCTTCTATATCCCGTTTCCCCGTGTCAACCTTTTTTTAATCTTTTTTATGGGTATCTGGAGTCATACAGATACCTGGATGTGAGATTCGGCAATCTTTAATTCAGAATTGCGCCTCCGGGCCTTTCCCGGCCCAATCCCTGCTCATGGCCGGGAAGGCCCGCCTTCGCTTGCCGTAGGGCTCGCCGCTTGCCCCTCCCCCTCCCGAATCACCACCTCTTGATCCACGCCCAGCCCGGTCCTCTTCTCCACCAGCCCCGAAGGCCACCGCACCACCAGTTCCTCCACCCGCGTGGCCGCCCCCAGCCCAAAATGAACCCGCGCGTCGCTCGCCGAAAGGTAGCTGCTGTTCGCCCGCACCTCATCCACCTGCTTCGCTCCCCCCGCCACGATCTCCACCCGCGCCCCATACCCGTCCCGGTTCGAGCGCGTGCCCACCAGCTTCAGACGCAGCCAGTGCCCGCGCGCCTTGGCCGTATTGCGCAGCAGCACCGGCGAGCCGTCCAGATTGGTCAGCAGCACGCCCAGCGCGCCGTCGTTCCAGAAATCGGCCACCGCCAGCCCCCGGCTAACCCGCCTCTCGCGCAGTGCCGCGCCCGCCTTCAAACCGATCTCCTCGAACCGGCCATTGCGCAGATTGTGGAACAGCAGCGCCCGCTGCGCATACGTGATCCCCAACGGATGCTCATCCACCTGCGGGTTCACGTGCCCGTTGGCCACGAAAATATCTTTCCACCCGTCGTTGTCGGTATCCAGAAAGCGCACGCCGAACGCCAGAAACGGAATGCTCACCGCCCCAAACCCCGCCGCCCCGGCGCGGTCGTCGAACGTGCCATCGCCGTTGTTGTGATAGAGGTTGTTGGCGTCGTCGGAAAAATTGGTCTTCACCAGGTCCGCCCAGCCGTCATTATCGTAATCCCCGAAATCCACGCCCATGCCGGCCTGCTCGCGTCCGTCGCCGCTCACCGCCACTCCCGCGGTCAGCGCCGTCTCGGTGAACGATTTCCCTTCATTATTGTGATAGAGCAGGCTCGGCGAGGAATCGTCCGCCACATACACATCTGGCCAGCCGTCGCCGTCGTAGTCCGCCCAGATCACACCTAGTCCGTAGTGCGCCTCGGCGTCAATGCCCATCTTCTCGGTAACGTCGGTGAACGTTCCGTCGCCGTTGTTGTGGTAGAGCCGGTCGCGCGAGCCGGCCAGTCCGCGCGGGCCGCAGGAAACCGCAATGCCTCGATACTGGCAAAAAGGGGTGCTGCCAAACGCGGGTAGATTGTTCAGGTCCAGGTCTACGTAATTGGCCACGTACAAATCGAGATGGCCGTCGCGGTCGTAATCCCCAAACGCCGCGCTCGTACCCCAGCGCCCCGCATTGCCCACCCCGGCTTTTTCGGTCACGTCGGTGAACGTCCCGTCCCCATTGTTGTGATAGAGGTGCGCCCCGGCCAGGCACGTGATATAGAGGTCGTCCCAGCCGTCGTTGTCGTAGTCTCCCACGGCCGCGCCAAAACACCATCCGGGCCGCCCCAGCCCGGACTTCTCCGTCACGTCGGTGAAGGTGCCGTCATGATTGTTGTGGTAGAGCTTGCCCGCGCCGCCCTGGCCCGCCTGAAACTCCTCGAGCGTCGCTCCGTTCACGAAATAAATATCCGGCCAGCCATCATTGTCATAATCGAAGACCGCCACGCCGCCGCACATGGCGTCCATAATGTAGAGCTTTTCCTTGCTGCCGCAAGTCAGATGGAAGTTGATCCCCGCCTGGCTGGTTACGTCGGTGAAGATAGCCGGCGCGGGCGCAGGCTTTGCGGGCTGAGCTTTTTGCTGCGCCGCCGCGGGTGCCACCGCGCACAGCAGCAGCGCTCCCGCCACGGCGGCCGCAGCGATTGCTCTCCTCCGCCGCTTAGTTCGGCCGGTATGCCATCCCACCCTTGGCCCCCTGACGCTTCTTGAGTTCCGCGAATTTCCCCATGGCCTGCGCGGCCTCTTCCTTCTTCTGCAATTTCCCGTAAGCGCGCGCCAGCAGAAACCAGGGCCGCGGGTCTTCCGGCATCAGCGCCGCCGCTTTCCGCAACTCTTCCGCGGCTTCCGCCGCGCGTCCCAAATCCAGCAGCGCATTCCCCAAGGTCACTTGCGCGTCCGCGTTTTCCGGCGCCAGCCGCATCGCCTCGCGCAACTCCGCCAGCGCCTCCCGCGCCTGCCCGCTATCCAGCAGCGCCCGCCCCAGCCGGTAATGCACTTCGCTATTCCCCTGGTGCAGGGAAATCTCTTTTCGAAACTCCGCGATCGCTTCCGCGTTGCGTCCCAGACTCTCGTAGGCGTAGCCGAGATGATAGTGCCCCAGCGGAATTTGCGGCTCGAGCGCCAGCGCCTTTTCGAATTCGCGAATTCCCAGCAGCGTCCGATTCGTGTTCTGATACACGCGCCCCAGCAGAATATGCGGCAGCGGCAACTCCGGCTTCAGCCGGACCACCTCCTCCAGCGCATCGCCCGCGGGCTTGTACTGCTCCGTGCTCAGATAAGCCATGGCCAAATCCAGTCGCGGCTCGTAACGGCCCGGCAGCAATTCCGCCGCGCGGGAAAGTTCGGCGATGGCCGAAGCCGTCTGCCCAGTTTGAAAATAAAGGAATCCCAATAAGTGCCGCGCTTCACCATCGCCAGGCCAGCGTTGCGCAGCGCTCTGCGCCAACTCCACGGCGCGCCGCCGGTCTCCCAGACGAAACGCGCACAGCGCCAGATTTCTCCACGCCTCCCGCGTCTCCGGAGCCGCGCGGCGCACCTTCTCGTAAGCCCGCGCCGCCGTCGCGCAATCGCCTTCCTCAAACGCCTGCCGCGCCCGCCGCAACTCCAGTTCCGCCCCGCCAGGAACCGTCTGCGCCGGCGCCGCGCCGCCAAATGCCGCGGCAAAAACCAGCAGCGCCGCCCGGCACAATTTTTTTGCAGCGGTAACTCTCATCCGCAAGCCCTCGTGACACTGTATAGCATTCCGCTCCGCGCTTTTCCACCTCGCTCCGTCTGTTTTTTCGCGCGATTCCCCGCCAATTTTTCCCGCCCCCTTTGCTATACTGGCCGGGCTCCCTTCAGAGTTTGCCCAGGAGAACGCCGCGCGCGATGCCGCGCGCCAGCAAAACCGGAAAATGATGCAACGCCCCTCTCCCTGGAAAATCGCTCTCGCCTCCGCGGCCCTCCTCGCCGCCTCCTTCGCCGTTTCCTGCTTCCGCTCTCAAGAAAACGCTTCCTCTGCTTCTCCCAAAAAACTGATCGTCCTGGGCATTGACGGCATGGACCCCCTGCTCCTCCGCCAGTTCATGGACGCCGGCAAAATGCCCCATTTCGCGGCCCTCGCCGCCCGCGGCGGCTTCCTGCCCCTCGCCACCAGCATCCCTCCGCAAAGTCCCGTGGCCTGGGCCAGCATCATCACCGGTACCGGCCCCGGCGCCCACGGCATCTTCGATTTCATTCATCGCGATCCCTCCACGCTCACTCCCTTCTTCTCCGCCTCCCAGGTCAAAGCCCCCGAGCACAATCTCCGCCTGGGCCACTGGATCATTCCCATTTCCGCCGGCAAAGTCGAACTCCTCCGCCACGGCAAAGCCTTCTGGGAATTTCTCGACGAACGCAAAATCCCCGTCACCGTCTTTCGCATCCCTTCCAATTTCCCTCCCGTCCCCGGCCACGGCCAAACCCTCGCCGGCATGGGCACTCCCGACCTCCTCGGCGGCTACGGCACATTTTCCTTCTACACCGACGACCCCATTTTCACTCCCGGCCCCGTCAGCGGCGGCGTCATCTATCCCGTGCAGCTCTCCGGCGACCGCATCACCGCCGTCCTCCACGGCCCGCCCAATTCCCTGCGCCAGGACGCTCCCCAAATCACCGTCCCCTTCACCGTCGACCGCGACCCCAGCGAACCCGCCGCGCGCATCACCCTCCAGGAAAACCAGTTCATTCTCCGCGCCGGCGAATGGAGCGAATGGCAGCCCGTCAAATTCACCTTCATTCCCGGCCTGCAAAGCATCTCCGGAATCTGCCGCTTCTACCTGAAACAGACCCATCCCCAATTCGAACTCTACGTCTCTCCCATCAACATTGACCCCCTCGCCCCCGCCCTGCCCATTTCCACTCCCGAACATTATTCCCGCGACCTGGCCCGCGACACCGGCTATTTCCATACCCAGGGCATCGCCGAGGACACCAAGGCGCTTTCCAGCGGCCTCCTCAACGACGACGAATATCTCCAGCAAGCCCACACCGTTTTCGATGAGCAGCGCCGCCTCTTCCGCCACGAACTGGCCCGCTTCCGCTCCGGCCTTTTCTTCTACTACTTCTCCAGCCTCGATCAGAACGGCCACATGTTCTGGCGCGCGAACGACCCGCAATTCCCCGCCTTCGATTCCGCTCTGGCCGCCAAACATGGCGGCGTCATCGAGGACTATTACCGCGAGATGGACACTCTGCTCGGCGAAGCCCTGCAAGCCGCCGGATCGGACTCCACCGTGCTCGTGATTTCCGATCACGGCTTCGCGCCATTCCGCCGCTCCTTCAACCTCAACACCTGGCTCGTGGAAAACGGCTACCTGGTTCTTCGCTCCGGCGCCGCGCCCGGACCCGGCCGCGACATCTTCAAGGACGCCGACTGGAGCAAAACGCGCGCCTACGGACTCGGCCTCAACGGCCTGTACGTGAATCTGCGCGGCCGCGAGAAAAACGGCATCGTCAAATCCGGCGCCGAATCCGCAGCCCTCGCCCGCGAAATCGCCACAAAACTTCTCGCCATCCGCGACCCCCGCGACAAGCAGCAGGTCATCACCCGCATGGACCTCGCCGCCGAAGCCTACTCCGGCCCCGCCACCGCGCAAGCCCCCGACCTGATCGTCGGCTACAACCGCGGCTTCCGCGTCGGCTGGGACAGCGTCCTCGGCGGCATTCCCGCCTCCACTCTGGAAGACAACACCGAGCCTTGGAGCGGCGACCACTGCATGGACTACACCAAAGTTCCCGGCGTGGTCCTCAGCAACCGCAAAATTCTGGCGGCCAATCCCTCGCTGACCGACATCGCCCCCACCGTCCTTTCCGTCTTCGGCATCGCCCGCCCCGCCACAATGACCGGCCACAGCATTTTCGAATCCTCCCCACCGCCAGCAAAACCTTCCGCCGCGGCCGCGTCTTCCGCGAGCACTCGCCCATGAGCCTCCTGCTCATGGCCGCCATCGGCGTCGCCGTCGGCCTTCTTCTGGGCCTCACCGGCGTCGGCAGCGGCTCCGTACTCACCCCCGTGCTGATTCTCTTCTGCGGCTTCGCTCCCGCCAAAGCCGTCGGCACCAGCCTGGCTTTCGCCTTCGTCACCAAAATCCTGGCCAGCGCCAGTTTCTACCGCCGCGGCTTCGTGGATTTCTCCATCGTGCGCAAACTCGTTCCCGGCGCCGTCGCCGGCCTGGCCACCGCCTTCGTCTTGCTGAAACTTCTCGGCTACCGCTCCCCGCAAACCGAAAATATTTTTCTCCAGCGCTCCATCGGCGCCGCCCTCCTTCTCGTCTTTCTCCTCATGTGCACCCATTTCCTCCCCGGCGCCGCCGGAGAATCCATCGCCCGCCACCGCCTGCGCTTCGCCGAACGTCATGAACTCCCTCTGACCCTCGCCACCGGCTACATCGTCGGCCTGAGCGTCAGCCTCACCTCCATCGGCGGCGGCGCCGCTCTCGTTCCCCTTCTCTATCTTCTCTACCGCCCCGATTCCGGCCGCCTCGTCGGCACCAGCCTCTTCTTCAGCACCGCCCTCAGCGCCGCCGCCGGTCTCCTCCACGCCACCGGTGGCCACGTCGACCCGCTCGCTCTCGCGGCTCTCCTCCTGGGCTCCCTCCCCGCCATCTGGCTCGCCAGCCACATGCACGGCCGCATCCCCCGCATCCTCTCCGAAGCCGTCATCGCCGTGGTCATGCTCCTCCTCGGCGTCCGCCTGGCGTTCCTCTGATCGTTTCTCTGAGCGTCCTGTATCCCTGATTTCTATCCGGCAAAACCCGTACCTTCTGCGCCCGTCTCCTCCCGCTTGTCATCCTGAGCGAAGCGAAGGATCTCAGCCGATCCATACCTCTCTCTGAGCGTCCTGTATCCCTGATTTCTAGCCGGCAAAACCCGTACCTTCTGCGCCCGCCTCCTCCCGCTTGTCATCCTGAGCGAAGCGAAGGATCTCAGCCGATCCATACCTCGTCGTAAACAATCCGTTGAGCCAATCTTCTTCCGGTGCTATCTTTCCCTCCACCCAAGGAGAACCCAGTGCGCGTCGCCTATCTCGATATCGAAACCAATTACGTCGGCGCCTTCACCCCCGACGACCAGCGCTTCTTCCGCGACTCCGCCAATCATCAGATCACCGTCCTGGGCGTCCGCGTGATGGACGAAAAGACCGACGAACTCGTCCAGCTCTTCGACAAGGAAGTCACCCGCGCGCGTCTGGCCGAAATTCTCGCCGGAACCAAAAAACTCGTCACCTACAACGGCCGCTCCGTTCCCGACGCCATCAAGAACCGCGTGGGCTTCGATTTTCCCGTGATCGCCGCGCAACTCGGCATCGTCCTGGACAAGGAGTTCCCTCACGTGGACCTCTGCCCCGAATGCTGGAAGAAAAATTTGTACGGCGGCCAGAAAAAAGTCGAACAGAAATTGGGCCTGCTGCGCCAATTCCCTGGCCGCGAAGGCGCCTGGGCCATGGAGGCCTATCGAGCGTACGTGAAAACGGGCGAGGAGAGGCTGCGGAGCGAGTTGCTGGCTTACAACAAGGAAGATATTTTCATGCTGCGCGAGTTGGAGATTAAGCTAGTGGGGCTTTAGCGGGCTGCGGGTGAAGTGGTGGCCATGCGCAGGGTAAAAAGAAAAAGTTAAGGGGACACAAAGGTGCGCCAGACTGACACTACACAGAATGAAAGAGAACACACTCCACCCAAACGACTAGCGCAGGTGATAACCCTCGGGGCTCTCGCCGTCGCCTTGGCCCATCTTCTATGGCCGAGCATTGCCATCGACGCGATTACCCTCATACTCATAGGGATTGCTGTGGTGCCTTGGCTCGCGCCGCTCTTTAGGTCTCTTGAATTCCCGGGCGGTTGGAAATTTGAATTCGCAGGAGTTCGAAGGGCCACAGAGCAAGCTGAGCAGGCCGGGCTACTCGCCCCAGCGCCCGTGGGGCCCGAACACGAGTTTGCCTTTCAGCAGATGGTCGAGACAGATGAGGTCCTGGCGCTTGCGGGGATTCGAATCGAGCTCGAAAAGCGTATTCGTTCTCTGGCCCTCAAGAACGAAATCTCCGTGGAGAGGCGCCCAATTAGCGCGATGCTGAACGACCTTACAAACCGCGGAGTGCTTGACGACCGTCTTACCTTTTCCCTAAGGGGAATGGCAAATTTCGCGAACCACGCGATTCACGGCGATAGGATTGAACCAGATGCGACCGCGTTTGTATTTTCCATGGCACCAAGACTCCTCAAGACCCTTGATGACCTAGCAAACAAAGATCCGCATTGTTCGCGCTGACAATGTGAGCGACGGTGTTCGGGAACCAGTCGAATGCGAGTGCTACGGACGGTGGAATCGGAATCGAAGGAGTAAGGGTGAAGAGGCTAGCGAAAAGCCAAACGTCCATGTGGACCTTTGGTGCAGCAGGAGCGTTCAATGACTGCAGAACAAGAAATGCAATGGATTTACTGTAATCATTGCAGAACCAAGACGCGCCACGTCTGCGTCGGTTCGAAGGATTATCACTCGGAAGAGGACGGCCCAGGCGAGTGGGGAACTTATCGGCTCTGGACCTGCGCTGGCTGTGATACATGCACCATGGGGGACAATTACTCTGCGGATTACATGCGAGATCAGGAAGATGAGGAATACTATGAAAGTGTCTTCCACCCGAAGCGGGCACACTCAGTCCGGTCTGAAAAACATTTCATCCAATTGCCGCACAAGCTAAAGAGTCTTTATAAAGAGATTATCACTTCCCACAATGAGAGCCTCAACCTGTTGTGCGCCGCCGGCCTGCGAGCTTTAATCGAGGGCGCCTGCGCGGACAAGGGCATTGCGGGCAGAAATTTAGAGGAAAAGATAGAGGGCATGAAGAAACTCTTGCCCGAAAATATTGTCAAGAACTTGCACAGCTTTAGATTCATAGGGAACAGAGCTGTTCATGAACTGGAGCCTCCGTCGAATCTTGAAGTTACGTTAGCCCTTAACGTGATTGAAGATATCTTGAATTTTCTTTATGAACTCGACTACAAGGCGAAGATGCTAGACGACGTGAGAAGCGCACGAGGCGGGAGTAGTTCTAGCAGCGGCACGAAGACTGTTGCGGATGCGCAAAGTAAACCAGACAATAATCCGTAAGAGATCACACAAGTCCCGAAAGGGATAGTGGCCTCAGCGGCCAAAGCCACGTTAAAAAGAATGGTCTTATGTCGGAGCTAAAGCTTCGACCCCGCAAAAAGAAGAGTTCCCGCACTGACTCTTAAGGCCCGCCCATACACAGACCAAGAGAAATGACGGCACCACCGGGCTGCGCAGCAGCGTAAGGAGGACTGGGTTGAAGTGTGCGCTAACCTGACGCTGCCTGGCGCTAGGGGGTGGCGCTCGCGGGCGGTTCGATGGCGGTTTGCTGGCCGAAGGCGATTTGCCAGTGGCCGGAAGTCTTGACGAAGACGCGAGTAACGTGCAGAACCCTGCCCTTGAGCGGCTTGTGCTCGGAGCGCATCACGGCGGAATCGCCGAAAGACCAAACCTGCATGGAGACCACCTGGGGAGGGATGAGCGTGGTGGAGGTGCGCTTGAGGTCCTTGATCATGGCGATGCGGTCGGACTTGCCCATGGGCGGGGCGCCATCGGGAGTGACGAAGATGAAGTCGTCGGTGAACATGGGGATCCATGCGTCCACGTCGTTGGCCAGGACGCTGCGCTCCACGCCTTGCCACATGGCCACCACTTCCTGCTCGGACTTCCCTGCCGGAGCGTAGGGCACGCTCTTGCATGGATTTTCGCAATCCACCGGCGCGCCGCCGCTGGGCGAGCCGAAACCCAGCCGGTGCTCGGGCAATTTTTCCGCGAAGATGGTCTCCTGAAAAGCCAGTGCGCGCCAGCCCGCCGGACGCTGCACCCAGGCGCGCACAAAGCGCGCACGCACATTCTGCGCGGGCAGGCGGTGAATCCCGGTGACCAGAACCACCTGCCGGTAGTCCCGCACCACCACCTGTTCTTCGTTCTCCGAAGCGAGCGCAGCGATGTTCGGGAGAGTTTCTTGCCGGCTAAAAGTTTTTCCCGCGCGATCCGTGCGGGTGAACTCGGCGTCGAGCAGAGCCTCCGCTGCGCGCTGGTCCGCTTTGGCGATGGCTTCGAGCAAATCGTGGTCGGATTGCAGAACGGCCTGATTCTCGGCAACGGCGGCCGGCGCCGCAATCGCCAGGATGGCAAACAGCACAAAGCAGGCCATTGCGGCGGCGAGCGCGTGGGCACGGAAACGGTTCATACGGTACTCCTTCGAGTGGGAACAGATGGAAGGCGGATTCTAGACTGCTAACCCGCCGCAAACAACAGGTTTATGCGGCGCCGGGAATACAAGAAGGAGGAAATCCCCCCCCCCCGGCAGCCGGAATCCAAATATTACCCATTGACAAAACTGTACTTATAAGGTACTCTTTCTGATAGTATGTGGCGAACCGAATCGCCCCCATTTAGCCTCCCAATCCCCCCCAAAAACTTCCCTGGCCCGATCAAAAAATCCGCTAACCCCTGTGGAATCTGCACTTCCAAGATTTCGCCTTGTAACCCCCTTGGAATCAACACTTCCAAAACAAAGGACTTAAAACCCAGCAGAATCAACACTTACAAAAAAACACGGGGGGTGGGGGTCTTATTGTTAACTAGCCACGCCGATTTCGGCCCCGCCCCGCGCAACGCTCCTCAATCGCACCCGGAGCCTCTTCTGCACGAGTCACCGGTCACGAACCACGCGTCACGCCCGCGTGCGCAGCGAGCGTCCCTGCATGGCCGGGGGAATATCGTACCCCGCCAAGTCCAGCAGCGTCGGCGAGATATCCAGCAACTGCATGCCCTGGCATTCCCCGCGCGGCGCCATGCCCGGCGCGGAAAGAATAAACGTCCCGAACTGCGCGTGGTTGCAGGCGTCCGGCCCGGTGTCGTTTTCCTCCACGTGAATCCGCCCGTGGCCCACGCTGCCAATCGAGCGCCAGTACAGCCCACCGAAATGCACAATCAGATCGGGAGCCACGTTGCGCACGTGCCGGTAAATCTCCTCCGGCTTGAAAACCAGCGAGCCCAGCGGCTTCCCTGCCGGGTCCGTAAGGGCTTCGAGCTTTTTCTTCATCTCGTCGCGGAACGCTTCGTACTGCTTCGCGGGAATCAACCCGCGCGGCTCGCGGTCCTCGACGTTAAAAAAGACCCGCGCATAGTAGCCGCCTTCGCTCCACACCTTCGTCTTGGCCCAGTTGACCTTCAGCTTGGCGAACGGCGTGATCTCCTTGGGCATTTCGTCCACCACCAGCAGCCCCTCGCGGATCAGCCATTCGTTCACCGCAAATCCTCCATCCAGTCGCTGCGCCCCGTGGTCGGAAACCACCAGCACCACGGCCTTCCCTTCGAGCATCTCCAAAACCGCGCCAATCTGTTCGTCAAGCCACAGATAGTAGTCCGGAATCACGTTCTGAAAAGCGTTGCCCGGTTTGTGATGAACGTGTTTCGGATCAAACGAATCCCAAAAGCCGTGGTGCACCCGGTCCAGCCCTATATCCACGTAGTGA
>Ga0315281_10005625_pt1 | contig 17920 bp, 9 predicted proteins | sample YL17G07_0_MG_FD_204540 | JGI IMG/M metagenome (GOLD analysis project Ga0315281, IMG submission 204540) | Sediment microbial communities from Yellowstone Lake, YNP, Wyoming, USA - YL17G07_0 | ecosystem: Environmental > Aquatic > Freshwater > Lake > Sediment | place: USA: Wyoming | collected...
ATGATCCGGCGTCTGCCACGGCTGCCAGCGTCTCCGCCGGAGTCCCGCCCGGTTGAGCAGGAGCTTGGCCCGCCGGTCGAGGGAGGCGATGTTCGGCACCGACAGCACGAGGATGCCCGACGGCGACAGGAGCCTGCGCGTATGCAGGAGCCATTCCCGGGGCTTCGGGATGTGCTCGATCACGTGGCTCATCCGGACGACGTCGAACGGGTCGGCGGGCGCGAGGTCGAGGTAGTCCGCCTCGTGGACCGCGCACCCGGTCCACTTCCGCGCGACCGCGGCGAGCGCGGCCGAGATCTCGACGCCCTCGGCGGCCCCGACGGCCGGCTTCGCGGCCAGCAGGAACTCGCCCGCCTTGCAGCCCACGTCGAGCAGCCGGCCGGGCCGGGGCACGAACCGGAGAATGTCCCCCACCTCCCGCCGCAGGAGCTCCACCTGTTTCTTCAGCGCCGGGTGCTCCGCGTCCCCGCTCCGGATGTGGGCGTCATCTTCCCCGTAGACCGCATACGCTTCCTCGACGAAGGCCTCGTCGTACTTCGGACGCGGGTTCAGGACGACGAGGGAGCACTTCCGGCAGGTCTGGTAGAGGTATTGTGCCCGGTCGCCGACCTGTTCGTAGGGCGTGAACTCGGCCGATCCGCAGGCCGGGCAGGGAACCGTCTCCCACGAACTGGGCTCGTAGCGCCTGCCCTGGAGCTTGGAGACCGTCGCCATCCCGGGAGAATCAGAACTTCACGAAGACGGAAAAGCAGTTGGTCGACTCGAAACTGTCGAGCACGGCGAAGGGCATGAAGGCGTAGTCGAGGTGGTACTCGGCCTCCGGCCCCAGGAGCGTGGACCGGAACTGCCAGCCCGCGCCCAGCGAGAAGGTGGTCCCCCCGTACCGGCTGTACGCTCCTCCCGCCCGCAGGGCCAGGTGCCCGGCCTGGATCCACTCCGCCCCCGCCGCAAGCCTCGTGTTCTGCTCCGCGGTGAGGGAAGCGTCGGCCGCCAGGGTCAGGTTGTGCGGATACCAGCCCCGCGTCCAGCTCAACCCGCCGCGGACCGTGATCGGGAGGGGCTCCCCCGCCTCCACGTGCTTGATCGGGTTTCCCAGGTTCACGATCGAGAGGCCGTACCGAACCGGGAACCGCCCCGTGCCCTGGCTCAGCATCCCGATGTCCACGGCCGCCGAGGTCGCCCGGATCTCGCCCAGCGAGGAGTTGAAGACCTTGATCGTGAAGCCGCCGGCGCCGCCCAGTCCCCCCATCCGCCGGGCGAAGGTCATCATGATCGCGCCGTCGCTGACCGCGACCGGCGCGTCGATGGCGTCCTCGTTGTTGATGTCGGGGAGGGTCCGGAACAGCACGCTGCCCGCCCAGATGCCCAGCGACCCCAGCGGAACCGAGTAGGCGGCGTACTCCGTCCGGGTCTCGGCCACCCCGGGCCAGTGCATCAGCATGAGCGACCTCGAGGCGACCGGAGCCAGGAGGGCCGGGTTCGCGAGCAACACCGAGAGATCCCCCGGCAGGGCGGTTCCCGCCGAACCCATGGCCAGTTCCCGGGAACCGACCTGGACCTTGAGCAGACCCGCTCCCGTCGTGCCCGCCCCGGACGCCCGGAGAACGCCCGGGAGAAGCGCGAGGACCGCCGCCCATGCCGCGCCGCGCCTCATCGCAGGACCGCCTCGGTCCGGAAGTCCCGCTTCCCGTTCACCTCCAGCACGACGAGGTAGACGCCGCTTCCGACCAGTTCGCCCCGGTCGTTCGTCCCGTTCCACAGGATCGGGGGAACGCCGCGATCGTGCGAGTTGTACGGAGTGTCCACCGTGAAGGGGCCCCGCAGGTCGCCGTCGAACAGCTTCGCGACCAGCTCCCCCGCCTGCGTCCATATCGAGACCCTGACCCGGCCCGGCTCCGTGACCTGGTAGACGATCTCGAGGACCTCGCCTCGCGCCGGCCGGATCCGGTTCCGGTTGAGATAGGTCCGGTTCGTCGGCAGGACCACGTCGATGAGCACGGTCGGGTAGGCGTCTCCGACGTTCCCCGCGGAGTCGATCGGCCGGATGACATAGACGTACCTCTTGCCGTACGTGGGCACGGTCAGGTCCACGAACGCGTACGTGCCCGCGCCGACCGTTCCGACCCGGGCGAGCGTTCCTCCCCCGTCGTCGCTTCGGTAGATCGCGTACCCCACGATCGCGTAGCTCCCCGGGGTCGCGGGAGGCCACGTGAGTCGGACCGCCCGCGGCCCGGACGGATCCATGCGGGCGAGCGGCTGGCCGTGGCCGCTGGCCGGCCGGTACGGCACCACGGACAGGAAAGACGGCCGGCGTTCGGGACAGCACGGGAACACCATGTACCAGTAGGCCTGCATGTTCGCCAGCCCGCTGTCGAACGTGAAGGAGGCGTTGGTCACGGGCGATAGCGGGATCTGCGCGAATGGTCCCGCCGCGGTGGTGCCTCGCCAGATGTTGAACGAGTTCGCCCCCAACTCTCCGGGAAACGGGTTCGACGTCCAGGACAGCTTGGCGTACCCGTCGCCCGGTTGCGCGAAGACGGTCCCGGACTTCCCCGAATCGACGAGGGCAGTGGTGGTCATCGGCATGACGACCACCGGGGGATCCGAATAGGCGCTCGCGCCGCAGGCCCCGAGGACCTGGAGACGATACGAATACGAGACCCCGTTCACGAGACCCCGGTCCCAGAATGCCCGGGTGTCTGACTCCCCAATTGCCCCGGAACCAAGGACGCTCGCGGTTCCCGCCGGCGCGTAGTTGATCGCATCCGCGCTCCGCCAGACCTGGTAGCCGACGGCCTCCCCGCCGACCTCGACCGCGGTTGCGGACCACGTCAGGACCACCCACCCGTCTCCCGGCCATCCGTACGGCGCGACGGACCATACCGAGGCGGCGGTCTCCACCCACAACCCGGCAGGGCTCACGGCCGTCGCGGAACCGCATCCGGTTCCTCCGGTCACGGACGCCGTCACCGTCATCGTCAGCGAGACCGGCGAGCAGCCCGCGGTCGCGCTGATGGTGAAATACAGGATCGATTGCGGCGCCATCGGGACCGCCAGGGCGCTCCACGTGAATCTCGTGCCGGAACCGGGAACCGACGTGACGGCGGGCGGCCCGAACGGCGCCGGCTCGACGGTCGCGAACACGACGGCGCCCGCCGGAACCGTGTCCGTCACCGTGAGGTCCATGACGGTCGCCGTGCCCGTGTTCACGAGCGTGATCGTGTGATTCACCTGCCCCGCCGTGATGGCCTGGTTGAGGCCGATCGCGTAAGAGTGTCCCATCGGGAACGAGACCGGGTCCGCGGCCGCCTCCGCCGGGGTCACTCCCGTGCTCGCGGAGACCCAGACACTCGCGCCCACCAGCGCCGTGCCGCACGTCACCCCGACGGTTCCCGTGATTGTGAAGGTGAACGAATCCCCCCACGCCATCGAGAGCCCCGTCGCGCTCCACGCGTAGACGGTCCCGGTCGCGCCCTGGGTGACCGCCACCGCGAACAAGGGATCCTGGTCCGTCGTCGCCGCCGTGACCTGCGGCGCAATCGTGTCCATGACCAGCATGTCCGTCAGGACCTCGTCTCCCGTGTTCACGACCGTGATCAGGTACCCGACGGCCTCCCCCGAGACGGGGGTGGCCGGCGCTTGCCCCTGGGACACCGCGACCCCGACCGTCGCCGTCGCCGGCCCGGAAAGGGCCAGGACGGCGAGTGCGAAGGCCAGGCGCGCGATCGAACCCGTTCTCCCCATACCTAGAAGTTGAACATGAACGTGCCGAAGAATGAAAACGCCTGGAAACTGGCCACCGGCGTGGTGTAATCCCTGACCTGGTCGAACTGGGCCCGGAACCTCAGGTTTATTCCCTTGAGCATCTCGTATTCGAACTCGGTGAAGTCCTGCATCTCGCGGGCCTGGCGGTTGCCGAACGTCTGTCCCTGGGCCTCGTTCCGGATGTAGTTCATGCGCAGGCTGTGCCGGATCGTGAAGAGGTTCGTAAGCTTGAGCTTCCACCAGATCAGCGGGATCAGGAGCCCCGCGCTCTTGCTGTAGCTCAGCGACGCGCTGGGCTGGTAGCTCCTGGTCACGGTCTTGACCACGGGAGGCACCCGGGTCATGGCGATGTCGGCGGAGAAGGAGATGTTGCCGGAAAGGTTCCGCACGGGACTGAAGCCCATGCTCCCAGTCGCGTTGTGGCTCTCGGTGATGTTCGTCGGCCTCTCCTTGTAGTCGAACGTCATGGACTTCCTGAAGTTGTAGTTGGACTCGAAGCCGTCGAACTTCATCCAGAACAGGGGCGTCACGCTGAAGATCTCGGTGATCAGCTCCCGCCGGGCGAACGAGAAGCCCGTGCCGGCCGTGGTCGAGGTCGTCCGCTGTCTGAGCTTCTGGGCCAGGCGCGTGTCCTCGCGGAAGCTCCAGTTGGGCGTGAATTGCAGGGTCCGGAAGAACACCATTCGCCCGCCGGCGACATAGGTCTCGGCGAACGAGTTCGCGGTCGAGAGGTCGTCGTTCTTCCGGTCGATCCACCAGAGATCCCTCTGCGGAACGCGCCTGGTCACGGCGTCCACGATCACGGTCTGGGTCCCGACCGTCTTGGTCACGTCGTCGTACTGGCCCGTGGTCTCGATCGTGTAGCTCAGGTTGAAGCTCTGATCGACCAGCGGTTTCCACCACTCTCCCGGCCGCAGATCCAGGTTGTTGGTGAGCATGCTGTTGCTGGAGAGATTCCGCCTGGTGAAGTCCCGGGAGACCCTTCCATTCCAGTTCGACGACGGCGTGAGCCCCTTTATGCCGTCGATGCGGTTGTCGAGTCCCGCGGTCAGGTCCTGCAGGACGGGGACGAATCTTCCGCTGCTGTTGATCGAGTTCGGGTTGGCGATGTTCGCGACCTGAACGGAGCCTATGACGCCCCGGGTGCGATTCATGTGGTACCCGACGCGGGGCGAGGTCGCGTACCCGGGCAGGATGGGCACCCGCAGGCGCTTGAGCAGGGCGAAGGGATGGTACGTGGTCCTGGCGTCGTACTGCTCGTCCAGCGTCTCGGCGGTGCGGTTCACGAGGTTCTGGAATATGGCTGACGGACCGTACACCGTCCGGTCCTTCGTGTACCGGGCCGAAGCCCTGACCTCGCCCCCGCTGCCGAGGGGCACGAAGACGAGGTATCCGTCCAGGGGCGCGCGGGCCTGGGGCTGGGCCGACCATGTGACCCGGTTGTAGTCCGCACCCGCCACCCCCGTCAGGTAAGTGACCGTCTCCTCGCTGCGATTGGCGGAGACGTCCAGGGCGATTGGCGCGAGGTGCTGGCTCGACACCGTGAACTGGTACGCGTCGGACTTCCGGTCGGGAGCGAAGAAGTAAACGGGATCCGACCGGTGCTCCCCCTCGACGTAGGCATCCTCATGCTGCCAGTTTCCGGTCATCGGAAGCTTGGGGATCTGGCGCACCTGCAGGATCGACGCGACACTCCGCCGGTGCTGGTCGTTCTGGAGGAAGGTGGGCTGGTCGATCATGCGGAAGTCGTTGTCCAGCTCCCGGTAGGTGGTGTCCAGGATCAACCCCGCGTTCGCCGGCAGGATCTCCTGGTTCGGATCCACGATGAACGTTGCGCCCATGGGAGTGGACATCCTGACGTTCACCTTCCGCGCCACGCCGGTCTTGTGGTGCGGGTTCGCCAGCCTCAGGTTGTTGACCCACAGGCTCTCCGTGACGGAGGAGGCCGGAGGGTCGTACCGGATCACGCCGATCGCGAATTGCCGCACCCCCGACAGCGTGGGCGTCCCCACGCGCGAGCGGTTCCGTTCGTCCCGCAGGTTGACGATCACCGTCTGCCACCCGAAGCCGACGTGGTCGAGCGGCACGTTGAACTGGAAGTAGTTGCTGTCGTCCCCGCCCGCCCGGACGAACAGGATCTCGCCGTTGTTCTCGTTGTAAACGTGCGCCTTGTACACCTCGAACCGCAGTTCCTCGTAGTCGAGAAGGTTGATCGGCGTCGGAAACGCGCGCGAGGCGAAGTAATTGCCCGCGAGGTCGTCAAAGAGGGTGTAGTCGATCCGCAACGCCTGCTCGCGGCGCTCGGCGTCGGTTTCCCGGACCTGGTAGTACGTCAGGAGCGGCACGTACTCGGCGGCGGTCTCGAGGCTGATCGCGCTCACGTTGAACCTCGTGTTGTCGACGCTCAGGTTTCTTCCGGGGGTCGTGCGCAGGAGCCACCGGTTCCCGGTCACGCCCAGTCCCTCGATCCGGATGGTCCCCGTCGAGACCAATCCCTGTCCTTTCAGCCAGACGCGCACGTGCCGGACAACCGACTTGTCCGGAGCTCCGATCGACTTTGCGAACGTGACCGTCTTGGGTCCCATCGTCGTGTTCACCGGAATGTCCGAGGGCAGCTGGTCGAACGAAAGCGGGATCTTGACGTAGTTCCACCCCAGCCAGTTCACGCTCATGCGGTACTCGAAGTACCGGTCGGTGGTGTCCAGGACGCCGTTCCCGTTCATGTCCTCGGTGTTGAGTTGAGTGCCGCCCGGACCCGCGAAGTTCTCCGCCCCGATCGCAATGACGCCGTTGGCCCCCCAGAAAGGGTTCCCGCTGTGGTCGATCCCCGTATCCTCGCCCGCGTTCAGGACGAAGTCGCCGTTCAGGTCCTCGGTGTCGAGCTTGCCGTTTCCGTTGCTATCCTCCGAGACCACGCCCAGGCTCACGGCGAGCTGGTTGCTGCTGCCGTCGCCCCAGACCCACATCTCCAGGTACTGGTAGTTCGTGAGATCCAGCCCGACGGGCGACAGGATGTAGCGCAGGCCGTCCCACTTGCCCGTAGTCAGCCCCTCGTAGTAGACGTTCAGGGTGCGCGCCAGGTCGGAGAAATGGCCTCCCTGCTCGGTCTTCCAGGCCAGTCTCATCGTCCGGTCGGCCAGCGCCTCGCCTTCCGGGACCGACGCCGGAAACCAGGTCGACGCCTCCACCCCGGCGTTCACGACGTCGTCCACACCCTCCATGCTGTCGATCATGGACACTCCCTTCTCCGATACCCCCGAGGGGTTGAAGGAGTTGGGGTTGATGTCGGAACGGGCCACCTCGCCGCGAACCTCCATCTCGAGCGGCACCACGGTGCGCTGGAATCCCGGCAGGACGCGGACGACCTCGGAGAGATCGCCGCGCGAGAGGTACGTGCGCCCGTCCAGACCGGCGATCGACGTGGTCTTGGGCGCCGCCGTCGGCGAGGGTACGTCCTGCGGGTTCTGGGCCGCGTTCGACAGGTACGTCACGCCGAGCCCGGACTTCTCCGAGATCGCGTACTGCGCGCGCCCGCCCCAGAGGAAGCTCTGGAACTGACCTCCGAACGGCAGGTACTCGTAGTCGATCTGGATCCGGGAGTCGTACCGGATCTGCTCGGGCCGAAGGAAGTTGATGTTCCCGAAGTCGTAGTCTATGAAGTAGTCCACGTCGCGCGTGAGCACCCGGCCATCCATGGTCACGCGCTCGCTTCCGCGCACGATGTTTATGTTCTTGAGATGGTACGAGGTCATGCGCGTCAGGAACCTCATCTTGATCGTGTACCGCGTACTCGAGAATCGCTGCACGGTCCCGTACGCGTAGGCGTTCCCGCCCGGACGGGTGTCGCTCGCCCACCAGGGATTGTTGGCGGCGTCCCACGCGAAAGGCTGTTCGATCACCGGCGCGTCCGCGTAGTCCGCACTCGAAGGCGGAATCGAGCAGACGGGAGACAGGTTCCTGTTCGGGTAGTAGGGGATATGCCCCGAAGGGTCGTTGTACGGGAAGGAAGCGTGCCCTCCGCGTCCCGCCGTTCCCCTGATCTTGAGGATCCCGAAGTCGTAGAAGTCCGAGTCCAGCACGGGATCGATGATCCCGAGCACCTCGTTTCCCTGCGAATCGTAGACCCGGATCGTGAACTCGGAGTCGAAATCCTTGGGGACGATGTTCCGGAACCCGAGCTGGTACCAGTTCGTGATCATGTGGGCGTCGCCCGCCCCGGTGTGCGGACCGTCGAATATCAGGTGCGCGTCGGGAGTCGTGTCGGCCCAGTAGGTCGTCGTGATGTCCCAGTTGGACCTCAGGTTGCAGAGGTTCTCGTTGTTGATCCTCGCCCCCGGAATGCCGCCGAAATACACCGAGGTTCCGTCCCCGTAGACGAACGAGACCGCGATCGCGGTCAGGTTGGTGACGGAGCGGTTGAAGTTCAGGATGCCGGTCGAGTAGTCGATCGAGTAGTCCACGCCCTGGTGGAGGAGGTCGAAGTTGAACGGGCCGGTGGAAATGGTCACTCCGGGCACGTTGTTCCCGGGCACACCGTCGTCCATCCACACCTGTTCCGTTCCGGGCTTGATCCCCAGATGGGTCCTCACCAAGTCAGGATTGGTGATGTGGAAGTACCGGTATCCGACGTAGGAGGAGTCGGAGAACACCGGATCCTGCCGCGATGAGGTCCCGACGAACTGCTCGCTCGCGTTTATCCCCTGGGTCTGGGTGGCTATGCCGGTGACCTTGAGGCGGTCCAGGGGCCGGGCCTGGAGGCGCACGCCGAAAAGCGTCTTGTCGTATCCCGTGAACTCGGTGTCCGAGAGCTGAAGCCGGATGTCACCGAACTCCGCCCGCTCGATGGTCTCCTGCGGCTCGCCCTGATACACGACCTGAATCCGCTGGCGCGTCGTCTCGGGAGCGGTGTCGTCGTAGTCCACGTCCACCGTGATCTTCTTCCCCACGGTGCCCATGAGCCGGACCTGGAGCTGCTGCTGGAGATCCAGCCTCTGGTTCTGGGCTCCCGAGAGCTGGGACGTGCCCGGAGCGTTCTTGGGCGTCCGGATCGTGTAACCGAGGGACACCACTTTGCGTCCCGAGACCGAGAGCTGGCTCTCGCCGAAGCCGTATTCCACCTTCGGGATCTCGGTGATCACGGCGGCGCCCTCCGGCCTCGCCCGCGCCTCCTCCGACGGCTCCGAAAGCCGGCCCTGCTCGTCCACCGCCCGCACGGAATAGAAATAGGTCGCCGCGTTCTCGGGCGGGGCGGTCGAGCTCGCCTCGGCGTCCGTGAACTCGGTGCCGGTCACCAGGGAGCGGTTCACGGGGACGGGACCCCAGCGGCCCTCCTCCGTGCTGCGGTACACGTTGTAGCCCAGGATTCCCGGGACCGGGGACGGCAGCCACGAGAGGGAGACCGCCTTGTCCCCCCCGATCGCGACCAGCGCCTCGGGCGGCGGCGGTCCGCCTGCCTCCGCGGCAGTCCCCGAGAGAGCGGCCTCGCCGAGCGGCGGCTGGTTCCCCTCCGTGGGAGCCGTCGCGCTTCCCGCGGAAGCCGCCGAAAGCGGCGGGGAAACGGCCTCCGCGGCGGTCGTGGCGGAGGGGGCTACCGCAGCGGGAGCCGCGGGCAAAGGACTTGCCGAAGTCGAGGAAACCGCGGCAGGCTGCAGGACCCCGGGATTCCCGGGAGGAACGGGTGAAACGGGGGCGGCAGCCAGAACGGGCCCCGAGAGGAACCCGGCGGTTATGAGTGCCCCCAGACGCACGATCATGTCTACCTCCCGGATGCGGACCGGCGTGCCCTCAATCACGCCGCCTTTGGCCCCGGAACGGACCTCTCTATCCCGCGACCTTGATCAGGTACGCGAGCAGGGCTCGCACGGGGCAACCGGTCGCGCCCGCGGGCGCGTACGGCCCTTCCCGGTCCGACCATGCCGTCCCCGCGATGTCCAGATGCGCCCAGGAGGCGCCGCCGACGGCCTCCTTCAGGAACAAGCCCCCGACGATCGCGGAGGCCTCCTTGCGCGTGGCCGTATTGCGGAGATCGGCCACCTTGCTCTTGATCATCTCCTCGTAGTCGCGCACGAGCGGAAGCTGCCACATCGGCTCGCCGGCCGCCTCCCCCGCCGCGAGGAGCGCGGCGACGAGATCCTTGTCGGTTCCCATGATCCCGGTCACGCCCGACCCGAGCGCGGTCATGACCCCCCCGGTCAGGGTGGCGACGTCGATCACGTGGTCGGGCTTCTCCTTGACCGCGTGCGCGAGGGCGTCGGCCAGGATCAGCCGCCCCTCCGCGTCGGTGTTCAGCACCTCCACCGTCTTGCCGCTGGCCAGCTTCAGGACGTCTCCCGGCTTGATAGCCGACCCCGAGGGAAGGTTCTCCACCGCGGGAATATATCCGTCGATCTGGATCGGGAGCTTGAGGGCATCCGCCGCCTTCATCACGGCCATGACCGTCGCCGCCCCGGCCATGTCGCATTTCATCGTCTCCAGCTGTTCCGAGGTCTTGATCGAAAGGCCCCCGCTGTCGAATGTCACGCCCTTGCCCACGAGCGCGATGCGGGACTTCGGCTTGCTGCCCTGGTAGCGCAGGCTGATGAACACGGGGGGATTCGCGCTGCCGCGGCCCACGCCGGCGACCCCGCCCATCCCCATCCGCTCCAGGCTCTTGGCGTCGAAAACCTTTGCCCGCACGCGCCCGCCGAGTTTCGAGGCCCTCTCGGCAAGCTTCTGCGGCGTGAGATTCGAGGGGGGCTCGTTCACCAGATCCCGGGCCAGGGCCGCCGCGCTGGCCGCCACCTCGCCCAGCGCCGCCCCGGCCGTGATTTCCCTGGTTCCCGCATCGTCGTTGCGGAGAATGACCGCGTGCTCCAGCGGCCCCGGAGTGCCGTCCGCCGCCGTCTTGTAGTGGGCGAACCGGTACTGGGCCAGAACCACGCCCTCGACGATGGCCTGCGCGCACCGCCGCACCCGGGCCGGATCCCCGCGCTCGGGAAAGAGCACGGTCACGCCCTTCAGCCCCGCCGCGGCGGCCGCCTTGCTGGCCACCCCCGCACTGCGGCGGTAGGACTCCTCGGAAAGGCCCTGGACCGGCCCCACACCGGCCAGGAGCACCCGGCGGGCCGGATCCTCGTCCTCGGGATGCACGAGCACGACGTGCTGGGCCTTCCCCGCGAACCCCTCGTGGCGGGATGCCACCATCAACCGCTTGAGGGACGCCTCGCCGCCCTTCCACCCGAGGGGAGCGGGCGATCCCTCACCCATGAACATGATCAGGGTCTGCTCGTTCCCCTTCCACCGTGACAACGGGAGCACCTTGACCTGCACGTTGAGCCTCCTTGACCGGCCCGCGCTCGATGATGATTCTGTTGAAACTGCACAGAATATGCCGTTGAGCGGACCTCTCTCTTATGATATCATGCGGGCGCCGACGATGAGAATCCCCGCGTTCCGTGCAGTCTCAGTCAGCCTTCTCCCCACGCCAGCCGTTCTCCCCGCCGTCGCTCTCCTCCTCGCCGCCGCGGCGCTCTTCGTTCTCGCCGGCTGTGCGCGCGAACCGGAGGGAGTGCGCATCGGCGTTTCCTGCCCGCTGACCGGCGACCAGGCCAAGATCGGAAGCGACATGCTCCACGGCGCCGAACTCGCCGTCGAGGAGGCGAACGCGGCCGGCGGCCTGTTCGGCAAACCGGTCCGCGTCTTCGCGATCGACGACCAGCACAACGCGACCCAGGCCGTCGCCGCCGCCCACAGGTTTTCGTCTTCCCGGTCCGTGCTTGCCGTGATCGCGCACCTCAACTCGGCATGTACCCTCCCCGCCTCCGATGTGTACGCCCGGGCGGGCCTGGTCCAGATCACTCCGTGCTCCACCAACATCGAAATAACGCGCCGGGGGCTCAAGACGCTCTTCCGGCTCTGCGCGCACGACGGCACCCAGGGATCGGCCGGTGCCGCCTACGCAGTGCGCAAACTGGGACTGAAACGCGTCTTCGTACTCGATGACAAGTCCACGTACGGCCAGGGGCTCGCCGACGAGTTCCAGAAGGCGGCCAAGTCGATGGGTGCCAGGCTTCTGGGGCGCGACAGCCTCAATCAGGGCGAGAAGGACTTCAGCGCGCTGCTGACCAGGATCCGCAGCCTGAAGCCCCAGCTCATCTTCTTCGGCGGAATGTACCCCGAAGCCGCCCTGGTGGCCCGGCAGGCCCGCGATCTGGAAGTCAAGGCGGTGCTTCTGGGCGGAGACGGGCTCTACGACAAGACCCTTATCCAGTTGGCCGGGCCTCAAGCCGCCGAAGGGGTCTGCGCGACCATGGTCGGGCTGGACATGAGCCGGATCCGGGCCGCCAAGGCCTTTGTCGCAGACTACGAAAAGCGGTTCGGCCAGGTGGGGCCCTATTCCCCGTACGCCTACGACGCGGCCCGGGTGGCCATCGACTCGATCCGCCGCGCGGGGGTCCCCGACCGCGCGAAAGTCCTGGAGGAGGTCCGCAAGACCCGGAGGTTCCGGGGAGTGACCGGGGAGACGACATTCGACGCCAACGGGGACACCCTCAACCAGGTCATCAGCATCTACGCCGTCCGCGGCGGCGTCTGGGTGTACCAGGGCCAGTCGTCGGGAAAGCCCTGACCGGACCTTCGCTGTTTCCCGGAGCTTCCGCCCGATGCGCATCTTTCTGCTGACCCTGCTTCTCGCGGGGATCCGCCTCGCCGCCGGGTGGCGGACGGCGTCGCACCTCTCCGACCTCAACAGCGTGGACCCGGGACAGTGGATGGACGCCGGAGACCGCATCCTGGCGGGAAGCTGGCCTTTCCGGGACTGGACCGGCATCTACGGGCCGCTCCTCTATGCCTGGGGGACCTGCTGGTACCGGATTCTTGGCGCCGACTGGCATGCCGCCGGGCTCATGCTTGATTCCATCTCCCCCGCGGTCTGTCTCTGCCTCGCGGGAGCGACAGGCGCCCTGGCCCTTCCGTCGGCCGGCTGGCGCGCGTTGTTCCTCCTCGGCGTCGCCGCCCTCGGGCTCGACGCCTGCTACTGGTCCCCGGCCATCCGGATCTGGATTCCGCTCCTGGGCGTGGTCTGGGTCTCAACCTCCCTCCGGAACGGCCGGCGAATCCGGGCCGCGCTCGCCTGCGCGGTCTGCGGATCGTGCCCGTTTCTGAGCCCCGAGACCGGGCTGTCCGCCGTCGTCGCGTGCATGCTCGCGCTTGCCATCCACCGACGGGGTGACGGAGAACCGCCCCGGACCGCGGCATGGGCCTCGCTCTGCGCCCCCATCATGGCCGCCATCCTGCTCGCCCCGGGCGTCGGCATGCCCTACGTCCGCGACACCGCCGCGCTTTCCGCCACCGCCACCTGGATCTGGGGGACGCCCTTCCCGAGTTCGGTGTATCCGTGGCGCCGGATCACGTTCCTGGCTCCGTTCGCGCTTACCGCCTTCGCATGTGTCCTGGCGCTTCCCGGCCTCCTGCGGCGCAGGGGGGCGGACTCCGCCACCGGACTCGTCCTCGCCGTGTTCTGCGCTCTCTCCCTGCGCACCGCGCTTGGCCGCACGGACATCCCGCACCTCCTGTTCGCCCTTCCGCCCGTGCTCCTCCTCTGGGTCCGCGCTCTCGCCGGCGCAAGGTTCGTCCCCGCGTTCCTCGCGGGTCTCGTCGCGATCGCCGGGCTCTTGCCGTTCGGAGTGCTGAGCGCGGCCGAGGGACAGCTGGGTCGAAGCCTTCGCGCGGCCCTCCCGCGCTCGGGCCCCGCCGCACCGCTTCCCGGCGAGCGGATCAGCGCCCCGGCGGAGTTCGCCGCCCGGATCGGCCGCATCCTCGCCGCCGCGCGCCCGTTTGCCGTGCCGGGGCGCCCCGTGCTCTCCCTGCCGGGTCCCCTGTACGCCCATCTTCTCCGCCGCCCCAACGCCCTGCCGCTGGCCGTCCCCGAGCTGCTCGGTTCCTCCCCCGCCGCCGCCGCCCGCGCCCTCGCGGCGCTGGAGGCCTCACCGCCCGCCGTCGTCATCCTGGACCAGGCGCAGTGCCTGCCGTGGGATGCGACGTTCGTCCCGACCGGCGGCCGGGGCCCCGCCGCGGGCCGGCTCACGTGGTCCACGCCCGCGGACGAGGTGGTCGCCCGCCCCCTGCGCGAATGGCTCGCGCGCCGCTACATGACCGCCGCGGCCACGGACGGGGCCCGGATACTGGTGCCGCGCGCCTCCCCGGCGGTGATCCCTGCGGGCCGCGAGGTGGCCTCGATCGCGCCCCCGGCCGCGGAGATCGGCCACTTGCCCCGGGGCGACCTCGCCCGAATCGCGGTGCCGGGTATCGCCTGCGACGAGGTCCGGCTTAAGGTGCTCTGCCGGTACGCTCCCGGGCTGGCGTCACTGGCGAAATCCTACGTCCGCCTCCAGGCCTGGGGACGGCGGGGCCTGGTGTCGACCGGCGTCTTCCCCGTCCCGCCCGCGCACCTCGCCATCGAACTCAGGTTCCCGGTTCCCCGCACGCCGCTCGTTCGCGTCGAACTCGAGGTCGGCAGTCCCGGCACCTTCAACCCCTCCCCCGTGTCGGTGGCTGTCCCCACCGTCCGGTTGGTCGTGTATACTGGGCCCCGATGAAACGCCTCTGGCTCCTCCTGGTCCTGCTGGCCGCCGGGTGCACGGAGCCCGCTCCCCGGGTCACGCATGCCGGGCCGTTCCCGGGCAGGATCGTCCTCATGCCCCTGAACAACCACTCGAACAACATGCTGGGGCCTCTTCTCGTAAGGAAGCTCCTCGAGTTGCACCTCGCCGGCTCCGGCTACAATCCCATGGGCGCGAAGGACGTCGACACCCGCCTGAACTCAATCGGCATCACGGACGGGGGACAACTGGGCGCGATCCCGCCCGCGAAGGTGGGCGAGGTCATGGGAGCCGACGGCATCCTCTACGGCGAGCTGCTCCAGTTCGGCTACACGAACCTCGGCGTCTACAACAAGCGCATAGTCGAGGTGCGGCTGTTCCTCGTCCAGGCCTCGACCGGCCTCACGATATGGGACTCCACCCGGAAGGGGACCACGACCAAGATCGGGTTGGACGCCGATGCGATCAAGGAGAACTTCGTCGTCGGCCTGGTGGAGAAGTACGCGGAAACCATCCTCAGGAACCCCCTCCGGCCCGAGGCGGAAACCGCGGTGCAGGCGCTGGTCAAAGACCTCAACCGGGCAAGAAACAACTGGTAGTTCCGGGGGATCCCTTTCACGCCGCGGAGGGAGTGTAGTCGCGCTCGTGGCCGGCGAGCGATCGCAGGCCCCGCCATGCCAGCTCGACATCCCGCCACGAGCGAACCGCGGCGAGCGACCGGAGAAGGAATCGCGGGTCGCGGTGCAGGCGCCAGATGCGGCGGCCCCACGCAATGGGGTCGGCCGGAGAGCGCACGACGGGGCGGGACAGTCCGTAGCTGTCGTAGTCCCCGGGCGGCACCGCGAACCCGCCATGGTCGAGTATGTACCGGTGAAGCGGAGTGCCCGGATACGGGATCACGATGTTGGCCTCGAGGCAGTCGCCGGGTTTCGCCCTGTACAGGAGGAGCTCACGGGCCACCTCCCAGGTCCGCCGCAAGTGCTCCTCCGTCTCCCACGGGAACCCGACCATGGTCGTCACCATGACGGCGAAGCCGTTGTCCTTCGCCATCTTCACGCCTCGAACGATCTCGGCGACCGTCTCGCCCTTGGCCAGCCTCCGCAGTGTCTCGTCGTTCCCCGACTCGAGACCGATCTTGAGCAGGCGGTATCCGGCGCGCTTCATGAGATTGACGCGCTCGGGCGTCAGTGAATCGGCCCGGCAGTTCGAGGAGATGAGCACCCGTCGTGCCACCCCGATCCTCTCCAGCTCCTCCGTGAACGCCCTCAACCACTCGAGATCCCACATTCCCCCGGCCTCGTTGTCGTCGAAGACCTCGCGGACCCGGTAGCGGTCAACCAGACTCCCGATCTCCCGTGCGAGGTCCCGCGGGTCCCGGAGCCTGGCTTTCCGGTGCCAGAACGCATACTGCCATATGCAGAACGTGCAGCGCCCCGGCCCTTTCACGCCCCCGCAACCCCGCCCGCTCAAGACGTACGCGACCGGCCGGTGCAGATAGGCCTCGCCGTACTGGCGCCACCGGGTGAGATCCCGGTCGATCCAGGGAAGCGCGCTCAGGTCCTCGGCGTGCCGGTACGGCCCCGTGCACGCCGCGCGCCCGCCCCGAAGCCGCCAGACGCCGCCGGGAACGCGCCCCCCGTCACCGCGGAGATGCCGCGCCACGCCCAGGATCGAGAGGTCGTAGTCGCCACCGGTCACCACGTAGTCCACGGGACACGCCCGAAGCGATTCCTTCGGGAAATAAGAGACGTGATCCCCCACGAGGATGATGCGCAGGCGCGGCATCCGTTCCTTCAGGCGGCGGATGAACTCCCAGTGACGCTTGACCAGGGAAGCCTTGGTCTCGATCACGGCGAGGTCCGGCGACCGGGCCTCCAGCTTCGCCTCCCACCCGTCCGCGGTTTCCCCCCCCGCGATTCCGTCCATCCAGTCGACGTCGAATCCCTCGCGCTTGAGGAGGCTGGCCGCCGAAGCCATCACGAGCGGGTAGATGCGCACCTCGCGGGAATGCGTGAACGAGAAGATGCGGCTCTGGGTCAGCACCGGGATCCGGCCCTCGTGACTGAGGGGCGGGTAACAGATCGCAACGCGCACGGCGCCCCCCTACTCGGCCCGGAGCGCGCTGGCGCCCCAGCCGAATGCGAGCCCGACCGTCCCCGATTTGCCGGTGGCCTTCCACACGGCCTGCCCGTCCGGCCGGTGGAACCAGGCGGCCGGGAAGACCACGCGGGAGAAGGTTCCCGCCGGGGAGGCGATGACTTCGTCGAGATGGTCCTCCTCGCCGGAGGCCAGCACCGTGCTTATTTCCTCGGCCGGCCGGAACCCCTCGCCGTTCACCACCCAGGCATCGCCGCGGGCGGATGAGATCTCGGCCCACACCCGCACCCGCCCCGGTCCCTTCGCCTCGAGCGGAAAAGGCGTGACCTTGACGAACGCCCGGATCATGGCATCCTCGTCCGCCGCGCCGAGGTCGTAGGCCTCGCCCCTCGCCAGGCCCCAGGCGTGCAGTTCGGCCTCCTGGCGGTCCTTGACCGAGATCAGCCGCCCGTCGTCCGGGATGTACACGCCGGGCACGCGCACCGGACGGCCGCCGCGGGACTTGTGCCAGAGCAGGAGGCGCGCGCCCCGGGGCACGCCCTGCGCCTTCAGGTGGAACACCACGTCCGCCTTCCCCTCGACGCGTTCGCGCCTGAGCTCCTCGAGGTCAAGGCGCACCTCGTTGGTGGCGTAGTCGGAGCCCCATTTCGCTGTCAGCGTGGGCCCCGCGCATCCGCCAAGCAGGAGGATAGCCCACCCCGCGAGTGCCCCCGCCGCCCCGGTTGCAATCGACCTCTGCGCTCCCATAACCAAGCAGTTATAGTATAACCATCCGGACCATGCGAAGGGACAAGCGGATCATCGGCCTCCTGTTGCGGCTGTGCGTGATGACGGCCGTCGTGCTCCTGCCCGGGGTCTTCTACCTCAAGGCCTACGAGGTCTTCAACGACACGAAGAGCCTGACGCTCAAGATTTTCGGAATGCTCGCCGCGGTCCTCCTCTGCGCCCGCGGGGGAACGTTGAGGTCCAGGTCCCTTCCGGCCTCGCTCGTCTTTCTCGGGTCCGCCGCGCTCTCCACGGTCCACAGTCCCCTGCTCAAGGCGAGCGCGGAGCGGCTCGGCGAGCTGGCGTCCATCGCGGTACTTCTGCTCGCCGTGGAATCCGGTGCCGCGGGACTCGGCAAACTGCTTGCGGTGGCGTTGTGGGCGCACGCCCTGATCCTCGTCTACGGGACCCTCCAGTTCGTCGGGATCGACGTCATCCAGTGGACCTCCTTCGGCGCCGGGCGGATCTACGCGACGATGGGCAACCCGGACTTCCTCGCCGCGCACGGCTCTCTGCTCATTCCGGTCCAGATCGGGCTGATCCTGGGCCTCTCCACGCTGGGCCCCCTCGACGCCGTGCGCGCCTGGGGCCGAACGCTGGCGGAAGGGGGCTGGGGAGCGATCCTCGGCCCGGCCGCGCTGGAGGCCGGCCGCACCCTCCTGCTGGCCCTCGGCCTCTGTTGCGGCCTGCCCCTGGCCTGCGTCGCCGTCTTCACT
>Ga0315281_10005626_pt1 | contig 17920 bp, 13 predicted proteins | sample YL17G07_0_MG_FD_204540 | JGI IMG/M metagenome (GOLD analysis project Ga0315281, IMG submission 204540) | Sediment microbial communities from Yellowstone Lake, YNP, Wyoming, USA - YL17G07_0 | ecosystem: Environmental > Aquatic > Freshwater > Lake > Sediment | place: USA: Wyoming | collected...
GGTAATGGAGATAAAGCCGCTAAATGAGAAGTCCAAATTGCCAAGATTGTCCCGCGCCTCCACCGTCGGGCCGCTGAGGGCGGCCATGACCACCGTATTCGTGGGCGAGACGGTGACGACCAATTGCGTGGCCGGGCCGGCCGTGATGTCGAAAGCCGCGCTATCGGTGGAAGTCAATCCAGTGCTGTTCGCCGTGAGTTGATAGTTCGTCCCCGATTTGTCAATAGACAAATCGGTATACGTGACCACGCCGCCCACCGCCACAAGCGTCGTCGTGCCGGCGAGGGTCGCGCCGGCCGTGCCAGTGCCGGAGGCAATCGTCACCGAGATATTGCCGGTGAAAGCGGCATCGAGATTGCCAAAGGCGTCTTGCGCTTGCACCACGGGGGAGATGGTAAAGGTCGCGCCGGCCATGGAAGTCCCCGGCGAAACGGTGAACACGACCTGCGTAGCCGGACCCACGCTGATATTGAACCCCGCACTGGTGCCGGTGATGAGTCCGCTCGCCGTAGCCTGCAAGGTATAGCTGATTCCCGGCCGGTTGATTGAAAGCCCGGTGTAGGTGATGACGCCGTTGACTGCGGCGACAGACGTCGTCCCGGCGAGTGTGCCGCCTCCAGGGTTGTTTTGGATGGCGAGAGCGGCAGTTCCGTTGTAGGTGGTGTCGGTGTTCCCGAAGTTGTCACGCGCGCGCACAGTGGCGCTCAACGTAGTTGCGCCCGCGATGGCGTTGCCCGGCGAGAGCGTGAAGAGCAAGCGGTCGGCAGTGATGTTGAATGCTGAACTGGTCCCGGTGAGCACGCCATCTGAAATCACCAGGCGATAGCCAACGCCAACGTAATCAACAGACAAATTGGTGAGCGTCACCACGCCCCTCGTCATTAGCACACTCGTCGTGCCCGTCAACGTTGCGCCCGATGTCCCACCCGTGAGAGTGAGAGTCACCGTTCCCGTATAGGTTGCGACCAAATTCCCCACTGCATCTTGCGCTTGCACAACTGGCGCCGGTGACAAAGTGGCCTGCGATTGAGTATTGCCCGGCGAGGTCGTGAAAGCGAATTTTGTCGCCAGCCCGGCCAGGGGGGTGCAAGTCGGCACGGACGTTGTGCACCATGGCCTAAAGGTCACCTGGTCGCCCACCCGATTGCCCGTGCCGCCGGGGTTGGTGAGATTGGTCGGGCCGCTGGCGCTACCCCAATAGTTGGGCGTGGCGGTGACCGTCACGCCAGTCGTGTTAGTAAGTCCGACGGTGTTGGCGAGAAAATTGTTGAAAGTAATATTGTGACCACTGCCACCAGTGACTAAAACACCTGTGGAGGCATTTTGGATGGTGAACCCGCTAAGGCTCACCGTGCCCGCCGTGAGGGTCACCGCCGTGCCGCTCACGGGCTGGATAATGGCGGAGCCGCTGATGACGCTTTGCAAGGTGAGGCTCTTGTTGATGGTGACGCTCTGGGTATACGTGCCCGCCCCGACGTTAACCGTGCCACCCGACGAGGCGAGCGAGATGCCGTCGGGGATGGTCGCGCCCGGCCCGCCGACCTGATTGACGTTAACAGTGGGCGCGGTAACGCCGCCCGACCCGGCCCCGAGGGTAGCGCCGTTGGTAAGGGTGAAGCTGGTGGCCGTCGCGCCGACGGTGGAGGTGAGGGTAAGACTCTTATTGAGGGTGACGTTCTCGGGGTAATTCCCGGTGGTAACGACATGGACGAAGCCGTTAGCGATCATGACGTTCACGCCACGCTGGATGGTCTTGAAGGGCAAAAGTTGTGAGCCGGTGTTGGCGCCATCATCGCCATTGACGCCGTCCACATAAATATGATTGTCGGCGGAGTAAAAGGCCTGCAGTTTCAAGTTGCCGCCCACGTTGTTGGTGCCGTAATCGCGCACCATCACGTAGTAGTTCGTGCCGTTGACGACCGGAAACGTGGCCTCGGAGCGGGAACTGCCTTTGCCCGCGTCGTCGTTGCAGGCTACGCTCGGCAGGTCGAGATTGGAGATGGTGGCGCTGATCGGCGCGAGGCCGGTCCAGACTTCCAGCACTGTGTCGTAATTCGCCAACTGCGTGTCCAGCGTGACAAAGCCCGTGGCGGTGGCAGTAAAGCGATACCACACGCTATGGGTGTTGGCGCTCGCGGGGAAGTCGCTGCATCGGCTCATCGTCGTGTTTTCAGCAGCCTCGCGCGTGGCGCTCGTCGTGTCAATGAAAGCCGCATCGGTGTAGGTGGTTGAGAAGAGCGAGGCGATATCAATCGCCGAGGCGAAGTTGTCATTGCCCGGAGCGGCCAAAGCGAGCGGCGTTGGCCCGGCGCTTAACACCAGTCCCCCCACGAGCAACAGGCTGAACACCACCCGCGCCACAGGCCGATTAAGCCGGAATAATTGGGTCATCATTTCCACAATACGTTCTCCTGAAAGCAAACGTGAATATAACGCAAGTATAGACTAACCCTCGTGAGAGGCAAGCGGGAGAGAAGTAGGACAGATGGAAGTTGGAGGTTGGAGGTCGGAGGTCAGAAGTTGGAGCAGGAAGATTAGGGGATTGGAGGATTAGAGATTATTCGCATCGGATGCCAGGACGTTCACATTCGGGCGTGGTGCTGTAGAAACGCGAGAGCAATGAGCGGTGAGTCGCAATCCAGCGATAAACGCGGTCTTCAATCCAACGCACAGGCGGGAAGCTGTAGAGCGAAGCGAGGACAGACCTGAGACCGCCGAGTTCGCGCCACACACGGTTAATCGCCTCGGCCCCGGCGAGTTTGCGCCCGCCCCGTTCAATGGCCCAGGCCTCGCGATCCACGTCGGCGCGGGTGAGGCCGTAGTGTTGAATCAAATTGGGAGTCTGATTGGGGAGGGCCAGCACCTGGCCAGCCTTGTCACGCGCCATAATCCAGTGCGTGGTGCGCGTTCAGAAGCCTCAGTGGCCGTCAAACAACAATAGAAGCTGGAAGTTGGAGGTTGGAAGTTGGAAGTCAGAAGGCATCGAGACAATGACAAGGTGAACGGGTGAAGGGGTGACTGCGACTTTGTCACCTTGTCACCCCTTCACCTTGTCAGTTTTTCATCCAACTGCTCTTTCAGCGCGCTCGCCTCGGTCACCGGCAAGCGGCAGGCAAAGTTGTAACACACGGCGGCGGTGGCTTGACCCTTGATTTGCTCGCGGCCCGCGAGGAGAGGAATCGGCGACGCCTCGCCGGGACGTTTGAGGGCCACTACTTTAAACGGGCGATAGGCATTAAAAGTTACGGCCAGCAGAGCGCGCACCGCCTCTTGCGCGGGATCGCCGACGAAGGCGATTTCTTTCGGCTCGCCGAGGCCGAAACTGGCGGCGCAGAGCCATTGGGCAAACGCGGTGGGGTGTTGCGCGAGGAGGGGCTGAATAGCGCGCAACGCCGCGGTGGCCAGATCGGCGTAGCGCGTTTCCGAAGTGAGCGCGGCGAGTTTGAGCAGGACGGTGGCGGCCATGGCGTTGCCGGAGGGCGTGGCGTTGTCTTGAATATCTTTGGGGCGCGTGACTAATGTTTCGTGGTCGTCGGAGGTGTCGAAGAAGCCGCCGCGCGGGTCGCGGAAATGCGCGAGGCTGTAATCCATCAGTTCGCGCGCGGCGAGGAAGTAGCGCGAGTCAAAAGTGGCTTCGTAGAGGGCAAGCAGACCTTCGGCGACGTTGGCGTAGTCTTCGAGAAAACCCCCTCCCCTAACCCCTCCCCCGTCGGGAAGAACACCGACAGGGGAGGGGGAGTTGTTGAGCCATGAGCGGTGGAGGCGGCCAGCGGGGGCGCGGAGGGTGGAGAGGAGAAAATCGGCGTTGCGGATCGCGGCTTGGAGGTAGTCGGCGCGGTCGAGGGCGCGCGCGGCTTCGGCGAAGGCGGCGAGCAGGAGGCCGTTCCACGCGGCGAGGACTTTGTCATCGGTGCCCGGTTTAACGCGCTCCTGCCGGAGGGTGAACAAGCGTCGTTTAACGGCGTCCCGGCGGGCGCGGGCTTCGGCAGGGGTCAGGTTAAATCGCCGGGCTACGGTATCGTCGTCGGAGGCCACGTACAAGATGTTTTTCCCCTCAAAGTTTCCGCGTGCGGTGACGCCGTAGTAGTCCTTGAAGAGCGGATCGTCAATTTCAGCCGCCGACCAGACGAAGTATTTGCCTTCTTCGTGTTCGGAGTCGGCGTCTTGCGAGGAGTAGAAGCCGCCGGAGGGGTCGGTCATCTCGCGGAGGGCGTAGTCTAAAATTTCTTCGACGATGCGGCGAAAGTCCGGGTCGCTGGTGAGTTGCCAGGCGTGGAGATAGACGCGGGCGAGTTGCGCGTTGTCGTAGAGCATTTTCTCGAAGTGCGGGACGAGCCAAATGGCGTCGGTGGCGTAGCGGTGAAAGCCGCCGCCGAGTTGGTCGTACATTCCGCCGTTAGCCATAGCGCGGAGAGTCTTCGTCGCCATTTCGAGCGGGGTGGCCTCGCCGGTGAGGGCGTGATAGCGCAGAAGAAATTCAATGGTCATGGGCTGAGGAAACTTGGGCGCGCCGCCCCAGCCGGAGTTGCGCCAGTCGAATTGACTCCAGAGTCCTTTGACGGCGGCTTGGAGTGGGCCGAGGTTGAGTTCGCCCTCAGGCGCGGCGAGGTCGAGACTCTCGCTCTGGCGGAGGTGGGCGAGGAGGTCGCGCCCGCTGTCGAGGACTTGTTCGCGGCGATTCTGCCATGCCTCGTGCACGCCGCGCAGGACTTGTTGAAAGGCGGGCATTCCGTGCGCGGGGCGCGGGGGGAAGTAGGTGCCGCCGTAAAACGGCGCTCCGGCAGGGGTGAGGAAAATGCTCATGGGCCAGCCGCCCTGCCCGGTGAGGGCGACGACGGCTTGCATATAGATGGAGTCGAGGTCGGGGCGCTCTTCGCGGTCTACTTTGATGTTGACGAAGAGTTGATTCATCAGCGCGGCGGTGGCGGGGTCTTCAAAAGACTCGTGAGCCATGACATGACACCAATGGCAGGCTGAATATCCTATGGAAAGAAATATCGGTTTGTCTTCGGCCTTGGCTTGGGCGAGGGTTTCCTCACCCCATTCGTGCCAATCCACCGGGTTGTCTTTGTGCTGGAGGAGATAGGGCGAGGTGGCGTGAGCGAGGCGATTCATTTGTTTCTTTCAATGGCTGAAACAGATAGGATGAAGTAATTGTACCGCTTAGAACCTCACCCCCCAACCCCCTCTCCTGTGCAAAGCACAGGAGAGGGGGAGCGCGCCGCAGGCGGGCGGGGGTGAGGTTGAGGTCGGATGGCGTGTTTTGTGAATTGCGATCGATTGACTATACTCGCTCCATGCTCTCCCCCGAACAATTCGCCGCCCACTGGGCTGATACGCAACTCAAAGAAACCGCGTCGTACGTGACGCATTTCGAGGATGTGTGCGAACTGCTCGTCCACCCCAAGCCCGCGCACATGGATAAGGTGAAGGTGAACTGAAAATTGATGCGTAATACGAGTCTTGTACCATTCCAGCGCTATATTCTCATGGGGAGCGCCCTGCTGGGGCTGTGGCTACTTCTACAACTGCCACACGCACCCCCACCCCGACAGCCACGGCCACATCCACGCCAGGGGCGTTGTATCTACCGCTGATTATGCGGTAACTGGAAAATAAAAGGAGACACGCCACTAGCGTGTCTCTTGATTTTTCCGTCGGCGTAGTTTTCAGTCGGGCCGACTCGCCGCTTGCACAATCTCGCGATTAATCGGGACGCGCCCCAAAAATGATTGGCGCAAAGCCGGGTCTTTGATTTTCTCCGCCCGCTCCATCACCAACCGCCGGGCCTCGCGCAGACAATGTTGCGCGCTCCCGGCCTCCCCGCCCGCCGCAAAGACTTGATGGCACACAAAGTAATCGCGTTGCGGCGTCTCCGGCCCTTGCCCGGCGCATTCATCCAACAGCGCGCGGGATTGCCGCGCGTAATCCAGCGCCTGATCCATTTGTCCGGCGGCCCGGTGCGCGGCGGCGAGCGTGGCGAGATCGTCGGCAGTGAACAAGCGCATATCCGCTTCCATCCGCATCGCATACGAGGCGTTAGCGCGCTGGATGGCGTCGTCCGCCTGACCCCGCGCGAGGCTCACCCCCGCGAGATAACTCTGGAAATACGACATCAAGTATTTGTCGGCTTGTTCCTGGGCCAGCCGCAACCCCTCATTCAACATCTGCCCGGCACCCGCCAGGTCGCCCTGATCGCGCACCACCAGCCCGAGGTTCGCCAGAATGTAGGCTTGGCCGGCCTGGTCGCCGATTTCCTCAGTCACTTGCAAGCCTTGCCGCAGAATGTTCTCCGCTTGCGGCAGATCGCCCACGCTCTGATACAGCACGCCTAGCCCGTTGCAGATATTGCCTTCTTCCCAGCGGTTGCCCACCGCCTGCTGAATGGCCAATGCGGCAGTGTAGTAACTTTCCGTCTGGCTATAGTCGCCCAACTCCTGCATCGCCAGCGCGAGGTTATACAGACTGATGCCCTCCCCGGCGCGCTGGCCGATGGCGCGGCGCGTCTCCAACGCTTGCTGGTGATAGCGGATGGCGTCGGCAAAGTTGCGCTGATAATACGCCACGCTGCCCAGACCGTTGAACACCTCGGCCTCGCCCTGCCGGTCGGTGTGTTCGCCGAGAATCGTCAGCGCCCGGTAATAGCAGGCTTCAGCTTTGTCAAATTCGCTCCTCTGGCGGAAGACGTTGGCAAAGCCGTTGAGCGTTTGCACAAAAGCCACCGCTTCTTCATCCGTCAGTTTCTCTTTCAGATGAAAAATCTCAAAGGCCTGTTGATACCAGCCCTGAGCCGTTTCGTAATCGCCCTGCCGCCGGGCGATGAGGCCCAGTTGGGACAACGCCTGCGCTTCGTCCAGAATATCGCCCGTCGCGCGGGCCGCCGCCAACGCCCGTTCCACCGCCTGTTGCGCCTGAGCATAGTCGCCGATGGCCTCGTAATAATGGCCCCACAAATACGCCACTTGAAACGGCGGCGCCGAGGGGATGGCCTCCAGCGCACGCAGAGCTTCCTGCTCCGCCTCGCGTCGCCCGAGGACGTGCAAGACATTGACTTGCCCCTCCCGCCATTCCCACCGCTCGGCGAGCGCCAGCGCCTGGGTGTAATAGTTGAGCGCGGTCTCATTGGCGTATTCGCGTTGGGTCTTACGCGCGGCTTTGTCGAGGTAGAACAAGGTCTTGTCACGTTGGCCGCTCCGGCTGAAGTGATACGCCAGCCGCTCCACGGCCTCGGGCTGAACTTCTTCGAGGGTCTCCCCCACCACGAGATGCAGTTCGCGTTGTTGCGATTCGAGCAGAGTGTCGTAAGCGACTTGATAGGTAATGTTATGCTTGAAGGCGTGCACCGGGCGCGGAGGCGGCGACTCTTGCCATGTGAAGTCGCGGGCCTCCAACGTATTCATTTGCCCGGTCAAATGTCCCGCGTCAAGATGCGCCGGGTGTGAGTGTTCCAAGAGATTGAACTCAAAAATCTGGCCGATGACGCTCGCCACTTTGAGCGTGACCTTGTGAGCTTCGGGCAAGCGGTCAATGCGCGAGAGCACAATGCCATGTACCGAGTCAGGGATGCCGAGGTCCACCGCCGAGAGTTGCGCGTTGGGCGCGAACAGCCACTCGCCGCTGGCATTGTCTTTGACGAGGCAGTTGGCCTCGCGCAAAGCGTTGAAGATCACGTCCGAAAGATACCAGTCGCCCTTCTCGCTCCGGTAGAGCGTCCCGGCCTCGCGCATCGCGCTGACGAGGGCTTCGGTGAAGAGCGGGTTGCCCTGCGCTTGCCGCTGGATGAGCGCGAGCGCCAGCGGCGTGGGGCGGCCCGTGAGGCGGTCATCCACCAGCGCGGCGATGTTCTCCGGTGAGAGTTCGGTGAGCGTTAAATGATGATGGTTCGACAGGCGATTGAGGTCGGGCAAGAGCGGCTTGTCCTCGCGCACCGGGGGCCGTTGGACGAGGATGAGGAGCACGTGCATCCGCGCGATCACGCGCCCCAGCGCGAGTGCCAACCCCAGCGAGTTCTCGTCCATCCATTGCGCGTCTTCAATCATCAGGACCAGCGGTTGCGCTTGCGCCCAACGCTGCACCAGTTCCACGGCGAGGGCAAAGAGCGCGTCTTGGCGCTGGCGCGCGTTGAAGGCCGAAGTCGTGGCGTTGTCGGGGAGGTCCACCCCGAGCAGTTCGCGCAAGACGGGCAAGCGGATGAGCCAGTTGGGATTGGCCTCGCGCAGACGGGCCTCGACGTGTTTGACCTGCGCTTCAACCGAGTCGGCCTCGGGCAGTTCAAAGAGCAAGCGGAAAATTTGTTGCCACGGAGTGTACGGGATGTTTTCGGTGGTGCTTTGGCACGTACCCACGACCACGCGCGCCCCGCGCGCCTCGGCCCGCGCGGCGAACTCGGAGGCTAAATAACTCTTACCGAGACCCATGCCGCCTTCGAGGCGGAGGATTTGCCCCTCGTCCTTGAGCGTAATCTGCAAAATATTTTCCATCTGCGCCAGTTCCGCGTCGCGCCCGACGAGGCGGTAAAGATTGCGCGAGAGCGATTTCCGCGCTGAGGGCGCGCGCCGTTCCAAGACCCGCGAAACGGGGATCGGCTCTTGCTTGCCTTTCACTTGCACGCGGCCGATCGACTCGAATTCGTAATTCTGCCCGGCGGCGTCCACCACCGATTGACTGACGAGGATTTGGCCCGCGCTGGCTTTCGCCATTAGCCGCGCCGAAAGGTTTACCGCGTCGCCCAGCACACCATACGTCCGGCGCGTTGTCGCGCCGTACGCGCCCGCCCACAGGCGGCCCGCGCTAATGCCAATCTGCGTGCCGCGAATGAAATTCAATTCCGGCGGGGGCGCGCTCAACTCCAGGGCCGCCGCGACCGCGCGGGCCGAGTCGTCATCGTGAGCCAGCGGCGCTCCGAAGGTCGCGTACAGGTGACTGCCTTTGTCGCCCATCAGCACCTGCAACATATAGCCTTCATATTTATAAAGCGCCGCCTGCACCCATCGCAGATACGCGTCAAGCTTCGGCCCGGCTTCGTCGTCGGCGTCGTAATCAATGCCGCCAAATTTCATGAAGAGTGAAACGGTCGGGCGGATTTCGGCGAGCAGTTGCGCTTGCCCGGCAGTGAGCCGCTCGAACACTGGCGGAATCACCCACGGGCTGAGTTGCGCCTCGGAGAGCGCGCTCAACGCTGGCCAGGATTCAGGCGTGACCGGCGTCTGCAACGCCGACACGACGGCGAAGCGGCCCTCCTCGCTGTCGCGCCAGTCAACGACTTGCACGGCCGCGCCCAATTGCGCCGCCGCCTGCGGACTCAACACCACCTCGCCTTTCTGCGCGTGATGCTCCGCCTCCGACATCGCGTCGAGCGTCGTCCCGGCCAGCACGTCCACGATTTGAATGTGCGGATCGCCCACGCGGAAACGGCGTACCGGGCCGGTGGCGATGGCGGCTTTCATTGAAAGTGAGACCGTTCCTCCCGAGGGGGTCGTGATCGCCGCGAACTGTTGCATGGCCTCTTGCATGGCGAGGCCGCACGCCACTGCGCGTTGGCCCGCGTCGCCGTCGAACCAGCACGTCAGTGCGTCGCCGCCAAAAATGATGACGCTCCCGCGATAGCGATCCACTTCCGCAATCAGCGCGTCAAAGATTGAATTGAGTTGGCGCGTGAGTTCTTCGGCGCCGCGTTTGGGGCCGAGGTCTTTGGCCAGCGCCTCGGTGAGCGGCGTGAACCCGGACACGTCGGCGAACAACGCCGCGCCGGTCGTGCGGTCGGGCAAGTCTGCGCCGCGCGCCATGGCCTCGCGCCGATCAATCGGGAGATAGGGGGAGAGCACGTCCATAAGCGGGCTTGATATTAGCACAAAAATAAATCTCGTCCTCGCGCGTGTTGCACGCAAACTTCCTCCCTTGTACAATCCTGTTGTGCTCCGCTCCCTCTTTCTCTACCTCTCTCAAGCCGCCTGGGCCCGCGCGTTCATCATACGCTTCCCGCTCGCCTGGGCCATGGCCTCCCGCTTCGTGGCCGGTGAAAAAATCGCCGATGCCATCGCCGCTATTCGCGCGCTCAACGCCAAAGGCATCAACGCCACCCTCGATCATCTCGGCGAGAGCGTGGCCACGCAGGCTGAAGCCGCGCAAGCCGCCGAGGCCTACCGCCTGGCCCTCGACGAGATCGCCAAAAACGACGTGCGCTCCAACGTCTCCGTCAAACTCACGCAGTTTGGCTTGGACGTGGATTACGACTTCTGTCTGAGCAACGTGCGCCGGGTGGTGGAGAAGGCCAAAGCCACGCACAACTTCGTGCGGATTGACATGGAGGGCACGCCACACACTGACCGCACCCTCTCGATCTTCCGCACCCTTCACCAGGAGTTCCCCGATAACGTCGGTTTGGTTCTGCAAGCGTATCTCTATCGCACCGAGCAGGATTTGCTCGCGCTCACCGATGAAAAAGTCCGCCTACGCCTTTGCAAAGGCGCGTACAACGAGCCAGCCGACAAGGCCTTTCCCGCGAAGGCTGATACCGATAAGAACTACGTTAAATTGGCACAGATCTTGCTCGACAGAGCGCAGACCATCGGGCCTACCGACGCCACTGGCCGCACGCCGCCTTTGCCTGCCTTAGCGACTCACGACGATAATATGATCGGCGCGGTCAAGATCTACGCGGCGGAGAAGAAAGTGCCGCGCGAGTCCTTTGAATTCCAAATGCTATACGGCATCCGGCGCGAACTGCAAGAACAACTCGCCGCCGAAGGCAACGCCGTGCGGGTGTACGTGCCCTACGGGACTCAGTGGTATCCCTACTTCATGCGCCGCCTGGCCGAGCGCCCGGCAAATGTGTGGTTCTTGATTTCTAATTTCTTCCGGCGCTAAACAGCCCGGCCGGGTTTTAGAAACCGCACGGGGCTTGGCCCGAATCTCGAACGGTACTCAAATTCGCGCCGAGCGGAGGCGGTGCTAAAATAAAAACGGAAACCCATTTTCTTTGTGAAGGCGGGTTTCACGAATCAGGAAGTTGGTATGCGTCTCCTCACTCGCTTGCTCCTCAACAGCCTCGTCGCCCTCACCCTCGTGCTGGCCTCTGCCTCTCCCGCGTGGGCCGAGACGAAAGTCCACATTGTCCAACCCGGCGAGACACTCTTTCGCATCTCACTCCAATACGGCGTGACGGTGCAAGCCCTCCAAGCCGCCAACAACCTCAGCGGCAACCTCATCTTTTCCGGGCAGGCGCTCATCATCCCCGACCCGGCCGCGAGCACTCCACCTGCCGCGCCTACGAGCAATCCACCCGCCGCGCCGCCTGACCAAAGCGCCAGCACGATTCACATTGTCGAGCGCGGCGAAACACTCTTTCTCATCGGCTTAAAATACGGCCTGACGTGGACCGCGATTCAAGCCGCGAACAATTTGCCGGGGACGACGGTCTACGCGGGCCAGCGCCTCATCATCCCCAACAGCGCCGCCGCGCCCGCGCCGACAACCGTTCCCGAGCAACCCACCCCGGCCCCGACGGACACATCCCCGACGGACACGCCCCCCCCCGCCGAGACGCCGGTCCCCGAACAGCCGGCCACCCCCGCGCCGAGTTTTACGCACATCGTCCAACGCGGCGAGACGCTGTTCCTCATCGGCCTCCAATACGGCCTCGAGTGGACGACGATCCAACGCGCGAACAACCTGCCCGATACCACCGTGTATGTCGGCCAGGAACTCATCATCCCCAATGGCTCGGGCAGTGGGCCGGGCGCGCCGAGCGATCCGCTCGCGGGCATCGTCGTCCCCATTCCGCCGCCCGCCAAGACGCCCGATGAAAAACGCTTCCTCGTGGACTTGTCCGACCAGCGCCTCTACGCCTACGAAGGTGATACCCTCGTGCGGACGACACTCATCTCCAGCGGCTTGCCGCAATTCCCCACGGTCATTGGCACTTACTACATTTATCTGCGCTACGCCGCGGCGCGGATGCGTGGCCCCGGCTACGATCTGCCGGATGTGCCTTTCGTGATGTACTTCTATCAGAGTTATGGATTGCACGGCACGTATTGGCACAACAACTTCGGCCACCCCATGAGTCACGGCTGTGTCAATATGCCCACCGCCGAAGCCGAATGGGCTTACAACTGGTCTACTTATGGCACGCCGGTCATTATTCAGCCGTAATCTTCAATCTCCAATCGCTAATTACACATTACTAATTACCGACCGCTATAATTGGTAATTTGTAATTCCCCCTCTATAATCTCCCGCATGGAAATCAAAAACAAAATCGCCGTCGTCACGGGCGCGGCGCAGCGCGTGGGCCGAGTCATCGCGCTGGCGTTGGCCGAGGCCGGCGCGGATATCGTCGTTCATTACCATCGGTCACACGAAAAAGCCCGGGCCACCGTCGCCGAAATTAAACGGAAAAACGTGCGGGCCATCGCCGTCGGCGGGGATCTCGGCGACCCCGCGAGCGTCGTCAATCTTTTTCAGCGCGTCACCGCCGAATTCGGCGGAATAGATATCCTCGTCAATTCGGCTTCCATTTTCGAGGCGGGGGAAGTCCTCACGCTCACGCCCGAAGCGTGGGAACGCGCGCTCAACGTCAATCTCACCGCGCCGTTCTTCTGCGCGCAACACGCGGCCCGCTCCATGCAACCGCGCGGCGGGGGCGTCATTATCAATATTGCCGATCTTTCCGGCCTCCAGCCCTGGGCCAAACATCCTGCGCACTCGGTGAGCAAAGCCGGATTGCTGATGGCGACCAAAGTTTTGGCCAAAGCCCTCGCGCCCGCCATCCGCGTGAACGCCATTGTTCCCGGCCCGGTGCTCAAGCCCGACGACTGGACGGCTGAAGAATGGGAGCGCGCCGCGCGCCGCACACTTCTCAAACGCACCGGTTCCGGCTATCATGTGGCGCAAGCCGTCAAGTTTGTGATTGAACAAGATTTCATGACCGGCGAAACGATTGTGCTGGACGGGGGAGAATTGATTGCCTGACCGAATACTCGATACAGAATGTGGGTTGGGTATTGGGTATTGACGTATTGAGTATTGCCTATGCCCACTCGCCAGGACCTCATCCTCAAACGCCTCACCGAAGAAGGCTACAAGACCGCCGCCTACTTCCGCGCGTTGACCGACCTGGATTTCTCTCAGCAGGTCTACACTACCGGCCCACTGTGGCGCGTGCGCGACCTGCTGGCCCACTTCGTCAGCGCCGAGCGGATATTCGTATTCTACGGGCGCGAGATTCTCGCAGGCGGCCCCGGCGCGCCGGACGATTTTGTGATTGACGAGTTCAACGCCACGCAAGTGGCCGGACTGAAAGACGCCGCGCCCGCCGACCTCCTCGCGCAATTCGAGGCCGCCCGCGCCGAGACCGTGAGCCTCGCGCGCCAGATGGCCGACGGCGATTTTGATCGCCTGGGCCGCCATCCCTGGTTTGGCCGCGTGCCACTCGAAACCATGCTCAAGTTGATTTACCGCCACAATATGCTTCACGAGCGCGACATCCGCAAAGCGCTGGAAACTCGCCAGCCTGTGCCGCACATGGATGTTCAGCCGCCGAGCGTCTAATCTCGATCTCTAATTCTCCACTCCGCCGATCTGCAATCTGAGAATTAGAGAATTTGGAGAAATCCCAATTCACCCACAAGGATATGTCTCATGTCTCGCCAAGACTCCATCCGCCAACGCCTCCTCGCCGATCATGCCGCCAGCCTGAAGATTTTCAACAACTTCACCCCCGAACAATGGGAGAAGCCCGCGCCGTCCGAGAACGACGCGCCGTGGAAAGCCCGGGATGTCCTCGCCCACGTCGCCGTCTCCGAGGGCGGCCAACTCGGCCAAATCACCCGTTGCCTCGCCGGTGATGTCACCGTGCCAGACGATTTCGATCTCGCGCGTTTCAACCGCCGCTCTGTGCAAAAGCAAGCCGACAAATCCGTCGCCGATTTTTTTGCCCTCATCGAAGCCGATCACGCTAAAGTCCTGGCCGCGCTCGACGCCATCACTAACGAGGCCGACCTCGACAAAACGGGCCGCCACGCGCGCGGCGACATTATCACTGTCGAGCAGTTCTTCATCCGCATCACCGAACACCGTCTCCAGCACGCCGAGGAATTGCAAAAGGCCGTTGGCTAATGGCAAATCGCAGATAGCGAATGGCTGATAGCGGATAACGTCGAAGCGGGCTATTCGCCATCGGCTATGTTCCGCCATACGCTCTATGCCCAAAAAACTCGCCGCCTTCCTCCGCCTCTCCCGCCCGCTCTTCTTGCTGGGCGGGATTGTGCTGTATGCCCTCGGGCTGTTTGTAGCCCGTTACGAAGGTTATGCGCTCGACTGGCCTAAGTATCTCGTCGGCCAACTGTTCGTCACCAGCCTGCAACTCGCCACACAGTATCTCAATGAGTATTGGGATCTGGAAAGCGACAAGCTCAATCCGTCGCGCACCCTGTTCTCCGGCGGGAGCGGCGTGTTATCGTCCGGCGAATTCCCGCGCGAGGTCGCGCTCTACGCGGCCATCGTCTGCCTCGCCGTCAATAGCGCCGCGGCCATCGCGCTCATTGTGCAATACAACGCCCCACCGGGCGCGTGGGCCATCATGCTCCTCGCCTTTCTCGGCGCGTTCTTCTACTCCTCGCCGCCGTTTAAACTCTCGGCCTCCGGCTATGGCGAAATGACGACCTCCATCATCGTCGCCGGTCTCGTCCCGGCTTTCGCTCATATTTTGCAAGTGGACAAGCCGAGTTTCCTCATCCTGCTCGCCACCGCGCCGCTGGTCATCTTGCACTACGCTATGCTCGTCGCTTTCGAGTTCCCCGACTTTCTCAGCGACGAAGCCGCCGGGAAAAAAACGGTGCTGGTGCGCCTCGGGCGGCGCAACGGCGCGACGCTCCACAACGCGCTCATCATCCTCGCCCTCGCGTTGGCCGTCATTGGCTCATTCCTCCACTTGCCCGCCAAAGTCGCCATCTCCTTTGCCCTCACCGCGCCCCTTGCGCTCTGGCAAGTCATCAGTATCCGCAACCTCCAGCACGGCGAGCCGGTCTCGTTCCGGCGCCTCACCTTTGGCGCGGTCTTGCTCTTCAGTCTCACGGCCTATTTCGTCGCGTTCAGTTTTTGGGTGATTGGATGACGCTCCGCGCTACTCCGGCCGCGACCGCCGCCCTGGCCGTCCGCCATCCTTCCCGAAATTTTTACCGCCCCGGCTGGGATGGGCTGACGCTGAGCTCGATGGGCCTCGGCACTTACCTCGGCGACCCCGACGCCCGCGCGGATACGCGTTATCTCGGCGCGGCGCGCCGCTATTTGAGTCTCGGCGGCAACGTCCTCGACACCGCCATCAATTACCGTTTTCAACGCAGTGAGCGCAACCTCGGCGTGGCCCTGCGGGAGGCCATTGCGGATGGTGACGTGACCCGCGAAGAAATTATCCTTTGCACCAAAGGCGGCTATCTTTCTTTCGACGGCGAGTGGCCGCGTGACCCCGACGAGTGGATACAAAAGACTTTCATCGAGACCGGCCTCGTCCAGCCGGAAGAGATTGTCGAAGGCCATTGCCTGGCCCCGGCTTATCTCCGCCACCAGATCGCGCAAAGCCGCGCGAACCTGCAAGTCGAATGCCTTGACCTCTACTATTTGCACAACCCCGAAGGCCAGCGCGCCGCCCTCGGGCCGGATGAATTTCGCCATCGTCTGCGCGAGGCGTTTGCCACGCTCGAAGTCGCCGTCGCCAACGGACACATCGCCGCCTATGGCACGGCCACCTGGAACGGCTATCGCGCCTTCACCGCCTCGCCTGACTATCTTTCACTCACCGAAGTTTTAGAAGTCGCGCGCGATGTAATGGGCGACAAACATCACTTCCGCGCGGTGCAATTACCGTTCAACCTTTCCATGGCTGAAGCCTTCACAAAAAAGAATCAAACGGGCCGGGCTGGCCTCGCCACCTTGCTGGAAGTCGCGCAAGAAAATAACGTCGCCGTCATCGCCTCGGCATCTCTATTGCAAGCCCGTCTCTTGGGCCGCCTCCCCGATGATTTCCGCTCTAAGTTCAACGGCTGTGCCACCGACGCGCAACGTGCCCTGCAATTCACCCGCTCCACGCCCGGCCTCAGCACCGCCCTCGTCGGCATGAGCAACCTCGACCACGTGGCCGAAAATTTGCGGCTGATGGAAGTGGAGCCGCTGAGTGTCGAGGCACATCTATCTTTGTTCAGTGGCCCGGCCTAAGCCTTTATGCCCGAATTCTTCACCGTCCTGCCGCCCGCCGAAGCCCTCGCCAAACTCTTCGCGCATTTGCCCGCCGCGCCTCAGCCGGAAATGATTGCCACCACCGACGCGCTCGACCGCGTGACGTTTGACTCCCTCCGCGCTCCGGTCTCGCTCCCGGCTTTCCCGCGCTCGATGATGGACGGCTATGCCGTGCGAGCGCAAGACACCTTCGGGGCCAGCCAATCCCTCCCCGCCTATCTCACCCTAGTCGGCGAAGTGCCGATGGGGCGCGCGCCGATGTTTGAGATCCAAGCCACTCAGGCCGCGCTCGTCCACACGGGCGGGATGCTCCCCGCGGGCGCGGATGCCGTCGTCATCCTTGAAGTTACGCAAACGGCGCGCGAAGGTGAAATCGAAATTCTGAAAGCCGTCGCGCCCGGTGAAAACATTTTGCGCGTGGGTGAGGACGTGACCGAGGGGATGGAACTTTTCCCAGCGGGCCACTGGCTGAGGGCGCAAGACCTCGGCGGACTCTCCGCCCTGGGGGTCACGCGCCTCCGCGCGGCTCGCCGCCCGCGCGTGGCCCTGCTCGCCACCGGGGACGAGGTCATCCCGCCGGAGGCCGTGGCCCAACCGGGTCAGGTGCGCGATGTCAATTCGTATGCCGTCGCCGGGCAAATCGCGCAGGCTGGCGGCCTCCCCCTGCGCTACGGCATCGCGCCGGACAATTTTGAAGCGTTGCAGTCCGCCGCCGAGGCCGCGCTCGCGCAAGCCGATATGCTCGTCCTCTCGGCAGGCAGTTCGGTCAGCGTGCGCGACATGACGGCGGAGGTCGTGAACGGTTTAGGTAAGCCGGGTCTGCTCGTGCATGGGGTGGCGGTGAAACCCGGCAAGCCGACGATTCTCGCCGTCGCCGAGGGCAAGCCCATCATCGGGTTACCGGGCAACCCGGTGAGCGCGATGGTGATTGCCGATCTCTTCGTCGTGCCGACGGTTTATAGATTGCAAGGTTGCGTCCATCCGCCGGAACGCCAGTCCGCGCGCGCGCGGCTCACGCATAATCTGCCGTCGCAAGCGGGCCGCGTGGATTACGTCCCAACACGGCTCGTCACGCGCAACGGTGAACAATGGGCTGAGCCGGTCTTCGGCAAATCGAATCAAATTTTCACCCTGGTCTTCGCCGACGGGATGGTGATGATTCCGAGCGAGGCGAATGGCGTGAGCGCGGGGGAGATGGTCGAAGTGCGGCTCTTCTAAAAATTATCGGGGCTATAATAGCTTGCGCCCCGACCCGGAGTTGAGCCATGAGTCATTTTGCGGATTATCGCGCCCACACCGGCTCGCACCCGGAAAAATTCTTCAAGTCCACGCTGTTTCAAAATCAGCACTTGCTCCTCGGCCTCAACTGTCTTGAGCCGGGACAGACGCAGAGCGTCCACGCGCACGCCGGGCAGGATAAGTTTTATTTCGTCGTCGAGGGTGAAGGCGAATTCAGCGTGGGGGCTGAAAAACAAACCGCCGGGGCGGGCCTCGTCGTTTGGGCTCCGGCGGGAGTCGACCATGGCGTGACGAACACAAGTGACAAACGGCTGGTATTGTTAGTCGGCATTGCGCCTGCGCCGGGGAAGTGAAAATCTAAGGAGTCTCTTCGATGAGTTTGGATAATTCCCCCACACCTGGCCTCCGCGTTTTCAATTGCCCGTCATGCGGCGCATCGCTTTCGATT
>Ga0315281_10005627_pt1 | contig 17919 bp, 17 predicted proteins | sample YL17G07_0_MG_FD_204540 | JGI IMG/M metagenome (GOLD analysis project Ga0315281, IMG submission 204540) | Sediment microbial communities from Yellowstone Lake, YNP, Wyoming, USA - YL17G07_0 | ecosystem: Environmental > Aquatic > Freshwater > Lake > Sediment | place: USA: Wyoming | collected...
GACGTTCAATGCGGAGTTTTCCGTTGTAGAGTTTCTCAACGGTCTCTGTGGTCTGTTTGCGCTTGAGCGCATCCGCCATATACTTTGGAAGGAGTGTCGGACAGCAGCACTCCTGTTGTCAAATGTTGTCAAGTTTTCTTGCCAAAGAAAACCCACTTGCGGAAGTGGCGGAACGGCAGACGCGCTAGCCTCAGGAGCTAGTTGGAGCAATCCAGTCGGGGTTCAAATCCCCGCTTCCGCACCAGCCTTCACTCTCATGCGAACCCCGAGCTACGGCTAGGCAGGCCAGCGGACCGTCCCGCCGACGCCGCGAAGCGGCGAAGGCGGACCCCCTTGAACCAGTGATAAGATGCGCGCCCAGGAGAGAAGCTCATGAAGAAACTGATTCCGCACGTCGCCGCGCTTGCGATCGCACTCGCGGCCGGTTCGTACCTCGTTCTCGCGCAGCAGCCGCCGGCAGGCGGCGGACAGGGCCGCGGCGGTCCGCCGGCCCCGATGTCGTTTTTCATCACCAGCGTCCCGAAAGGCGACGGCGCGAACTACGGCGGCCTCGCCGGCGCCGACGCGTACTGCACGCAGCTCGCGACCGCCGCCGGCCGCGGCGCGCCGGTCGTCTGGCACGCGTACCTGAGCACGCAGGGCGCGGGCGCGGTGAACGCGCGCGATCGCATCGGCAGCGGCCCGTGGTTCAACTCCCGCGGACAGCTCGTCGGCCGCGGTGTCGCGCAGCTCCACGGTGACGACATCAACGACGCGCGGATGGGCAACGCGCTCGGCAAACAATTCTCGCTGACCGAGAAGCAGGGCATCGTCAACGGCGTCGGCGACATGCCGAACCAGCACGATATCCTCACGGGCAGCCAGCCCGACGGCCGTGCCTACACCGACGCGGCGGATCACACGTGCAGCAACTGGACGAGCAACGCGAATGTCGAACCACCGGCACGAGGCGCCGCGCCCGCAGCGGGCGGCCCGGCACCGGCGCCCGGTCCATCGGCGCAGCTCGGCCATGCCGACAAGCAGGGCGGCGGCAACGGCTCGTGGAACTCCACGCACGCCAGCCGCGGATGCAGCCAGCCAAACCTGGTCAGCACCGGCGGGGCCGGGCTCCTCTATTGCTTCGCGGTGAACTAGCGGAAGCCTGAGGTTCGGGGTTCAACGTTCAGGGTTCATGGTTCGCGTTCGGCGAACCGGAACCCTGAACCACGAACCCTGAACCACGAACCGTTCAGTTCTCCTTTTGTCCCGTTCGCGCCCCCTTCATTGACGTCCAGCTAGGTCTGCATTACGGTATTTGCACCAATGCAGATTGCGACCGCTCCGTCGATGCCGACGAGCGGCGCCGCACCTCGTGGCGCCCGCATCGTCCTGACCGCGCCCCTGACCGAGATCATCGACCACGCCGGCTACTTCATCCAGATGAGCATGGCGTCGCTGCCGATGTGGCTCGAAGGGATTCTGAACAGGAAGTACCCGACGTGGCGGAACGTCGAATACAACGCCGACGGGTCGGCGCGCTACATGCCGGCCGGCGTCCGCGTCCTCGAGGCGTCGCTGCTACGCCACTACCCGGCGGACGACATCGCGTGCTGCTACCCCGCGGACCTCGAGAAGTTTGTCGGGCCGGACACGAAGATCGTCGCCGTGTCGACGCACAACCCGCTCGGCGTCACGTTCGCGGCGGGCGTCTACACGTCGATCTTCGGATCGTCGAAGCAGCCGATTAACTCGCACTATTCGATGGAGCTGTTCGACGCGATCAAGACGAACCCGCATCGCAAGGGATTCAAGGTCATCGTCGGCGGATCCGGCGGCTGGCAGATCACCCAGACCAATTCCTGGGAGCGGCTGAGCGTCGACTGCGTCGTCGAAGGACGGAGCGAGTCGGCCGACGTCAGGAAGCTGTTCGACAAGGCGCTCGCCGGCGAGGATCTGCCGAAGCAGATGGACGTCGCGCATCCGAAGGATCGCAACGAGATCCTCTTCCCCGACAAGCGCACCACCTTCGGCGTCGTCGAGATGACGACCGGCTGCGGACGCCGCTGCCAGTTCTGCGTGCCCGATCTCAATCCGCAGATCGACATGCCCAAGGACAAGATGATGGCGGCCGTCCGCGCCAACGTGCGCGACGGCAACAAGCAGATCTCGCTGGCCACCGAAGACATGTTCATCTGGGGCCAGGTGCACACGGACACGCCGTTCTACTTCCCGAACCGCGAAGCGCTGGTGGATCTCTACAAGTCGGTCTGCGAGACGCCCGGCGTCGAACAGCACGTGCTCAGCCACTCGACGATCGCGCCGGCCATTGTCGATCCGATCATGATCGAGCAGATCACCGAGGTCTGCATCGGCAAGAGCCCGATTCATCTGCCCTACCTGAGCAGCCACCCGAAGAACAAGGCGCTCGTGCCGCTCGTCGGGCTCGAAACCGGATCGGTGCGCCTGGCGAAGCAAATCATGCCGAGCAAGGCCGTGCCGTTCCCGATCGACGAGTGGCCCAGCGTGATCGTGCGCGGCCTCGAAGTGCTCAACAGGCACAACTGGTTCCCCGCGATGACGCTGATCATCGGCAGCCCGGGTGAAACCGACGAGGACGTGAAGGACACGATCGACCTGATCTACGAGGTGGAGCGTCGCGGGCTGTTCGCGTTCTTCATCCCGTCGATCTTCACGCCGCTCCACGACACGCGCATGGAGTCACAGAAGGGCGTCGCGCAGACGCGCGAGCTGACGCCGCTGCAGTGGCAGCTCATGATGAAGTGCTGGAAGATGAACCTGCGTCCGGGTCAGGCGAGCTGGTGGGCGCCGACGGCATGGCGCCTCGGCGCGATCGGCCTCTGGGCGTGGAAGCTGCGCACGCTGAACGGCCCCGGCTTCACGTGGCCGATGTTCATGTTCGCGAATGCCCTGCCTGAGTCGCTGATGGCCCGAATGGGCAAGATCCACATGGGCCGTCCGCTCAACATCAAGACGCGGAAAGAGCTGCTGGCGACGATCAAGCCGCACCAGCACCAGTTCCTGCGCGCCGACTGCGGGGATCTCCCGGATCCACCCGGCACGGCTGCGCCGCCGCCGGCCCAGCGATCGTTCATTTCGCTGGTACCGACGCCGGCGTAGGCTCGCTTCTTCTACAGCCTGGTCGGCGGCCCTGAAAGGGCCACCCTACTTCTTCGCAGGCGCGGGCGTGGTCGCAGCCGCCTTCACTGGGGGCTGCGGCGTGGGCGTGTGGTTCTGATACGTACCCACGTACTTCTTTTCAACGGCAGCCCGGATCTGCGTCACCGACGCGCCCGACGAGTACATCTGCATCGCCTGCTGGCCGACGTCGATGCACACCTGGCACTCCGTGCCGTGGGGCTCCCACGCGACGACGTCGCCGTTGGCGGCACGCTGCTTCACGAAGCAGTCCTCATTGCCCTTGTGCCCGAGGTGCTCGCAGCCGCAGAAGCACGAGACGTACGTCAGCACTTCGGGATGTTCGGCCGCGAACTGGAAGACCTGCGCGACGACCTGCGGCGGACGCGGCAGCGGGTCGCGCGGCCCGAATGGCAGCGGCGGCAGGTTCGTTTGCTTGTGCGCCACAAGGGGCTTGACACCATTCCCAGGCGCCGGGGCCTGCGCCGCGGCAGGAGTCATCGTCGCCGACGCGGAGACGTTCCAGAGGCCCGCCACGACAACAGCCAGGAGTACGCTCGAAATCGCAAGCACTCGCTTCATAAGCTTCAGAGACCTCGGAGGTATTTTACCCCGGCGGCCCTGAAAGGGCGGCCCAACGTAACGTAGAGCGACCCTTTCAGGGTCGCGGTCAATTAGTTGAGCTGCTGGCGGCCGGCCTGGACGAGCGATCGGGCGACGTCGACGAGATCTTCGAGCCAGAGCGGCTTGAACCTCACCTCGGCGCCGAGGTCGTGGAGCTCGCGGATGACCGCGTCGTCGAGGCACTGATCGCCGGTGACGATGACGACGGGCGTCCGGCGGTGCGGCTCGCCCGCGCGCAGGCGATACAGGAGCCCCAGGCCGTTGATAAACGGCATGCGGAGGTCGAGGATGATTGCGTCGGGTTGCGCGGTCTCGATCTCGTGGAGGCCGGACTCGGCCGTCGCGGCCGTGCGGACGTCGTAGCCCTCGAGCGTGAGGATCTGGGCAAACGTCTGCGTGGTCGAGAGGTCGTCGTCAACGATGAGCAGGCGCGGTGCCACGGCTGTCATGTCAGAACTGCTTTAAGCTATCGCAATTGCAGTGCCGGTCCAAACTGACCGGTGATGCACACTATAGCATTCGCCAGTGTCTCTTTCTGGAAACCGCTTCATACAGTTTTTGAACGCTGCGCCGGCCCGGCCGTTCGCCGCGGCCGCGCTGGCACTCGCTGTCTACTTCTTCGGGTCCTCGGCGTCGGGGCAACAGGCCGAGTTCCGGTGGGCCGGCGATGCGGAGGGCGGCGCGCCGTTTGTCGAAGCCGACCCCGCTCACCCTGACGCCGTGTCCGGCTTCGACGTCGACATCGCCGCGCTGCTCGCGCGCGGCCTCCGGCGCACGCCGCGGTTCGTGATGATCGCGTTCAGCTCGATCGATCAGTCGATCGCCCGCGGCGACGCGGAGATCGGCTTGAGCGGCATCGAAGACACGCCGGCGCGCCGCGCCGTGCTGTCGACGACGCTTCCCTACTACGAATTCCGGGAAGTCCTCAGCGTGCGCACCGCCGATGCCTCGCGTTTCCGCACGCTCGCGGATCTGCGGGGCCGTAAAGTCGCCACGCTCGGCGGCACCATCGCGTACGAGATCCTGCTGCGGGCCGGCGATATTGTCGCGCTCCCGTACGAAGACGACGTCCATCCCTACAGCGATCTGGTGCTCGGCCGCGTCGATGCCGTACTGCTCGACAACGTCCTCGCGGACCGGCGGCGGCGGTTCATCTCCGGGTTCACGATTCAGCCGGGCACCGTCGCGGTCGGCCACTACATCGGCGTCCTGTCGCCCGCGAACGCGCCGCTGCGCGACGCCTGCAACGAGATCCTCCGGGCCGCCATGCGCGACGGCACGCTCGAGCGCATCTTCCGCCGGTGGAACGTGTGGAACGACGAGCAGCCGACGCTCTACGCGCGGCTGCTGGCCGGCGAGCAGGTCGCGGCGGTCTCGGGGGTCGACACGTCCGGCGGCACGGCGTCGCTGTCGGCGATCGAGGCGATACGACGCTATCTGCCGTCGCTCGTGCGAGCGTCGGTCGTCACGCTGATCCTGTCGTGCCTGGCCATGGCCCTGGCCGTCGCGCTCGGCGTGCTCATCGCCACGGGCCGCGTCTACCGCGGCCGGATCGTTCGCGTGGCGCTTACGGGCTACGTCGAGTTGATGCGCGGCACGCCGATTCTGCTGCAGCTCTTCGTCCTCTACTACGGCATCGCCGCCGCCATCCGTCTCCCGGCATTCGCGGCGGCCCTGCTCGGCCTCGCGCTCAATTACGCGGCCTACGAAAGCGAGATCTATCGATCGGCGCTGCAGGCGATCCCGGGCGGACAGCTCGAGGCCGGGAGGACGCTCGGCTTGAGCGAGCGGCAGATCCTGACGCTGGTCCGCGGGCCGCAGGCCTTCCGGCTGGCGCTGGCGCCGATGACCAACGACTTCGTCGCGCTGCTCAAGGACTCGTCGCTCGTGTCGGTCCTGACCGTGATGGAGCTGACGAAACAGACACAGATCTTCGCGACGAACCTGGGCAGCTGGGTGATTCCCGGCACGCTCTGCGCCGCGCTCTACCTCGCGATGTCGCTGCCGCTCTCCGCCATGGCCTCGCGCCTCGAACGCCGGTGGAGGGCGGCGACGCCATGACGCCTCCCACGGCACCGGTCCTCGACGTACGGGACGTTCGCCTGCGCCGCGGCACGCGCGAGATTCTGCGCGGCGTGACGTTCACGGCGGGCCGCGGCGAGATCGTCGCGATCATGGGGCCGTCCGGCTCGGGGAAGACGACGATGCTCCGCGCCATTGCTGGCCTCGACCGTCATGACTCTGGCCAGATCGCCGTCGAAGGCGGCCGCGCGGGCATGGTGTTTCAGTTTCACTGCCTGTTCGAGCATCTCTCGGCGATGGAGAACGTCTGCCTGGCGCCGGTGCACGCGCACGGCGTCCGCACAGACGAGGCGATTCGCCGGGGCCGCGAGCTGTTGGCGGCCTTCGGCGTCGAGCATCGCGCCGGCGCGCTGCCGCGCGAGCTGTCGGGCGGCGAGGCGCAGCGCGTCGCGATCGCGCGCGCGCTCGCGGTTGATCCGCAGGTGCTGCTGCTCGACGAACCGACGGCGTCGCTCGACTCCGATCGTTGCAGCGAGCTCGGCACGCTGCTGCTCGACCTCGCACGCCAGGGCCGCACGCTCGTCGTCGCGACACACGACGAAGACTTCGCGCGTGCGTACGCGACGCGGACGCTTCGGCTGACGGATGGAATGCTTACGTCCGCTTAAGGGCGGACACTACCGGAGCGCATCGACGACCGCGCGCGCGATCAGGTCATAGCCGAGGGCATCGGTGTGCCAGTTGTCGGCCTGCATGTAGAGGCGGCCGAATGTTTCGACCGGCAGATACAGATCCCTGCCGTCGACCGACTGCGTGACCTGGACTTCTCTCACGTGCGGCAGATCCAGTCCTTCCCACTGGCCTGGCGCGCCGCTGTTCGTGTAGACGTAGCGGACCCGCGTGCCCGCCGGCAGCGTCGCACGGAACGACCACACGTGATCGCCGGCATGCTCGTCGCCGTGTGTCCCATCATCGTGCATCGCGACGGTATTCGGCGAGACGTTGCCGAGCGACGGATCGTTGCCGGCAATGGCGAGCTGCTTCGGCACCGGATAGCGCCCCTGATACACGCGGAACACCACCGGCACGCCGCCGGAGGAACCGGGCGCCGAGGCCGGCGCCGCGGCCGCTGCGGGCGCCAGACGAAACTGCGTCTCCATGCCGCGTTCGATCTTCACGCGTTCGTCGGCGATCAGTTGAAGGCTGTCGACCAGGGGCACCTGTTCATCGCGCGAGATGGATCTGAGTACGGCCCTGTACGGGCTTTCCGGCCAGAGCTCGTTATCGAGCAGGACGACGCGTGCGCCGCGGCCGCGCGCCAGCGCAATCATCTCGCGGACGTTGCGATCGTAGTCGCGCGGCGAGACGCGCGTCCACGCTTCCAGGTCGTCGTAGTTCACGGTCGCATTGCTCTTGCCCTGGTCCGCCTTCGCGTCGGCCCTCAGGAAGTCGCCCATGTTCTGCGGATGAAACCGCAGCGCCAGCGCGAGATACTTGAGCAGCGCCAGCGACTCGCTGTGCGCCGTCACCTCCTTGACGCGATCGCGCCAGCTCGTGACGCCGGACGCAACGACGTCCCGGTCGCGATACCCGGCGACATCCGAGTCGTTCATGCCGAAGCCGATGATCACCACGTCGGGCTGGAGATCCAGCACGCGTGTCTTGAGCAGTTGCAGACCCTGAAACGAGGTGTATCCGAGGATCCCGAAGTTCATGACGTCGACGTTCCGCGCCGGCTGCTGCCCCGCGAGCCGCGCTTCGACGCGCGCGGGATACGTCTGATCCTGATTGACGTTCATGCCGAACGTCCACGAATCGCCCATGCAGGCGATCCGGAGCACGCCGGGCTTCCTGACGGCGGAAAACGGCGCGCTGCGAAAGCCTTCGCCGTTGAGCGCGATGCGCCAGACCGGGTTCGATCGGAACTCGCGCGGCAGCCACGGCAGAAACCTCCGCAACAGCGAGAGGCGATCGCGGTCGGACCAGACGGGCGTGAAAATGTCGACGTACGCGCGGCGCGCGTCCGGGATGTTCTTCCAGATCAGCGTCGGGTCGGGACGCAGGATCAGGAGGTTGTCGAGCCACGGTGGAATCGGCCCGTAGTTGTCGCCGACGACGTACGGCAGCGGGACGTAGGTGACGAGCGCGTTGCGTCCGGCGTACGCGGCGCGCAGCGCGACTTCGACGAGCGCGAAGAAGACGATCGTGGTGAGCAGCGCCTTGCCGAGAACATGAAGGGCGCGCATGCGGCTACTTCAGCGAGATGCCCGCGCCGACGGTGAACAGCCGCGTGCGCGGACTGCCGGGACGCGCACCGACCGCCGTGCCGGGCTGGATTTCGTAGATCCTCACGTCGAAGCTGAACGCAAGATGCGATTTCGCAAACCACCGCGCGCCGCCGCCGTAGTTCACGGTCGGCAGCGATTCGGTGTCGGCGCTCGTGTCGGCGGCGCCCGACGGATGAAGGGACCAGCGCGAGCGTCCGATGCCGCCGCTCAGGTAGCTCCAGCCGTGTCCCGAGCCGAAGTTGAACGAGACCTGCGACGCCATGGTGATGAGGCGTTCGTCGACCGGCACAAGACCGGAGGAGGCGCCCACCGGCGCGCTGCCGGATTTTCCGACGACCACTTCTCCGCCGACGCCGAGCGTGATGACTCGGTACTTGATGAAGTAGACATGCGCGCCGGCGCGGCCGCCGAGCCCCGCGCCCGGAAGTTCGGTGACCGTCAACGCGCGGCTGGCCGCCAGCTGCGTCGCGTCGTTCGGAAACACAGGCACGAGGCCCTGCAGATCGACGACGACGCGAGGCAGCGGAGGCGGCGGATCCTGCGCGGATGCCGCCGGGCCTCGAAAGACAACGGCGGCGACGACGATCACGAGCGCGACACGACGCATGCGGGCGCTGGAATTGTACCGCCAAACCCGGGCGCCATCCGTTAGCATGAGCGGCATGCCCATGAAGACGCTGTCCGACATGTTCGTGCTCGCGCTGCCGGTCGCGGAGAAAGTGCTACGGCCCATCGTGGTGTATGTCTTCCTGGTCGTCAGCCTGCGGCTCGCGGGCAAGCGCGAGATGGCGCAGCTCAACACGTTCGACCTCGTGGTGCTGCTTACGATCTCGAACACCGTGCAGAACGCGATCATCGGCGCAGACAACAGCGTGACCGGCGGAATCATCGGCGCAGCCACGCTGCTCGCCGTCAACTACCTCGTCGTGCGCTTTCTCTACAATCACGAAAAGCTCGATCGGCTGATTGAAGGCGAGCCCGACGTGCTCATCGACGGCGGCGTCGTCCGCATGGATCGGCTGAAGAAGGAATTCATGACGCTCGGCGAGCTCGAAGCGGCCGCGCACAAGCAGGGGTTCGAATCGCTCGACGCGATCGACCGCGCGGTCCTCGATCCAGGCGGCACCGTGTCCTTCGTCGCGAGGCGGCCGTTGCCGGATGACACGCGCCACATGGAACTGCTCGCGCGTCTGGACGCGCTGACCGCGCAGGTCTCCGCGCTGAAGGCGTCGCGCTGATGACCACGGCGGCGCGGCAGATCTCCATCGACGCCATCCGGGAGGCGGCGCGATGGGTCTATCGTGCCGCCATCCGTACGCCGCTCGTGCGTGTCGACATCCCCGGCGCGCCGGATGGACTGGATCTCTACCTCAAGCTGGAAGTCCTGCAGCCTGTCGGGTCGTTCAAGATCCGCGGCGCGGCGAACGTCGTGCGCCAGTTAAGTCCGTCGGACGTCGCCGACGGCGTGTGGACCGTGAGCGCCGGCAATGCCGCCCTGGGCGTCGCGTATGCCGCGCGACAAGCCGGCATCCCCTGCTCCGTGATGGTCGTGGACACCGCGCCGGCGGCGAAAGTCGATGCCATCAACCGCCTTGGCGCCTTCATCGTGCGTGTGACCTACGACGAGGCCTGGCAGACCGTGGAACGGCACGCGTCCGGGCGCATGCGCGGCTACTTCATCCACCCCTTCGACGACGACCGTTTCATCGCCGGGAATGCGACCATGGCGCTGGAGATCCTGGACGACCTTCCCGGCGTCGACGCGATCGTCGGATCGGTCGGCGGCGGCGGCCTGTTGTCGGGCGTCGTGTCCACGGTCAACGCCCTGCGTCCGCGGACACGGGTCTTCGCCGCGGAGCCGGAAACCGCGGCGCCGCTGGCGGCGTCGCTCGCGGCGGGGCGTCCGGTCTATTTCGACGGCTGGCGCGCGTCGTTTGTCGACGGCGCCGGCGGGAAATCGGTGCTCGAGACGATGTGGCCGCTGCTGCGGCAGGTCGCGGGATCGATTGTCGTGCCGCTGGACGACGTCGCACGGGCGATTCGGCGCGTCGCCGAGCACGCGCACGTGATTGCCGAAGGCGCCGCGGGGTGCGCGGTTGCCGCCGCGTTCAGCGGCCGCGCCGGCACGGGCACCGTCGTCGCGATTGTGTCCGGCGGCAACATCGATCTCTCACGCTTTTTCGAAATCCTCACCTCCTCGGATTCTTAGATTCTCACATTCATGAATCGCTACGCCGCTCTCCCGCCCCGTCCCGCCCGCATCGCCCGCATCGATGAGCTCGCGGTCGACTTGTGGTGGAGCTGGAACGAAGCGCGGGCCGTCTTCCGCCGCCTGGACTACCCGCTGTGGCGCGCGACGGTGCACAACCCCGTGCGCATGATGTGGGACCTCTCGCCGGAGAAGCTCAACGCGGCGGCCGCCAATCCCGGCTTCCTCGCGCTCTACGACCGTGCCGTCGAGGCGCTCGACGCCGCGAGGGCGGCCCGACGTACGTGGTGGACGGACACCTGTCCGCAGCGCGCCGGCCGATCGATCGCCTACTTCTCGGCCGAGTTCGCGCTGCACCAGTCGCTGCCCATTTACGCCGGCGGCCTCGGCGTGCTCGCGGGGGATCACTGCAAGGAAGCCGGCGACCTCGGCCTGCCGTTCATCGGCGTCGGCTTCATGTATCCGCAGGGCTACTTCCACCAGCGGCTCTCGGCCGAAGGCTGGCAGGAAGAGAGCTACGAGAGCCTGAAGTGGGACGACGCGCCGATCGAGCCCGCGACGCTTCCTGACGGCAAGCCGTGCATCACCGCCGTGCCGCTCGGCGACCGTTCCGTGCTGGTCGCCGTCTGGCGCGTCCGCATCGGACGCGTCAAGCTGTACTTGCTCGACACCAATCTCGAAGAGAACGCGCCGTGGGATCGCGAGCTCTCCGCGCGCCTGTACGGCGGCGATCGTGAAACGCGCATCCAGCAGGAGATCATCCTTGGCGTGGGCGGTGTCCGCGCGCTCAAGGCCCTCGGGTCCGACCCGGCGGTGTTCCACCTCAACGAAGGGCACGCGGGCTTCGTCGTGCTGCAGCGCATCCGCGAGCTGATCGACAAAGGACGGACCTTCGACGACGCGCTCGAAGACATCCGCGAGACGACCGTCTTCACCACGCACACCCCCGTGCCGGCCGGCCACGACGCGTTCCCGTTCCAGCTCGTCGAGAAACATCTGGCGGGCTGCTGGGGCACGCTCGGGCCGCATCGCGACAGGTTTCTCGCCCTGGGGGCGTACGACAACGGCAGCGGCAACGGCATGCAGTTCAACATGACGGCGCTGGCGCTGCGATCGGCGTCGAAGGTCAACGCCGTCTCGAAACTTCACGGCGCGGTGACCCGCGAGATGTGGGCGCCGATGTGGCCCGGCGTCGCGGCCGCCGAGCGGCCGGTGTCGCACATCACCAACGGCGTGCATGTGGCCACGTGGATGGCCGGCGAGCTGGCAGACCTGTTCACGGAATACTTTGGCGCCGGCTGGATCGACCGTCATGACGATCCGGCGCTGTGGGAGGCCATCCTCGCGATCCCGGATGAGCACCTCTGGGCGGTGCGCCAGTTGTTGCGGCAGCACCTGTTCGACTTCATCCGCGAGCGCGCCCGGCAGCGCTGGACCGACGACCACGTCAGCACGCCGCGCATCGTGACGGCCGGCACGCTGCTCGATCCCGCGGCGCTGACGATTGGATTCGCGCGTCGTTTCACCGGATACAAGCGCCCGGAGCTGGTGTTCACCGACGGGGAACGGCTCGCGCGAATTCTGAACGCCGCGAAGCGGCCGGTGCAGATCGTCTTCGCCGGCAAGTCGCATCCGGCCGACGACGTCGGCAAGCATCACCTGCAGCGCGTGTACCGCCGCGCGCTCGATCCCGCGTTCGGCGGGCGCATCGCGTTCGTCGACGACTACGACCTGCATGTCGCGCACCTGATGGTGCAGGGCTGCGACGTCTGGTTGAACACGCCGCGCAAGCCGATGGAAGCGAGCGGCACGAGCGGGATGAAGGCCGCCATCAACGGCGTGCCGAACCTGAGCATCGCCGACGGCTGGTGGGCCGAAGGCGCCACCGGCACCAACGGCTGGGTGATCGACGGCGGCGCAGCCCCTGACAATCCCGACGCGGTCGACGTCGCCGACGCGAACGCGCTCTACCGGCTCCTCGAGGAAGAGATCGTGCCGGCCTACTACGACCGCGATGCGAACGACGTCCCGCACCGATGGCTCGCCGTGGTGAAGGAATCGATTCGCACCGTCGCGCCGCGGTTCTGCGCGAGGCGGATGGTCAAGGAGTACGCCGAGCGCATGTATCGGGGATCCTTCGATGTGAGAATTTGAGAATCTATGATTTGAGAATCTTAGATTTTCGCGCTGATCGGCGGATGAAAAATGATCTGGACGGTGTTCCCGTCCGGGTCGTCGAAGTAGCACGAGCGGGCGCCGTCGCGATGCGTCCTCGGTGTCGCCTTCAGCGTCACGCCGCGGCTCTCGAGAAACGCCGCCCACGCGTCCACGTCCTCCGGCGTCCGGACGATGAGCCCAAGATGGTCGAGCGACTGGTTCGCCCGGGCCGCGGGCCCGGCCGGGAGTGCGGCCGCGCGGTGCAGCGCCAGGTTGTCGATGCCCGACGACAGATAAATGTTGTCCGGATCGGGCTCCCACTCGACCGCGAACCCCAGCACGTCCACGTAAAAACGCGTCATCGCCTCGAGATCGCGCGCGTGCAGGGCGAGATGCCGCAGGCCGGCGTGCGCGGGTCTGTCCATTTGTGATTCCCATTGTAAGTGGTAAATTGACGGGATGCCCCGCAAGGCCGTCGTCAAGTCGCGGTGCGCCCTCTGCGGCGCGAAGGACGTCTCCGAGCCACGAGGCGAAGCGAAGTACTGCCGCGACTGCTGGGACAAGAAGATCGCGGTCGAAGAGATCGTCGCGCGCGAGTTCGCGCTCAAACGCTACATCCGCGCGCACAGCGCCGAGAAATATCTCATCTACCACTCGACGCTGAAACGCCCCTGCGGCCAGCTCATCGTCGTCGACGACGGGTACGATCTGTTTCTGACGCTGATGCTCTATCCGAACTTCGGATGGGACGAGCCGGCGTATCACCTCGAGAACGATCCCGAAGGGCGCATCTTTTCCGAGATCCTCGTCGACGTCGTCGCCGCCGAAGTGATCGAGCCCTGGGGCGGCGGCAAGTGGCACATGGAGATCTTCCGGTCGGTCAATCCGGAGCCGGAAGACTGGAACGGCGAGATGTGATCGCCCCGCAGTACCTGTATAATCGCGCGGCTTTAGGTCCGCCCGAAGGCGGACACTACAACAGCAGCACCGTAGTTTCAGGAGGAGTCGTATGAATCGTACGCGCATCGCGGTGGTCGCGACGCTCGTCGGCGTCAGCCTTGCCGGCCCGTCCCTGCTGGCGCAGACGGCGCCGGACATGAAGCCCATTCTCGCCGGCCGCAAAGTCGAGCCGCCGATCAAGGGCCAGGCCGACATCGAGTTTCAGCAGCCGGTGACCAAGCGGAACGGCGACGTCGTCACCACGACCATCAGAGTGAAAAACGTGTCGGCGGGCCCAATCGCCCGCCTGTCGATTTCCGAGACCTGGTTCGACAAGGGCCAGGCGTCGGTCGCGACCAGCCAGGGATCGCTCGACAAGCCGCTGGGGCCGGGCGCCGTGGACACGGTGACGATTCAGACGCCGTGGAGCGCGAAGATGAACGGGAACAGCTGGCAGTTCAGCCACGCCAACGGCACGGTAAAGCCGAAGCGCGTGCCCAAACTCGAGGACACGAGCAAGAACGGCGCGGCCAAGGCGCCGGCGCCGGCTAAAAAGAAGTAAGACCTGGTTAGTTCACCCGTTCGAACTTCACAGTCGTCGCCGCGCCCTTCGGCACGGCGACGATGTGATACGGAGAGGTGAGCACCTGCGCGGCCACGCGATCCGGCGCTGGCCGCGTTTCTGTGTACGACACCACGAGCGTCGCACCGTCCTGCCTGACTCCGGTAATTTCCAACGCGAACCCCGCCGTCGGGCGCGACCCCATGAACACGGCGACGAGCATGTCTTTGCTGAAGTCGACGGCCGGCTTCGCGCGCTCGCCGGCGTGCTGCGCCCACAGGGCGGACCACTCGCCCGCGGTGCGCACCGCCACCTGACGCGCGGCGTCGATGTCGCTGTTCAGACCTTTGTCAATCGAGCGCAGTGGCACGCTGGCTTGGAGAATGGCGGCCAACAGTACGGCAATCATTTCGGCTGTCCTTCCTGGGGAGTGATGCGGATTTGCACTTCCCGGCTCGTGGCCACATCGGCGCCGAGCCGCGAACGCGCTTCCACTTTTAAGACGTAGAGGCCCGGCTCGAAGTCTGAGAGCGACAGCGTGGTTCCGACGCCGAAGCCCCCGGGTTTGCCGCCGAGGTCCGCCGTCGATCGCTCTTCTTCGTTCTTGAAGACGACGCGCCCGGCGTCCGCGGTCAGCGACGTCCTGATGTCGACTTTGTGGACCGGCGTCACGTCGTTGTCGTACACGTCGGTGAAGAGCGCGAGCTGATCGTTTTGCGCGAACGTCCGGGCGGCCGCGGGCGGACCCGGCAGCACCATGCGAAGGTCGGTGTCGGGCTTCGCCGTCGGCACGACCGACGCGGCGGCAGACGTCAGCACGAGGCCGCTCATCGCGATGCGTTCCTTGCCGAAATCCGGGACGTCGAGATCGTACAGGACCGATCCGACGGCGCCGCCGCCCGAGTCGAACGCCGCGATGCGCAGCTGATAGTGCCCGGGCGGCACGTTCATGCGGTTCAGCAGCCGGATGCCGCTCTGCTCGACGCGCGATTTGGTTTCCGGACGCAGGTTGAGCATCAGCGTGTCGTGGCTCGACGCCTTCACCTTGCCCCTCGCGTCCACGGCGGAGAACGCGAGGTCAATCTTCCCGTTCGCCGCCGTCGTCAGATCGCGTCCACGCAGCTCGATGCCCATCAGCACCGACGCGTTCGGCGCGACGCCCTTGAACGGCGCGGCAAACACCTTCATCCCGAGGCCGCTGAGCGGTATCGGGCTCTGCAGCGCGTCGACAAGCTCGGGCGCCATCTCACCTCTGGCCGGCGCGGGCGGCTTTCCCGTCGCGTTCGCGTAGCCCTTGCGGAAGCGCACGGTCAGGCCGGGCCTCGTCACACGCACGTTGATGTTGTGGTATTTGCCGTCGCGCTTCGGATTGGGCGGGTAGTACGCGAGCACGTAGTACGAGCTGTTCTCGTCGACGATGCGATCGAAGGCGTTCGCGAGGCGGTTGGTGTTGACGACGGCGAAGCCGCCGGTCTCGGCGGCAAACGTCTGCAGGCTTTCGCGCGCCAGGCGGCTTTCGTTCTGCAGCCCGCGTTCGTCGAGGCCGGCGACGCCGACGCTCTGCAGCTCGATGCTCGCGTCGGACAACCCCTGCAGGCCTCGCGGATCGATCGCGTAGATGCTGGCGTTGGCTTTGGTCGCGGCGCGGACGAGATCCTGCATGCGCAGCTGGATCATCGCCGCCGCGTTGTTGCCGCCGTTGGCGAAGGTGTCGTGGATGTCGTAGCTGATGCCTTCGCTGAAAAAGAGGATCGACTTCTTGCGTCCGTGCACGACGGAAAACCAGTCGCAGACGGCGGTCAGCTCTTCGAGCACCGCGCGCGCGTTGTACTCCCGCTCTTTGGCGTCGATGTCGGTCGGATCGTTCGCCCCGCCTCCGGTGGCCGTGTTAATCACGTCGTCGATCTTGTTGAGCGTCGCCGATCGCGGAGCCGCGCCGCGGAACTTGTCGACGGCGGCCGTCAGCAGACGCCTGCTGCTGGTGAATTCCTGGCCGGCGTCGCTGCCGCCCGCCGCGCCGCGCGCGGACACGACGGCCATGAGATCGTTCGCGCCGAGCTTCTCGTTGATGAACTTCTTCGCGGCGATCCGCATGAGGTTCGTGTTCTGCGGCAGCGTGTGCGCCGAGTCCAGCACCATGACGTACACGCGTCCGGCGAACACGCGTTCGTTCGACTGGACGTCGGGCTCGACCGGCTGGCTGGCGAACAGCGGCTGCTGGCCGCGCTCGACCGGAATGTCGACGGACACGAAGTTCGACAGCGTCTGCGGCTTGCCGTCCTCGAAGATCTGGAAGTCGTCCTTCTGCAGATTGCGGACGGGATTGCCCTGCGAGTCGGTCACCAGCACGTCGACCTCGACGTAGTCGACGGCCACGCGGAAGGTCGGGGTCTGCTGTCCGGCGCGAAGGCTCGCCACGGCCAGCAGCGCGATGACCACGATGCCGGGGGCGACGCGCAAGGGGCGAGTCATGAGGGAATTATGCCTCAGTCGGCACGCTATACTTGGCCGGATGCTCCAGGCCACGGCGGGAATCGACGTCGCCGCCATTCAGGCGGCGCTCACGGCCGACGGCTTCGACGCCTGGCTGCTCTACGACTTCCACGGCAGCAATCCCATCGCGTCCGACGTCACCGGCGCCGGACGCCGTGGCGGACACCTCGCGACGCGCCGCTGGTATTACCTCATCCCCGCGACCGGCGAGCCGCGCGGCCTCGTGCATGCCATCGAGCGTCACGTGCTGGCGCACCTGCCCGGCGCGATCGCGCGCTACGCGGGACGCGAGGAGCTCGAGAGCGGTCTGCGCGAGCTGGTGCGCGGCGTGCATCGGGTCGCCATGGAGTACTCGCCGAACGGCGCGATTCCCTACCTTGGGCGCGTCGACGCGGGCACGATCGAACAGCTCCGCGCGTTCGGCCTCGACATCGCCTCGTCCGGCGATCTCGTGCAGCGCTTCGCCGCGGTCTGGGATGCGCGGGCAATCGACACGCATCTGCGGGCATCCGGGAAGCTGTATCGCGTCAAGGATCGCGCGTTCGCCGCGATTCGCGAACGGCTCCACGCGTCGACGCCGACGACCGAGTACGACATTCAGCAGCTGATGACCGGCTGGTTCCGCGACGAAGGCCTGGTCAGCGATTCGCCGCCGATCGTCGGCGCGGCCGGCAACGGCGGCAACCCGCACTACCTGCCGACGGCCACCGAGCATCGGCCGATCCGGCCAGGCGAGATGGTGCTCCTCGACCTGTGGGGCAAGCTCGACGAGCCCGGCGCGGTGTTCGCGGACATCACGTGGGTCGGGTATACCGGCTCGACGCCGCCTGAGAAGTACGTCACGGTCTTCAACACCGTCGCCGCGGCGCGCGACGCGGCCGTGTCGCTGGTGCAGCAGGCCGTGACCGACGGGCAGCCGCTGCAGGGGTGGCAGGTGGATCGCGCCGCCTCCACGGTCCTGCGCGACGCCGGATTCGGCGCGCACATCCTCCACCGCACCGGCCACAGTCTGGGCGAGTCGGTCCACGGAAATGGCGTTAACATGGATGACTATGAAACCCATGACGACCGGCGGCTGCTCCCCGGCACGGGCTTCACGATCGAACCCGGACTCTATTTCGACGACTTCGGCGTTCGGCTGGAAATCAACATGCTCGTCCGCGATCGCGATGCCATCGTGACCGGACCGCTGCAGACAGAGATTGTCGCGCTCGGCTAACTAAGGAGTTCCGAATGTCACCCCGCAAGCTCTCGGTCTTTTCCCTTCCCCGGTTGACGCTGTTTTACCTGCCGCTCATCGTGGTCGCGTCGATTGCGGTCGGCATGGTCATCGCGTCGCGCCTGGATCTGACGCCGGCGTCGTCGGCGCAGAGCATCGCCGTGCCGCCGATGAACAGCGCGCCGCTGACCGGCCCGCTCTCGGCCGACACCTTCCGCAACATCGCGAAGGCGCAGGCGCCGATGGTCGTCAACATCAAGACCGAGATGAA
>Ga0315281_10005628_pt1 | contig 17918 bp, 17 predicted proteins | sample YL17G07_0_MG_FD_204540 | JGI IMG/M metagenome (GOLD analysis project Ga0315281, IMG submission 204540) | Sediment microbial communities from Yellowstone Lake, YNP, Wyoming, USA - YL17G07_0 | ecosystem: Environmental > Aquatic > Freshwater > Lake > Sediment | place: USA: Wyoming | collected...
GCCGCCTACGTTGCAGGACACGATCCAGCTTGGCCCGGACGGTGTCCGCGAACGCTTCCGCCTGTCCTGCCAAATGCCGGCGGTGGCCGACTGCAGCATTGCGGCGATGCCGGAGCGCGACGAGCTCGGCCATCAGATACTTGCCGATGCAGGCACCTTCGCGCCCGGCGCAATGCCGCTTGAATCCGGAATCCAGAAGCGCCTGATACGGGCCGAGGCACCGCAGGACGAAAATCACCAGACATCGGACATCGAGCAGATCCTGGCGTGCCTTCCATCCGGGATCTCGCGCGAGGTGCCGTTCAATGTCTATCGCAAGCTGCCGACAGTCCTGCGGGAGGAACTCGGCCAGCTCACGGTAACGACCTTCCTCAACCAGATCATCGACGTCGAGGCCGGCGACACGAGCGGTCAAGCGTACGGCATCGCGTTCGACATCGGCACGACCACCGTTGTCGGTTCGCTTCACTCTCTGCGCACCGGGGAGCAACTCGCTTCGTTGGCCGCCGTCAATCCCCAGGCGGTGTTTGGCGGCGATTTGATGTCGCGTATCGCCTATGCCCAGTTCGACCAGAAGAAGCTGCAGGTGCTGCGCGGACGCATCCTCAACCAGATCAACGATTTCATCGAAAGGATGACGCGCGAGGCAGGTGTCGCGCCGGAGCACATCTACAAGATCGTGATGGCCGGCAACACCTGCATGCATCACCTCTGCCTCGGCATCGACACGAGTTACCTGGGGCTGGCGCCGTATGCGCCGGTGGTGCGGGATCCGATCGTAGTCCCGGCCGGCGAGATTCCGCTCAAACGGGTGCCGAATGCGCGCGTGTGCTTCCTGCCGATCCTAGCCGGCTTCGTCGGCGCCGACACCATCGCCGGAATCATCGCCACCCGCATCTACGAAAGCGAGGGTATCCGGCTGCTCGTGGATATCGGCACCAACGGCGAGGTGGTGCTGGGCTCCAGGAATCGCTTGCTCGTCTGTTCGGCGCCGGCGGGCCCGGCGTTCGAGGGCGGCCAGGTCAAGCACGGCATGCGCGGTGCGGTGGGCGCGATAGAGAAGGTCTCGATCGGCGAGGACGTCGCTTGCCAGGTGATCGGTGACGCGCCCGCAATCGGCATTTGCGGCTCGGGCCTGATCGACGCGGTCGCGAAGATGCGCGACGCCGGTATCCTCGACGCCGCGGGCCGCCTGTGGCGACCCGGTGTCCGGCCGCTTGCCGGCCCCCTGCAAGCGCGCATCGTCAAAGACGACGGCGGCCGCGCTTTTGTACTCGTTCATGCCGGGCAGGGCGGGCGCGGGGAAGACGTGGTGCTGACGCAGAACGACATCCGACAATTGCAGCTTGCCAAGGCCGCGATCTATGGCGGTGTCATGATGCTGCAGAGGATGATGGGCGTGCGCGACGATCAGATCGAGGAAGTCATGCTCTCCGGCGGCTTCGGCAACTATGTAAGCATCGAGAGTGCGGTGCGCATCGGCCTGTTGCCGCCGGTGCCGCTGAAGCGGGTCAGCTACGTTGGTAACGCCGCCTTGCTCGGCGCGCAACTTGCGCTGATGTCGGAAACGGAGCGCGGGCGGGCGTTCGATATTGCGCGCAACATCGAGCACGTCGCGCTGGCGACGCGACCGGAGTTCCAGGATATTTTCGTCGAGGCTTGCCAATTGGGGGCCGCGTGAGGCGGGGCAAATGAGCCAGGCGGAGATGGTGCGTGCCCCCGCCGTTTTCCCGGGGACGACAGCGCACGGTATCACGCCGCTGCCCGGCGCAGGCGGCGCCGGACCGCTCTGCGAATCCGCGCAGACGCCGGTCTCCGGCCGTTCGACTTTTCCGCGCGCATCGGGGAATGGCCATGTTCGAACCGGCAGTCCGGGGGTGCGTGGTTCGGCAGACACGGGAATTTCCGGAAATGGATAGTTCGATACTCGCGCTGGCTCTGCTGATAATCGTTCTGGTCCTGCTTTTCGATTTCAGCAACGGGTTCAATGATTCGGCGCCAGTCGTGGCCGCAGTAATCTCTTCAGGTGCCATGAGCCCGAGGAATGCGCTCCTTGCGACTGCCGCGTTCGAATTCGCCGGTGCGTATCTGCTCGGGACCGCCGTTGCAAAAATGATCGGCACCGGCATCGTCGATCCACGTATTGTGTCGCCCCAGATCATCCTCGTCGCCGTGTTGGCGGCGATTGTCTGGAATTTCCTGGCGTGGTACCGCGCCGTCCCGACGAGCTCCTCGCACGCGCTGATCGGCGGGTTGATCGGTGCGGCACTCGTGGGCGGAGGCATTGAAAGCATCCAGTGGTTCAATGTGCTGAAGATCTATGAGGTGTTGATCTTCTCGCCCTTGGTGGGGTTCGCGATTGCGTTCGCCTTGACGCGCGGATTGCTGGCGATGTTGAAGCAGGCGCGGCCAACGACCGCCAATCTGACCCTGCTGCGCTTGCAACCCTGGGCCGCGTTCGGGCTGGCGATGAGCCACGGCTCCAACGACGCACAAAAGGGCATGGGCCTGATTTCGATCGCGCTGTTCCTGCTCCATCCCCTCGCGCCGGAGACGATTGCCACGTTTTATGGGCCCGGTGCCGGAGGCGAATTCAGGGTTCCGAATTGGGTCATCGCCGCCTGCTCCGCCGCGATCGCGCTGGGAATGGCAACCGGCGGATGGAGAATCATCCGTACCCTCGGCGGCGGCCTTTACCGCATCCGCCCCATCCACGGTTTCACTTCCCAGGTGAGCTCCGCCGCAATTATTTATGCTTCGGCTGTGGCAGGCTTTCCAGTCAGCACCAGCCAGATCGCCTCGTCGTCCATCATCGGCGCCGGCGCAGCACAGAGAATGAACGCGGTGCGCTGGACGCCGGTGCGACAGATGATGGCCGCCTGGGTGATCACGATCCCGTCGGCCGCGGCATTGAGCGCCCTGATGTATTTGGCGGCGCGTTGGACGATTTCAACGTTGGGCATGTGACAGGAGACACGCATGGTATTTTTCGGCGGCAAGGAAACTGATTTTTTCAAGCTGCTTCTCGACCAGGCGGCAAAGACCCTGGAGGGAATTGAGGCGCTCACCAGGTTTCTCGATACGCTCGACCCCGCGCACGGTCAAAAGGTGAAGGAGATCGAGAGCGAGGCGGACGAGATCCGCAGGGTACTGATCGAGGAGATCAACCAGACGTTCGTGACGCCGGTCGACCGGGAGGATCTTTTCGCTCTTTCGCGCGCGGTCGACGACGTGCTCGACTACGCCAACACGACGGTGTACGAGTTCGAGGTCTACCAGCTGAAACGCGCCGACGAGCACGTCAAACGACTGGTACGGATCCTGTACGAACAGGCGCAGGAACTGCATCAGGCGATCAAGACCCTCGACCCCTATCCGCGGCTGGCGAACGAACATGCGGTCAAGGCGAAGAAGGCCGAGAATCTCATGGAGCGGGCCTATCGCGAGGCGCTGGGAGAGCTGTTTCAGGGCACCGACACCGTATACATGCTCAAGATGCGCGAGATCTACCGCCATCTCAGCAATGCTGCAGATCGCGGAGACGAGGCGGCCAACACGATTCACAGCATCGTGGTCAAGCGCGGTGGTTCCTGAGGACCTTGAATGGCCGGCGCACCAATCTCGAGGCCGACCACACGATGCATGTGACACAAGGCGACACTACCCGGGTGTCCACCAACCCAAAGCACATTTACTTCATCACGGCGGGACATTGAACCGCCCCTTTCCCGCCGCGTGGGGGCGAGGCCTCGTTTGAAGCTGTCCGTCGGGTTCGCTCTTCTGAGCCTGCTGTTCGCCGGCCTGGTCGATGTTGTCTTCAAGCGGTACGCCCGGATTGACCGATCCCGAGGCATGTACGTGCTGGGCATGGGCGTAGTATGGACCGTGATCCAGTGCCTGATCGTTCTAGCCTCCGGCGACGGATTCCGGATCGATGGCCAGACGCTGGCCTTCGGCCTTGGGGCCGGACTGTTGATCTCCCTTGCCAACCTGTGCCTGATCGAGAGTCTCACCCACATTGATGTGGGGCTGGCCTCGACCATCTACCGGCTGAATACCATCGGTGTGGTGGTGCTGGCGGCGATCCTGCTGGCCGAACCGCTCACCGCAGTCAAGACAACCGGCGTCCTTTTGGGCGCGGCCGCAGTGACAATGCTCTACGAACGCAGCCGGTACGCTCCCCACCAGCGACTGTTCGCGCTGTATTTCTGGTTGGCGGTGCTCGCATCCGTGTTACGCGCGTGCTTCGGCATCGTCGCCAAGGCCGCCGCACTGCACGGTGTGGATCTTCAGTTGCTGTTGCTGGTGAATGGCCCGGTGTGGATTGTCGCGGGAGGCGTATATGCCGTCCTGCGGGAGAGAGGATTGCGCGTCACCGCGGCGAAGGTGAAATACTCCCTGGTGTCCGGGGTCTTGATCTGCGGCGTGGCCAATTTTCTGATGCTGGCGCTCACGCTTGGCGAGGCGAGCGTGGTAGTGCCTATTGCCAACATGAGTTTTCTAGTGGCGCTGCTGATTTCGGCCGGACTGGGCATGGAGCGCCTCACCTCGCGCAAACTGGTGGCGGTGGCGTTGACGGTAACGGCCATCGTGGTGCTCGCCCACGCATGAAAGGAAAAATGTGCTGCGGTCCAGGCGCTGGACAGGCGCTGGTCAGGCTAATGGCAACTCAACTTCGAAGCCCTGACCGCTGGCGTTCACTCTGAATTTCCCATCGACCACGGCGTAGGCCCAATCCGCAGATTTCTTCAGGCCGCCAAGTGGATAAATGTGCACGCCCCTGATGCCGCACCTGGCATCACTGGCCTTGTAGGCCGCAAGCTCGGCAATCATTTTGTCGGGCGCGGATACGCTCATCAGCTTGGCGATGTTCATCGCCTGGCGGGAGATGAAGCGTATCGACGGACCAATGCCGCAGGCCTTTGCATGATTGAGCAGCGTCCTGATCGTGGCGAGACCCGGAATCCCAATGTGGATTGGCAGCTGATTGCCCTCGGCCTGCAGACGCTTGTCCCAGGCGATGATCGGCTCAGCCTCGAAACAGAACTGGGTGATCAGGTAAAGCTTTGCGTCGGTGCGTCGGGAAAACTCGTTTTTCCACCTGAGCGCCTGCCTGATCGCATCGGCAGTGATGTCGGGGCTGCCCTCTGGATGGCCGGCCAGTCCGATGCGCGAAATCCCGTATTTGTCGAACAGGCCAGTATCGAGCAATTGCATGGTGTCGCCGAACTCTCCCAGGGGAGCGGGGGCGGCCCCGGCGATGCACAGCACCTGGCTGATGCCGATCTCCCCGGTCAGCGTCGCCAGGGCTTCCTCCAAAAAACGCTTGCTTGGAATGCTGCGCGCGGCAAGATGGGGCACGGGGTTGAAACCCTCTTTGCTGAGTCGCCGGGCTACCGCGATGGTGTCGCTGAAATCCGAGCCGTGGAGGAAGGTAATGTAAATTGTTGCGCCGGTCCTCGCATGGGCGCGATAGTCCGGCACCTTGGCAGCAGACCGCGGAGTGGTTTCGAGCGTGAAGCCCGACATGAAATCCATGATCTGCTGGCGCCGATCCTCGCCGATTGTGGCTGCTATCTGCATTGTTTCGCCCCGTGTAGTCACAGTGTGGTCGCATGAGCGACCTCAGGTCTGCTGGGGCATTAAGGCTGCGCATGGGCAGCATAAAGAATGCGAAGCAGTAATTCAACATTCGAGCCAGACCTACGACTCGCCTGCAATTGTACTGTAAAACAGCACCGGTACAAACACGCCATGGCCGCGTTCGAGTCGGGGACGAGCTCCGCATGAAACTTGGCCTATGGCGCGATGTTGCAAGCGGTCAACAGGGTGTTGAAAAAGGGGAATGTACCTGAAGGACAGGAAATTCAATGGCACCCCCCCAGAGTATCTCCGGGTCTCGCAGCCGCAGTCAATCGTGGCTTTCCTGCGGAAGGCCACTGGAGAATGGTGAGAATCGCGAACCGATGGGTGTCTGACGTATACCTGTGGTCGCGAGGCTGGAGGATGCGGGTGCGTGCGTGTGCACGGGCGCGCAAGTACACGCGATACGCGGAAAAGCGGATTCGAACCGGCGCAAAACAATGTCCGTGGAATCGCCCGCGGTTGGCGGGCGTGCGGCGAATCAGCGCGTCGCGTTGATCACCAGGTCCGCGCCTTTTTCGCCGATCATGATCGCGGCCGCGTTGGTGTTCGCGGATATCAGGTCCGGCATCACCGAGGCGTCGATCACCCTGAGCCGGGCGATCCCGCGCACCCGCAATTCCGCGTCGACCACCGCAGACTCGTCGGATCCCATGCGGCACGTGCCGACGGGATGAAACACCGTCCCGCCTTTCTCCCGCGCGAATCGCAGCAGATTCTCGTCGGTGGCCTCGTGCGCCCCGGGCAGAAACTCGTCCTTGACGAGGTCGCGAAACGCGTTCTGCCGGTAGATTTCCCGCAGCATCCTGAGGCCGGCGACGAGCACCTTGCGATCGTGCCCGGCCGCGAGATAATTCGATTCGATGCGCGGCGCCGCCAGCGGATCTGCCGATGCGATCTGCAGGCGGCCGCGCGAATGCGGACGGCACTGGCACGCACTCGCAGTGAATCCCGAAAAATGGTGCAGCGGATCCCCCGGCTTGTCGACCGACAGCGGCATCACGTTGAACTGCACGTCCGCGCGTCCGTCCGCGGCGTGCTCGCTGTTCGCGAATCCGCCGACCTGTCCGGCGCCGCAGGTGAGCGGGCCGGAATCACTGATCAGCCAGCGCAGGCCCATGCGCGCGAGCTTGAATGGATTGCGCACCTCGTCGTTTAGCGACATCGGCTGCTTCAGGCGAACGATGGTGCGCGCCTGATAGTGGTCCTGCAGATTCTCGCCGACTTCGCGCGCGTCGTGCACGACGCCGATGCCATGGCGCCGCAGCAGGTCGGCGGGGCCGACGCCCGACAGCTGAAGAATCTGCGGCGTCTGGATTGAGCCGGCGGACAAAATGACTTCACGGTCCGCATGCGCACTGTGCTGGGCGTTGTCCTGCAGCCATTCGATGCCGGTCGCCACCGCGCCTTCGAACAGCACGCGCGTGACGTGCGCGCCGGTGACGACGGTGAGATTGGAGCGGAACCGGACCGGATGCAGGAACGCGATCGCCGCGCTCGAGCGCCAGCCGTCCCTGATCGTGAGCTGATACGCGCCGACGCCGAAGTCGGTGGCGCCGTTGAAGTCCGCGTTGCGCGGCAGGCCGAACTGCCGCCCCGCCTCGACCCAGGCTTCGCAATACGGGTGATTGTTGCGCAGGTCCGAGACGCCGAGCTCTCCGCGCGCGCCGTGAAATTCGTTTTCTGCACCCTGGTAGGCCTCGGAGCGCCGGAAAAATGGCAGCACCGAGCGATAGTCCCAGCCGTTCGCGCCGCGCTGCGCCCAGCCGTCGTAATCGGCCTGCTGTCCACGGATGTAGATGAGGCCGTTGATCGAACTCGAACCGCCGAGAATGCGGCCGCGTGGCCAAACGATGTTGCGGCCCGCGGTACCCTCGCACGGCTCGGTGTCGAAATGGCGGGCGAAGCGCGAATCGAAAATGGTTTTGAAATAGCCGATCGGCAGCCGCACCCAGAAGTTGCGGTCGGACCCGCCCGCTTCGAGCAACAGCACCCGCGCCGACGCGTCGGCGGACAGCCGGTTGGCGAGCACGCAGCCCGCGGAACCGGCGCCGACGATGACGTAATCGTAGACCGGCATGATTTCAAGTCCTTGCCCGGACATCGATGGACTGACGGCTACGCCTTCACCGTATCGAGGTAGATCTTCGGATCGAAGTACTGCGTCGCCGGCACCGGGTTCTGAATGCCGCCGGTTTTCACGAAAAAGTCCGTCACCTGCTGCAGCCATTTCGCGACCGTGCCGTCCGCGTACTGCTTGCGCCATGCCTGCGAGGTGAAGCAGCGCTGCGCCGCATATTGCTCTTTGAGGTCGGTGATCGGCACCTGCTGGTAATTGTTTTTTTGCAGCATGTCCAGCGCCTGCTCGGGTTTGGCGACAAGAAAATCGTTGGCCTCGGTCCAGCCTTTCACCACGCGCGCGAGGACCTCCCGGTTATTGTCGTAATAATCGTTGCGCGCCGCCCAGCCGCCGACGATCGCGGCCTGCGGGTAGAACGCCGAAGCGTCGACCAGCTTCTTCGCGCCGGGCACCTTGTCGCGCACCGTGATGTTGAACGGCACCCACAGCGCAACCGCCGGCACCGCGCCGGAGATGAACGCGGTCACTGCATCCGGCATGCGCTGGCTGACGATCTCGACGTCCTTGGGATCGATGCCGTTGGCGCGCAGCGCGTTGTCGAGGAACACATGCGCGGTGGTGCCGGTGGTGGTGGCAATCTTTTTCCCCTTGAGGTCGGCAAAACTGTTGACGCCCATGTCGGGACGCACCCACAGGTGCGCAGTGGCAAACTCGACGTCGTTGATCAGGAACACCTTGCCCTGGCCGCGAGCGGGGAAGTTCGATACCACGGCGCCGGTGGAGAGCATGTCGAGACTGCCGCCGACCATCGCCTGGAACAGCTCCAGGCCGGTGTTGAACTGCACCAGCTCGAGATCGAGTCCCTGCTTCGCGAAACTTCCCATCTGCTGTCCGAGCCAGATCTGGCCGTCGACCGCCAGCGTGTGCAGGTACCCGACCTTTACCTTGGTGCGGGTCTGCGCAATGGCGTGCGCGCCGATGCCCGAGAGCGCCAGTGCGGACGCGGCCATCCCTGCGCCTTCGAGAAATTTTCTGCGATTCATGTTCATTGCTGGTCTCCTCCAGATAGAACTACACGGTTGTCGACGCGGTCTGTGACTGCCGTTGCTGCGCCGCGTATTCCTTCATCACCAGCTCGCGGATGTGCGAGCGCATTTCGTTGAATTCCGGTGCTTCGTGCAGGCCCTCGTCGCGCGGATACCCGAACGGCACTTCGATGATCTCGCGAATGCGTGCGGGCCGCGCCGTCACCACGACGATTTTCGAGGACAGGTAGATCGCTTCCTCGACCGAGTGCGTGATCAGCATCACCGTCTTGCCTTCGGCGGCGAGCACCTCCAGCAGCAGATCCTGCATGCTGCTGCGCGTCTGCGCGTCGAGCGCGCCGAACGGCTCGTCCATCAGCAGGAACTGCGGCTTCACGGCATAGGCGCGGGCGATGGCGAGGCGCTGGCGCATACCGCCCGACAGCGTCTTCGGATAGGCGTTCGCGAAATCGGCGAGGCCCATCAGCGTCATGTAGCGCCGGCAGATGTCGCGACATTCGGCATCGGAGACGCGGTTCGCCGTGAGCTTGAGGCCGAACGCAATGTTGTCCTCGACCGTGAGCCAGGGAAACACGCCGTATTCCTGGAAGATCACGCCGCGCTCGGGTCCCGGCCCCCTGATTGGCTGCCCGTCGAGCAGTACGGTCCCGGAACTCGGCTCGGTGAATCCCGCGACGATATTCATCATCGTGGTCTTGCCGCAGCCGGAGGGGCCGATGATCGAGACGAATTCCTGGTCCGCGATCGAATACGACACGTCGTCGACCACCCTGAGCGGGCCTGATGCGGTCTGGAATTCGACCGACACGCGGTCGAAACTGATGCGCGGCGAGGCGTGCATCATGCCGAAATCCGGTCCTGCCACGCCACCAGCCGGCGCGTTGCGGCGCGCAGCGCAAGGTCCATCGCGAGCGCGATGAAGCCGATCGATATGATGCCGACGTAGATGACGTCGAGCTGGAAGAAGGAAGACGCATTCTGGATCAGCGCGCCCAGGCCCTGCTGCGCCGCGATGAGTTCGGAGGCGACCAGCGTCGCCCACGTCACGCCGAGGGCCACCCGCAGCGCGGTGAGCAGGTGCGGCACGGTCAGCGGCACGATCACCTTGCGGAAAATCTCCGCATCGGTCGCGCCCAGCGTCTTTGCCACGCGCACGAATAGCGGGCTGATCTGCGCGATGCCTTCGTACATCACGATGACGCCGGCGAAGAACGACGCATAGAACAGGATGGCGACTTTCGCCATTTCGCCGATGCCGAAATAGACGATGACGAGCGGAATCAGCGCGATCGGCGGCAGCGCGCGGAAGAAATTGATCAGCGGGTCGATGAAGCGGCGAACCTCCCGGTACCAGCCGAGCACGAAGCCGACCGGAACCGCGAGCAGGATGCCTAGGGCAACCCCGATAAAGACGCGCTGCGTGGACATCCAGATGTCGCGCGGCAGGCGGTCGTGGGTGACGAGTTCCCAGAATTTCGCCGCGACGGCATGCGGCGTGGGGACCAGCGCCGGGTTGACGAGGCCGCTGTAGGCAACCGCGTACCAGAGTGCGACGATCAGCGCCCACGGTGCAAGCACGAGGGCAGTGCGGCGCAGGAAGAGGGCGGAAGGCACGGTCTGAATGAGGATCGATGTGGCGTTTGTGGGGCGAACCGGCCAGGTTGCCGGTCGGCCCTGCTAAAGGTACTATGAACCATACCATCAGCACAATGCCCGCTTGTTCGATCGACGGTTCGAGTGCCCGCCCGTTCAATCATTCGACAATCAGTCAAATATGCACCCGATATTCCGCGACAGTCCGATCCCGCGCTATGTGCAGCTTGCGGATCTCCTGCGCCAGCGCGTTGCGCGCGGCAGGTGGAAAGTCGGGGAGAAGATGCCCTCGCTCGATGCGCTGGTCGCCGAGTTCGGCGTGGCGCGCGTCACCGTGCGGCAGGCCGTCGATGTGCTGGCACGCGACGGGCTGGTATCGCCGCAACAGGGCCGCGGCACGTTCGTCACCGGCGACAAGTCTTCCAAGCGCTGGCTGCGCGTCGATACCACGCTGCACGATCTGGTCGAAATGTACCGCGGCGACACGCCGCAGCTTCTCAACATCACCGAAGCCAATGCGGTTCCGCCGCTCGAAGCGGGCGACGGAAAGCCGGCAAAGAATTACTTTTACATGCACCGGGTGCATTTTCGCGACGGTGTTGCCTACTGCGTCATTTCGATCTACCTCGACCAGAAGATCTTCCGCAAGGCGCCGCAGCGCTTCCGGCGGGAAGTGGTGATTCCGATCCTCGCATCGATGCCGGGCGTCAAGATTGCCAGTGCGCACCAGACGCTTACCATCACCTCCGCGGATGTCGAGACCGCCGGGCATCTCGGGATCCAGGTGAACGCGCCTGTTGCCGAGGTGCGGCGCGTATTCACTGCGCCCGACGGCACCGTGCTCTATTTTGCCGAGGTCACCTACCGCGGGGACTTCGTCCGGCTCGACATGGATCTGCAGCCGTGAGCGCGCCGCAATCAGGCTGTGCAACTATGCGGCATGGCGCGCGATGAGAAAATTCATCCATCTCACGGAACAGGACAACGTGGTCACGCTGCTCGACGATCTTTCCGGTCTCGAACGCCTGTCCGACGGAACGGCGGTGCGGCCGGGCATCCCGTTCGGGCACAAGGCCGCGGTCGCGAACATTCCTGCCGGGTCGCCCATCGTGAAATACGGCGTCGTCATCGGGCATGCCACCAGAGTTATTGCCGCCGGCGAGCACGTCCACGTCGGCAATTGCGCCTGATCCGGAAAGCGATCGCGATTCATGAGTGAAAACGGCTTTTCCGGTTTTTGCCGTGCCGACGGCAGGGTCGGCGTGCGCAACCACCTGCTGGTCCTGTCGACGGTGGCGCTGACCAACCGTCTCGCCGAAATGGTGGCGGAGAGCGTGCCGGGGAGCCTGCTCCTGACCGCGGAATTCATGCGCGGCCTTCGCGGGCGCGATGTGCTGATCCAGAACCGGGTCATCGACGGCATGATCCGGCATCCGAACGTGGGCGCGGTGCTTGCGATCGTTCACGACGCCGCTGCCGGCGAGCGGATGCGCGAGACGCTGGCGCATGCGGGGAAACCGTCCGACGTGCTGGTGTTCATGAATGCGCACGGCATGGCGGATGCGGTGGCGGAGGGGCGGGGTGCGCTGATGCGGCTCGCGGCGGCAATCGCAGGCGCGGCCCGCGAGACCGTGCCGTGGTCCCGGCTCGCGGTGGCCCTGGAATGCGGAGGTTCCGATGCCACCAGCGCGCTGTTTGCCAATCCCGTCATTGGCCGGTTCGTCGACTGGCTGACGGACCGGGGCGGCACGGCGATCGTTTCGGAAACCGCCGAGTTCATCGGCGCCGAACCGGTGGTGCGGTCGCGCGCGGCGACGCCCGCCGTTGCCGCGCAGATTCTCGATCGGATCTCCCGCATCGAGGAGATGATGAAAGCGGACGGCGAGGATTACCGGGGTGTCAATCCCACGGCGGAAAACCTCGCCGCCGGGCTCACCACCCTGGTTGAAAAGAGCATGGGCGCCGTGGCGAAGACGGGCAAAGCGCAGTTTGTCGCGTGCCTCGACTTTGCGGAAACCCCGCAACAGGCGGGCCTGTGCTTCATGGACACGCCGTTTTTCAGCCCGGTGTCGATCACGGGCATGGTGTGCGGCGGCGCGCAGCTTGTCCTGTTTGGCGTGGGTGTTTTCAATCCGTCGGGCAACCCGCTGGCGCCGACGATCAAGGTGTGTGGAAATCCGGCGACGATGCAAACCTGGGCCGACTCGCTGGATCTGGACGTGAGCGGCATCCTGTCGGCGGACAGGAACATCGACGAGATGGCGACGGCGCTGCGGGAGACGGTCGCACGTGTGGCGGGCGGCGCGCAAAGCTGCGCGGAGTCGTGGCGGGAGGGCCAGATCATCGCGCCGAAATCCGTCGCGGCCCTTTAGGCGGCGAGTTCGAAAAAAGCGAAAGGAACAAATCATGACCGACACCAGCAAGTACTACGAGGGCCTGCGGCAGGTCAAGGCGGTCTACGACTTCACCACCGGCGATGAAAACATGTTTTTCGATCGCATCAACCTGATCGGTGTGACGGCGGACAACTTCAGGAAGCGAAATATCGAACCCCGGTTCGTCGTGATCATTCACGGCCCGTCCACCAAGTTCGTGACGAAAAGCTTCGAGGGGACGAAATTCGACGGCGATCCCCCGGGACGCAGCGGCGAAATCCATGCGTTGCTCGACCGGCTCGCGGGTTCGGGCGTGATCGACCTCGTGGTATGCGGCATTGCGATGACGCGCCATCTCGTGAAGGCGGACAATCTGGTGCCACACGCCGTCGTCGAAAACAACGTCGCCGAAACCAGCATCGCGCTGCAGAACAACGGATATGCCTACATGCAGGTGGATGTGCTGGCCTCGCCGCCACGCATCTGAGGATTTCGCCACCAACGTTGTCGATCGTTGTCTAACCCGCTAAATCTGAGGAGGAAGCAATGAATGAGAATTCGAACAATCGCCGTCGCGCGCTGAAGCTGCTGAGTGCGGCACCGGTACTGGCTGCCGCGGGCGGCTTTCCGGGATTTTCCTGGGGTCAGGCGCCGATCAAGGTCAAGTGCGGCTACATCCATACCATTGCGGTCGATGGGCAGATCTGGGCCGGCGACCACATCGGCGCCTGGAAAAAAGAAGGCCTGGATATGGAATTCATCAAGTTCGACTCCGGTCTCGCCATATTCCAGGCCATGGTGAGCGGCAGCATCGATATGCTGTCGGTCGGTGCCTTCATTTCCAATTTTCCGGCGAACGGGCAGGGCAAGGCGTTTCTCATCAATTCGATTGAATATGCGACCGCGCAGTTATGGGTGCGCACCGACCAGAACGTCAATGGCTTCGCCGACCTGAAGGGCAAGAAAATCTCGACCGCAATCGGTTCGACGGCCGACGTGTTTCTGCGGCGCGCGCTGTCGGCAAACGGGATCGACCCGGCCAAGGACGTCGAAATCGTCAATCAGCGCATGCCGGATGCCGTTGCAAGCTTCGTCGCGGGTGCCGTTCCCGCCGTCGCGCTGTGGGTACCATTCAACCTGACGGTTGCCAAGAACGTGCCGGGCGCCAAAATGCTGGTCGATGCGTCCGCCTATTATCCGCAGGCGGCCATCATCGGCGGCTGGGTGGCAAGCAATGAATTCTACGAGAAGCGCCAGGACGTGATTCGCCGCGTGGTTCGCGCATGGATCGCCGCCAACGACTACCTCGTCAGCAGGCCCGACGAGGTACTGGTTCCGATCCAGGCGAAGCAGTATGCCGATGTTCCGCTCGATTCCCTGCGCTCGATGTACAGGGCGTCCAAGGTGTTTCCGTCGAAGGAATGGGTCACACTGTATCGCGACGGGACCGTGCACAAATGGCTTAACCAGGTCACGAATTTCTACGTCGGGATCGGAGCGATCAAGCAGCCGGTGTCGGCCGAAAAATACTTTGATACGAAGCCGTACCTGGAACTCGCCGCAAGCTGACCGCGCACGCGACGCGGATCGTGGCGCGGGCCCTGAACCGGTGATTCGCCGTGTGGAGGCGCTGGTGTTCCGCGCGCCGGTCGAGGCGCCGGTCACGACATCGTTCGGCGTGATGCGCGACCGTCCTGCCGTGTTCGTCCGCGTCGAAGACGGCGAGGGGGTGGTTGGCTGGGGCGAAATCTGGTGCAATTTTCCGGCGTGCGGCGCAGAACATCGCGCCCGGCTGGTGGCAGATGTATTCGCACCGCTGCTGATCGGCAGAAAGATTGCCGATCCGGACACTGCATTCCGGGAGTTGACGCAGAAAACCGCGGTGCTTGCGATCCAGTCAGGCGAGCATGGCCCGATCACGCAGTGCATCGCCGGCATCGACATCGCCCTGTGGGATCTTGCGGCGCGCCGCGACGCGCAACCTCTGTGGCAGCACCTTGGTGGGGTCAATCCGAAAATCCACGTCTATGCCAGCGGCATCAATCCCGACCGCCCGCAGGAACTGGCCCTGCGCAAAATGGAAGAAGGCTACAACGCGTTCAAACTCAAGGTCGGGTTCGGCCAGAAGCGCGACATTGCAAACCTGGCCGCGCTGCGACAGGCGCTCGGTGATGAGTGCCGGCTGATGGCCGACGCGAACCAGGCATGGGACCTCGATTCGGCGACGCGCATGTGCCGGCACATGGCCGAATTTGATCTCGGCTGGCTCGAAGAACCATTGCGTGCCGACCGTCCGTGGGTCGAATGGCAGGATCTCGCCGGGAGTTCGAGCATTGCGCTGGCCGCCGGGGAAAATCTCGCCGGCGAGGCCGCGTTCGAGGCCGCGCTCGCGTCGCGCGCATTGCAGACGGTGCAGCCGGACATGGCGAAGTGGGGCGGGTTTTCCGGCTGCTTGCCGGTCGCGAAACGCATTCTCGCGGCGAACGCGAACTACTGTCCGCATTATCTCGGCGGCGGTATCGGCCTGCTCGCTTCGGCGCACCTGCTCGCTGCTGCGGGCGGCAATGGCATGCTGGAAATCGATGCCAACCCGAATCCGCTGCGCACGCTTCTCTCCAGTCCGCTCGGCAGCGTGCGCAAGGGCGGCGTGAAACTCGGCCGTGCGCCGGGGCTCGGCATCGAGCCCGACCTTGACCGCCTGCGCGAATACGCCGTGCGGTGACGCGTCAGCCCGTCGTCCGATCAGTCCAGCTTCACGTTCGCGCGCTCGACCACCTTGCTACACTTCACCATCCCGGCTTCGACGAAGCGTCTGAATCCCTTGCCCGTCAAGGTGCCGGGCTCTGCACCCTGTTTGCCGAAACGCTCGCGGATCGCCGCAGACGACAGTATCTCCTTCAGAGCCCGCTCGAGTTTCGCCATCGCCTCCGGCGCGACGACAATCCCGCGCGCCATGCCAGGTTCCGCCCTCGACAGCCTTCAGGCGCCCGGTGCGCCGATCAAAACAGACGCGCGCGGGGCGCCCATCGAAATCATCCTGGGTCGCCCGGTTCTGCCGCGCGGGGAAGCATCCGGTCGGGCGTTTCCCGGACCGCCGCATATGCCAGGAACCGGGATTCCGGGGCGTAATCAGAAAACGGGGCGCGGGAACGGTATAATACGGTTCTACCCGGCGCCGCGATACGCTAAACCGTAACCGCCAACCGGCGCTCCCCCGACACCGAAGATCAGGAATCCGCCACGCAGGCAGCAATGAACAATGCCCTCTCCCGACAACGCATCCTGATCGTCGACGATTCGATGACCAACATCGTCGCGCTCGATGAGTTGCTGCGGGGCGACTACGACGTCAAGTATGCGACCGGCAGCGAGCAGGGGCTCGAAGCGTGCAAGAGGCTGCAGCCGGACCTGGTGCTGCTCGATGTCGTGATGCCGGGGATCGACGGCTTCGAGGTCTGTGCGCGCCTGAAGCGCGATCCCGAGACGCGCGACATTCCGGTGGTCTTCGTGACTTCGCGTTCCGACATCGCGGACGAGACCCGTGGGCTCGAGGCAGGGGCTATCGATTTCATCACCAAGCCGTTCAGCGGGCCGATCGTCAAGGCGCGCGTGCGCAACCATCTCGAACTCGCGCGCCAGCGCAACGTGCTCTCCACGCTGTCGTTCGTCGATGGCCTTACCGGTGTCGCCAACCGGCGCAAGTTCGAGGAAGCGCTGGAGCGTGAATGGCGCCGCTGCGCAAGGCAGCAAGCGCTTCTCGGCATGATCATGGTCGATGTCGATTTCTTCAAGCTGTTCAACGACACCTACGGCCATCAGGCCGGCGACGCCGCGCTCAAGAGCATTGCGGATTGCCTCGAAGAGCACCTCAATCGTCCGGCCGACCTGGTCGCGCGTTATGGCGGCGAGGAATTCGTGTGCCTGCTGCCGGACACCGATCTCGACGGGGTGCGGACGACCGCGGAAAAGCTCGCGACCGCGGTAAACAGTCTCGCGATTCCGCACGAGAAATCGTCGGTTGCGCGGCGCCTCACCATCAGCCTCGGCGGCACGGCCGTGCAAGCGGATGCGGAACTCTCGCCGTCGGACCTCGTAAGCTGCGCCGACGCGCTGCTGTACCGCGCCAAGCAGGAGGGACGCAATCGCGACGTGGTCAGGCCGTTTGCCGAGTGCCCGAACAGAGGCTGAGCACTGGCGAAGGCTGGCCGCGTCTCATCAATGTCATTCTGAGGAGCGGAGCGACGAAGAATCTGCTTGTCCGAATCGTCGATTCAGGAGCGACAGCGGATCCTTCGCTGCGCTTGGATGACATCGAACCGGGACCATCCGCACTTTTTTCGACAGCCTGCTAATTCCTGCCTAGCCCGAACGCCTCCGCCAGGAGCCTGTAGGAGCGCAGCCGCGCCCGGTAACTCGCGGCGACGGTGAGCACGACGATTTCATCGGCATCGAACAGTGCCTTGAGTTCGAGCATGCGCGCGACGATGCGTTCGGGCGTCCCGATGAGGCTGCGCGGGCGCTGGCTCCCGATGATCTCGCGGTCGCGCTCCGAATAGGCGTGTCCGCGCGCCATCTCCACCGTCGGGATCGTCGCGTTGAGTCCCCGGGCCATCTGCACCCGCCGCAGATCGACCGCGGCGGCGAGATCCTCCGCTTCCTTCTCGGTATCGGCGCAGATCACGAACAGCGCGACCGCGCTGTACGGCGCCGCTTCGTTCCCGGCGTGGAAATGCTCGCGATACGCCCGCGCCACCATGTCGCCGTATTGCGGATTGATGAAGTGCGCGAACGCGAAGCGGATGCCGAGCTGTGCGGCGAGCGCGCCGCCGAATTCGCTCGAGCCAAGCATCCACAGTTGCGGGCTGGTTTCGATCTGCGGTTGCAGCGTGATGCCCTCGGCGTAATGCCCGGGCGGCAGTTCTCCCGAGAACAGCGCGACGAGGTCCGCGACCTGCTGCGGGAACACGTCGGAGTCGAAGCGGCCGAACGCGACGGCGCGCGCGGTGGCCATGTCGCCGCCTGGCGCGCGGCCGACGCCAAGATCGATGCGTCCGGGGAACAGCGCTTCGAGCATGCGGAACTGCTCGGCGACCTTGAACGGGCTGTAATAAGGCAGCATCACGCCGCCCGAGCCGACGCGGATGCGCCTGGTCACGCTCGCCAGCCGCGCGATCATCACCT
>Ga0315281_10005629_pt1 | contig 17913 bp, 14 predicted proteins | sample YL17G07_0_MG_FD_204540 | JGI IMG/M metagenome (GOLD analysis project Ga0315281, IMG submission 204540) | Sediment microbial communities from Yellowstone Lake, YNP, Wyoming, USA - YL17G07_0 | ecosystem: Environmental > Aquatic > Freshwater > Lake > Sediment | place: USA: Wyoming | collected...
AAGATGCTGTCGCCAGAATTCCTGCCCATGCCTCTTTGCCATCTGGAGTTCCTCCGGAAAAGCACCAAGAGTGCATGGGCTTCGCGGGAAACTACAGGTGGAACGGCTGGCCGCTTACTTAGAAACGCCACAGCGTCAAGAAGGATCAGCGTGGTCAATACCTTTCTCCGTAAGTTTTGCTTCTAGGGCAAACACTAGATCACGGAGGGCTTGAGTTTCCATCGCAATCGATATGAGTGCTCGGAAAACCTTGCTTGGAGGAATCCCGAGTTCTTGTGCGTGCCGCAAGAACGGTACGATGACGCTTTCTGGGACACGAAAATGTGCGGCCATTAGCATTTTTTCGCCTCGCTGTGTCTGTTTTTTGTGCTTTTTGGTGTTGCCCCCCGGCACCGGGGTTTTGATTGCTTTTTCCATATCAGTTTTCCTTTGACCCTCCGGCTAAGGTCGAAAATTTGAGAATTGGGTGAAGCGACAGGCGTGCACCGGTACACGCCTGTCATCCGGAAGTTCCGGAAATAATGGGGAAAGCACATTGCGCAGCAAATGTTGCGCGTTATCGACGTGAAAAACATCTGGAGCGAAACAACGGGAGTGTTTCTGGAAGGAGCTAATTGAAATGCTGGCAAAAGCAGTACGAAATTGCTGTACTGACAATGGGCGATTTCTTTGAATAGGGCTGAGGTGTTCCTGAGCAGGGCAGGTTCTGTCAGCTTTTGCAGGCACCTAAGAAACTAGATGCAAAAAGGGCAGGCAACACAGGAGAAGGCCTTCTCCTGTGGAATGTCTTAGATGAGTGCCGATGGATTGGCAGTCAAGTCACAGTCACGCGTAGTGACTAAAAGCGATACCGGAGTTTCCGGCGGAGTCGTTGCCGTAAGGTGCAAATACCCCCTACTTATTTGCAAAGTATCATATCTAAATATATTGTCAAGGGGGTGAAGCAAAAAAATGTGCCGAAATTGTGCCACACGAAAGGGTTTGAAAAATACAGAGGTGGGGTATATTGTTTTCCAAACGGCTCCCCACTGGGGGTGGTCACAAGATTCACTACCCGCTTATGCGGGAATCGAAACCGCGCCAACGTGGCGCGAAGTTGCTTTCTAGGAGCCACGGAGCCTCGTTGTTGGTTGCAACGAGCGCGGCCCTGTTATACACAGGGCATCATGGTAGTTTTCTGAACTGCCATCAAGTTCTCACTCAATAAGGGCGATGCCCTTTTCTGCATATTGTTTCCATAGAAGAATGCGCTTTGTGTAGTTCGCAAGTGTAAAAAATAAGTGTGACACGTTCAACGTGATGCACATCCAAATATCGTCTCCAAGCGTGACCACGACGGCAATAACTTCCGTCTGCTGCGCAGATTTCTGACTTACTTAGAGTCCATGTCGGTACCGTAAATATTTGGCTCCATTAAGTAACTCACACTAGATTTTTTCTAGCATCAACGAAAAATCGGAATGACTTTAACTTCAATGGCCAATAGAGACGAGGCAAATATGCTTGTCAATAAAGTTTGCTAAAAACAAACAAATCATAAAGTTAAATAATCTGGATAACACTAGATACCGCAGCAAAAGCCCTTGACGTTGAGTTTTTAACTCCGCTGCTGGCCCCCCGTTTTCCAATAAATGGGTAGAGCAGTCATAACGTATATAAACAAGGTGAATAGACATGGCAATGGCAACAAACACCCTGCCCGGGCTCATGGGCCCGCAAGCCTGCGGGGAAAAGGCACCATCGAACGCGACCGACGGAATCGGTTTAACACTAATCAATGTAGGGGCCAATCGATGGCAAACAACAGTTATTTATGAGGTGAAAAATGAAGGTAGGTGGCGAGCGAAATTATGGGTATGGGAAGCAGTTGAAATGGGCTGGGAAGCAAGCGATCAAGGAGTATTTTGTGGGCGACCGATTTAGCTCAACGGCTTCCCATTTATTCAGGTGGGAATGGTTTTGCGATTGGCTTGAAACCATAGGAATCAAGGACGCCCGTGACATCACCAAAAATACCATTTTGGATTTTGGAGATGAACTTGCGGAATTGGTTCGTGATCAGGAAATGAAAGTGTCGTACGCCCAGAATCTTATTTCATCGGTCAACGTGATCCTGCGATCCATGCGCCAAGACGACAAAATGTGGGTTTCACCGAGCGGGATCGTCGGGCACAGGACAAACTTTCGGCTTGAGCCACCTATACACATGGATATTGTTGAAGTTAACAAACTACAGTCCAGACTGATTGCGCTCGGTTATCCTGTGGTTGCGGCATTGGTGGGATTGGCAAGAGCCCTGGGGATGAGATTTAAAGAATGTCTTTTGTTCGATGCAATATGCGCATTGAAACAAGCGAGGCGATCAGGGGAGATTGAGGTGTCCCGTGGTACAAAAGGAAGTCATGCCCGGATAATCACGGTGGGTGGTGGAAAAGCAATTGAGGTTATTGATTTGGCTGCGAGTTTCCAAGTTGGGGATTGTCTGATTCCCTCGGGCCTCACATTCCTTGAGTTTCGTAATTATGTTTACCACCATTTCTATCAGGCTGGGGGGACGAGATTCCATGATTTTCGCGCTTCATTTGCTTGTGATTTGTATCGTTCCATCACTGGGTGTCCTGCACCCGTTTCACGGGAAAATGGTGATCCTGCGCCATCAAAAGAAGTCGATAGGGGTGCGCGTCTTGTGGTTAGTCAGCAGCTTGGCCACCATCGTATTGAAGTAGTCGGGGCCTACATTGGTCCGATTCTAAATAGGCTGAAAAAATCTTGAGCGCGCCTGGAAATATGGAGCAGGCTGGCGCAATTGGTGCCAGCCTATTAAGAAGATCTCTGCCCGGAAAAAGATCCAATATCACAAGGAGGTGCCAAATTGCTTCCATCATTGTCGAATTAATCTGGCAGCGTTTCCATGTTGGCCCATATCAATGGAAATTAAAACATTGCATTTGGTATTTGGATATTGGCTCCTCAAATCTTTCCCATTCAAGGAAGTATCAGCATTGGCTTGTTTTGCGTGAATTGCTGTACGCATTGAAGCAGCACGAGTGGGTCGTCGCGTTGGCACAGCGCGGGAATGCTACTTACGTGCGGCCTTCAGCAAAAATCGGTGCCCTAAAGGTAGGTAGGCCAGCCAATCTGCCTTGATGCTGGGAGGGAAATCTATTGGCAACCTTATTTCGTACTATCAATTTAGTGTAGACGCACGCCTCGTCTCTCCGTACAATGTAATCACTCACGTAACTACATTATGGAGTAGTCATGGCGACCACGAATAACACCCGAAACGAGCAATACGGCGGCAAAGTAACGCCAGTCGGGAATTCCAAGGGAATCCGGCTGGATGCGGCCTTCTTCAAAGCGCACCCTGAATTCAATGGCGAGGTGCGCGCCACGGTGCTGGCCGATGGTCAGGTGTTGTTATCGGCAAAGTCTGCCGCACGCCGCACGTCCAAGGATGACGATGCTGATCCGGTCATGCTGGGGTTCCTGCGCTTCCTGGAAAAGCAGATGGCAGAGCACCCCGAGCTGATCGAGCCGGTGGATCGTGCGCAGCTTGCGCGCATCGGAAAACTCGTTGAGGGGGTTGATGTTGAATAAGGCGGAATCATGATCGCCAACGGCTGGGAGCTGTTCTACTTCAGGATGTTCAAGGTTGCCCTGGATGAGCTTGAGCAGGCCGTTGCCAAGCTCGCAAAGAAAAGCCCGTCAGAGTACAAAGCGCACCCCAAAACACGACTGTTGGCCTCCGTGTACAAAGCCGTTACGCAGTCCGTTCCCGCCAATCCAGACCATGTTGACTTCCGCCTGGGCAAAACCCTAGGCGTGGAATACGCCAACTGGCGGCGCGTGAAAAAAGGCATGCCGGATCGTTACCGGCTTTTTTTTCGTTTTGCTTCCAGTCCGGTACCTTTGATCGTGTACGTCTGGTTTAACGATGAGGACACGCTACGCAAAGCAGGTTCCAGGACCGATGTGTACAACGCATTCAAGCGCATGCTGATGCGCGGTGAAGTGCCATCGTCTATCAATGCAATCCTGGCCGAAAGCCAGACACCGTGAGCGTGGCATGAGCCAATACAAAAAAAATATGGCCGTTGTCGCATGAGCTACAGCCCGCATCAGCTAGCCTACTTCGCTCACCAACTGACGCGCCGTGCTGCTGCGGACTCGATGGATCGCATGGCGGGAGCGCTGCTGGATGCGCAAGTCGATCTGAACCCACACCAGATCGACGCAGCGCTATTTGCGACGAGCAATCCTCTTTCAAAAGGTGTCATTCTCGCTGACGAAGTTGGCTTGGGCAAAACCATTGAGGCTGGCCTGCTCATCGCCCAGCGCTGGGCAGAGCGCCGGCGCCGCATCTTGATTATTACCCCGGCAAACTTGCGTAAGCAGTGGCACCAAGAACTCGCGGACAAATTCGGTATTGGCGCCAGCATTATAGAGGCCAAGTCATACCGGCAAGCGCTCAAGGACGGGGCAACCAATCCATTCGATTCGCCAATAATATTTATCTGCTCTTACCAATTCGCCGCCGGCAAAGCCAAAGAGGTTCAGGCCATTCCGTGGGATCTGGTCGTCATCGACGAAGCGCATCGCCTGCGCAATGTGTACAAACCGGAGAACAAGACCGCGCGGATACTGCGCGACGCATTGGCCACCCCACAAAAAGTGTTGCTCACCGCCACACCACTGCAAAACTCGCTACTGGAGCTGTATGGCCTGGTCAGTTTTATCGATGAACGCGTGTTTGGCGATTTGGACAGCTTCAAAAGCCAGTTTGGCCAGTTAAAGGACGTGGGTAGTTTCGATGCGCTCAAGCACCGCATTCAGCCGATTTGCAAGCGCACGCTGCGCCGCCAGGTAGAGGCTTACGTGAAGTACACGCGGCGGATTCCTATGCTGCGCGAGTTCATACCGGGCGTGGATGAAACGCATCTGTACAACCTTGTCTCGGATTATTTGCAGCGGGACGCTTTGTTTGCGCTGCCCAATAGCCAACGTCAGCTCATCACGATTGTACTGCGCAAGCTGCTGGCCTCTTCCACATTCGCCATTGCGGGTGCGCTGGAGACTATAACCAAGCGGCTCAAACAATCACTTGATGAAAAGGCAGCAAGCATCGACCTCACCGAAGAACTGGATCAAGACTACGAAGCGTTGGACGAACTTGCCGAAGAAATCGAAACAACCGATAAAGATAGCGACAGAGCAAAAACCCAGGCAGAAGTGTTGGCCATCAAGGCGGAAATCGCAGAGCTTGAGTCCTTTCGTAACCTGGCGGTTTCCATCACCGAGAACGCCAAAGGCACGGCATTGCTGCAAGCATTGAAGGTGGCTTTTGCAAAGCTTGATGAACTGGGTGCGGCCAAAAAAGCCATCATTTTTACCGAATCACGGCGCACGCAAGACTATCTGTTGGGACTGCTGGCCAATACCCCCTATGCACCGGGCGTTGTACTCTTCAACGGCAGCAACACCGACCCGCGTTCAAAGGCCATCTATACAGCCTGGATGGAAAAGCATGCTGGTACCGACCGTATCACAGGTTCACGGAGTGCGGACACCCGAGCCGCGCTGGTCGAGTATTTCCGTGAATTCAATGGTGATGGCGGCTCCATCATGATTGCCACCGAGGCAGGCGCTGAAGGTATCAACCTCCAGTTCTGTTCCATGGTCATCAATTACGATTTGCCATGGAACCCGCAGCGTATCGAACAGCGTATTGGCCGGTGCCATCGTTATGGGCAAAAGCACGATGTAGTCGTGGTGAACTTCCTCAATCGCGAGAACGAAGCCGACAAGCGCGTCTATGAATTGCTGGCGCAAAAATTCCAACTCTTCGATGGTGTGTTCGGTGCCAGTGACGAAGTGCTGGGCGCCGTGGAATCCGGTGTGGATTTTGAGCGGCGTATCGCGGAGATATACCAAACCTGCCGTCACCCGGAAGCCATCCACACCGCGTTTGAACAACTCCAGCTAGACCTCGCAGGCGAGATCAACGATGCCATGCTCAACGCCCGCAAAAGCTTGCTGGAAAACTTCGACGAAGACGTGCAAGAGCGGCTGCGCTTGCGTAATCAGGATGCGAAAGCGTCATTGGGAAAACTCGAACGCTTGCTTATGCGCTTTACCCGCGCCGCACTGACAGACCATGCCACCTTTGATGAAGACGACACCGGCTTCACGCTATACAGCGCGCCATCTTTTCTCCCCTCGCCCGCAGGCGGGATAACCAGCGACTTGGCTGGCGACTTTTGCCAGCCCAGTCGAATGGCTAGTAGTTCTATCAGAGGGGCCGGGGGAGAGGGTGAGCCCATCCCGCTAGGCCGCTACGAACTACCACGCCGCAGCGAAGAGGCCCACATCTACCGCCTGCATCACCCACTGGCGCAGTCTCTCATCGCCTTCGCCAAGAGCCAGAAGCTTGCGCCTAGCAGGCTACGCATGGCCTATGACAGCTATGGCACCCACATTGCTGTGGTGAAACAGCTTAAAGGACATTCCGGCACACTCGCAGTGACGATGCTTAGTGTGGAGTCTTTGGGCAGCAAAGAAGAGCACTTGCTACTGGCGGCCCAGGATGACACGGGCGTCATTCACGACTTGGAAACTACTGAAAAGCTGTTGAGCATACCTGCTGATCACGAGGTATTGCCCGTCGAATCCGCGCCACCAGTCCCGTCACAAGGTATTACGCAAGGTGAGCAGCCCGAGCTGGATTTTGCGGCGGCGGCCCAGGTGCCGTTGTCGCCTGAGCTTGTGCAAGAACTTAACCGCCAGAAAACCGCAATTCTTTCCGCGCTGGAAATACGCAACCTGGCTTCATTTACCCAAGAGACTGAGAAACTCGATTCATGGGCGGATGATCTGAAGGTCGGCCTGGAACGAGAAATCAAGGAGCTCGATCGCAGAATCAAGGAAGCGCGCACGAAAAGCAAAGGTGCTGCCACCCTGGCCGAAAAGCTGGATGCACAGAAAGAGCAACGAGACCTTGAGGGCCAGCGCGATCGGAAGCGGCGCGAGCTGTTCCAGCGGCAAGACGAAATACAGGTTAACCGCGATAATTTGATCGACGAGCTTGAAAAGCAATTGCAGCAACAGGTGCATACCTGGATGCTTTTTGCTTGTGAATGGGAGGTTGCATGACAGAACCAACACTAGTCTGCCCGAACTGCAAAACGGAAATCAAACTGACCGAGTCATTGGCGGCACCGCTGATCGCGGCCACACGCAAGCAGTACGAGCAGCAACTGGCGCAGAAAGATAGCGACATTGCCACGCGTGAACAGGCCATGCGGGAAAAGGAACAGCAGCTTGCCGATGCCAAAAACAAGCTTGCTGAGCAAGTGGCCGATCAGGTTGAAGAGCAACTGAAAAAGGATCGCAGCAGAATTGTGGCTGAGGAGTCCAAAAAGGCCAAGCAGGCCGCTGCAACCGACCTTGAACAGAAAACCCGTGAAGTGGCTGACCTGCAGGAAGTCCTGAAAAGCCGCGAAGAAAAACTGGCCGAGGCACAGAAGGCGCAGGCCGATCTGATCAAAAAACAACGCGAACTGGATGATGCCAAGCGTGAACTGGAACTCACCGTTGAAAAGCGTGTGCAAGAGGGACTCACCACTACCCGCCAACAAGCCAAAAAGGAAGCCGAGGACGAGCAGAAGCTCAAGGTAATGGAGAAGGAGCAGACCATTGCCGCGATGCAGAAACAGATCGAAGACCTGAAGCGCAGAGCCGAACAGGGATCACAACAATTGCAGGGCGAAGTCCAGGAGCTTGAGCTTGAAAACCTGCTGCGCGCCAAATTCCCTTTCGATGCGATTGATCCCGTCCCCAAGGGGGAGTTTGGCGGTGATGTGTTGCACCGTGTTGTCGGTACAGGCGGCCAATCTGGCGGCACCATTTTGTGGGAATTCAAGCGCACCAAGAACTGGAGCGATGGCTGGCTGGTAAAACTTCGCGATGATCAGCGGACAGCAAAGGCAGAAATCGCCGTGATTGTGAGCCACATATTGCCGAAAGGTGTTGAAACCTTCGAAATGGTAGAGGGCGTCTGGGTAACTCACCCACGCGCAGCATTGCCGGTGGCGATGATTTTGCGCCAGTCATTGCTGGAGCTTGCCCTTGCGCGGCAGTCTACCGAAGGCCAGCAGACCAAGACCGAAATGGTCTACCAGTACCTCACCGGCCCGCGCTTTCGCCAGCGCGTGGAAGCCATAGTCGAAGCGTTTTCCACCATGCAGGAAGACCTCGACAAGGAAAGAAAAGTCATCATGAAACAATGGGCCAAACGCGAAGAGCAAATTGAGCGGGTGATGGGGGCGACGGTCGGCATGTATGGGGACTTGCAGGGGATTGCGGGGAAGTCGCTTCAAGAAATTGAGGGGCTTGAATTTCCAGCGTTTCAGGTTGAAAAATCTATAGCCGATTAGGCATGGTATGGTTCACGTAGTGAGCTTGCAAGTAAGGTAAAATGGTAAAGGTTTGGAGGGGTTATGGCGAACGGAAAACTATTAAGAAGTTTGATTAAGTCTGGATTGCAGGGCGACCAGCAAGGATTTCGTGCCGCGTCTGAGGCTGTAATATCGGAGGAGCGCGAGAAGAAGCACCATTTGCTTGCAAACGACCTTGAGAAGTTGCTCTATGGCACACGCGCTGATGCTGCGGCATCTCTCGGCTATCTAAAGATCGTCTCAAATGCACCAACAAGCAAGGATAGTGGGCTTGCCCTTCTGGAAGTTCGCACTGTTGTGCGTGAGCAGCAAGACATCGTTTTGTCTAATGCGGCACAGTCGGCACTGGAGGAAATCCTTCGCGAGCACAATCGGGTGGACACCCTGCGTTCCTATGGATTGCAGCCAGCACAAAAGCTGATTTTCTTTGGCCCTCCTGGATGCGGTAAGACGCTTGCCGCAGAAGTGCTTGCAAGCGAACTTTCGCTGCCGCTTGTGGTGGTGAGGCTTGATTCGGTGATTTCGTCATTCCTTGGAGAAACAGCCTCGAATTTGCGTAAGGTTTTTGACTACATTGCTGAGCACCCAAGTGTCACGCTCTTTGATGAATTTGATGCTCTCGCCAAAGATCGTGGCGACAGCGCAGATCACGGTGAGTTAAAACGGTCGGTCAATGCAGTACTGCAAATGATGGATAGTTATCACGGGAAAAGTATATTGATTGCCACAACCAACTATGAGTCCTTACTGGATAAGGCGGTCTGGCGGCGTTTTGACGAAACTATCTGTTTTGATATGCCTAACCTGGTACAAATCAAACGGCTGCTGAGTATCAAGCTGTCGGGCGTTCGCCGTAATTTTGAACCTTCCGATACCAAAATTGCTTCGCTATTTAAAGGCATGTCCCATGCTGATATTGAGCGCGTCTTGCGCCGAGCCGTAAAGGAGATGGTGCTTGGCGGCAAGGAGTTTCTTGAGAAACAGCACCTCGCTGCGGGTCTTGCTAGAGAACATAAGATGCAAGGCTAATTTCAGCACACTATGGCCTATGAGCACATCAGGATTTCCAGAGACGAGCCAGTTCGTGAACGACACCGTCGCCCTGGATTTCCCGGCAATCTTCGCCCCGACGATGCCCGTTCATTCGGACAGCAATTAAGCACTAGCCTTGCAGCTGCCAAGGAGCAGATACAGGAAGCGGACATCGCGGGGTTTGACTCGCGGCTGCTGCTTAAAGTGAATCTGCGCGAAGGTGCTCCGTTACCCGAGCTGGAGGCAATTGGGGGCATATCAATCGTTAGCCAGGAAGACAAGGCTGTGGTATTGGCTTTCGCAACTGCTGCTGGACTGGCTGAATTTGAAGCGCGCTTGACTACGTTAAGTCAATCAGGCCGTGCAACACGCTCAGACATTCTGTTTTCCATCGAGCGGTTTGAACGTTGGACACCCGACAACAGAACAGGCAATGCGCTTCGTGCGCAAGGTTTTCCGAACCGCGCAACGTTCGTGCTGGATGTTGAACTTTGGCCTTTGGAAAACCGGCAACATAGGGCGCAAAGCCTGGACTCATTCCGTCAGTGGGCGCTGCTACAAAGCCTTGACGTGCTGGACACGTTGGATCAGCCATCCCTCATTCTGTTACGCGTTCGATCAACCCAAGCACAGGCAGAACTGCTCCTCAATCACCGGGATATTCGTACCGTCGATCTTCCACCAAGCGTGGGGATTGGCCTCCAGTTACTGCAAGTCGATGTTAACCAATTTCCACAGGTTCCCCAGCCATCAGAGAACGCTCCCCGGCTGGCCGTTCTCGATAGCGGAATTACGCAAGGACATCCTTTGTTATCCCCTGCCGTGGGGGATGCCCAAGGCTTTGTCGTGCCCATTCGTGACGCTTCTGACAATGCGACGGCTGGGCACGGTACTTTTGTTGCAGGTCTTGCGTTGTATGGCGATGTTGCAGATCAAGCACGCCAAGGTCAGTTTATCCCGCAGCTCCAACTTCTCTCAGGCAGAGTGTTCAATGATGACGGCACGGATCAAACCGAGTTCGTTGAAAAGTGTGTAGATGAAGCAGTCCGCTATTTCAAAGATAACTATGGTTGCCGTGTGTTTAACCTCAGCTATGGTGATTTCAACAAGGTCTATGACGGGAGGCACGTTCGCGGCTTGGCTTACACTCTCGACAGGCTGACGCGAGACCTTGATGTGCTATTCGTTGTGCCGACGGGGAATTTAAGAACCGACCAGTTACCTGCTGATCCCCTGCGCGAATACCCTCGCTATTTGCTTGGTCCAGATGCGCGCTTACTCGAACCAGCTCCAGCGTTAAATGCGATCACGGTTGGTGGGTTAGCCGCTGTCGATATATCCACTCAAGCCCAACGCCATGAGCACACCATTGAAGATGTGCCGATTGCTGCTCCGTTGCAACCGTCACCTTTCACACGGGCAGGTTTTTCGGTAGGCGGAGCTATTAAACCTGACTTTGTCGAAGAGGCGGGCAATCTTGCGGTGACACGGAACGGCGGAAACCTGCGCCATCAGGGTCTGGGCATCGTTTCCATGAACTCAGGCTTTGCCGGTGGGCGACCGTTCCGCGAGGATCACGGCACCAGCTTTGCCGCGCCAAAAGTTGCACATATAGCCGCCAAACTAGCTGGACGCTTTCCAGAGAACTCGATCAATCTCGTCAGGGCAATTCTCGCCTGCCATGCATCATGGCCTGAGCCGACCATTCAACTACTAAATCAAGATGGAGATGCGGCAGGCCGAGAATCTTTGCTCAAACTGGTTGGCTATGGGCAAATAGCGAAAGACACATTGATCGAGTCGGATGAGCAGGCGGTGACTCTCTACTCAGAAGACCGTATCGGCAACAACCACACCCAATTTTATGAACTCCCTTTGCCTGATGAGCTTTGGAGCAGAGGGAATCGACAACGCCAAATCTCCATTGCACTTGCATACAGCCCCGAAGTACGAACAACGCGGCTTGACTACAAACATACAAAACTCAGTTTCTCATTGGTGGAAGCGGATTCACTGAATCAGGTGGCCGATGCCTTCACTCGGGGCAGGGCGCAAGGTTTGTCCGAGCGTTCGGGTGGCAGATCAATTAGCGGGGATATGAGAAAGCCCGGAACCCTTCAAGCATCCACCTGGACATTTCAAGTCGCGCCTCGATCCGGTCAGCGGAAGCTATTCATCGTGATTACGCGGCAAGATGCGAACTGGTCAATCCAGCAAGATGAGGATGAGTCGTATGCGTTGTCCATTGTCATTCGTGATCGCGAGAACACAACCGTTAATTTGCACGAGCGCATTTCGGCCATCGTGCAAGCTCGTGTGCAAGAGCGCGCACGAGTGCGCACGTAAGAAATAAGGATTGCATGAGCAAAAAACAAAAACTCGAACTCACTTGGATTGGCAAAGACGCGCGGCCAAAGTTGGAGCCGCGCATTTTGCTGGGCGATCCGGAAAAGAGTTATCACGCGAAGCACCGGGTGACGGAGAACGATATCTTCGACAACCAGCTCATCTTCGGCGATAACCTGTTGGCGTTGAAGGCGCTGGAGCAGGAGTTTGCGGGGAAGGTGAAGTGCGTGTTCATTGATCCGCCGTACAACACCGGCAGCGCCTTCACCCATTACGACGATGGGGTGGAACACTCGATCTGGCTGTCGCTGATGCGGGATCGGCTGGAGATTATTCGGCGCTTGCTGGCGGAAGATGGTTCGTTGTGGATCACCATCGATGACAATGAAGCGCATTACCTGAAGGTGTTGTGCGACGAGGTGTTTGGGCGGAGAAATTTTGTGGCGAATGTGGTTTGGCAGAAAAAATACGCCGTTGCCAATGACCATAAGACCATTGCTCCCATGCACGATCACTTGCTGGTTTATCGCAAGACCGAAAGCTGGCAGAGAAACCTAATTCCACGAACCGAAGAGAAAGACCGGCAATACAAATTCGAGGATGAAAAAGGAATATTCCGTAACAGTGACTACACTTGTAGCAAATCATTTGAAGAACGCCCAAATCTGTATTACGCAATTATTCAGCCCAATACAGGCGAAGAAATATTTCCAAGTAAAACTCGTGTTTGGGCGTATTCGAAAGATGAGCATCTTCGGCATGTGGCCGAAGGCTTCATTTATTGGGGCAAAGACGGTCTCGGCAAAACACCATCCTTCAAGCGATATAAACATTTGCTACGCAATCAAGGCGTGGTGCCGCAAACACTCTGGTCACATGAATACGCGAGTCATACCGATGCCGCGAGGAAAGAGGTGCGAGCCGTACTGGGTAGCTCATCGCTGGCTGATGATTTTATTACTCCCAAGCCAGAGGGCTTGATCCAGCGTGTTTTCGAAATCGCCACCAACCCCGGCGACCTCGTCCTCGATTCCTTCGCCGGTTCCGGCACCACCGGCGCTGTCGCGCACAAAATGGGCCGCCGCTGGATCATGATCGAACTGGGCGAGCATTGCCACACCCACATCATTCCGCGCCTGCAAAAGGTGATCGACGGCGAAGACCAGGGCGGCATCAGCCAAACGGTCGATTGGAAAGGTGGCGGCGGCTTTCGTTACTACCGGCTGGCGCCCAGCCTGTTGCAGCAAGATCGCTGGGGCAACTGGGTGGTGAACAAGGAATACAACGCCGAGATGCTGGCGGCGGCGATTTGCAAGCTGGAAGGTTTTACCTATGCGCCTAGCGATGCCCATTTCTGGCAGCACGGCACCAGCACCGAAAATGATTTCATCTATGTCACCACGCAATCCTTGAACGCCGAGCAGTTGCAGGTTTTGAGCGACGAAGTGGGTGAAGGAAAAAGCTTGCTGGTGTGTTGCAGCGCTTTCCGAGGATCAGCCGACCGCTTTCCCAACCTGACGCTGAAGAAAATCCCCAAGATGGTTTTGCAGAAGTGCGAGTGGGCGCATGACGACTACAGTTTGAATGTGGAAAATTTGCCGATGGCTACGGCTTCCCCTCAGGAAGCCCTCACCCCAACCCTCTCCCGGGGGGAGAGGGGGCAAAAGGGGGCGCGCGGGGCGAACGCGGCGCAGGGCGGGTTGTTTGAGGAGGGTGAGGCATGAGCAAGGAACGCGAAATTTCCTTCGTCCGCTCATCGGCTGCGGAATATTTGACCTTCGTGGCGGCCACCGGCCAGGGGGGCGTGGAGGCCGTGTATGCGGACGAAAACGTCTGGCTGACGCAAAAGATGATGGGGCAGCTTTACGACGTGGAAACCCACACCATCAACTACCATCTGAAAAAAGTTTTTGCCGACAGCGAGTTGCAGGAAGATGCAGTTATTCGAAATTTTCGAATAACTGCCGCCGACGGTAAAAATTACGATACCCGGCACTACAATCTGGCCGCGATCATCGCTGTGGGCTACAAGGTGAATTCCGAGCGTGCGGTGCAGTTCCGCAAATGGGCCACCGGCATCGTCGAGGAGTTCGCCATCAAGGGTTTTGCGATGGATGACGAACGTTTGAAAAGCGGCGGCTCTGTTCTGACGGAAAAATACTTCGAGGAGCAACTACAGCGCGTCCGCGAGATACGCCTGTCCGAGCGCAAGTTCTACCAGAAAATTACCGACATCTTCGCCACCGCCATCGACTACGACGTGACGGCGCAGGCCACCCAGCGTTTTTTCGCCACGGTTCAGAACAAGTTGCACTGGGCTATTCATGGTCAGACCGCCGCCGAGCTCATACAGGCGCGTGCCGATGCCGAACAAGCGAACATGGGGCTGACGACCTGGAAAGATGCGCCCGGTGGGAAAATCCAGAAATTCGATGTGGTGGTCGCCAAGAACTATCTGACCGAACATGAAATGGCGCAACTCACCCGGCTGGTGTCCGCCTATCTGGACGTGGCTGAAGATATGGCGCTGCGCAAGATTCCCATGACCATGCAGGACTGGGAAACGCGCTTGAACCGCTTTCTCGCCGCGACGGACCGCGAAATCTTGCAGGATGCGGGCAAGGTATCGGCGGAAATCGCCAGGGCTCACGCTGAAAGCGAATTCGAGAAATATCGCATCGTGCAGGACAGGTTGTTCGAGAGTGATTTCGACCGCATGGTGAAGCAGTTGGAGCAGGATGGGAAGAAGAACAAAGGTGGCTCCAAATGAACCGCCATGTGAGCGCTATAGTCGGGCGCCTGAGTTTGCGGGCGCCGCAGGCCGAGAGTCTGGAGCGTTTGCATAGCGCCCTCGAATCCGTGCCCGCATTGCGCGACCCCCAAGCCCGGTCGCCGGATGAATTGGCGGCGATGATCGCCGCGCTGGCCACACAGTTCCCAACACTGACTGACTTCGAGCGCGAGTTCCCTTCGATGTGTTTTGCCTTGGCCACCGGCGTGGGCAAGACGCGCCTGATGGGGGCATTCATCAGTTATCTGCATGCCGCTTATGGCTACCGGCACTTCTTCGTCCTGGCGCCAAATCTGACCATCTACGACAAGCTGATTCGCGATTTCACGCCCAATACGCCGAAGTATGTGTTCAAAGGGATAGCGGATTTTGCGACGACGGTGCCGGAGGTCATTACTGGCGATAACTACGAGCAGCGTGGCACCCTAAGCCTGCTTGGCGGGATTGAGGTCAATATTTTTAACATTTCGAAAATCAATTCGGAGGTACGGGGAGGCAAGATGCCGCGCATCAAGCGATTGTCCGAGTATTTGGGGCAGAGCTATTTTGAGTATCTGGCGAGCTTGCCCGACCTGGTGCTCATCATGGACGAGTCGCATCGTTACCGGGCGAGCGCGGGCATTCGGGCGTTGAATGAATTGAAGCCGCTGATGGGGCTTGAGCTGACAGCAACGCCGTTTACAGAAGGTGCCAAAGCTACGGTTCCGTTCAAGAACGTGGTGATGGATTATCCGCTGGGGCGGGCCATTGAGGATGGCTTCGTCAAAGAGCCCGCGGTGGTGACCCAGCAGAATTTCGACCCTTCCGCGCATAGTGCCGAAGCACTGGAGCGCATCAAGCTGATGGATGGCGTGCGGGTGCATGAGGAAACCAAGGTTCACTTGCTGACCTATGCGCAGCAGACCGGCGAACAATTGGTAAAACCATTCATGCTGGTGATCGCCCGCGATACGACCCATGCTGCTGCATTGATGGCGCTGGTGGAGTCTGACGGCTTTTTCCATGGCCGCTACAAGGGAAAGGTGATCCAGGTGGATAGCAGCCGCACCGGCGCTGAGGAAGAGGAAATGATCCGGCGCTTGTTGGCGGTGGAAAGCTATAACGAGCCGACCGAGATCGTGATTCACGTCAATATGCTGAAGGAAGGCTGGGACGTGACCAACCTCTACACTATCGTGCCTTTGCGTGCCGCCAATGCCAGAACGTTGATCGAGCAATCCATCGGACGTGGTCTGCGCTTGCCTTATGGCCGCAAGACCGGCGTGGACGAGGTGGATCGCCTGAACATCATTGCCCATGACAAGTTTCAGGAAGTTATCGACGAGGCGGGTAAAGGCGATTCGCCGATCCGCATGCGCGAGCTGAAGCTTGCGCCAGATACGGTAAATGGCAGCGGACTGAAAAGTATCTCCGTGCAGCCCACGGTAAACGTGATGACGGGTACCGTGACGGCAGGCACATCGCAATTGGCAATGGGTGCGGCGCAACGCGATTCGACGCAATATGGCACGGCCGGGCCAACGACTGTGCTGAGCACGAGCGAGGAACGGCAAATTGCACAGGTGGCAATGGACGTAATCGCCGAGATCAGCCGGGAAAAGCAAGATGGCCAGTCAGTCGTGCCCAGCAGCGCATCTTTGACGCAAGAAGCTATTCAGCAGCAGATATCCAAGCGCGTGCAAGAGCGTATGGTGCCGAAACAGGGTGACCTGTTGGCAACCGAACCGCAGCCGGTGGATGAGATCGTCAAGAAAACCGTCGCTGTATTCGTGGAGCACGCCATCGACATTCCGCGCATCACAGTTGTGCCCAAAGGTCCGGTGAAGAGTGGCTACAAGGCGTTCAAGATCGATGTGTCAAAGATGAATTTCCAGCCGCAGGATATGGCCTTGATTGGTCAAGGCCTGAAAACGGGTAAGCAGGTACTGTACGGCCAATCTTCATCTGTGCAGGAAGACCGGCTTGAGAACTATGTTGTGCGCGAGCTGATCAACTACGATGATGTTGATTATGATGAGCACGCAGACTTGATCTACGAGTTATCCGGTCAGGCGGTTGCACACTTTAAGGGCTATCTGAAAACTGAAGATGAGCTCCACAATATTCTGGGCAATCATGGCAAGACTATTGCGGAGAATATCCACCTGCAAATGGCTCAGCACTTCTACGAGGATATGTCTGAATCCGAGGTGGTGGTGAGTCAGGGGTTCACGCCACTGAAGCCCTGCGCATTCACTGCGGAAGGTGACGTGCTGCCCCTGCACCAAGCGCCTGCTGAAAAGAACAAGATCGCGCAGTACGTGTATGGTGGTTTCGTTAAATGCGCCTACCCAGTGCAGAAGTTTCATTCCGATACCGAGCGGGTTCTGGCAAGTATTTTGGAACGCGATTCACGTCGCTGGTTCCGGCCTGTGGCGGGCCAGTTGAATATCTACTATCACGGAGTGGCTCAGCCCGAATACGTGCCGGATTTTGTTGCCGCGACCCAGGACGTGAATCTCATCATTGAGACCAAGGCGGTGAAAGATATGGAAAACGCCGACGTTAAGGCCAAGGCTGATGCGGCGGCGCTATGGTGTAAGAATGCCAGTGTGTATTCATCTCACCATGGCGGAAAGCCGTGGAAGTATCTGCTGGTCCCGCATGATTCCGTTCTTGCTAACGCCACGTTGAGTGCGCTTTGCAGTCGGTTCGAGGTTGAGTGAAGAGTGCTGATGATCTTGCAAGCTCATTAATTCCCTTGTGACAACACGCTCACCTGACGCCTGATTCCCTCGATAATGGGTAGGTGGATATCCTCTGGAAACCCTTCAGGCAACTGCATTGCAACGTTGTGGAGCACGCTTGGCGTGGTGTCGATGAAGCGCTGAATAATTTCCTCGAAATCGATACCCATGGCGTTTTTCTTGGCAACAACGTTCCAGTGTGTGCGCTGAATCTCTGCAACTTGATACAGAGGTTTTTTGGCACGGATTGCCATAGCCAGCTTCTGAAATGGGAGCGAATTATTAAATCCAGGCATCGCCCAGTTCGACGTGATGTCGTATAGCGGCGTCATCCTGAACCGTCCCTCGGGTTCCAGAAAAATACTGAAGTTCTTTGCATGCCCCCCCGGGGCTGCCAACAGCCAGAACAACAACTGGGTTGCCAAGAAATTTGTTCGTAAGCGGCCAGCCGTTCCACCTGTAGTTTTCTGCTAAGCCCGTGCAATCTTGGTTCTTTTTCGGAGGGACTCCAGATGGCGAAGAGGCATGGGCAGGAATTCTGGCGAGGGCATCTTGAAGCCTG
>Ga0315281_10005631_pt1 | contig 17910 bp, 16 predicted proteins | sample YL17G07_0_MG_FD_204540 | JGI IMG/M metagenome (GOLD analysis project Ga0315281, IMG submission 204540) | Sediment microbial communities from Yellowstone Lake, YNP, Wyoming, USA - YL17G07_0 | ecosystem: Environmental > Aquatic > Freshwater > Lake > Sediment | place: USA: Wyoming | collected...
CCGGGCACGCGCGTGACCACGCTCTCCTTGTTCTCCGTCCGCTTCTCCTGCTCGCTGGTGACGAAGGCGCGCAGGCGGTCGCGGAACTGCTCCTGAGCGCCGCGGAAGCGGCCCCGCGACATGAACTTGCCGCCGTCCAGCGGCGTGGCCGCCAGCACCTCCAGCATCATCCGCACCGGCTTGCCGCCCAGCATGAAGTTGAGCTGCGCGATGGCCTGCGCCGGCATCGGCTCGGCCGCGACCAGGGCCACGCCGTTGAAGCTCAGGTCCACCAGCCGCCCTTCCCCCTTGCGGACGGAGAGCTCCCGGCCGGACTCCTTGTGCTCCTCCAACTCCTCCCGGGTGACGCAGGTGAAGGCGACCGGGAGGTCCACCGCCAGCCGGAAGTCGCCCCGGTGGCCCTCCGCCTTGGTGTTCAGGACGTGCGCGCAGCGGAATGCGGAGATGGCGCCGGAGCGGATGGGTTCCAGGGTGACCGGAAACACCCACTCCCCGCCCCCTTCGCGCCAGTAGATCAGGTTCACCTTGGCATGGACGCTCAGCCGCTTGTAGAGGTCCTCCGGGTAGGGGAAGTCAATCAGCAGAAAGCGTTCGTTGACCTCCAGCAGCGCCGTATGCAGCTCCAGCCGCTCCTTGCCGACGGTGGCCATCAGCCGCACGGCCTGGTCGCCCAGCAGTTGCCGCGTGGAGACCAGGTCCGCCTCCGGGTTCGCGGCGGTCATCTTGAGCCGCTCCCGCAGCCGGGTCACCCCCGCCAGGTCCTCGTCCGTGGCGGTGGGGGTCAGCTTGTCCACGGCCTGCTCGAAGAAGCGGGACGACTTCAGCAGCTCCCCCTCCTTTTCCGGGTCGGTGAAGTAGCGCAGCAGGTCCACGGTTCCCAGCGTGGCCTCGTCCAGCTTCAGCCCGGCGGGCATCTTGCGGGTCGAGCGCTCGCGCCGCCGCTCGTCCAGCCACCCCTGCACCCGGCGCTGCACCATCAGGGTGACCAGGATCGTCGCGGCGATCAGCAGCATGGCCAGGACGAATTGCGCCACGCTATCGGAGGAGCCCTCCGGAAGGCGCAGGAAGCTCAGGTCCTTCATGTTCACCTGGGCGGACAGGGTCTCGTTCATGGCTTGGCTCCGCTCTTGCGAGGGCACGGACTGCGGTTGGCCCGGGCGAGGATCCCGCCGGGGCCGCGCTCCACTAGTCGTCGAACGAACTGGGCAGCAGGTTGAACGGCAGCAGCTTGATCAGGATCGCCAGCCAGATCGTGCCGCCCGGCACCGTAACGATCGCCAGCGTCGGGACGGTCTTCATGATGTCCACCAACTGCTCGCGCACCTTGCGCTTCTCCTCCGGCGTCAACGGCGCATGGGTGGACTTCATCAGCAAGGTGTACAACTCGTGCGTCTCGCGCACCTCTTGCACGATGTGATCCAGGTTCTTGCGCAGGAGGATCGTGATCCGCTCGACAAGCCGGTCGCGCAACTGGAGCATCTGCGGGCGCGCCTTGACGATGTGCAGCGTGCTCTCCTGGTTCAGGACGAAGGCCTCCACGGCGGTCTGGCTTTGGTTCAGCTCATCCTGCCCCAGCCCCAGCCGTTCGGCGATCCGCTCCACGAAGGCGCGCTCCAGCGCGTCCACGACGCCGTCGGCCAGCAGCGTGATCAGCACCGACTCCAGGCAGTAGCGCCGCAGCAGCCAGGGCAGGGGGGGGATCGTCACCTGATCGGGCGCCAGTCCCATCTTGAGGCTGCGGCGCAGTTCCTTCCGCGCGGCCTCGGGCAGCCCGGACGCAAGCAGGAACCGCTCGAACAGACGCCGCTCGGCGGGGTCCACCCCGCTGCTGGCGTGGGCGGCCACGATCTGCAGCTCCAGCACGGCGCGCCGCACGGCCGCTTGCTCGGCGTGGAGCTCCGCGGCAATCGCCGCGCGCCGGTTGGGCGCCTGCATGAGCCGCCGCTGTCGCTGCACGCAGTAGTACAGGTCCAGGAACAGGAAGCTGTTGTAGTAGTCCCCGGGCAACTTGAGCCGCCGCGTGCCCTGCGAGATGGCATGGCCGAACGCCCGCTCGCTCTTGCGGAGCGGCCCGCGGGGAAACAGCACCGGCAACAGCGCGGACAGCATCCGCCACAGGTCTGAGTCCGGCCAGCCGGGCCGGTGGGCGAAGTGCCACCCCACCACGCGCGCCGCCCGCCGGACGCCGGTCCTGGCCGCGCCCCGCCGCTCCAGCAGGCAGTGCCGCTCCGCCACCAGGCAGGCGAACAAGGTTTCCAGGAAGATCAGAAGAACCCGCTCGCTGGAATCCAGGTACTTCTCCCACGGGTACTGCAAGGCGGGAAAGGGCATGCCGACGGGGAATCCGTACAGCAACCCGGTGGGCTGAAGAAAGTAGTAGATCGCCCGGTCTTGCGCGTCGGCCGATCGGACATCCCGCGGCGACCCCGCCGGCGCGCTGGGCAACGTCTCCGCGAACGGCGTGGTCGTGCGGAAGGCGAGATATTTTTCCAGCCAGCCCGGCTTGCGGAAGTTCATGCGTGAGGTTGCCTCAATGGGGGCCCGGCCACCCGGCGTGCGGCAGGGCGGGCGCCGCCGCGCCGGCAGGGCAGGGCGTCCGGCGGCAGTTCCCACCGCTCCCCGGGCGGATACGGCAACCGGAGCGGATTCGCGGTAGGGGTGCTTGAGAGGAGGGCCGGCTCCGCCCGCCCCGTCCGCCACTGGGTGCCGCGCTCCGCACCCGCGGCGGGGATTCGGCCGGATCGAACGGCGCAGCCACCCGCGGCCCGCCGCTGCTTCCCGTTGCCACCCCCGCAAGCCCATCATATCATCCGATCCAATCCGGTGTCACACACCGGCCACGCTTTCCGCTCCGGCCCCACCTCCCGGACTTCCATGCCCGAGCCCTCGGCTACCTATACAGAGTTCTTGCGGCGCTTGCAGGCACATGAGCGCGTGGAACCCTTCCCCCGCAATCGGCGGCCAGACAAACTCGCCGGCATCCTGCGCCTCGTCGAGGCGCTGGGACACCCGGAGCGCGCCTACCGGGTGGCGCATGTCGCGGGCACCAACGGCAAGGGCATGACCGCGGCCATGCTGGCCGCCCTGCTGCGCCAGGCGGGGCGGCGGGTGGCGCTGTACACCTCTCCCCATGTGCTGGACCTGCGCGAGCGGTTCGCCGTGGACGGCCGCTGGCTCCCGGAGCCGGCGCTGGCCGCGGCCGGTCACCGCGTGCTGGATCTGGCCGCGGCCCTCCCGGGCGGCGTCTACTGCTCCTACTTCGACCTCCTCACCGCCATCGGACTGCTGGCCTTTCGCGACGCCGGGGCGGAGGACTGCGTCCTGGAGACGGGTCTGGGCGGCGCGGCGGACGCCACCAACATCACCCCCAAGGCGCTCTGCATCCTGACGCGCATCGGGTGGGACCATATGTACGTGCTGGGCAACTCCCTGCGGGAGATCGCCGCCGAGAAGCTCGGCATCGTCCGGCCGGGCGTACCCACCGTGATCGCGGAGCAGGACCCGGAGCTGATGCCCTGGCTGGAGGAACAGGTGCGCCTGCGGGGCAGCGCCCCGCTGCGGGCCGAGGCGACGCGGCTGGAGGCGCATGCCCAGGCCACCGCACCGCTCCGGGTCACCTGGCCGGATGGAGAGCGCACCGTACTCCCCGCGGGCCCGCAGGGGCTCACGGCCGTGAAGCTGTGCTGCGCGGCGACGGCCCTGACGGCGGCCGCGGCGCTGCTGGGTCCGGGCGACGGGCCGGAGCGCGTCCGGCGGCTGGCGGCGGCGCTGGCCACGACCCTGCCGGGCCGGCTGGAGTTCCGCACCCGCCAGCGCCTCGTGGGCGGCCCGGCGGCCCTGCCGGATGCGGCAGTGCTGGAGCGGGTGGTGCTGGATGGCGGCCACAACCGGGAGGCCCTGCTGGCCCTCAACGACCAACTGGAGCGCTGGGGCGTGCGCGACTATACGTTGATCTTCGGCATGCAGGCCGACAAGCTGGTGGATGCGGTGCGCGCTCCCCTGGGCGTCCTGGCGGGCCGCGCGGCGCGGGTGATTCTCCTGGCGCCGCAAACCCCCCGCGCCCCCAACGCGGAGGCCCTGGCGGACTTCGTGGCGGCGGCCGCGGAGGACGGGCCCCGGCCGGAGGTCTGCCCCGATGCCGCCGCGGCCCTGGCCCTGGCTGCCCAGACGCCCCAGCGCCCCCTGGTGGCCGCCGGCTCGTTCTGGATGCTGGGCGACCTGATGCGCCTGTTGGCCCCGGCCGACGCGGCGGACACCGGCCCGGCGGCGTCCGGGGCGGGCGCCTGAACCCACACTGGCCGCGCCGTCCAGCCCGCCTGAGGGCGCGGCGCCGTCCGCTACGGGCTCAACATGCCGCCGGTGCGGCCGGGCCGGAAGCCGGGCACGATGGTGAAGCGGAAGGTGCTGCCCTGGCCGGGGCGGCTCTCCAGCTCGATCTCCCCGCCGTGCAGCCGCACGAAGGCCCGCGCGATGGCGAGCCCCAGACCGCTGCCGCCGGCGGTGGCGCCGGTGAAGTGCGCGAACTTGGTGAAGGCCCGCCCCGCCTCCTCCTCGGTGAAGCCGCGGCCGGTATCCTCGACGGTGAACACGATGCGCTCCGGCCGCCCTTCCGCGGTGACCCGCACGCTGCCGCCCTTGCGGTTGAACTTGACGGCGTTGGACACCAGGTTTTGCAGCACTTGTTCCACCTTGGTGTGGTCCAGATCGTACGGCCCGTCGCCGCCGCCCGGCGTGAAGGAGCAGGCCACCTGGTTCTCGGCGGCCAACCCGGACAGGCCCTCCAGCACCGCCCCCACCATGTCGGAGACGCGCGCGGGGGCGAGGATCAGGCCCACCTTGCCCTCCTCGATGGCCGACAGGTTCAGCACGTTGTTGACCATCGTCATCAGCCGCCGGGCGGTGACCCGGATGCGCTGCACGGCTTGCTTGCCGCTGGGCGTCAGCGTGGGCTCGCTGTCCAGCAGCATCTCCGCGTAGCCCAGGATGACCGAGAGCGGCGCGCGGATGTCGTGGGCGGCGATCAGCACCAACTCGTCCTTGAGGCGGTTGAGCGCCTCCATGTGGGCGAGCTTCTCGGCCGTGGTCACGTCCGGCGCGCCGCCCGCCGGAGCGCCCCCGCGAACGCGCCCGTCCCGTCCGGGCGCCTCCAGGGCTTGCCGCACCGCCTCCAGCAAGTCCGCCTCCCGGAACGGCTTGGTGAGGTAGCGCAGGCCATCGGCCGGCTCCCGGGCGCCGACGGGCACGCGCGTGAGGACGATCTGCTCCACCAGCGGATACGCCGCGCGGCAGCGCTCGATCAGGGATTCACCGGCCACCTCCAGGTCTGCTACCATCACCCGCAGAGCGGGATGGCCGGCCAGCACGCGCATGCCCTCCGCCTCGTCGTATGCGGTCAGCACATGATCCTCCGGGAAGAGCGCCAGAAAGTAGCGCAGCAGGACGGGATCATCGCCCAGGAACAGAATCTTCCGGTCTCTAAGGTTCATCGGCGGCGCCTGGAGGGTTTCCTGCGCTGATGATGCGGGGATCGGCGCGTTGGGCGGTTCTCCCTTCCCAATAACGCCTTGGGGCGGCGGCGGGTTCCCGGGCGCGTTGTGGTTTTTGGCGGATTCGAGCACACCTGGGTCCCGGGCCGCAACCCGCCGCGGGCTGCGCGGCGCTGGCTCCGGGCCGTATTGTAACACCTTGGAGGGGTAACGCCATGAGAACGAGACCGCCCCCCGGCTCCCCACAGCCCGCGCCGGCCACGGCTCCGGCGCCCGCCGCCGGGGACGCTCCGCGCGTCCTGGCGGCGAGCAGCCTGGGGGGCGCGCTGCCCGGCCTGGTGCATGGGTTTACCGCCGCCTTTGGCCGGCTGGACGACGCCGGGCTGCGCGCCGACCTGGGCCGCCGCCTGGGCCTGGCCGCCGCGGGCGCCCCGGCGGTGGTGCTGCTGGCCCAGCCCCACGGCGCGGAGATCGCGGACCTGGACGGCGGCGGGTGGGGCGGCGCGGAGGCCCCGCTGGCGGGCGTGGACGGCGCCACCGCCGGGGGCGGCGCGGCCCGGCTGCTGGTGGTCAAGGCGGCGGACTGCGTGCCCGTGCTGGCCGTGGACGCCGCGCGCGGGCGCTACGCCGCCCTGCATGCCGGTTGGCGCGGGGCGGCCGCCGGCATCCTGCCCAACCTGCTGCGCCTCTGGGGCGCGGAGGGCGCCGCGCCGGAGGGCGTGCGCCTGGCCTTGGGCCCGCACATCCGGGACTGTTGCTTCGCCGTGCAGGCCGATTGTCTGGAGCGCTTCCAGCCGCGCCACTTGGCCGGGGCCGTCCGCGACCGGGACGGCGCGACCTTCCTGGCGCTGGAGGCCGTCCTGCGCGCCCAGGCCGCCGAGTTCGGGATCGGCCCGGAGCGCATCGAGGCGCTGCCGGACTGCACCGCCTGCGCCCGGGACGCCGCCGGGCGGCACCCCTTCGCCAGCCATCGCCGCGACCACCGCGCCGGCCGCCCGGTGGGCCGCAACCTCTCCTTCATCGGCATCCGGTCCGCCGCCATGCCGCAACCCCACGGGGCGAACCCATGAAGCTGCTCTACGCCGGAAGCGTCAAGAACCTGTACGAGGATGCCGACCCGGCCCAGGTCTGGTTCGACTACACGGACGACTACTCCGTCTTCGACTGGGGCAAGATGCCCGACACCATCCCCGGCAAGGGCCTGGCGCTGGCCCGGCTGGGCGAGTTCTTCTTCCGCGAGCTGGAGCGCCCGGAGCGCTGGCAGGCGCTGGGCCTGGCGGAGCGCCCCGACGTGGCGCCCTACCTGCCCCTGCGGCACCACTTCCTGGAGCGCCAGGGCACCCGCCTCAAGATGCTGCGCGTGGACGTGCCCAGGCTGCCCACGCGCTCCGTGGGCGGCGCCGTGGTCTACGACTACGCCTACGCCCTCAAGCCCCGGCAGCTGATCCCGCTGGAGGTGATCTTCCGCTTCGGCGTGCCCAAGGGCTCCAGCCTGCTGGCCCGCAAGGACTGGTACCCGCTGGACATCCGCGAGGGCGCGGAGTTCGCCGCGCCCCTGATCGAGTTCTCCACCAAGCTGGAGAGCAAGGACCGCAACATGATGTACCAGGAGGCCGCGCTGATCCTGAAGGGCCGGGCGGACCTGCTGGCCCAGCTGCACGACCAGACCCGCGCCGTGGCGCTGTTCCTCCAGGGGCTCTTCGCCCAGCGCGGCCTGAAGCTCTGGGACGGCAAGCTGGAGTGGGCCTACCTGGACGGCGGCCTGTGCCTGGTGGACTCCATCGGCCCGGACGAACTGCGCCTCAGCCGCGGCAGCGCCGTGATGAGCAAGCAGTTCCTGCGCGACTTCTACCTGGGCAGCCCCTGGGAGCAGGCCGTGGCGCGGGCCAAGGCGCTGGCCAAGGCGCGCGGCACGTCCGACTGGAAGTCCATCGTGCGCGGCGAACTGCACCAGGAGCCCCAGCCGCTCCCGCCGGCCTACCTGGCGGCCGCGCAGGCGCTCTATGAGGACATCGTCGCCCTGCTGGTGGAGGGCCGGGACTCGGCACGCTTCGCGGCGGCGCTGGCGCGGCTGTAGGGGGCCGGCGCGGTGCTGTGCCAGAGGGCGACCGCAGGCGCCGCCACCTCCGCGCACTGCTGCCTGGCCAGTGTCGCCTTTTCAACTTCCGTCATGAATGGGAACCACGCCCGTGGCGGAATTGCCATTTTTTGATGGTTTCAGCCTTCATCTCATCCGGTTGACGAATTGGGTTCGTTCGGCAATGTTTTTTTTCCGCGGCGACGAGTGTCGCGAAAACGCGGGGAGGTTTGGCGCGGGGGATGGTGAGGTCCTGCGGGGACGTTGCTGCGGAGGCCGGAGCGGGAAAATCTTCCGTCAGCTTGAGCAACCTCATATCCGAGTTTTTCGGCGATTTCGTGCTGCGCTCCTTTCGGATCATGGGGTTGCGCGTTTTCAAAATTGGGTTCGCATAGCGAATTTTTTTTCTGGACCGCGACGGGTGTCGCGAAAAAGCGGATGGGAATGCGGCGGGCGATGGGGGTGGGGGAAGAGGAAGGCTCGCGCACCGGCGCGAAGTCGCGAAGGGCGGAGAACAACGGGGAGTTGGGGGAAGAAGGGGTCATTACGTATGTATAGCACGGATGCGCGCGGCGTGTCAAGGGGGTCCCCAAGAACAGGACCGCGGAATGAGTGGCAGGTCACGTCCGGGTTGTGGCGGGGAAGGCCCGGGGAAGGAAGTCTCACGCGAAGGCGCGAAGGGCGAATGTCTGGGGACATTACAAGGTATTGACCTCTGTACCTTGATACGTTACAAGTTACAACCATGATCCTGAAGTTTCGCCATAAGGGGCTGGAACGGCTGTTTTCGACCGGCGATGTCAGGGGCATCAGCCCACAACATGCCGAGTGGATTCGCGTGTTGCTCACCACCTTGAACGCCAGCACCAACCCCGCGGGCATGAATCTGCCAGGAATGCGGCTTCATCCCCTGAAAGGCAAGCGCGCAGGGCAATGGGCCGTGTCGGTTTCGGGAAACCGGCGGCTGGTGTTCGAGTTTGACGGCGAGAATGTAACGAATGTTGATCTGGTGGATTACCATTGAATGAAGGCAAGGAGATTGGAAATGAAGAAGATGCACAATCCGGCACATCCCGGTGAAGTGATCCGGGCGGCGTGTCTGGCTCCGCTGAAGTTGTCGGTCACGGATGCCGCCAAGGGACTGGGCGTCACGCGAAAGGCGCTCTCCGAGCTGTTGAACGGCCATAGCGGCGTGTCGCCCGAGATGGCGATCCGGTTCGAGAAAGCCGGCTGGAGCACAGCGGAGACGTGGCTGCGAATGCAGATGCAGCATGACCTGTCGCAGGCGCGGCAGAAATCGAAAAGCATCAAGGTCGCGCGATTTCCTCAGCCCGCTGGGGTGGTCCCCGCGGGCGCGATCGGGGGATAAAGTTCGGGTCCCTTCAGGGAAGGGGTGAGCCGACAAGCGAGAAACGCAAGCAGCACGGCGCGGGTGGGATGGAAAAGAGGTTTCACGCGGAGGCGCACTGCCGCGAAGGGTGGGGAACAACGGGGAGTTGGGGGAGGAAGGGGACATTACGTATGTATAGCACGGATGCGCGCAGGGAGGCAAGGGGGAGTGCGGCCAGGAGGGGCGGAGGAGTGTGGGGGCGGGTGGGCCGCCTGGATCCCATTTACGCACCTATTGACTGGGGCTCGCCACCAGCCGAGAATGAGTAGTCAGGCTCGCCGCTTTGGGGCAGTATCTCTAAACTCCACAATTCGCCCCAACAAAAGAGAACCGGCCTTAATGCAAAAAGACCCGCTGGAGATTTTGGCTTGCCAGCCCGCCCGATTGGATACTGGCCGTTTTCATCGCAAGGCCGTTATCCCGTTCGGCCTCACGATCAATCACATTCGCTCCGCGATGGGGGAGTTTCTGGATTTTCTCGGGTTCATTAATGTGCAGCTCGGCACGAAGAGCATGCCCCGCCTGGAATCGTTCTTACTGCCCGCCAATTTCAGCAGCATGGTCGGGGAGTTCATGAATGCGGCGATCCCGAAATACGGTTCGAAGATCGTCAAGAACAAGTATCACAACGGCCACCCCGATCTTGTTCCCGCCGGGGCCTTCCCCGGGGACGCTGCGCAGCATGGTTCGGCGGGGAATGAGATCAAAGCCTCACGGCACCGAAGCGGCTGGCAGGGTCATAACGCTGAGGATGTTTGGCTGATGGTGTTCGTGTTCGACTCCAACACAGCCCGCGATGTCCATTTGAATATCCCGCCACGCCCGTTTCGCTTTGTCGAGGTTTTTGGCGCGGAGATCACCAAGAAAGATTGGAACTTCTCCGGCCGATCTGAAACGAGTCGCCGCACGATCACGGCGAGCGTCACGCGCAGCGGCTACGAGAAGATGGCTTCAAACTGGATTTACCGTACGGACCTCAGCGTCGAAGAGCGTAAATAGATCGTATGATTTCTTCTTGGCCTGGGCCTTTGCCGGCTTGTCGCGCTTGTCCAGCGCGATAAGTTTTGGGATGGCCTGGGTCGCTAAGCTGTAATACTCTCGGGTTCGCTCTACCCCAACAGCGCATAGCCCCACTGCTTCGGCTGCGGCAATGGTTGAGCCGGAGCCCATGAAGGGATCGGCAATAATCCCCTTCCCAAGCGGCAGCGCCGCGTAGGTCATTTGCCGCATGAACGATTGCGGCTTTAGACTCGGGTGGTTGGCAATATCTCGTTCAAATCGTGGCGTCCGCTCGCTGACGATGACGTCCTGGAACGGCATCCCGTCCGGTAGACGTCGCAGCCCGCCGGTTTCGTATTGTCGGAGGCACTCAGCTACGGTCATCTTTGGCGGGAGTGGGTTTCGAAATAACCCCCACGGCTCGAAGCAACTGCGAGGCATTGACGCAACGTCGGGGAATTCGATTTCCGCGTTCTTTGGTCGATCACCGCCACGCAGTGTCCTGACAAGGCGGATGATTTGACCCCGGAACTCTAGGCCGCCACGCACTAGGGATTCATAGAGCCGCGCGGCGAGAAACGAATTTGTCGCGATTACCACATGCCCGCCTGGTCTTAGGGCACGTACAGTCAAGCGCGCCCATTCAGTGAAGAACGCAGTGAGAACCTCTCGGTCTTTGTCATCGAGTGCGGTAAAGCGCGGGAGCGGCGCCCGCACATTGCCGTCGAAAGACGGGGGGATGCGCCAGATGCCGCCCTTCCCGTTCGCACGCTTTTCGAGTTCGTGGTCGTCGTATTCACGCACGCCGTAAGGCGGATCGGTGACGATCGCATGCAGAGAGTTTTCCGGAATCCGTGCCAACCATTCGAAGCAATCGGCGTGAACGATGCGGCTTCGCGCGATCACGTGCGTTGTGTAGTCGAGGGCCAGAGGCTTTGTGCTGTGCATGCGGTTCCTCGTTATTGTTCTACCCGGATGTTCTCTAACAATCTCTCTAAGTCTTTTCGGTTGTACAAGCGATATCCATTCACCGGGTGCCTGTATGCGGTGAGTTTGTTGGACTTGTCCCAATTCCGCATCGTCGAACGCGACACACCTAGCTGTTCTGCTGCCTCGCCTACGGTGAGGTAATCGGCGAGATTCGGCATCGCTTCGCGCGTTGCAGTCATACCTTACCAAACCTTGTCAAACAATGTCAATGGTGAGTAATCCATGGCTAACCTTACCATGTTTCTCGTGTCGCGCAAACGGGCGTCTCTAAAGTGGCCCCCTCCCATGGGACAACTTTACTCTGGGAATAGGCCACCGTCCACAGGTTCTCTCGGCTCTCAGGCAACCAGAGCACTCTGCTCCTGCCCAGCATGGTACACCGCAGCAGGGGCTTCCACGTAAGTCCCTGATGGGCCCTCCGCCCTTCGCGCCCCCTTCTCCCCCGCCCCCTTCGCGCCCCCGCCCTTCGCCCCCTTCGCGCCTTCGCGTGCGTCGTCCCGCCCCGCCCTTCGCGCCTTCGCGTACGCCGTCTCGCCCCGCCCTTCGCGCCTGCGCGTGAGCCGCCCCCGCGCCTGCGCGCCTGCGCGTGAGCCTCCCTTCCTCATGCCACCGCTCCGCCCCCGCGCCGGTGCCCCGCTTGCGGGTGAATTCCGGGTTCCCTTTTGCGCCGGATTCCGGTTAAATCCGGCAGACCCCCCTTCCGGGCGCAATGAACCCGCGGCACCTTTGCGAGCGAGCCCTTGCGCGACGCGAGTCCCCCACCCCCAGCCGCCTCCCGCGGCACCTTGCGCGCGGCCGCCGCGCCCGCCGACGCGTGGCGCGGGCAATTTCGCTTCGATCACGTCAAGGTGCTGATCGTCTGCCGGGGGCCGATCCGGCTGGAGGCCATCGCGGTCTGCGAGCGGATGGGCACGCAGCCCTGCGGCATCCTGCTGTCGGAGAAGGACAGCGTGGTGCATGCCCGCGCGCTGTCCCCGGAGCTGCGGCACGTGGGGCGCAACGAGCGGGTGCACCGCATCCCCGACTACGCCGGGGCGGACGCGGCGCAGAAGGCGCGGCGCATCGCCCAGATCCTGGACATCGCGCGGGCGGGCGGCTACACGCACGTGTTCGCCGGCTACGGGTTCATGGCGGAGGATCACGAGTTCATCGCGGCGGTGGAGGCGGCGGGGCTGGGCTTCGTGGGGCCGTCCGCGGCGGTGGCCCGCGGCGCCGGCGCCAAGGACGCCGCCAAGGCCCTCGCGCGCAAGATCGGCGTGTCGGTGACCCCCGGGCTGGACAACATCGTGGCGCTGGCCCTGTTGTCCCAGGCGCCCCAGGGCCAGGCGCGGGACTTCCTGCTGGGGCTGGCCAAGCGGCACGCCCTGGCCTTGTCCGCGGAGTCCCAGGCGGCCGCCCCGGAGGCGCTGGCGGAGGCCGTGCTGGGCGCCGCCACGGCCCGCAAGATCGAGCTGGTGACCCTGCCCCAGTTGCAGCGGGAAGCCGAACGGCAGGTGGCGCGCCTGCTGCGCGAGCACCCCGGGCGGCGCTTCCGGCTAAAGCACGTGGCCGGCGGGGGCGGCAAGGGCCAGCGCATCGTCTCCCGGCCGGACGAGGCCGCCGCGGCCGTGTTCGAGGTGCTGACGGAGTCCAAGGCCGCTGGCCCGGGGGACAACCGCAACTTCCTCATCGAGCTCAACATCGAGTCCACCCGCCACAACGAGATCCAGCTGCTGGGCAACGGGCAGTGGTGCATCGCCCTGGGCGGCCGCGACTGCTCGCTGCAGATGCACGAGCAGAAGCTGCTGGAGGTGTCCATCACCGAGGAGCTGCTGACGGCCGCCGCGCTGGCCTACCGCGCCCAGGGCCGCGCCGCGGCGGCCGCGGTGCTGACGCGCGACCTGGCCGTGCTGCGGGAGATGGAGCGCCAGGCCGAGGCCTTTGGCCAGGCCGTCGGGCTCGATTCCGCCTCCACCTTCGAATCCATCGTGGAGGGCGACCACCACTACTTCATGGAGGTGAACACCCGCATCCAGGTGGAGCACCGGGTGACGGAAATGGTCTACAGCCTGCGCTTCCGCAACCCGGACGAGCCCGCCCAGGCGCTGGCGGTGGAATCGCTGGTGGAGGCCATGCTCTGGGTGGCGGTGCACGGCCCGGCCCTGCCCCGCCCGGAGCGGGTGCCGCGCCACGGCAGCGGGGTGGAGGCGCGCATCAACGCCACCAACGACGCGCTGCGGCCCCACGCCGGCGGTGTGGTGCTGGATTGGACGCCCCCCGGCGAGGACGAACTGCGCGACGACCAGGGGATCGGCATCCGCAACCCGGACACCGGCACCTTCATGTCCTATCACCTGGCGGGCGCCTACGATTCCAACGCGGCGCTGATCGTGACCCATGGCGCCACGCGGGAGGACAACTTCCGCCGCCTGGGCGAGATCCTCCGCCGCATGGAGGTGCGCGGCGACGACGTGATGACCAACCAGCGCTTCCACTACGGACTGGTGCACTGGATGCTGGGCGCCGATCCCATGGTCAAGCCCACCACGCGCTTCGTGCAGGGCTACCTGGGCGCAGTCGGGGCGCTGAAGCTGTTGGCCCAGGACGTGGACGTGGACTTGGCCTGGCGCGCGTTGACCGAGCGGATGGCCGCCCGCGGGCCGGACGCCCAGCGCGCCCTGGCCGCCAAGGAGACCCTGCTGCCCCGGCCGCTGGCGCTGCTGCTGGCCCAGCCCCACCTGCTCGCCGGCTGGCTGGCGCCCCGGCCAGTGCGCCGCTGGGAACTGAAGGACGGGCGGGCGCTGTGGCGCCAGAACCCCCTGGCCGTGCTGGACCAGCTCTACCGCTTCCTGCGGCTGGAGGAGCATCCCGGGGTGTCGCCGGAGGAGCAGATCTGGACGCACGACCGGCAGCTGCTGGACGACGGCCTGGCCTTCTACCGCGACCTGCTCGCGCGGCTGGGCCGGGAGGAGATGCCATGGAAGGACCTGGCGGCCCTGCTGGAGGACGACCGCCCGCCCCGGGGCGTCCCCGCGGCGCTCTGGCCGGCCGCGCAGGCGGCCCACCGGGGCCATCAGGCCGGGATGGACCTGCTGCGGCTGCCGGCGTTGCTGGGCGAGGAGGCGGGCTTCTTCGGCCTGCAGGCCAACGCCCGGCTGGAGCCGGTGGTGCCGGAGCGCTTCCTGGACGAGCGCCACCTGGCCGCCGCACTGGCCGCCCTGGCCCCTCCGCCCCCGGCGCGCTCCAACCAGATCGTCGCCTGGACCGGCGGCACGTTCTACACGCGGCCCAGCCCCGCCGACCCGCCCTACGCCGCGGAAGGCCGCCACCTGGAGCCGGGCGACGTGGCGGGCCTGCTGGAGGTGATGAAGATGTTCAACCCGCTGCGGGTGGAGTTCGGCTGCACCGTGACGCGGGTGCTCGTGCCGGGCGAGGGCGGAGTGGTGGTGGCGAAGGGGCAGGTGCTCTTCGAGGTGCAACCCGACGTGCCGCCCCAGGAGACGTCCGAGGCGGAGCGCCAGGCGGCCCGCGCCGCCCGCACGCGCGCGCTGGTGGAGAAGGCGGCGAGGTAGGCAGCCGAGTCGTCCGCCGGCAGGGGTCAGCCCGCCGCGCTTTCCCGTTGCCCCCGCCCTTCCCCTACAGCAGCTCCGCGGCCCACTTCCGCAGCAGCGACACGCTCTTGGCCTCGTCCTCGGACGGCATCATCAGGATCGCCCGGTCGCAGCCGGCGGAGCCAAACTGCTGGAGCAAGGCGCGCTCCGGCGGCGGCGCGAACAAGCTGACGGTGAAGCCGGAGGGCTTGCGCCCGGCGGACTTCATGGCCGCCTCGATGCGCTTGCGCCCGGCCTCCACGTCCTGGGGCGTGAAGCGCCGGCCCCGGGGGATCCACCCGTCCCCGTACGCCGCGACGCGCCGGGCGACGTGCTCGCCCTCCCCGGCGATCAGCACGGGCGGGTGGGGCTTCTGCACCGGCTTGGGGTGGCACCACAGCGCGGGGAAGTCCACGTACTTGCCGTGGTACTCCGAGGTGTCCCCGCTCCACAGCGCCTTCATCGCCAGCACGTGGTCCTTGGTCTGCCCCCAGCGGTGCGCCACGTCCACGCCGAACAGGTTCATCTCCTCGGTCAGCCAGCCCGCGCCCACCCCGAACTCGAAGCGCCCGCCCGAGATCAGGTCCAGGGTCGCCACCTGCTTGGCCGTGACGATCGGGTCGCGCTGCGGCAGCAGGCAGATCGCCGTTCCCACGCGCAGCTTGCGGGTGGAGGCGGCCGCGGCCATCAAGGCGACGAACGGATCCACGGTGTGCTTGTAGAACTCCGGCAACTCGCCCCCGCCCGGCCAGGGCGTCTCGCGCTTGACCGGGATCGCCGGATGTTCCGGCACAAACAAGGACTCGAACCCCAGCGCCTCGGCCTCCTGGGCCAGCTTGACGATGCCGATGGTGGAGGCAGTGCAGAACATGGTCACGCCGATCTTCATGTACATCTCCGGGGTCAGGGGTGGCAAAGCGCAACGCCGCCGGGGCGAGCGGACAGCCTAGCAGATTGCGGAAAAAGCGGGTGCGCGGGCGCCACGAAAGGCCCTCGCGCCGCCGGTCGGCTTCTCCGATCGGCTAGCAGGCCGCGGAAATTCGCGGCGCCAGTGCAAAGAACAACAACCAGCCACCGATTCCACGGATTTCACGGAGGAGGATTCCCGCACGCGTTTCGGGCGGGTCTTGCGACGAGCCACGCGCCGACACTCCATGAGTTTCACTGAAGGCCGCTCCCATGGCGTCTTCTAGCGAAATTGGGTTAAGCCCGTGAACCATTGGCCGGGCTCCAGGCCTCCTCGCCCAAATTGGATGCCGGTACGCAGTTCATCCGTGAAATCCGTGGCGGCGCGGTTCTTCCCCGATCGGCTACGGCGATAGATCCAGTTCCAGGTTCCGCGCGGCGCCGCGGCGCGGCTTCTCGACCCGCTCCACGGCGAAGCGGATCGGCTCCACCTGCGCCAGGACGCCGGACAGATCGGCGGGTTCCTTGCGTCCCGGGTCCAGCCACGCCGCGAAGGCGGACTCGGGCAGGAAGACCGGGCAGCGGTCGTGTCCGGTGCCGCGGATGAACGCCGGCGGCTCCCGCGTGATGACGGTAAAGCTGTCGGTGGCGGCGCCGTCAGGCCCGTGCCAGCGGCTCCACAACCCGGCCGCGGTCAGGACCTGCTCCGTCTCCGGTCCAAAGCGCGCCAGCCAGTTGGAGGTTTCGCTGTCCCAAATGTACTCCAGGAAGCTGTCCATCGGCACCAGGCAGCGGGTCTCCGCGAAGGGCTTGCGGAAGGAAGCCTTCTCCGCGAGCGTCTCCGAGCGGGCGTTGTGCAGCACCTTCTTGGGCCGGGCGTTCTTCTCGAAGAAGGGCACCAGGCCGAACTGCATGGGCTTGAGCACACGCGCGCCGCCTTCCAGGACCACCACCGGCGCCGGGTAGCGGGGGAACACGTGGGGCTTCCAGACGAATTCCTCCACGACGCGCGCGCCGTAGCGGCGCTGCAGGCGCCTCAGGTTGGCCTGAATCATGAACTGGGTACACATGCCCAACGATACCATCGGTCCGGCGGGAGATACAGGCGGGTGCCTTGCCTGGCAAGGCCGCCCGTTTTGATAATCCCCGTAACCGCGGCTATACTAAACGCGATGCATGTGAGGACAATCGGCGGCGGGTATGCTCCCGCCCGAATCACTTGACGAATGGCCTCCGGGGCGGCGCCTCAAGCGGCCTGCCCGCCGTGCCGCCCACCGGAGCGCAATCCAGGAGCCGGACGCAACCATGTTCAAGCGCATCATGTTGTTCATGCTGGTTAACGTGCTGGTGCTGGTCACGATCTCCATCGTGACCAGCCTGCTGGGGGTGGGTCACTATCTCACGCCCTACGGGATCAACTATGAGTCCCTGCTGGTGTTCACCCTGATCTGGGGGATGGGCGGCGCGTTCATCTCCCTGGGTCTCTCGCGCATCCTGGCCAAGTGGATGCTGGGCGTGCGGGTGATTGACCCCAGCACCCACGATCCGCAGGAGCGCTGGCTGCTGGACACGGTCTACCGGCTGGCCCGCCAGGCCGGGCTGCCTGCGATGCCGCAGGTGGGCTTCTACGAGAGCCCGGAGGTGAACGCCTTTGCCACCGGCCCCAGCAAGCGCCGCTCGCTGGTGGCCGTCTCCTCCGGACTCTACACGCGCATGGATCGGGGCGCCGTGGAGGGCGTGCTGGCTCACGAGGTGTCCCACGTCGCCAATGGCGACATGGTGACCATGACCCTGATCCAGGGCGTCGTGAACGCCATCGTCATGTTCATCGCCCGCGTGATCGCCTTCACGGTGAGCCAGGGCGTGCGCGCGGAAATGCGCGGCATGGTCAACTTCATCACCGTGCTGGTGCTGGAGATCGCGCTCAGCGTGCTGGGAATGATGGTGGTGGCCTACTTCTCCCGCATCCGGGAATTCCGGGCCGACCGCGGCGGGGCGAAGCTGGCGGGGCGCGAGAAGATGATCGGCGCCCTGGAGGGCCTCAAGCGCACGCTGGAGCTGGCGACGGTGGAGCATGCGCCTTCCGTCGCCACCCTGAAGATCTCCGGCCGCCGCCGCATGTCACTCTTCTCCACCCACCCCTCGCTCGACGACCGCATCGCCGCGCTGCAACGGGGCTAGCAGGTCGCGGAAAAACGACTGGATGGTGGTTGGTGGGGGCGCTGCCCCCACACCCCCGGCAGGGGCGAGAGCCCCTGCACCCGGTATAGGGGTATCCGGATGGGCCGATCAGGATTGGCTATTCAGTGCGCAAATTGGCTCCAGGAGCGGGGCCGGGAATCACCGGCAAAGCCCTGTGCTGCCTTGAAGCTTTTGTTTTCGCGGCGGCTGTATCGCCGCGAAAACCAAAGACGCCGGCGCGGCGGCCCGCGCCGGACGCTTGCGGAAGGCGCCGACAACCTCGCGCCGCGAAAACCAAAGACGCCGGCGCGG
>Ga0315281_10005632_pt1 | contig 17909 bp, 13 predicted proteins | sample YL17G07_0_MG_FD_204540 | JGI IMG/M metagenome (GOLD analysis project Ga0315281, IMG submission 204540) | Sediment microbial communities from Yellowstone Lake, YNP, Wyoming, USA - YL17G07_0 | ecosystem: Environmental > Aquatic > Freshwater > Lake > Sediment | place: USA: Wyoming | collected...
CGATGTCTGCGGGCGGATCACCACGTCCGCATCCCTGAGTTCGTAGCGCCCGATGGTCTGCCCCATGATGGAGAAGGTCTGCAACAATACGTCGATCGTGCTCTTCGTGCTGCCGTACTGCGGCTGGTCGGAGATGTCCACGGCGATGACGAAATCGGCGCCCATGTCCCGCGCCGCCTTCACCGGCACCGGGCTCACCAGGCCGCCATCGACATATTCCCGGCCGTTGATCTTCACCGGCTGAAACACGCCGGGCACGCTGCTCGATGCGCGCACGGCCATGCCGGTATTGCCCGTGCGAAACACCGTCGCCTCGCCGCTTTGCAGATCCGTGGCGACCACGCCGAACAAACGCGGGAGCTTTTCCAACGGACGCTGGCCGATCGCGCGGTTGACGAAGTTCTGCAACGCCTCGCCGCGGATGAGGCCGCGATCGGGCAGGGACCAATCGCTGACCTGCCCCTCTTCCATCTGAATCGCCAGCTTCTGCAATTCGAAACCGCCGTTACCGGCGGCATACAGCGCCCCGACCACGGCGCCGGCGCTGGTCCCGACAACGATATCCGGAACGATACCTTGTGCCTCCAGCGCCTTGATCGCGCCAATGTGAGCGAAACCGCGCGCGGCGCCGCCACCCAGGACCAATGCGATTTTGGGTGCGGCCTTGGTTACGACTGCCGCTGGCGGCGCCGGCGACGCAGGCGGCTCAGGCTTGACCGGCGCAGCGCAGGCGGCCAGCAGCGATAGCGCGAGGCCGGCGGCAAGCAGACGGGGTTGCGGCGAAGTCATAGTGACTGAATTCTATCCTGCTTTCGCGCCGCCCCGGCGTTGTTGGCTTCAATTGCGCGGCAGCTCGACGCGCGCGGGGCGGAACATGGTTATGCTCTCAGCTTCATTGGTTTAAAATGCCAGGCAGATATCTTAATCACCAACGAGACGCACAAATGATCGAAAATCATCAGCAACGCAGGCATCAACGCGGACTGGGCAGGACCAGGTTTATGCGCGCGCTGCTTGCGGGAGCGCTGGTCATGGCGGCCGAGTCGGTCGCGGCGCAAGCGTATCCGTCCAAGCCGATACGCTGGGTCGTGCCGTTTCCGACGAGCGGCGCGACCGACATTCTGACGCGCACCATCGCGCACAAACTTTCCGAAGCACTGGGACAGCCGGTCATCATCGACAACAAGCCCGGGGCCGGCGGTGCGCTGGGATCGGATCTGGTCGCCAAAGCGGCGCCCGACGGCTACACGCTGCTGATGGCGACCACCAGCACCCATTCGATCGGTCCCGCGCTGCAGAAGCTGCCTTACGATGCGCAACGCGACTTCGCCGCCATCAGCGTCGTCGCCGACGCGACGAACGTGCTCGTCGTCAGCCCGCAGCTCGGCGTGAATACGGTGCGCGAGCTGATCGCGCTCGCCAAGTCGAAGCCGGGCCAGCTCAACTACAGCTCGAGCGGCACCGGCGCCATCCCGCATCTCTCGGGCGAGCGCTTCAAGAGCATGACCGGCATCGATGTGCTGCACATTCCCTACAAGGGCACGGCGCTCGCCATCCCGGACATCATCAACGGCCAGATCGCCATGATGTTCGACAGCATCGTTTCGGTGATGCCGCATATCCGTTCCGGAAAGGTCAAGGCGCTCGCGATCTCGAGCGAAAAGCGCTCTCTGCTGCTGCCCGAGCTGCCGACCATGGCGGAGGCGGGCGTGCCCGGCTATGTCAGCGACACCTACTTCGGCGTGTTCGCCCCCGCGGGAACGCCGCGTGAAATCGTCGCGCGCCTCAACGCGGAGCTGGTGAAGATCGTCCGCGACAAGGACACCAAGGAGCGCCTGCTGAAGCTCGGCGCGGAACCTGTGGGCAGCACGCCGGAGCAGCTGGCCGCGCTGGTCAACAGCGAAAACGCCAAGTGGGCGAAAGTGATCAAGGACGCCGGCGTCAAAGTCGACTGAAGCGTCGCGGGTCGACGCCGGCGCGGACCTGCGCTACGCTTGCGCGGTGCGCCCGCCCTCGCCGGGCGCGAGGAGCTGACCATGGCCAAGGGACGATGCCTCTGCGCTGCGCTGACCTACGAGCTGGACGGCCCGTTCAGCGCGATGATTCACTGCCATTGCTCGATGTGCCGCAAGCAGCACGGCGCCGGTTTCGCCACGTTTGTCGTGGCGCCGATTGCAGGCTTCCGCTGGACCTCGGGCGAAGACCGGCTGGTGCGCTATCGCTCGTCGCCGAGCGGAGTGCGCACCTTTTGCAGCGTGTGCGGTTCCGCCGGCGCGACGCCGATGCCCGAACACGGCATCGCCGCCGCACCCGCGGCGAGCCTGGAAGGCGAACTCGGCATCAAACCGCAGAGCCACATTTTCACCGGCTCCAAGGCGCCGTGGGACGCCATCACCGACGCTCTGCCGCAGCACGACGCCTACCCGCCCGGGCTAGGCGCCGAAAGCGTGCCCTGCCCCGTCGTCACCCCGCGCCCCGGGATTACCGAGGGCAGCTGCCTCTGCGGCGAGATCGGCTACGAAATCACCGGCGCGCCGGTGCGCATGATGAACTGCCATTGCAGCCGCTGCCGCCTCGGCCGCGCGGCGGCGCACGCTACGAACGTGTTCTACAAGCTCGACCAGTTCCGCTGGGTGCGCGGCGCGTCGCGCGTGACCGAATTCAAAATCTCCGATGCGCGCTTCCACACCGTGGCGTTCTGCTCGCGCTGTGGCGCCAAGGTACCCAGGCCTTCGCCCGAGCGGGGAATCGTCGCAGTTCCGGCGGGGTCGCTCGACACCGACCCGGGGATGCGGGCGCAAGCGCACATTTTCGTCGCGGACAAAGCGCCCTGGTTCGACATCACCGGGTCCATTCCCCAGTTTCCGGCAATGCCGCCGGCGTAGAGGCTGTGTTGGGTCCCCCACCGAGCCACGGTCCGATGGAGCCAGAGGGCCTTTGCGGATTCGTTGCCGATTTTGTCATTCGGGCCAGGATATTGAGCCATTTGAAGGCGCCTCTCGGTCCTGGTTAATCCAGCCTGCGTACCTTAACTTCTTGACCTTATTGCAGTATTACAAGGACGGGAAGAGAATGGCGCAATTAAAGGCACCATTTCGGGTGTCCATTCGAAAGTTAGGCCCTCGACGACCTTTGCATTGCGGGCTAACCCCACAGTCGAGAGGGACGGGCCGCAAGCGCAGTGCCAATTAAATCGGCAGGCGTGGCCCGCCGTTCACCATAACGTTGGGCGTCTCAGTAGTGGAAACGCAACTGAGCAATCATCAATGCATCACCCTCTATGCGATACACCATGCGATGCTCATCTGTAATACGGCGTGACCAGAACCCCGAAAGGGCATGCTTCAATGGTTCGGGCTTGCCAACTCCCGCGAAGGGTTCGCGCTGTGTCTCACGTATCAGCTTGTTGATTCGCTCGACCATGCGCTTGTCTTGCTTCTGCCAATATAGGTAGTCTTCCCATGCATCGTCGGCGAAGATCAGCCTCACTTCGCCAGCTTCCGCTCAACACCTTTACCGGCGTTCAGTTGTGCGACGGCAGCGAGAAGGCGCTTGGCGTTGGCGGGGGTGCGCAAGAGGTAGGCGGTTTCCTCCAGCGCCTTGTAGTCTTCGAGCGAGAGCATCACGACGGACTGTTCTCCATTGCGGGTAATGATCAAGGGTTCGTGGTCGTCGCAAACGCGATCCATGGCGCTGGCGAGGTTTGCACGAACGGTGGTATAGGTAATCGCATCCATAACAAGCCTCCGAATATGTACGTGTTACTGTACATCTTTTACGACAGCTTGTCCAGTGCGACGGTGCAGACGCCCGACCCCGCGTTCAAGAACGGACGCGTCGATAAGCAGCGCGCGTCTGGCAAGCGTCAGTGGCGGCGCGCCGCTCAACGCAATCGTTGGACCACGCTACGACACGATGCTCAAGCTGTTGCATGCTCTCGGCGTCAAGCTCTCAGCTTCCCCGGTCCATTCGTGAGCAACTTGATGGCGTCAGGGTTTAATTGCCAGGGACTCGAGCTTGAGCCAAACGCACTTGCCGCTGCTCTCGCCCTCGATGTCCTGTAGCACCTTGGCGTGTTCGGCGCTCTCCTCTGCGCTCGCGGCGAGTACCGCCAGCCTCGCACGCGCGACCGGCACGCCATCCTCCGATAGCGTGACCGCCGGCGTAGGATCCAGTTCCATCACCAAACTTTCCTGGCCGCGGGTCATGGCGAGGTAGACCTCCGCCAGCAGCTCGGCGTCGAGCAGCGCGCCGTGCAGGGTACGGTGGGTATTGTTCACGCCGTAGCGCTCGCACAGCGCATCGAGCGAATTTTTCTTGCCCGGATGCAGCTCTTTCGCCAGCTTCAGCGTGTCCTTGACGCCGGCGCAGTGCTGCGCGAGCGGCGGCAGTTCGGCCAGCGCCAGCTCCTGCTCGAGAAATTCCACGTCGAAGGGCGCATTGTGGATGACGAGTTCCGCGCCACGGATGTAATCGATGAATTCGGACGCGATTTCGCGGAACCTGGGTTTGTCGAGCAGAAATTCGTCGCTGATGCCGTGCACTTTCACCGCCCCCTCTTCGCTGGCGCGCTCGGGGTTGAGATAATGATGGAAGTGGTTGCCGGTGGCACGGCGGTTGAGCAGTTCGAGGCAGCCGATCTCGATCACCCGGTCGCCGAGCTTGGCGTTCAAGCCGGTGGTCTCGGTGTCGAGGACGATCTGGCGCACTAGTCCCCCGCGGCGGGTTGCGGTATGGCTTTGCCCGCGCCGGTGCGTTCGCTGCGCGCAAGGTAGCTGTACACCGTGGGCACGACGAACAGCGTCAGCAGCGTGCCGAGCAGCATGCCGCCGACGATGACCCAGCCGATTTGCGAGCGGCTTTCGGCGCCCGCGCCGCGCGCCAGCGCCAGCGGCAGGGCGCCCAGCACCATCGCGCCGGTGGTCATCAAGATCGGCCGCAGGCGCAGCACCGAGGCCTCGATCAGCGCTTCGCGCAGCGCCTTGCCCTGCTCGCGCAACTGGTTGGTGAACTCCACGATCAGGATGCCGTGCTTGGTGATCAAGCCCACCAGGGTCACCAGCCCGATCTGGCTGTAGACGTTGAGCGTGCCGCCGGTCAACAGCAGCGCGGCCAGCGCGCCGGTCATCGACAGCGGCACCGACAGCATGATGATGAATGGATCGGCGAAACTCTCGAACTGGGCCGCCAGCACCAGATAGATGAAGGCCAGCGCAAGCAGGAAGGTCAGCGCCAGGCCCGCGCTCGATTCGCGGAACTCGCGCGACTGGCCGTTGTAGTCGATGGCGGCTCCCGCGGGCAGGTGTGCGCGCGTCTTTTCCTCGAGGAATCTGAGCGCCTCGCCCAGCGGATAGCCCGGCGCGAGGTTGGCGCTGATGGTGACCGCGACACGCTGGCCGAAGCGGTTGAACTCGCGCGCCGAGACCCCTTCCCTGAGGCTGACCAGCTGCTCCAGCGGGATCATCTGTTCGCCGCGGCCGCGCACGAATATGTTGGAAATGTCATCGGGCGTGTTGCGATCGCCCGGAACCACCTGAACGATGACATCGTACTGCTCGCCGTTCTGCTTGTAGCGCGTGACCTGGCGCCCGCCGAGCATGGTTTCAATCGTACGGCCGACGGTCTCCACCTGCACGCTGGCGTCGTTGGCCTTGTTGCGGTCGACGTGCACCCGCACTTCGGGCTTGTTCAGCTTCAGGTCCGATTCCAGCGCCTGCAGATTCGGATTGGCGGCGGCATCGGCGAGGATGCGGTTGACGATCTCGTCGAGTCTTTCCCGGTCGAGCGAGCTGATGATGACCATCTGCACCGGCTTGTCCCGCGGGCTCTGCCCGAGCGAGGCCGGGGTGATCGGAAAGCCGAGAATGCCCGGCAGTCCGCCGAATAGCTTCGGCTGCAGTTCGCGCGCGACGTCGAAGGACTTGCGCTGGCGCAGATCCCAGTCGGTCAGGCCGATGAAGGAGATGCCCTGCGACACCGTGGGAAAACCCGTGATCACGAAGTAGCGCTCGACATCCTTGGTGTTCTTGAACATCGTTTCCGCGCGCTGCTGGTACTTCTGCATGTAATCGATGGTCGCGCCTTCCGGGCCGATGAACACGGCGATCACCACGCCGCGATCCTCCAGCGGCGAGAGCTCCTGCTTTAGCTGCTTGAACAGGAACACGCTGGCGCCGGCCACGGCGAGGCCGACGAGCAGCACCACCCAGCGCGCGTCTAGGGCGGCGGTCAGCAGCCGTCTGTAGCCTTGCGTTATGCCATTGAACAAGCGCTCGATCTGGTTATAGATCCAGGAATGCCTGGGTTCATGCTTGAGCAGCACCGAGCACATCATCGGCGACAGGGTCAATGCGACGAAGCCCGATACCAGCACCGCCCCGGCCAGCGTCAGCGCGAATTCGACGAAAAGTTTGCCGGTGCGGCCGGTCATGAACGCCACCGGCGCGTACACCGCCGCCAGCGTAATGGTCATGGCGACAACCGCGAAACCGATCTCCTTCGCCCCTTGCAGCGCCGCCTGCATGCGCGGCATGCCGTTCTCGACGTGGCGGTAGATGTTTTCCAGCACCACGATGGCGTCGTCCACCACCAGGCCGATGGCAAGCACGAAGGCGAGCATGGTCAGCGTGTTGATGGAGAAATTGAATACGTACATCAGCGTGAACGCGCCGATAAGCGACACCGGGATGGTCACCAACGGGATGATGGTGGCGCGCAACGAGCGCAGCGACACGAAAATCACCAGCGCCACCAGCGCCACCGCCTCGAGGATGGTGGTGAATACCGCGTCGATTGATCGCTCGATGAACACCGACGAATCGTAGGCGATGTCGACGCGCATGCCTGGCGGCAGCTCCGCCACCAGCGCCGGCAACTCGGCGCGCACCGCCTTGGACAGCACCAGCGGATTGGCGGTGGACTGCTTGATCACGCCGAGCGCGACGGCCGGCCTGCCGTTGAAGCGCACCACCGAGCGTTCGTTTTGCGCCGCGATCTCCACCTTGCCGATGTCGCCGATGCGCACCGGAAAACCGTTGACGTTCTTCACTACAACGGCGGCGAATTCGGCAGGCTCGTTGAGGTCCGTTTGTGCCACTACGGAAAATTCGCGCTCGCGGCTCTCGATCCGGCCGGCCGGCACCTCCAGATTCTGTTTGCGCAGCGCGTCTTCGACGTCGGCCGGCGTCAGACGGTAGGCGGCAAGCCGGTCGCGATCGACCCAGATGCGCATGGCATAACGGCGCTCGCCGAAGACGCGCACGTCGGCCGCCCCCGGCAAGGTCTGCAAGCGGGTCTTGACGATGCGGCTCGCGTAATCGGTCACCTCGAGCGGCGACATGCGGTCGCTGGAGAACGCGAGCCAGATGATCGGATTGGCGTCGGCCTCGACCTTGGCTACGACCGGTTCGTCGATGTCCTTGGGCAGCCGGCCGCGCACGCGGGCCACCCGGTCGCGCACGTCGTTTGCGGCCGAGTCGGCGTCGCGTTCGAGACGGAACTTGATCGCGATCTGGCTTTGCTCCGAGCGGCTGATCGAGGTCAGCGTGGCGATGCCCTCGATGCCTGCCAGGGAATCCTCCAGCACCTTGGTGACCTGGCTCTCGACGATCTCGGCGCTCGCGCCGGTGTACTTGGTTTCGACGGTGACGACCGGCTCGTCGATCTTCGGGTATTCACGCACTGCCAGCCGGGTGTAGCTCACCACGCCGACGAGCAGCACCGCCAGGGATAGCACCGTAGCGAACACCGGGCGGCGAATGCAGATGTCGGAAATAATCATGAGCGGAAGACGCTAGGAACCTGGTCGGGAGGTTGCGGGCGCCGCTCCCGGGACCACACCGGCAGACTGCGCAGCAGGCGCCACCGCGGGTGGATTCGCGCTCACGGCCGCGCCGTCGCGTATTTTCAGCTGGCCGGCCGTCACCACGTCATCGCCGGGTCGAAGGCCTGCGGTCACTTCGACTTTGGCATTGCGGCGCAGGCCGATCTTGACCTGCACCCGCTGCGCCTTGCCGTCAACCACCTTGAACGCGTATTGGTCCGACCCCACCGGCACCAGCGCCTCTTCGGGAATGGTCATCGCGCTCGAACGTTCGGACAGAATCAGACGAACATTGGCAAACATGCCCGGCCGCAGCTTGCCTTCCGGGTTGTCGAGCTTGGCGCGCAATGACAGCGAGCGGCCGGCCTGGTCGATCAGCGGATCGATCGCCATCAGCGTCGCCTTGAACGTCTGCGTCGAAAAAGCGTCGATCTTGAGTTCCACCGGCTGTCCCAGTTTCACCTTGCCGAAATAGCTCTCGGGAAGGCGGAAATCGAGCTTCAACGCGCTCATGTCCTCCAGGGTGACCAGATCCTGTCCTTCTTTCACATAATCGCCCACGCTCACCTGGCGCAGGCCGATGGTGGCGTTGAACGGCGCAACGATTTGGGTCTTCGCCAGGCGCGCCTCGGCCAGAGCCAGGTTCGCTTCCGCGACCTTCAAGCCGTTGAGCGCCTGGTCGCGGGCATTGGCGCTGACAAACTTGCTTTTTTCCAGCTCTTCCGTGCGCTTGAAATTGGTTTCGGCGAGTGCCAGATTGGCGCGCGCCTGCTGCACCTCGGCCGCCTGGGTGGAACTGTCGAGCAGCAGCAGCGTCGCGCCCTTGCTGACGCGCGCACCCTCGGTAAATTGTATGGCGCCGATACGCCCCGAGATTTCCGGCCGCACCACGACCGACTCGTTCGATCGCAGCGAGCCAACCGCCTTGACGTCCTCCTGCAGAATCTCCAGCGCCACCTTGGCCGTTTCCACCGGGATCGCAAACGCCGCGGGTGGGCGGGCGGCGGCCGGCGCGCCCGCCCCATTGGGTCCGCCGGCGGGCTGTGGCGCAGCCGGGCTGCGGTTCGCGTAATACGCGTAGGTCCCCAGTGCGCCCAGGGCGAGGACGGATACCACGGTAACCAGAATTCTTTTCGACGCAGCCATGAACACGTACATTCCTTGAATTAGTCATCACAGAGCATGAAGCGCGCGTTCAGGGGCGTTTCGCGCCCGGCGCGAGTGCGCTCATTTAAAGGCGATTGTAACCGAGGCGGGCAGGCTGGATACCGGCCGTGTAATGTCGGCGCTATCCGGCGAGCGCGTCGATGCCGCGATTGGCAAGTGCATCGGCGCGCTCGTTCTCGGCATGCCCGGCATGCCCTTTCACCCAATGCCAGCGGATGCGGTGAGCGCCGGCGAGCCGGTCCAGCTCCAGCCACAAATCGACGTTCTTGACCGGTTTCCTGTCGGCGGTCTTCCAGCCGCGGCGCTTCCACGACGCAATCCACTCGCTGATCCCCTTCTGCACGTACTGCGAGTCGGTGTAGAGATCGACTTCGCAAGGCCGTTTCAACGCCTCCAGCGCGCGAATCACCGCAGTGAGTTCCATGCGGTTATTGGTGGTGTCGGGTTCGCCGCCGCAAAGCTCCTTCTCGCGGCCATCGAGCTGCAGCAGCGCGCCCCAGCCGCCCGGGCCGGGATTGCCCTTGCAGGCGCCGTCGGTGTGGATGCGCACCCGCGCCGCTTTCTCCGAAGCACTCAACCTTCGGTCCCGGTTCGGTGATGATTGTGCTGCGTCACCGGCGACAGGGCTTTCGCCGCCGCCGTCTGGCTGCGCCAGCCCGGCATCACCAGGCGCATGCCGATGGTGCGTTTGACTGCGCGTACGACGTAGACACCACCGGCGATCGGCCACCAGCGCTCGCCCGCTTTTTCCATGAAGGCCGAGCGCGCGAGCCATTGCGCTTGCGAGAACGGCGGCACGTAGCAGCCGAAGCGGCCGCCGTTGAGTTCGAAGCTCAGCAACTGCAGCCAGTCTTTCAGGCGCAGCAGGCCGATGAAGCGGCCGCACCAGGGATACTCGCCCCGGCTCGCGCCCAGGGCGCGCTTCAGGCCCCACAGACTGAGCGGATTGAAGCCGGAGATCACGATCTGGCCGTCGGGCATGAGCACCCGCGCCGCCTCGCTCAGGATCCGGTGCGGATGGGCGCTGAATTCGAGCACATGCGGCAGCACCACAAGGTCGACGCTGCCGGTGGCGAGCGGCAGCGCGCCGCTCTCGGCAACGAGGTCGCTGGCGCTATCGAGGCCGACGCGCGTGCGCAGCGGAATGCGGTTCTGGCGCAGCAGATCGAATTGGGACAGACCTACCTGCACCGCGTTGAAGCCGAATACGTCCTCCACCGCGCTGTCGAACTGGGTCTGCTCCCAGCGCAGGACATATTCGCCCTTGGGCGTAGCGAACCAGTCGGACAGATTTGACTTTTGCTGTGCTTCCACGAAAACTAGGCTTATGTCCGATAAGATTGATTTCGAAGTCGTTCCGCTGCGCGCGTTCAAGGACAATTACATCTGGACGCTCCGCAACGACCGTTATGCCGCCGTCGTCGATCCGGGCGACGCGCAACCCGTGCTCGATTATCTGCGACGCGAGCGCCTGGAACTGTGCGCCATACTCGCCACCCACCACCACGCCGACCATGTCGGCGGCGTTGCCGATCTGCTTGCGCGCCATGCCGTGCCGGTATACGGTCCCCGCGGCGAACCCATACCTACGCTAAGCCACCCGTTGGGCGACGGCGACCAGGTGCAGGTACCTCAGCTTGGATTGCGCTTCGAGGTGCTCGGCATACCCGGACATACGCGGGCGCATATAGCCTATTATGGCGCAAATTCCCTGTTCTGCGGCGATACGCTGTTCGCCTGCGGTTGCGGACGCCTGTTCGAGGGCACGGCGCCGCAAATGGTGGCTTCGCTGGCCAAGCTGGCGGCCCTGCCCGACGCGACGCTGGTGTACAGCGGTCATGAATACACCCTGGCCAACATCGACTTCGCCCGGGCGGTCGAGCCGGACAACGAAGAACTCAAGGCGCGCGCCGCGAGCGACGCCGAGAAGCGCAAGAGCGAGCGCCCCACGCTGCCTTCCACCATCGGCCGCGAGAAAAAGACCAATCCCTTTCTGCGCTGCCTCGAGCCCGCGGTGATCGAGTCGGCGAACAAGTATCTGGGCGCGCGCGCAAGCGATCCGGTACAAGTATTCGCCGCCATCCGCGCCTGGAAGAACAGCTTCTGAGCGCGGCGCGCGTCACGCCGGAACTAAGACACGGCTATCGTTAACACAAAGGTTGGTGTGGGGTTTAGTACAAGATCGGCGATTGCGCACGGACGGTTTTTCGTCCGCGGATAAATCAGTTCTAAGATGCTATTTTTCCTTGCTTTTCCTTGACCGTAGCGGCTCGCTCGGCTACCATTCTTTGTTGTCACCCGGGTAGGAGGCGTAGTGCCGGTATTGCGCTTGACCGCGGCCATCGTCTTTATCGCGCTCAGTTCGGGCTGTGCCACGTCGCAGGTGCAGACCGGGCGGGCACCCATCGCACTCAAGCCCGTGACCGAGCTGAATTCCGCGCCCAGCCTGCGCGCAGCCGATGATCCGGCAGCGGCGAAGGCACCACCCCTGGCCGTGACCGAGGCCACGCGCGCGGCGACCCAGGATGCACCCAGTCCCGCGTCGCGGGAGGTCAAGGATGGCCTGCGCGCCATCCCCACCATCGATCTGACCGCGGTGCCTCCTGATCTGTGGGACCGCATCCGTACCGGTTTTTCCATGCCCAATCTGTCCAGCCCGATCGTACAGGACCGGCAGATCTGGTATGCAAGCCAGCCGAGCTACGTCAAGCGCATGGTGGAACGCAGCAAGCGTTATCTCTACTACATCGTCGAGGAACTGGAGAAGCGCAGCATGCCGACTGAGCTTGCGCTATTGCCCATGGTGGAGAGCGCATTCAACCCTATGGCCTATTCGCGCTCCCACGCCTCCGGTCTGTGGCAGTTCATCCCCTCCACCGGCAAGAATTACAAACTGCAGCAGAATTCCTGGTACGACGGCCGCCGCGACATCGTCGCCTCGACCAGCGCCGCGCTCGACTATCTGCAGTTCCTGTACGAGATGCATGGCGACTGGCACCTGGCGCTCGCGTCCTACAACTGGGGCGAGAATGCGGTGGCGCGCGCCATCGAGAAAAACCGGGCGAAAGGCCTGCCTACCGACTATCTCAGCCTCACCATGCCCACCGAAACGCGCTATTACGTGCCCAAGCTGCAGGCGCTGAAGAACATCATTGCGAATCCGCATTCCTTCGGCGTCGACCTCGAACCCGTGCCCAACACGCCCTATTTCGTCACCGTCGAAAAGACCCGCGACATAGACGTGCGCCTGGCCGCCAAGCTGGCGGATATGCCGCTGGACGAATTCCTCGCGCTCAACCCCGGCCACAACCGCCCGGTGATCGTGGCCAACGGATCGCCCGCGCTGGTGCTGCCTGCCGACAGGGCGGAAATCTTTCTCGCCAACCTGGAAGGCCATAACCAGCCGCTGGTTTCCTGGAACATGTATACCCTCCGACCCGGCGACAAACTCGACCGCATCGCCGCCAAGAACGGCATATCGCTGGCCCGGCTCAAGGAAGTGAACGGCATCGGCCGCCGCACCAAGGTCGCGCCCGGCTATCAACTGATGCTGCCGCTGAAAGGCGCGTCGCTCGAACCGTTGCCGGCCATGTTCCAGCCGCCGTCGTTGCCAGAGGCGCGCATGGTGGTACGCACGCTGAGCTACACGGTGCAGCGCGGCGACACGCTGCCGAAGATCGCCCAGCGCTACAAGGTCAGCGCCGACGACCTGCGCACATGGAACGATATCGGCCGGCTTGCCGCCGGCCAGCGTCTGGTGATCAAAGTGCGCCAGGCGGCCCCGGTGAAAAGCACCAAACCGGCGAAGAAGAAGCGCGCTACCAGGACCAAGAAGTAGCAGCCGGTCTTCTGCCCGGTCGATTCGATCAGGCCGCGGCCGGGGCAAAGCCGCGCGGAATCGCGGACAGCAAGCGCCGCGTGTAATCCTGTTTCGGCGCCAGATAGATATCGTCCGAATTCGCCATTTCGACGAGCTCCCCGTTGTGCAGCACCATCACCTGGTCCGACATGTACTTGACCACGGCAAGATCGTGCGAAATGAAAATGTAGCTCATGCGGAATTCGTCCTGCAGATCCTGCAGCAGGTTCAGCACCTGCGCCTGAATCGACACATCGAGCGCGGACACCGACTCGTCGCAGATCAACACGTCGGGCTTCATCGTGAGGCAGCGCGCGATGGCGATGCGCTGGCGCTGCCCGCCGGAGAACTCGTGCGGATACTTGTTGAAGGCAACGCGGCCGAGGCCGACGCGGTCGAGCAGTTGATACGCCATTTTCGAGCGCGCCGCGAGATCGGCGCCGATGCCGTGGATCTGCATCGGCTCGATCAGGGTGTTGCCGACGGTGAATCGCGGATTCAGCGAAGCATAGGGATTCTGGAAAATGATCTGGATGCGCCGCTTGTAAGGCATCATTTCGCGCCGCGACAATTTGAGCAGGTCGGTTCCTTCGAACAGCACTTCGCCGCCGCTCGCGTCGATCAGGCGCATCAGCGCGAGGCCGATGGTGGTCTTGCCGGAGCCGGATTCGCCGACCAGGCCGAGCGTCTTCCCCTTGGCGAGACTGAAGGACACGCGATCGACGGCGCGAAACGCCTTGTGTCCGAATGCGCCTTCGCGCAGACGGAATTCCTTGGACAGGTTGCGCGCCTCGAGAATGATGGCATCGTCCTTGGTGACGCCGCGCGCGCGTTCCTGCTGCCCCGCGGGTTTGCCCTCGCTGCGCATGAAATCCTCGATCACCGGCAAGCGCTGCGGCCGGCGGTCCAGCCGCGGCCGGCATTCCAGCAGCGCCCTGGTGTAGGCGTGCTGCGGGCGCTCGAACACATCGGCCACCAGCGCGGATTCGCGGATCACGCCGCTTTGCATCACCACCACATGGTCCGCAATCTCGCCGACCAGCGCCAGATCGTGAGTGATGAACAGCACCGACATGTGCAGGCGCTCCTTCAGGCCCGCCATCAATTCGAGGATCTGTTTCTGGATGGTGACGTCGAGCGCCGTAGTCGGCTCGTCGGCGATCAACAGCTTCGGCTCGCAGGCGATCGCCATCGCGATCATGACGCGCTGCTGCTGCCCGCCGGAGAGCTGATGCGGATAGGAATTAACGCGCAGCTGCGGCTCGGGGATGCCGACTTCATCCAGCACCTCGATGGCGCGCGCGCGCGCCTGCGCGCGGCTGAAACCCATGTGCAGGCGCAGCACCTCGCAGATCTGGTCGCCGACGGTGAATACCGGATTCAGCGACGTCATCGGCTCCTGGAAGATCATCGAGATCTCCTTGCCGCGGATCCGCTGCAGGCTCTCGCGCGCTACGCTCAGCAGGTCGCGCCCTTCGTACAGGACGCGGCTGCCCGGGAGGATCACCGCCGACTCCGGCGGCAGCAGGCCCATGATCGCCATCGCCGTGACCGACTTGCCGCTGCCCGATTCGCCGACCAGCGCCACGGTGCTGTGGCTCGGGATATCGAAGCTCACGCCCCTGACGGCATCGAAAGTCTGCGTCTTGTCGAGGCGGAAGCGCACCCGCAGATCGCGCACTTCGATCAAATTCTGTGGTTCGGTCATGATGCTCTCGAAGAAAAATCGGAATCCGTGGTCCGGCTACAGCAAGGCTTTCAGTTTGGGGTCGAGCGCATCGCGCAGCGCGTCGGTGAACAGGCTGAACGCGGTCACCAGCACCGCCATGCTGGCGGTCGCGGCCGCGAGCTGCCACCACTTGCCGATCACCAGCTCGTTCTGCGCTTCGGCGAGCATGGTGCCCCAGGACACCAGTTCGACCGGCACCCCGAATCCCAGGAACGACAGGATCACCTCCGCCTTGATGAACTGCACCACGTGCTGCGACAGCTGCACCAGGATCACATGGCTCACGTTGGGCAGGATCTGCACGAACATGCGGCGCAGGTCGGAGGCGCCGATGGCGTCGGCGGCGCGCACGTACTCGCGCTCGCGGTGCTTCAGGTACTCGGCGCGCACCAGCCGGTAGATGCCGGTCCAGCCGGTGATGCCCAGAATCATGATCACGGTGATGATGCCTTTGCCGAACACCGCGGCAAAGGCGAGGATCAGCAGGATATAGGGAATCGAGGTAAACACGTTGTAGACCCACTCGAACAGGTCGTTGATCCTGCCGCCGAAGTAGCCCGAACACGCGCCGAACACGGTGCCGAGCAGCGTCGCCAGCAGCGCCGCGGCGAAGCCGACGAAAATCGAGATCTCGGCGCCTTTCACCGTCTTCTTGATCACGTCCTTGCCCCACTTGTCGCCGCCGAAGGGCAGCGTTTCGGATCGCTGGACCTCGGTCACTTTGATTTTTGCGGTGCGCTCCTCGATCTCCTTGTAGTAGGGCGCCAGCGGATCGATGTCGGAGAGATCGACCGGCGGCACCTTCGACTGCGGTGTCAGGTTCCGGCTCGATTCGGCCTCGAGGTTCTCCAGATGCGAGAGAAAACCGGGATTGGCGTAGGACACGCCGACTTCGCGGTTCCAGTCGCGCGCGACCAGTCCCAGCGCGGAGCCGAGTATGACCAGCATGTAGGCGGCAACGATGACGACGCAGATCATGCCGAGCTGGTCGTTGCGGAGCCGCCGGAACGCCGCGCGCCACGGGCCGGCGGAGTCGTGCCTGGTTTCCTCGGCGGTGCTTTCCAGCACGGCGCTCATGGTCGCCCCGCCCGGGTCCGGTTTGTACTCATTTGGGCCTCATTTGAATTCGACGCGCGGATCGACCCACTTGTAGAGCACGTCGACCAGCAGGTTGAGAAACATGGTGAACACCGCGAGGTACACCGTGATCGCCTTGATCACCGGAAAATCGCTGCGCTCCACCGCGGTGATGACTTCGCGGCCGAGCCCCGGAATGGAGAAAAACTTCTCCAGCAGGAACGATCCGATCATCAGCGAGGGCAGCGCGATCGCGATGTTGGTGAGAATCGGGATCAATGCGTTGCGCATCACGTGCTTGAACATCACCGCCCTCTCCGACAGCCCCTTGGCGCGCGCGGTGCGCACGTAATCCTGGTTGATCTCGTCGAGGAAGAACGAGCGGTAAAGCCGCAGCGTCGGCGCGATGCTCACCAGCAGCGCGAGGAACACCGGCAGCGGCGCATACAGGATCAGGTTCTTCCAATACGAATCGCTCCAGCCCTGCACCGGGAACCAGCCGAGCAGGAAACCGAACAGCCATTGGCCGAGAATGATATACACCAGGAACGAGATCGACATCGCGAAGGTGCAGGCGATCATGATGGCGCGGTCGGTCAGCGAGCCGCGCACGTAGGCGACGCCGAGCGCGAAGAAAATGCCGAACACCGTCTCCAGCAACAGCAGCGGGAACATGATGGTGAGCGTCGGCCCGATGCGTGTGGCGAAAATGCGCGACACCTCTTCATTGGTGCTCCAGCTGCGGCCGAAGTCGCCGGTGACGATCTGCTGGCAGAAGATGATGAGCTGCCTCCAGGCGGGTTGGTCGACGCCGAGTTGCTTGCGGATGTTGTCGATCTGTTCCTGGTTGGAGATCTTGCCGGCGAGCACCTGCGCCGGGTCGCCGCCGACCCAGTTGAACAGCACGAAAATCAGCAGCACCACGCCGAGCAGCGTCGGAATCATCTGCCACAGCCTGCGGATGACATAGGCGGTCATGCCCCCTCCTCAATCCTATTATTCATGCTTCAGCGCTTTTCCGCTGCCTTCCGCGAGGAACGTCTTGGTGGATTCGGCGGCGAATGCCTTCACGGCGCCGGCAGAAGCTTATCAAAATCCATGAGCTTGCGAGTGTTATTCTCGTGCAAAATCACCCTTTCCGAAGTGCCTCGCCACGCCGGGACAGCTTGCGATGCAAGCGTGCGCGGGCTTTTAGCGCGCGCTGGCACGCTGTTTCTCCAGATCGACGTCGAGGTATCGCAGCACCGATCGCATCGTCGGGTGCGGTATGAATCCGCTCACCCAGGGCTGCGCCAGGTAGGTCTCCATGCGATAGATACCGAGTTTCCAGGGCGCGTACACCACGGCCAGGCGCGTCAATTCGCCATACAGCCGGTCGCGCTCCGGTGAGTCCGGCAGGCGCTTCGCCTGGCGGTAAATGCGGTCGTAGACTTCGAGGCTGAAGCGCGAATCGTTGCTCTGGCCCGCGTTAGGGCCGTAGAGCAGTTGCAGAAAATTGTCGGCATCCGGAATATTGGCGAGCCAGCCGATGGTGCGCAGTTGCAGCTTGCCGAGCTGGCCCGCCTTCAGCAGATCGGGCCAGGTGGCCTTGCGGAACGTCAGGCGAATGCCGATCGCGTCCATCGAGCGCTTCCACAATTCGTCATACTGCCGATCGAGCAGGGTCGGCGTCGAGGCATACTCGATGCTGAGCGGGCTGCCGTCCGGCTGCTCGCGGTAGCCGTCGCCGTCGCGATCGACGTAGCCGAACAGATCGAGCAGAGCCCTGGCGCGCGGCGGGTCGTAACCGTTCATCGGATTGCGAAATGCCGGGTCGTAGCCGACGACGCCCGGTCCGATCGGCTGTTCCGCGGGAACCGCCTCGCGCTTGCGGATCACCGCGATTTCGGCGTCGCGATCGTAGCCGTAGGAGATGGCGCGCCGCAGCGCGATCTTCTCCGGCGTGTAGCCGCCGACCACCGGATCTTGCATATTGAATACGGTGAAAAACAGCGACGGTTCATGCCCGCGGTGCGCCGACACGCCGCGCTTGGCCAGATGCGGTGCGAGCCTGCCGTTGGGCGCCGCCAGATTGATATATTCATTGGGGACGCGCTCGAGAATGTCGTGCTCGCCGTTGAGAAAGGCAAGCCAGCGCGGTTGCGTCTCCTCGACGACGTAGTACTCGACGCGGCCGACGAGCGGCAGCAGCTTGCCGCGGTTCCTCGCGTAAATTGCCTGCGCTTCGGGATCCTCGCCCGGCGCGGCATCGAAGC
>Ga0315281_10005634_pt1 | contig 17904 bp, 8 predicted proteins | sample YL17G07_0_MG_FD_204540 | JGI IMG/M metagenome (GOLD analysis project Ga0315281, IMG submission 204540) | Sediment microbial communities from Yellowstone Lake, YNP, Wyoming, USA - YL17G07_0 | ecosystem: Environmental > Aquatic > Freshwater > Lake > Sediment | place: USA: Wyoming | collected...
CCAGGACGTACGGGGCAACGCTGTGCGGTCGGCTTTCGCGGCATCATTCAAATGCCTCGCGGCCGTGCGCAGCGCCTCCACCGTTTGACGAATCTGTCCGCTCAGCCTCTTCAAGACTTCCATCGCCGAGCGATCGACATCACTGCCTTCGTCGAACAGGCCTGCCGGTATGTCGTCCGGGGCGATGTCGTTGGCAACCCCTTCGATTCGCTTGACGACATCATCGGCTGATTCGAACTGGCGAGAGATCTCCCGCTCCTGACGGGTTCGCTGCTGGTAGGCCTTGAGTACTTCGGCGTGATGTGCTTGCTCGAATCGATCCAGTTTGCGACGGATGTCCCCCAACTGCACGCCGAGCACTTCCCGGCCGGCGAGCTTTCCTGCGAGGTCCCGAATGTTGGCGCGTAGTGCCAGAAAGCGCCGCTCCTCCTCCTGAATCGCACCCATTTCCTGGCTGGCGCCCACGGCTTGGTCGATCAGATCCAGCAGAGCTTGGCTTCCTTCCGTCGTGAGACCCGCGATCTGACCTTGACTGAACAGCCGCACCGGAAATCGGTCCGGTGTAATCATCTGACTCGTCGACAGCCGCCACGCGTCGCCATCCGCTTCTTCAACAACCGGTCCGGCGCCGTCTTGACGCCAATGCAATCTGTACCGCTCGCCGTCGCGCATCAGTACGAGCCGCACCACTGTCGGAGTGGTATCCCCGCTCAAGCCGCCATGATCATCCCGGCTCTTTGGAGCGTGATTAAACCGTTCAAATGTTCGGGCAACCGACTCGATGTCTCCGAGCTTGGTGAGTTCCGCTTCACGTCGATACGCCAGGCGTACGAAATGGGCGATAGTGGACTTTCCGGTCCCCCGTCCGCCGACCAAGGCGTTGAACCAGGGAGAGAATTCGACACGCTCCGGCGACTCTCGACCCATGAAGCGTGCGTTTTCGATCTCGACGGATTCGATGAAATGGTCAGACGTTGCATAGGGGTCAATACCAGACGCCGCATCATCACTCCTGCGAAGCGAAACATCATTACCATCGAGCAGTGCAAGTCGAAGTCCCTCGATAGACGGAATGCCCATCTTCACCCACGTGAAGTGCGAGCCGGGAAACCGTTGCCCTCCGGCTCCGACAGGGTGGTGCGAGTCGGAACCAAGAACCTCCGCCCACGCCAATCTTCGCTTTCGATAGATCTCAGGCTTGGATTTCGCCGGATCGCAAATCTCGATTACAAACAAGCTCGGCGAATCGAGCAGGGGGTCCAGCGTGTTGCCGTTTAGCACCGTGAATGCGCCGGCTGGCCCATCAACATGGGCCGGTACCGCAATTCCGCCAGCCTGATTGATCGCCTCGATCACCTCTATCGGAGACGCGTTCGCGGCGGAGTCGCTTGCCCCTCGTGTGCCATGAAACTTGACCGCCCCCAGCAACTGAGCTACGTCGGCAGCCGTCTTTGTGCAATCGAGAATGGCAAGAATGTGCACGCCCCCGTTCGCCGTGATCTCGACCCCGGGGAAAAGGCGTAGCGCTCGAAATTCCGGGTGTTTCTCTCCCTCCAGCTTTGCAAGCGCAGCAGTCAGGCAGTCAATCCATTCGCCGCTGTTGTGGTCAGTGACAGCGACGCAATCGACTTCCGCTCGCATGTAGCCGAGAAGCCAGTCTTCCGCGGAAATCTGGCGCAGCGCCGCCTGATCGAGACCTTTGCCGTAGTCCACAGAAGCTGGCGTGTGAGTGTGGAAGTCGAACTTCCACCAACGCGCACCCGGATAAGGCCAATGCAACGGACTTGATTTCATCTTTTATCTCCTTTGCTACGCGCACGCGCAGCTTCCTTGAACAAGCGTGAATAGTGCAGATTGTTCCAGCGGTTGCCGTCGAAGGTCTTGGTGCCTTCGAAATTCTCCGCCTTCTCTTTCCAGCCCCAGAACCAGGGGAAGTCTTCTTTCGCCCGTTGCGGCTCCTTGCCGCGATCTTTTTCCCATTTGATCTTAGGTGTCGTACGCAAAATGCAGGCGCCTATCGCACGAGCGCCGAGCGGCTTGGCGGTGATGAACGGACGAATGTTAATCCGTACGCCGTCGTTGACGTCAGGCTCCCAACCAATCGGCTGATCAGCGAGCGGCTTCCAGCGCACGAAAATGTCATAAGGCGGCTCGCCAGCAAGAATATTCGCGAGTTCCGACTTTAGTTGCTCGGCGGCGGCGAGCCGCGCATCTGCGCCTTCTACGCCCGCCTTCTGGTCGGCGCGCTGGCGGTCGATCCAATCGCCAAGATAGGTGTAGAGCAGCTTCTCCAGCGTGCGCCGCCCCTCGCCCTTCGGAGTTGCGAGGCGGTGGTAATTCACCAGCGCATTGAATCCGTCACGCCGCCCATCCCATACATGCCAGACGAAAGGCCGCTGATGGAACAGCTCGCAGTGCTGCGCGAAAAACCCATCACGCAACCAATCGTCGAGCGTATTGCCAGCTACCTCCGCGAGCAACCCCGCAAGCTTCGCTGCTGACCATTCAGCACCAAAGGCGGCTCCGAGCAGAGCAATCAACCTATCTGCGGCCGGCGGTTCGCCTTTCACCGGACTGAACGTCACGATTCCATCGTTGTCAGCATGCTTTTCGAGTCCATCCTCGCCAAGAGCCTGACAGTCCGGAAAACTTGTACCGCACTGTCGCGGCCAGCGGTAGCCGACGAGACGAGCGACGGCCACGTGCAACGGATTGTCAGAGCCTTTGGGGTGCCCATTGAAGAGCCACTGCGTCGGATCGGTCGAAGCCGGATCAGGTAAACCATTTGGAAACAACTTGTCAGCGACCTTTCGCCAGCGCTCAACGTCAAATGGAACCTTCGCGAGCGTATCTGTAGTGACGGCAATGTTTTGCTCAATTTCCCGGATAGATTTGTTATATTCCGGAGAAGAGCAGAATGCCCAAATTGCTCCAAAATCGTTGGGATCAATTGGGACCAACGGCGTAGCCAAACTGTAGTGAAGGTCACCGCTGTACAACGTAACCGCGATTTGTCGCATGGCGCTTGCAACAACGCCCCGCTTCCCAATAACGCGACTTCCTGTTCGCGGACGAACCATTCCTTCTCCATTAGTCTTCCAATTTATGACGAGAGAGCGCGCCGCGTAGAGCTTGTTCACTTCACTGGACGTTTGATATGCACGCCATGGATCTCCTACCTCAGATACCTCCCAGAAGCACCGCACCCACAATTCATCGTCCCCAGTCTTGATGCCTTGTGCCGTCGTGACGAATTCATTTAGCAATTTCTGGGTAGTTGGCGCTTCAAAGGAGATTCGCCAATCAGGATTCAATAGTTGCGTCCGTTGAGCTACGCTTTTGATATTGCCCACCTGTGCCCAGGATGCTTTTAGCTCGACCGAAGTTTGGTCAGATGCATCAATTACACGAATTGCCGATGCGACTGTCGGACTACACACACCGATGACGCTCAATGCCACGAACGCTCCGGCGGCATTAGCGCTCTGAAAGCCGCCTTCGCCAAGGCGCGCGATTAGTAGAAGTGTCTGTTCCTCTAAGACCCGCTTTCTGTAATGCCGATATCGATGCTGATAGAACCAGTTTTGCGGAGCCACCACGGCCATTGTGGTGCCCGCGCACCAACGTGCAATTCGCGAAGTAAAGACAGTCGCCAGATCTTCCTTGGCATCGGCATAAGACGAAACACAGTAGTCTTTAAGAATATCTCCCTGCTTTCTTACCCCCAGATAAGGCACATTGGTGGCGACTAACGCGAACCGGCTTGAAAGAATTTCAGCCGCCTTAGCCAACCCTTGCGCCGCCACCGCCATTTCAGACAGTTCCGCGCTGTCGGCTTGCGCCAGCACCTTCGCGAGCAGCGGCTCCAAGTCGGCGAAGCCGTGCTCGATTAGATCACCGCCCGCGCCTCGCGGCTCAATCAAACTACCGAGCCAAGGTGCGCGCGCAAACAAATCGTAGAGCCGCTCAAAGCCACGCTTCATCGCGTCTGAAAACAAATTCTCCTCGGTGCTGAGCAGATCGGTCTTTGGCGGCATGGGCAGTGCGTCCGCTACACGCTCAGCGAGTTTGAGCCACTCGCCCTTGGAAACACCGAGCGATAGGCCCGAGCAGGCAAGATGTAGGCGCGGCAACTGCCGATAGCCCACCGTGCGCCACGCTGCGAGCGCGAGATTGAATGCTGCGATCTGAGTGCATCGCGGGTCGATCTCCAAACCGAACAGGTTGTCGCGCAATACGGCGTCAACAGCGTTCTCCTTTGAAAGCCCCTCTTCGGCCATGCGAAAGGCGACGAGGATTGGCAAAGAGAACACCAGAAAGTGGCCGCTCCCCATGCAGGGATCTAACAGAGTGATGTCTTTTGCCGCCTTGGGCCAGCCTTCGAACGTACCCGCCGCCGGCCACCAGGGACCTTGCTCCCCCTCACCCCGGCCCTCTCCTGCATGGGGAGAGGGAGAAGACCGCACGAACCGGAGATAAGTCCATTCCACGCCGCCCACAGCGCAGGCGGCTCGCAGCTCGTCCTCGGTTTTTGCCGAACTCGCAAGCCCCGGATTAGCTGCCAGTACCTTGCCTGCCCACCACGCACCCAGCGTGTTGTGCAGCAGGAAGAGCACCATGTAGTCCTCGGTGAAGAGTTGCGTCACCGCTGGTAATTCGTCCGCACCAATTTTCTTCTCGGAGCGATTGATCTCATCTTTCCTGTCGGCTTGCCAATACTGGTAGACCCATCCCAAGCTGTCATCAGCGCCGAATACGTCACGCGGCAAAGCTTTGAGCAGATTCTCCAGATCAGAGCGCGTCTCGGGCAGCAGTGCCACTTTCAATACCGGATCATTGGTGCGGAAGATCTCCGGCAACATGCGCTCCGCGAAGGAGCTGGCTAGTTCCAACCAATCCTCGCCACGTTCACGCGCCAGCTCCCGGCAGTCCTCCAGCGCTATATCCATGCCGGATGTCGGTTCAATCAGCAGGTTCGTCTCCGCGAGGAAGCGCGCAAAAAGCATGCGATGCCAGTGTTCGTACGCACATTCAGTGCTGAGTCGATCAATCGCCTGCACGCCGCGGCGCTCGTCGCGGTGATCGCCGAGCTGGCGCCCGTGGGCTCGCAGCGCGTTGCGAAGCTCGCGTTGCTCCGGAGTCATGCTCGACCATGGTTCGTGGTGCTGCACCGCAAGCTGTTCAATCACCTTGCGCGCGCCGGCCTCAGCGATACGCCGTGCGTCCCTGACGGTATTTTCGAGGCTACGGCGAAGTTCGCGGGAAAGGGTTTGCATGAGTGTCAACGCCTCAGGTGCGGTCGATTGAGTCAGTCAGCCAACTGGTGGGTTCGGTCATGAATAACCTCACTTATCCTTGCGCTTATCGACAGCATCACCCAGCAAACCACCTGCTTCACGCTCGTCCAGCGTTAACTTTGGGGTCGCGGTCTTGATCCGCTTTGCCACTTCCTTGATGTGCTCGGCAGGCGGAATATTCTCGGGCAAAGTACCGCCAATGCGCTTGATGGCATCCCGCACTTCCTTGCCGACCTGTTCATGGGTCTGGATCGCCTGTGCCTGACTGCGTACACGGTCACGGGCGAGCTTGTCGCGGGCCTGGGTCATGCGAAACTGGTTGGCCGCCAGTTCGGTAGCGTTCATCCGGTCGAGCAGGTTGTCTTTTTCGGGAATGGCCTTGCGCTGCTTGATGCTATCGCGCCCCAAGCCGCCATAGAGGCCCTTGTAGCCGGCGTCGTGGAACACGCCGAACATTTTGCTTTGTACGCCAGCATCCTGCGCTGCACCAGATAATGCCTTGAACTCTTCGGCTGTCTGCTTGCGTAGTTCCAGCCGCTCCATGTCGGCGACGGCTTGATCGCTCTGTTCCTGACGGCGAGCCTGGACAGCGAAATATTTCTGTGCCTGGGCAATTTCGGGTTTGCGCGGGTCGCCGTTTTGGGCTATGAGGTAGCAGGCGAAGCGGGAGAGCTGGTAATCATCGACTTCGCGCTGACTACCAGAGCCAAGACCAACCATTTTGCCGGCGCCGGCAAAATGGTTCTCGGGGTTGTTCCCCGAGGTTTCGCAGGAGGTCATGGCACGTTCGATTGCCTGCTCGAAACGGCGCCATTGCGTATAGCCGAGCAGGGGCTGCAAGTCGCGGGCGCTCCAGTATTCGGCACCATGCTGGTTGGTTCGTCTCAGTTCCTCGAAGGATTTCCCGCCGAGTGCGGGAAGTGATTTGTCGCTCATCTCAATCTTCCTGTATCAATGTTGCTGGGTGATCCGAGGGTTATTGAATCAAAACCGGCCCGTCCTTGAGCGCCTGCAGCAATGCAGTCCTTTGACGGGAGAGCCATTCATTTACATCGTCTTCGTCGCGAAGCGTGGCGCGCTCGATTGCTACCGAACGCACCTTGGGCTCCAGCATTTTCGCGGCGCGCTCGATTGCCTGCTGCACTCGTCCGGGAATTGCGTCCCGCTCTGCGAGCGCGACCCGCAGCGGCCGCGCATCGAGATGCCGGCCAAGCGCCTCGTCGCTGGACACGTCGGGCTTCACTGGCGCAGCCAATCCGATCGCACTGAGGATACCGGCTTGTTGCGTCGAGTCGAGCTTCTTCCACATCTCGTTCGCTGCCAGCGCCGCCATCGCCTGGTCGTGGGCGGCGGCATGTGCGGTATGGGCACCGTTGACAGCCGTGCGCGACAGGCCGGCAATTGCGACGCGGATTGGCGCGACGGAATCCGTCGGCTCTAGAAGAAGCCGCTGTGTCCGAATCGCGTCGAGCTGGTCGAGGTGCGGTTTGGCCTCTGGCAGATCCCCAGCGTGCCGCGCCAGATGCTCGACTACTTCCCACGATGGCAACCGCTTCGCCGCCAAGTCGCGCGCAGCCGTCCACGCCTTGATGCGTGATTCCAGATCAGCGGCATTCTCCTTGATGGCGACGAGTTGCTCATTGCCCACCAAGCGTTGAATGTCCTCGATGTCGGTTGTAGCTGGTGGCACGGGAAGCGGCGCGTTCCCTCCGGCGGCACGCGCAAGCGCCACGAGTGCGTTGAGAAATTCCGTGGCCTTGACGCCTTCGTCACCGCTTTTGCATTGGACAAGCTGAGTGATCAGTTTTCGTACCAGAAGGCGATCCTGAACGGCCAGCGTTTTGTGTTCGACGCGGAACTCAGCTTTCGCGATCTTGTTTTGGTCGAGTTGCCCAAGCGGAACAGGCGTCCCGTTCAGGGTGGCGGTGATGTGCTGGGAGCGGTGTAAGGCAATTAACGCAGCGTCGATTGCATCTTGTGGCCAACCGAAAGGCGACGCACGCAGCGCCTTGCGGATCTCTCCGCCGACCTTGCCGGCGCCAATTGCAGCGACCGCCTGCAGGCAGACTGGATGCTTTTCCGTTGCATCGGCATGGCCGACGGGCTGGAACGGTTGATCGGCGCCGTCGCGTGCGCGTTTGATGACCGCCTCCCACGCACTCGAGTCCGCATCCTTGAAACGGGGAAACAGCCGAACCAGAGAATCTCCGGTAGATTCCCTGACTTTCTCTTCGAGCGTGAGGCGTATCATCTCGCTGCCGCCGCCCTGGAAAACCTTTGCATTGGCGACAATATCGCGGATCAGGCGGTCGCGTTCACCGATTGCCTTTGCATGCCGGCTTTCCATGCTCTGACGTGCCTCGCGGCCCTCATCCCCGGTGGGACTACCCTTTGCGTCGAGGGTCTGCTGCGTGGCCTCTGCTTCAACGATCCAACGCTGCAAATCACCAGGGGACTGGCGCAGGATAAAAACATAAAGGATAGGGCTCGTCGCGCCCGCCGCTCTCGCGGCATCCACCATTTGCTTTTCGGAGGCAGACCACTGATCCTGTATCCATACGGGGATAGTTGCTCCGTCGGCCACGGGCGGCGTCGCCTCGCGCGATATGACGAATTGACGCGGCTCTTTGGCAGCGCCCTGGATCAGCTTGATGCCGCGCACAATCTTGTCGGTCTCGGAATACAGAAGCTGATCTCGGAGAAACTGCGCCGCCCCAGCGTCGTTGTTCAGCTTGGTCTGACGGTTGCGGAACTCGCGATCCCACTCGCTGCCCTCGCGCGTCTGCAGACGGTATTCGTCGCCGACCTGCATCAGGACACCGTCCTTGGCAAGCTTCTGGAGAACGGCCTCCACTTCCGAACGAAGCTTGCCGTTGTCTGCGCTCAAGTCCTCGACGAGCAGGTCGGCGAGGTGTTCCTTCTTCGCGCGAACGCCGATGTCGGCCCCACCTTCGCGCGTGAGTTTACCGATCAGGAAAACAAGGCCGCAGACGCGCTGAGCAAGCGGCCCGTTCGACTTGCCGACCTGGATGATGCGTTCGTTGATTTCGCGCAGCAGCACACCCGTGTTGACCATCTCCGGGGCTAACGCCTCGAAAAGCTCGTCGCCCGGCACGACCGCCCCAAGAGGCCGTTCTGAGATTTTCTTGATGGCGTCGTAAATGATCCGAAGCTGGGAACGCAACTGGCTGTGGGTGCCCGCCGCATCAATCTGGCGAAAGCAGTTTTCCCAGAACCGCCGGCGTACTGGCAGCAGCGGATAGTCCTCGACGATGATGGCGCGATCTTCGACGACTTCACCGATGCGCGTGCCCTGCAGTTGCCGCGAGATTTCACCGGCGTTCGCGTCGAGAAGCTTGCGAACCTCGGCTACTGACGCCGGCTTTTTGTGAAGCAGCACCTTGCGGGTAACCTGCTCGACTTCCGCGTCTGACAATGGCACGCGTATGGTGAAGCGATCCATCAGCTTGTGCAAAAGCTGCACATCGGTGAGCGCGCTCTGCCCTGCGCCTACTATCATTACCTGACTGTCGAGCTGCTTGGAGACAGCTTCAGCTACCTCCGTCACCAGCACCGAGCGATCGTTGGAATCACCGACGTATTGCTGCACTTCGTCGAGAATGAGCAGTGTGCACGCCGTGCGTCCATCACGGCCATGAAGCTTGAGTGCCTCCTTGACTGTAGTGAGAAACTCCTCAGTTGTGATGTCGCGCGCCATGGGCGGATAGCTCGCCCGCAGTGTCTGCCGCGCCTCGGCTTCGCTCGACGCATAGCTCTTGTCGCAAGCCAGCAGCGCCTTCGCGATCGGACCACTGACATAGAGGTTGTTCAGTTCCTTGTCAAAGACCTTGCCTGCCATCTCGACGGACTTCTTTACCTTGTCGAAGTAGCCTTGCGAATGGAGCCACAGACAAAACCGGGCCTGCGGATACTGCTCAGGCAAGCCGACCGCACGCAGGAGAATGCCGAGGATGGTGAGCCTCACTTGATCAGTGGTTCCACTCGGAAGCGACCCCGCCGCTGCGAGAAGCCCGCCTGCGCGACGTCCCGCCGTATCGAGCTCGCGCAACAACGCGCGCAACTCATCCGGCATGTCGGGTACGAGTGCCCGTGCGGTCGCGCCGTCGGGAAAAGCAGTGTCCTGCCACAGATGGCACAGCATTTTGAGCAGGTGCGACTTGCCGCTACCGAAAAAACCGCTGACCCACGCCGCCTTCTGGTTGGTTTTGCCGATGCTGTCCAGATAAGAGCGGATAATCTTCTGCACGCCGTCGGCGTACTGGCCTTCACATACGAACGTGGAGAGTTCGCCGCGCAGCTCTTCGAGAGCTCTTTCGTTGTGGCTATCGACAATCCTCGCTTGCCCCTGGTTAACGAGCGGGAAAATTCCGGGATCGCGTTGCAGAATGTCTTTGATCTTCACAGGGTTCCTCCTTCTCCGTGCAGGGTGATGGGCACGGCCAGGTAATTCCATCCGTCGCGGGCGTCGAGCAGTCGGTAGTTGCTGCGTTCCAGATGGCCAGGGAAAAACACCACGAGGCGTCCCTTGATATCGGCTTCAACCAATTTCAGAATGTGGGACAGGCGGGCGAACCCGAACAGCGCGCCAACACCAAATAGCGCGACGACAGAGTTCTCTGTGATTTCGCCCGCCATGAGCGCGGCCCGAATGCGTTGGGCCACATACTCGGGGAACTCGGCTTGCAATTTGAGCTGCAAATCGTCCGGCGAAGCGAAATACTCTTCGCGGTATTCGTCGGAAGCTATCCACGCCGCGAACGCATCCGACACATCTATTTCGTGCCAGTCGTGTCCGGCCTGTCGCGCCGCAGTTTCGAATGCGGCTTTTCTTGCGCGGAGCGTGCGCTCCAGTTCCTTGTCATAAACGAGCATCACGACACGCTGGGCCCCAGATACCGTCCTTTGCCAAGGCGTGGCAATGTGCCGCTCGAAGCGGTCCGCCAAGTCTTCTATGCGTGCCATCGTTTAGCTCCGTCTTTCGAGGGGATCGAGTCGATCCAGAACAAGGTCAATTACCTCGCCGGATATGCGGAGGTCGATCAGGCCGGCGCGCTTCGCTTCGATCGCCATGTCACGCGCGCTGGCGTGGGTGCAGTCCAGTACCGATAACCATGCCGTCGAGAAGAGTTGCATGCCGCGAAACCCTGCGGCATGTCCGAGATAGAGACCGAAGGCGACGGTTCCGGGCGTCGGGCGAACTTGGGCGCGCTTCTTGAAGGTGCGGCCGACAAGATGGCCCGATTGAGCCCAGGAACTCGACACGTTGCGAATGACTTTATCGATGGTGGCGTCGCTCAGCCGATCGCCGACGACCTCGCGCAGCGCCGCTCCGATCGCATCTCGCTGCAAGTCGCCTCCGGTACGCAATGAAAGAACAGGCGCGACTGTTGCCGCGAGAAGAGGGTCACGGGCAATCGCACATTGAATGGCCAGCAGCGGACGGCCCGCAATATCGGCGGCCCAGAGGCGCCGCAGAACGCGAAAGACAGGGACTGCGGGATCGAGCGCGTAGAGCTCGCTCAATCGCTGGTTCGTAAGGCGTCGCGTTGCGGTTGTGGCCTTGCCTAGGCAATTGCCGTCGACAATCGCTTCCGCAAAGTCCTCGCGTGTTCCACTCTCGGGCACCGCCGCAAGTGCCGCACTGAGTTCGGTGAGCATCATCGTCCGGCTGGTATGCGTGCCCTTCGCGCCAAATCGGAAGCCGACCTTGACCGCGAGGTCTGGAGACCCGAAGGCCGGATAGAGGTGAAACGTTGAAAGCATGTGGCAGATGGTTTATTTTCGCCGGCAAACTTGCCGGCAACACTATTGCATATACAGATTTTGATTGCAAGAAGAATATTTCTACGCCGGCAAGTTTGCCGGCGTAGAATAAATTTATGGAGACGTAATATTTACAGTCCGCCGGTGCACACATTGCATGCCGCCGGCCGGTTCTGCCAGCAACCTACACCTGATAATCCATCGCCAGCCGGCTTTGCAGCTTGCGCGCCTGGCGGAACGCCTGTTTCAGCATCTGCTGCTCGAACTCATTGAGCTTGTCCGGATCGACGCGATTCGCGCCGTCGGCAGTCAGGGATTGCGGCGTTGCCTGGTTGCGCAGCCGCAGGCGCTGAATGACGAAGAATGCCTCGATCACGGCTTCGGTCTCCGCCTCGCCCATCCCGGTACCTGCACGGGCGGCGCGCAGGCGTTCGGCGGTATTGGTCTGCGGCAGACCGTGGGCAAGCGCGTAAATGCGCGCGGCGTCCACAAATGGGCGCACGCCATGAAGCTTCAGATTGATGCTGTGCGGCGCATCCGGCTGGTCTTCGGTGACGAAGTCGCGGAACGTTCCCAGCGGCGGCCTCGACTCCAGGGCATTTTCCGCCATCAGGTGCAGGAACTTGGGATTGGCCCGCGTCCGCGGCAGGACCCAGTCGCGCAGCGCGGACGCCAGCGTGGCGTCGCCGCACAGCGGGCGAAAATCGAAGCAGATCGAGGCATCGAGCAGCGCTTTCGGCGCCGGGCTCCCCAGCCATCCTCGCATTTTCTGCTTCCACTCTTCCAGCGAAAGGCACAGGCCGGGATTGGAAGCCATGACGTTGCCCTTGCACAACGGGAAGCCGCACGCATCCAGCGCCTGGTTGACGCTCACGGCAAACGGCAGCAGCTGCGCGCGCGCAGCATCGGGCGAACCATTGCCGTGCGCGGAAAACAGGATGCCGTTGTCCTGGTCGGTGCTGAACGTCTGCTCGAACCGGCCCTCGCTGCCGAACGCCAGCCAGCACCAGCTGATGCTTTCCCACTGGTGATTCTTGCGTTCGATCTCGATGATGCGCTCGCAGAGCCGGTCATTCAGCACCGACACGAACAGGGTGAGCTGCTCGGCGGCAACCCCCTCCTCGACCAGCAGGCGCGCAAGCTTGCGGATTTCCGCGGCGAGGTCCACCAGCAGGTCGACCGTTCCCGCGAGCCGGATTTCCGTGGTGATCTCGCCGAGCCCGAGCCGTTGCAGCGAGAACAGGTCGCGCTCGGACACCACGCCGATGATCCGGTCTTCGTCCATCACCAGCACATGCCGGATGCGGTTCGCGATCATCGCCAGCGCCGCCTCGTAGGCCATGGCGTGGGCCGGCAGCCTGAACAGGGTCCGGTTCATCACCTCCGCAACGGGCCGGTCATCGAGGCCGCGCGCCGCCGTTGCCACCAGGTCGGTGGTGGTGAAAATGCCGATCGGACGGGAGCCGCCGTCGACCACGACCATCGAGCCCACGCCGCGGGCATGCATGATCCCGACCACCTCGCGCACGCTTGCGTATTCGCGGCATACCACCGGCTCGTTGCGGATCAGCGCGCGCAACGGGCGCGCCAGCGTTTGCTGTTCTCCGGCAAGCCGGCGTTCGAGGAATCCGTAGCGCTCAACCATGATGGGATCGCATTGTGCCTCCGGCGGGTTCAGTACTGCAGGCGCGCATAGTAGGTCTCGCGCGACACCTCGATCGCCTGTCCGAGCGTCTCGATCCCCCGTTCCGCAAGCAGCGGCAGCAGCCGCAGGAAAATGTCTCCCGTCACCAGCGCATCGCCGAGCGCGGTGTGCCGCCCGATGACCCTGAGCCCCAGGCGTTCCGCGATTGCCTCGAGCCGGTGATCGTCGAGGCTCGGATGCACCACCGCCGATAGCAGCAGGGTGTCGAGCAAGGGCTGCGAAAACCGGACCCCGGTTGCCGCCTCCTTCAGCTCGAGGAAGCGCATGTCGAATGCCGCGTTGTGCGCCACCAGCACCGTGTCTTCGCAGAAGCGGTGAAACGCGGGCAGGGCCTCGCCGATGGTGGGCTGGTCCTGCAGGTCGCTGGCCTTGATCCCGTGCACCCGGACCGAATCCCTGGGTACGGAGCGTTTCGGGTTGACCAGCTGTTCGTACACCTCCCCCTTGAGCAACCTGCCGTTCACGATGCGTACCGCCCCGATGCTGATGATTTCGTCGCCGGCGGAGGGCTCCAGTCCGGTGGTCTCGGTATCGAAGACGGTGTAGTGGAGGCTGCTGAGGCGCTGCCCGGCAAGGCCCTGCGCCGCATCGGCGTTCCTGAAAAGATCGAAGTCGTAATATTCCGGGCGGCTTTCCAGCGGGACGCTCCGGCGCGGTTTTACCGGCGCCGGCACGGCCAGCGGCAGCAGGAACCTGAACCACGAAGTGTAGGACTGCGGGTGGGACTGCCGCCACACCTCGCCGCCGTGCCGCTCGAGGACGTCCCTGATGGTAAGGGGCGTTTCCTCGGCGCCCAGTTGCATCGGCTCGGTTTCCCACAGCGTCAGCGCATCGCTGGCGACGATGGCGCCGCTCCAGACCAGATCGAGTTCGAGAAACCCGCCGGCGGCAGCGGCGCGAAAACGGATTTCGCGCACCCCGTACTCTTCGCTCAGGCGCGCGGCGAGCGACGCGAGGACCTGCGCAAAAGCGTAGCTGTCGACCTTGACCCACAGGTGGTCATCGACCCGATCCACGCCGGTCGGCAGGCCGAGCAGGGTGTCGATACGGCGTCGCGCCACGTTGACCAGGTCGGCGACCGGCATGTCCTCCAGCGAGATGCCCTGCTTCAGGGCATCGGCATGCTCGCGCAGCGCGTCGTTGATGGTGACGCTGAGATCGCGCGACTCGCCCGCAATGATTCCGGCGAACACACTGCGCTTCTCGTCGCTCATGTCCGGATGCGAGACCAGGTTTTCCGCCGCCGCACGAATGTTGGCCACCGGCTGCCTTACCTGCATGGCGAGCGCCTGCAACAGGGACCGCCGCCGCGCCTCCTGGCCTGCCGCGTCGGTCACGTCTTCCAGCGTCAACACCATGCCCGCAATTCGCAGGTCCGCAGACAGGAAGGGCGCCACCTGAACCTTTACCAGCCTGCTCCTGGCGACGGTGGCGAGAAACCTGGTGACGGGAGAGTTGGCATCGCGGTCGAGCCCGTACTGGATCTTGTCCAGCGCGTGGGCCACCTGGTCCCGGTCGAGCAGTGCAAACACCGAGCGTCCCAAGCCGACCAGGCTGTGCTGCGAGCCGGACGCTTCCGCCCGCGCAAACAGCATTCTCGCGTGTTCGTTGTACAACAGGATACGGCCTTCGGCGTTGCACAGGAGGACGCCCTGGGAAAGCTCGGACATCAGGGCCGCAAGGCGGTTGCGTTCCTCTTCCAGGCGCGATCCCGCTTCCGCGATTTTCACGTCCAGATCCAGGTGCTGGCTTCGGTACGCGTCGAGCAGGCGGTTGATGGCGGCCGCCAGCCCCATGACCTCCGCCCCGCCGGTGGCAACGATGCGGCCCTCGGGGGTCGCCGACAGCACGGTTCGGGTCTGCTCGGCAAGCGCGTCCACCGCGCCCACGTAGTTCCGGAACAACCAGCCGACCACACCGCCGCACAGGACCAGCAGTAACAGTGCCGCGCAGACCAGCAGCGGCGCGCGTTCCTCGAGGATCTGCCGCAGCGCGTCCTGCTCATCCCGGGCGAGCCCGGACGCGGCGAGCAGCGCAACGGCGGCGATGAAGATGAGCACGCCATCGAAAAGCACGCCAAGCCAGATGGCGAACTTGAGCTTCCGTTTCATGTCCCGCCCGGCTTCGCGCCCTCCGCCAGCAGTCCGCTTATCTTTGCGATCAGCTCCTGGTTGGAAAACGGCTTGGTCACATAGGTGTCCGCGCCGATCGACAGCCCCTTGTTCACCTCGGCCTCCCGGCCTTTCGCGGAAAGCATCACGATCTTGATGTGCTGCCAGTCCGCCCGCTCGCGCATCTTCTGGCACACCTCATAGCCGCTCATCCGCGGCATCATCACGTCGAGCAGCACCACGTCCGGCAGGAAGCTTTCGATGAGGGCAAGCGCTTCGTCGCCGTTGCGGGCGATCTTCACTTCATAGCCGCTCTTCTCCATCAGGTACTCGAGAGAAGTGACGATGTTCGGCTCGTCGTCGGCGATCAGGACCTTGTTTGCCATGGCTGCTCTCCCGCGTTCCCGCTAAGCCGCTTCCACCGGTGCCGGTTCGCGCACCAGCGGAAGGGTGAATGAAAAGACCGTGCCTTTGCCGGGCTCGCTCACCACCCAGATCCGGCCGCCGCAGTGCTCGACGATATGCAGGCTGATATGCAGGCCGAGTCCGGTGCCGCGCGGCTTGTCGGTCAGCGTGTCGCCTGCCTGGCGGAACTTGTCGAAAATGACCTTCTGGTCGCCGGCGCTGATGCCGGGGCCATTGTCGCTCACGTCCACGCGCAGAAAGCCATTGTCCTCCGCCAGCGCAACCTCGACCCGGCCCACGCCGGGCTCGCAGAACTTCACCGCATTGGACAGCAGATTGAAGATGACCTGGGTGATGCGGTCGAGGTCGGCAATCAGCCTGGGCACGCTTTGCGGCAACCGCGCCTCCAGCCGGACCTCCTTTTCCGTGAACAGCTGGCTGGCCGCCGTCATCGTGTTCTCGATCACTTCCTTCAGGTCGATCGGCGACTCGTGCCACTCGGTGGTCCCCGACTCGAGCTTGGACAGGTCGAGAATCTCGTCGATGAGACGGGTGAGGCGCGCGGTCTCCCTGGTAATGATGTCGAGAAACTTCCTGCGCTTCGCCAGGTCCACCCTTGGATCCTCGCGCAGGATCTCCGAGAACGAGCGGATCGAGGTGAGCGGCGTTCTGAGCTCGTGCGAAACCGTCGACACGAAGTCGTCCTTGAGCCGGTCGAGTTCCGTCAGCCGCTCGTTTGCCGCACGCAGTTCGGCGGTCGCGGCCTCGAGTTCCCGGGACTTCTGCTCCAGACGGTGGCTGTACGCCACCACCTGCGAAGCCTCGTCGACGATCTGGCGCACCTCCTCGATGGTCAGCGCCTCCTCTTTGACCACCGAGGCCACCATGATGCGGGCCGAGGATGCGCCGATGGCGCCGGCGAGCTGGGTTTCGACGTACTGCACGAATTCGGCATCGGCGTCGAGGCCGCCGCCGGGCCATTGCACGCCTTTTTTCAGGGCGTAATCCTGAAACGCCGCCTCCGCCGACGCGGCGCCGAGGAAACGCGCCAGCAGATTGAACAGTTCGGGCGCGGAAGCGGTCCCGCGCCAGAAGCGCGCCCCGCCGGCTTCCCCCGTGCGCTTGAACACGTCGACGAACAGGCTCGCCTGCCGATGCTCGGCGGCACTTTGCGAAGCCGACAGCGAGACCGCCACGTAGGCGCCGATGTTGGCGACCATGCTCCAGATCATCGCATGCGTAATCTGGTCGAGCCCGGCGAGCCCGAACAGCTGCAGCGGCTTGAGCAACTCGATGCCGAACGGGCCGTTCACCAGAAAACCGACGGGCAGCCACGCCGAGCGCGCGAACGCGGGCAGCATCAGGGTGTAGAACCACACCAGGAAGCCCGCGGCGAGGCCGGCAAGCGCGCCGCGCCGCGTGCCGCCTTTCCAGAAAATTCCGCCGAGCACCACCGGTGCAAACTGCGCCACCGCGGCGAACGAAATCAGGCCGATGGAAACCAGCGCGTAGGCCTCGCCGGCGAGCCTGAAATAGAGGTAGCCGAGCAGCAGCACGCCGACGATCGCCCCGCGCCGGATGCCGAGCAGCAGCCCGGTCAGGTCCCTGCGCTCGTTCAACCGCAGCCGCCGCAGGCGCAGCAGGACCGGCATCACCAGGTCGTTGCACACCATGGTGGAAAGCGCGATGGTCTCGACGATCACCATGCCGGTCGCCGCGGACAGGCCGCCGATGAACACCAGCAGCGCCAGCAGCTCCTGCTTCTCGGCCATCGGCAGCGTCAGCACGAAGGTGTCGGCATCGACGTTGCCGCCGGGGAAATGCAGCACCCCGCCGAATGCGATCGGCAGCACGAAAATGTTGATCGCAAGCATGTACAGCGGAAACAGCCAGATCGCCTTGTTGAGGTGTTTCTCGTCGACGTTTTCGATCACCGCGACCTGGAACTGGCGCGGCAGAAACATGATGGCGAGCATCGACAGGATGGTGAGCCAGGCCCAGCTCGCGTAGCTTCCGGCGACGCCTTCGAGCGGCGTCAGCATCTCGCGCAACCTGGGCGCCGCGGCCGCGCGGTCGAACACGTCGCCAAAGCCATGGTAGATGCCGAAGGTGACGAACACGCCCACTGCGAGGAACGCCAGCAGCTTGACCAGGGACTCGAAGGCGATCGCCGCGACCATCCCCTGGTGGTGCTCCGCGGCGTCGAGATGCCGCGTGCCGAAGGCGATGGTGAACGCGGCGAGGACCAGGGCGACGCCGAGCGCGGTGTCCTGAAGGAACGGGACCGCACCGACTTTGGCCGGCATGATGATCTCGGGATACTGCAGCACGATGGTGAAGCTGTTGGATACCGCTTTCAGCTGCAGTGATATGTAAGGAACGATGCCGACCACCGCGATCACGGTGACCAGGCCGCCGATCAGCGCGCTCTTGCCGTAGCGCGAGGCGATGAAGTCGGCGAGCGAGGTGATCCGGTTCTGTTTGGAGATGCGGATGATCTTGCGCATCACCACCCACCACAGCGCGATCATCAGCGTCGGGCCAATGTAGATCGGCAGGAAGCCGACGCCATCGCCGGCCGCGCGACCGACGCTGCCGTAGA
>Ga0315281_10005637_pt1 | contig 17895 bp, 10 predicted proteins | sample YL17G07_0_MG_FD_204540 | JGI IMG/M metagenome (GOLD analysis project Ga0315281, IMG submission 204540) | Sediment microbial communities from Yellowstone Lake, YNP, Wyoming, USA - YL17G07_0 | ecosystem: Environmental > Aquatic > Freshwater > Lake > Sediment | place: USA: Wyoming | collected...
GGTTCGCCCTGGCGATGGCGCGGCAAGGCGCGGTGAGTCGTATCCGCGCCTACGCCGCATAACGGCGGTATACGTCGAACCGGCGCGCAACAGCGGGAGAGGCGCGTCCGTAAATGGCAAATTACTCCAAAAGAGCTTTCTGCTACGCATACTTCAGCGGAAATGACCCCGATGAAGGCCTTGCCGGATGGAAATCTGGAACATTTTTGGCTTCGGAAAATCAAAAAACAGTTCTATCGCAAAAAGCTCTAATAAATATTCTTGACATTCCCGGACATTATTGATAAAAAGACACCGCGCAAATCAGGGGGTTCTCGAAACGGTCGCATCGCCGGGCTCATCTTCCATCCATAATGGGCTTCTTTCTTTCGAAGGGCGGCGGCGCGCTTTTTCAATCGCGTCACGTCTCTGCTTGCAAAGCCTCTATGAGCCGTTCCTGGCAGAATATCTGGGGTGGCGGGACAGGGGTGACGGTTGGACATCGGGCCGTTTTCCTGCAAAGGCGTTTGACGGGGGCGTTGGAGTATCCGTTCCCGCTGTTGTTTGTCCTTTTCTACGGGGGGTGTCTAGATGGCTAGGGGCAAGGTGAAGTGGTTCAACAACGCCAAGGGGTTCGGGTTCATCCACGAGGAAAACAAGGAAGACGATATTTTCGTCCATTACACTTCCATAGAGGGCGAAGGCTACAAAAGCCTTGAGGACGGCCAGCCGGTTCAGTTTGAAATCATTGCGGGCCCCAAGGGCCTGCACGCAAAGAACGTGTTAAAAATCTAGGTAGCCGCCGGGTTTTGCATGGCGCACCCGCGCAAGGCGCGCCTTAATCCGGAAGGGACTGGTATATCCGGTGAAGCCCCGTTATCCCCTTTAGCTCAAAAAACCCTATGAACCTGGCCTTGTACTCCGGGTTCTTCCTGATCTCGTTGTAGGCGGCCTCTGTCAGGAGTATCCTGTTTTCCACCGGAAAATCCTCCAGGGCCGCAGAGGCTCCGGGGCCTGGGACCATAGACTCTTTCTTCACCCCATCGGCGCGGAAAGCCATGTTCACAGCCACACCAACGCGGTCGTTGTTCGTGTCCACCCTGGTCTCCCCCTGGTTTATCGAGAAACGTATGTCGAAACGGCGTTTCTTTTCCTTGGCGGCGTTACGTTCCGCCACCACCTTGAGCGTGACCATGGCCGTTTGCAGGGCGTTCTCCACAGAGTCGAACGTCATCAGGTATCCATCGCCGGTGCTTTTTGAAAAGCGCACGCCCTCGTCACGCGCCGTGTCCATGATTATTTCCGCGAACTCGTTCATGATATTAAAGACAAAGTTGTCGCCGTATGTGTCCGCAAGGTCGGTGGAGTTGCACAGGTCCGCCACCAGGATAGCCTCGGTGGAAACGTCGCCCTGCTGGACGCTGACGGCGTTGACAACCGGCGCCCTGCGCGTTTTGGCCCGGCTGGCCGCGCCCATTTCCTCAATCACGTCCTCCTTGAGCCATACCTTGCCCGTTTTGTCCCGTAATATCTTTAACGTGGCTCCCACGACCTCCGGGTCGTCGTCGAGGACGGCGGATTTGATGAGCGTAAGCGAGTCAGGTTCGCCTATTGAAGCCACCGCCTCGATAGCGGCCAGCCTTATCTGCCGCTGGCCGTCTTTCATCAGCGTGGCAAGCGGCTTTAGCGCGGCCTTTGTCCCCATTTTCCCCAGGGCGGCCGGAAGCGCCCATTTGACTTCGCTATCCCCGATGAGCTTCTCTAGATGCGGTATGGCCTTCGGATCGCCTATCAGGCCGAGAGCCGTTATGGCCTTTTCCCGCACCCACCAGTCTTTGTCGTCGAGCAGGCCCACGAGAAGCTCGAAGGCCGCAGAGTCTTTGACCCTGCAGAAGAACTCCACAGCCGACCGGCGGACGTATGCGTCCCCGTCGTTGAGCAGGCCCATTATCATCGAGCTTATCTTCTCCCCTCCAAGGGCGCTAAGGGCGTCCGTAGCGATCTCCCGCACCCACCAGTCCCCGTCCTTGAGCGCCTTCACCAGCGCGCTAGCGGTTTTGGGATCCTTGAGGCCGTTGAGGATGTCCACGGCGGCGCGGCGCAGGTTGACCGAATCCACCATGAGAAGCTCCACTACCTTGGGGACGAGGGACGAATCCGCGATGTTCATCACGGCGGCGGTGGATATCTGCCGCAGGATCATATCCTCGCTCTTGACAAACTCCAGAAGCATCTCCGCGTCCCTGCTCTCGCCTATCTCCCCTATCGCGTCAATGATGGCCTTGATCGCTCCAATGTCCTTCTCCTTGGCCACAACCTCGCGTAATTTTGGAAGGGTGGATTTGTCCTTGAGCTTGCATATCGCCTCGACGGCTTTGCGGCGCACCCATGAGTCGTTGTCGTCGAGCAGTGGGTAGATCGCGTCCGCCGCCCTGTCGGACTTGACGGAAGTCAGAACATCCAACGCCGTTTTTTTAACATCCCTGTTTTCATGCCTGACGAAAGGGATAACCTTGGACGCCACCGACGGGTCGTCAAATTCTATCAGGAGGTCTGCCGCAGTTTTCCGGGCGATATGGTCGGGGCTTCCCAACATGTCAACAAGGGCTGGTATGGCGGAGCTTCTGCCGCTTTTCGAGATCGTGTCTTTGTACAGTTGGCGGACGTTTTCCTTGAGGTCGCCCAAGCCGCGGATGTAGGCTGGCAGGCGATCTTTGCGGTAGAGCCTGGTGAATATTTCGGCGGCGTCGGCGTAGAGCAACCTGTTGTAGCGCAACTCATCGGAGGCCATGGGCAGGACCATCTCCCCATACGAGTCAAGCTTGTCCAGCGACTCCTTGCGCTCACTCCGTTCCGCTTTCGGATACCGGGCGAGAATGGAGCCTATCTTGAATTTTTCAAACATGGATTCAATTCAAAAATCCGAGAAGGATTGCCCTGTTCGCGCTTGAAAAATAACAACACCCGGCGAAAACCGCCCTTGGGCGCCTAAAATAACCAGTCTCTTTTTAACGCATGAGCGTTGCCAAGTCAAGGATGGCGGGCGCGTGGCGGCGCTGACACCAACCCTGTTATCTAGCCTCGCTTATCTTTTCCTTCAGCCATTCCACATTGAACCAGGCGTGTTTGACGGTTGCGCGGTTGTCGTGTGTCCAGGCCATATGTATCATCCCGTCTGCCGTCCTTGTCATGGCGGGGTAGTCGAACGTTGCGGTTTTATCACCGGGCCGCGATTCCAGGTCGGTGATTTTCCGGAACGTCTTCCCCCCGTCCTCAGAGACCGCCAGCGACAATGGGTTGCGCCCTTTCCGGGAATGGTTGTACGCAAGAAGGACGACGCCAGCCTCCTCCACATATATCGCGCATATCCCGGAGCCGGGGTTGGGGAGTGTGGTCATCGTGACCGGAGACCATGTCCTGCCGTTGTCTTTCGACCAGGACCTTCGTATAAACCTGTCTGTCTTGTCTCTCATCAATAGAAGTATGCGCCCATCTGGAAGCCTGACGGCGGTGGGCTGGATGGCGTCTGGATCGTCAAGTGTGGCGTAGGTTTTCTCTACCACAACGCCATTTTTATGCCTTATGAGCGCCGTGTAGGATCCAATGAGTCCCACTTCGTACCAGAAATCCACGAACAGCGGGACAAGCATCTCATCCGGCCCCACCCTTACAGGGGGGTTGCGGGGCAGGTTTCCCAGCCATCCTACAAAGTTTTTGCCGTGGCTCCATGTGACGCCGCCATCGCGCGACTGCGTGTAATCCACCATCGCGCCGCTCCACCCGCCAAACATCACCGAGGCGAAGAACATCCATATCATCCCATCGTCATCCCGGAACAGCGCCGTGTTGCCCACAGACTTGGCGTATGTCTTTGGCACAATCGTGAAGGGGGCGCCCCATTTCCCCGCTATGGGGTCGTGGATGGAACCGTAAATTTCGGCGTCGGAATCCGTCTCCACCTTTGCCGAGAACCATGTGACCAGGAGTTTCCCGTTATCCGTCTCCACAATGGAGGAGCCGTGGGGCCTGCCGTGAGATTTTAGGGGGAAAACCAGGTCAGAGCCGAAGACCGGTTCCGCAGACGCGGTCATAGGCGCAAGGAGGAGGGCCGCCAGAGAGACGATAAGAAAAATGGCGCGGAGCAATTTCTCTTCCGCTTAAGTTCAGGCCAGGGAGCGGTAGACGTCCAGCGTCTCCCTGGCTGTGTTCGTCCATGAAAAAAGCTTCGCCTGTTTAAGGCCCTTCTCGCGCAACTCTTTCCTGAGGGAATCGGAGTTGGCCATTTTTATCATAGCCTCGCTTATCTCCTCCACGTCGGATGGGTTTACAAGAATGGCCGCCGACCCGGTTATCTCCGGCATGGAAGATGTGTTTGACGTTATAACCGGCGTGCCGCACGCCATGGCCTCCAGGGCCGGCATGCCGAACCCTTCGTAGCGGGTGGGGAACACTAACATCTCGGCGTTCTGGTACAGGCCCAGCAGGTCATTCTCGTTGACGTAGTCGGTTATCACAATGTCGTCCCCGCGCCTGATCCGCTCGCGGGTCTTGAGGATGCCGGAGTATAGCCAGCCCTTCTTCCCGCATATCACAAGCTGGACTGGGCCGCCAAGCCGATCCCTGGCCAGGGCAAACGCTTCCATGAGGCGGATAAGGTTCTTCCGTGGCTCCAGGTTCCCAACGAAAAGCATGTACCGGCCACGGATACCGAACCTGCGCCGTATATCCGCGCCCCCGTCCCCGTTGGTGGCCGGACGGAACGATTCGCTTACGGCCTGGTGTACGACGGTTATTTTTTCCTCAGGCACGTCAAGCCAGGTAATGAGGTCTTTTTTGGTGGACTGCGAGACGGAAATGATCCTGTCGGCCTTGCGGGAGACCATTTTTATCAGGTTCCTCATATAGAAAGCGTACTTCATCGGGATAGTGTCCGGCATTATGAATGAGACGATGTCATGGATAGTGACCACCGTTCCCATGCTACGCCTGATCAGGGGCACCATGAAGGCCGGGCCGTGAAACACCGAGACTTTTTTTCTCTCCAGCAGGCCGGGGAGGTAAAAACTCTCCCACAAGTCGCCGACCAGGTGGTTCTCGTTGGAGATGCATGTCGTGTGGTTTTCAAAATTGGGCTGGGCGCGGAATGTGTTCTTGTACTCGCCGTTGTTGGAGATAAGGCAGTAATTGTTCTCCTTGTCTATCTCCTGGAGATTTTGGATCAGGTTGGTGACGTAATAACCCACGCCCGACCTGGGCTTGTTTATAGTGCGTATGTCTATGGCTATTTTCAAACCAGACCCCTGGATGACGGTCAAACTATTTTAAACGACGAATAAAACCTGGACGACGCTCTGGGCTTTGCTGAAAAAAACACCCTGTTACACTTAGCCGCCAAATACCTCTGCGGCTAGGCAAGGGGGGCGGCTCCAAACAAAAAACCGGGTTGTTCCCCATGGCCGTTAAAGGTGGCCAAACTCATTTCACTTTGAAAATATATCACAAACATCCGCCTAAAAGGGGATACAATTTTTTGAAACGCCTCTTTAGTGATGCAAAATACACGATTTCAAGATTTTCACCTCAACCGGCTGGCATACTAACGTTGGAAGACCCTAAAAACCCACAGTTTATAAAAATAAGTCGAAAATAAAACGAAAATGAGTTAAGCTTATCAAGCGATCCTGTTCATTTCGCCTTGCTTGTTCCTGATTTCGCTTTGGAGCCGTATGCAACGCTCCTGTGGATAAAATGTGGACAAAATGTTCATAAAAAAAGACTTGACGCACCATATATAGTGTTTTATCATTTGTGCGGATACAACATGATGTGTGAGCGCGAAATGTGATAGTGGTGTAACGCACCAATGCGCCATTGCGCTTGTCGCCAGGAGGTTTTTGTGGGGATAAGGGTTTTTTATACTCATCCATCATGGTTTCACGGGGCGGCCAATTTCAATTGCGCGGCATAAGCGGTTTAAATAAAATGTCGGGGGGAGGCTTGAAGTTAATGTCCAACGAAATCTCTTACGGTTCTGCCGGGATATCGGATACAAAAGAAATGAGCGAGGGATATCTTCGGGAACCCGAAGGGGCGCCTCCCGCGCCTGAGAACTATATGAGCGAGAACGCCCTGCGCGTCCTGGAGCGGCGTTACCTGATAAAAGACGACGAGGGCAAGGTTGTAGAGACCCCTTCGGACATGCTTCACAGGGTCGCCAGGAACATCGCGCAGGCGGAGGCCCGTTACGGCGGGGCCGAAGATGTGGAGCTTGCGGAGCGCGCGTTTTACGGCGTGATGGCGCGGCTGGAGTTTTTGCCCAACTCCCCGACCCTGATGAACGCGGGAAGGGACCTGCAACAGCTTTCCGCCTGTTTTGTTTTGCCGGTGGAGGACTCGATGGAGTCCATTTTCGACGCGGTGCGCGACACCGCGCTTATCCACAAGTCCGGCGGCGGGACAGGTTTTTCATTCTCCAGGCTCCGGCCCAAAGGCCACAGGGTCAAGACAACGAGCGGCGTGTCGTCCGGGCCTGTCTCTTTCATGAAGGTGTTCGACGCGGCGACGGAGTCCGTCAAGCAAGGCGGCACGCGGCGCGGGGCCAATATGGGAATATTGCGGGTGGATCATCCGGACATCCTGGAGTTCATCGAGTGCAAGAAGGACAACAAGGGGTTCAACAACTTCAACATCTCCGTCGCCCTCACCGACGTGTTCATGAAGGCAGTGGAGGATGGGGCCGATTACAACCTGATCGCCCCGCATAACGGCCAGGCCGCCGGCAAGCTGTCGGCGCGGGGCGTGTTTGACAGGATAGTCAAGTCCGCGTGGCTCAACGGCGATCCTGGCATCATATTCATAGACAGGATCAACAGGGGCAACCCCACGCCCAACGCCGGGGAGATAGAATCCACGAACCCATGCGGGGAACAGCCCCTTCTTCCTTACGAGTCGTGCAACCTGGGTTCCATCAACCTTTCTGCGATGGTGGCGCAGGATGGCGGGATTGACTGGAAGAACCTGAGGAGAGTCACCCATTTGGCGGTGCGCTTCCTGGACGACGTGATAGACATGAACCGGTACCCCATCGAGAAAATCGCGGAGATGACCAGGGCCAACCGGAAGATCGGTTTGGGAGTAATGGGCTGGGCGGACATGCTTATAAAGCTTGGGGCGCCCTACAACTCCGAGCGCGCGATGACACTGGCCGACGAGGTTATGAGGTTTGTCAACACGGAGTCCAAGAAAGCTTCGGCATCCCTGGCCGGGCGCAGGGGGGCGTTCCCCAATTTTCCCGGCTCCATTTACGACAAGCCCGGCGGCCTGCGGCTACGCAACGCGACGACGACCACGATAGCGCCTACCGGCACGATAAGCATAATCGCGGGCGTCTCTTCCGGGGTGGAGCCTCTGTTCGCGCTCTCCTACATCCGCACGGTGATGGACAAAGACCGGCTGGTGGAGGTGCACCCGATATTTGAGAAGGCGGCGCGGTCCGCCGGTTTTTACTCCGACGAGCTCATGGAGCAGGTGGCCTACCACGGCCACATCGAGGATATAAAAGAGATGCCTGCGGAGGTGAGGAAAGTCTTCGTGACGGCGCACGGGATCATGCCGGAGTGGCACCTGCGGATGCAGGCGGCCTTCCAGCGGAACACGGACAACGCAGTCTCCAAGACCGTCAACTTCTCAAACTCAGCCACCATCGAGGAGGTCGCCAAGGTCTACACGCTTGCGTACCACCTCGAATGCAAGGGTGTGACGATATACAGGGACGGCTCGCGCGACGAACAGGTGCTCTCCACCGGCTCCACCTACGAAAAGGAAAAGGGCGGGACGGCGGAGAAGGAAAAAGCGAAGAAGGTCGCGGTGCGGCCCCGCCCGGTCACTGTGTTCGGCTCCACCCACAAGGTGGCGACCGGTTGCGGCAACATGTATGTGACGATAAACCACGACGAGCAGGGGCGCGCGCTGGAGCTTTTCACCCACCTTGGCAAGGCTGGCGGGTGCGCGGCGTCGCAGACGGAATCCATCGGGCGGCTTGTGTCGCTGGCTTTGCGGGCCGGGATAGACATCGAAGAGATAAAAGGCCAGCTGACCGGGATCATCTGCCACCAGCCTGCGTGGGACAAGAACGAGCGGATATTCTCCTGCGCCGACGCCATCGCCAAAGCGATCAAGGCGTGGAGCGAGAGCGTGGCGAACAGGATGAAGGCCGGGCCGCTGGCGGACGAGGCTACGCCCAAGTCATTAAAAGCTTCCCCTGGAGGGAACGGTTCCGGGACGATAAAGGCTCACTTCGTGGCCAAACCAGGCGCGGACAACGGCAAGGCGGTCTCTGCGGGCGCCTGTCCAGACTGCGGCGGGGCCATGCAGAGCGCGGAAGGTTGCATGACCTGTTCCAGTTGCGGTTATTCGAAGTGTTGACGGGACACTGGCGGACGCCAGCGTCGCCCGGACTGCGGATACCCTAACGCAGGCGGGGCGGGGCTTTTTTTAAGGAGGGCAAGATTTGGGCATACCTGTTACGGATGAGGTGGCTCCCCTCAACAGGATAAAAATACTTCCCGACCGGGTGGTCAACCAGATCGCCGCCGGGGAGGTGGTGGAGCGGCCCGCCTCTGTGGTAAAGGAGCTTGTCGAAAACTCGCTTGACGCCGGCGCGAGGCATGTTTTCGTCTCCATCCGCAACGGCGGCAAATCTTATCTTGAGGTGGCCGACGACGGGGCGGGGATGCCGCGCGACGACGCTATCCTGGCTTTCGAGCGGCACGCCACCAGCAAAATACGAGACGCGGACGACCTGATGTCCGTCTGCACGCTTGGGTTCCGGGGCGAGGCCCTTGCGGCCATAGCCTCGGTGAGCCGTACGCTGATGAGCGTATGCCAGCATGGCGCCACGGCCGGGACGGATGTCACTATCGAAGGCGGCAGGCTTACGGACTGCCGTGACGGGGCGCCCATCGCGGGGACGCGGATACAGGTGCGCGACCTTTTTTTCAACGCCCCGGCCCGGCGCAAGTTCCTGCGCTCCGAGAAGTCGGAGGCCGAGCGTGTGGAGGAGGCCGTCGTCCGGCAGGCGCTCGCCCGGCCTGATGTCTCGTTCACTTTCGTCAGGGACGGCAAACCCGTCCTGGAGTTGTCCGCCTGGCATGGGCAGGACGCCCTGATAAAAAGGATCGGGGGAGTGTTCGGGGCGAAAATGGCAGAGGGCCTCACGCCCGTCAGCCATTCCCTTTTTGGCATGTCAATCACCGGCTTCATATCCCGTCCCGGCCACAACCTTGACGGGGGCTACCGGCAGTACGCCTACCTGAACGGGCGGCTGATCCGCGACAGGCTGGTTAGCCTTGGCGTCACGGAAGGATATAATTCGCTTTTACCACGAGGGGCCAGGCCGGCGTACGTCCTTTTCCTTGGGGTCCCTCCTGGGCAGGTTGACGTAAACGTGCATCCGGCAAAGATGGAGGTAAGGTTCCGTGACGGGCGCGACGTGGTGGGCCTTGTGAAAGCCGCCACGCTAGGCGCGCTTATAGCTCTTAAAAACGGTGTCCCGGTGCGGGAGGCCGTCCCGCCGCCAGACGGAAACGTAACCGCGCATGAGAGCGCCAGCCCGCACGACCCGTGGCTGGCCTCTGCGCCCATGTCCCTGCATCGCCCGTTCCGGGAGCCTGTGGCGGCCATGCTGTATGGCGAGGTTCAGGCCACAGGGACTCAAACCGGCGGGGATGTCGGCGGGCTGGGCCTGGAGCCTTCGTTCGCCAGTTTTGGCGGAGAGCGTTTCGAGACGTTCGACGGGAACCTGTCCCCGGACATCAGGGTTGTGGGGCAGTTGTTCAAATCTTTCATCGTGGCCGAGGATGGCGGCCGGACGCTGATTTTCGACCAGCACACTGTCCACGAGCGCATTTTGCGGGAGCGGATATCGTCTCGGCTTGAGCAGGGGGTGGTGGACAGCCAGGAGCTCCTTTTCCCCTTCGAGATAGAAACTCCCAGAGGGGCGGAAGATAGGGTGGAGGCCAGCTTGCCCATCCTCGAAAAACTCGGTTTTACGCTTACGGAGTTTGGCTCCCGATCATACGCCGTCCGGTCGGCCCCTGCCCTGCTGGCCGGGAAGGACCCCCGGCAGACGGCCCTGGATATCATCCAACTGCTAAGCGGGCAGATGGCTTACTCGGAGCCTTTACGGATACTGGAAGAGGCTGTGAACATCATGGCGTGCAGGGGCGCGGTCAAGGCTGGGCAGGCGCTTGACAAACGGGAGATGGAAAGCCTTTTGAGCCAGCTTGGGAAATGCGTCCTGCCGTACACCTGCCCACACGGAAGGCCGGTGGCGGTGGCCATTGAGAAGGAGAGCCTGCTTAAAGCCTTTTTGAGAAAATGACGCTGGAAGCCGGTCAGCCCTGCGTTTCGCCGGCTTTGCGTTTTGCGCTTTGTTCGAGCACTTCCTTGATGGTGGCCTTGAGGTGGTCGAGGTTGAACGACTTGACCACATAAGCCTCCGACGCCCAGACCTTGAAATCTTTTTTATAATCCTGGTATGCGGTGCACAGCACTACGGGGGTCTGCTTGTCTTTCTCGCGGAACTTGCGAAGGTACTCCAGCCCGTCCATGCCGGGCATTTTTATGTCCAGCGTTATGAGGTCGGGGCGGAATATGGGTATCTTCTTGTCCGCGTCCATCGCGTCCCTGGCGGTATCCACCTCGTAGCCGGCGTCGGTCAATTCCTCTTTGTAGAGGAGGCGTATGTTTTCCTCGTCGTCAACGACGAGGATTTTTGTTTTCGGCAAAACCTAATCCTCTATTTCATGGCGCCAGGCTAAGGCGCGTTTAAAACATCCTGATGCCCATAAGGCAGAGTGAGAGTAAAAGTTACTCCAACACCCAGCCTGTTGTCAATTTCCATAACGCCTTTGTGCAACCTGACTATTTTCCTGCAAAGCGAAAGGCCCAGGCCGGTCCCGCTTGGTTTGGTGGTGAAAAAGGGGTTGAAAATATCCGGCATATCCCTTGGGGCTATCCCCCCGCCGGTGTCGGAAATCACAAGCGTGACGCCTGGCTCCACGCCGGAACTTTTGCAGGTGGCGATCCTGAGCCTGCGTGGGAGCTTGTGCCGTTTGCAGGACATGGCTTCCACGGCGTTGATGGTAAGGTTGATGAGAGCCTGTTTTATCTGCGCGGAGTCCACGTTCACGGGTGGCAGGTCGGGGGCCAGGCCCAGCTTAAGCTCTATCCCCTCTTCGGCCATGACCCGCCAGTAGAGGTCGGCGACTTCCCTGACGATCTGATTGAAGTCCGCTTTTTTGCGGTTGTCAAACTGGCCGCGCGAGACATCCAGCGTGTTCTCTAAAAGCTTCTCGAGCCTCTGGACTTCCTGCACGATAATGCCGGCGTAATTGATGGCCCTCCCCCCGTCGGCGGCTCCGGTGAGAAGCCTCCGGGCGAACCCTCCGATCACGGTAAGCGGGTTTTTTATCTCGTGCGCCAGCTCCGCAGAGACCTCCCCCAGGGCCGACATCCGCTCCACCTGCGCCATCCTGCTCTCCAGCGTGATCAACTCCCGGTTTGTGCGGGAGAGCCTGTCCACGAGCCTCATGTTTTCCAGGGCCCACGCGGTCGGCGCGGAGAACCTTGTCAGAAGGGCTAGGTCTTCGCCGGTTATGGGTTTGTCGTTGTAAAGGTTGTCCACCAATATCGCGCCCACGGCGTTGTCCCGCGCGACAAGCGGTATCACGGCGAACCGGTCGCAACCGAGAGCCTTTGCGAACTCCTTATCCTCGCCGCTCATGTCCGCGAAGCTTTTGACGTTGACGGGGGAGAGTGTTTTTATGGCGCGGACCGGAGCCGTGTCCGACAATAGGGAGATGCTCAGGGACTCGGCCAGGGCGTTGTACCTTGTGCGTTTTATCTCATCAGGATCGCGGTTTAACAACCACTGCACCAGGCCTGCGCCCCTGGTCATCTGGTCGGTGATGTTTTTCCAGTCCCGCGCCGCATCCTCTCCCGTGTCTGGCCCAAGGCCGAGGACGCCCTGGAGGGTTCCCAGGTTCTCGTTGACCAGGAAAAGCATGGCGCGGTTGAACCCCAGCCCCTCGCCGACGGTGACGCAGGAGAGGATGACCGCAAGCAGGTCGTCGAGGTTTATAGCCTGTTGCATGGATATGGACAGCTCGAAAAGGATCGAGAGCTCCCGTGTGTTCCTCTCGTTCTTCTCAAGCGCATGGGCAAGCTCCCGGCGGGTTTTCGACCGGTGTATGGCCTGGGCGGCCACCTGCGCGATGTCGGACAACTGGGAGGATTCCTCCTGCGTGAACGTGGCGAAGTACCCGTCCGGCTTTGCGGCATGGTCCGCCAGCAGTATGACGCCTAGCGTTTCATCCTGCAGGATTATCGGGTGGCACAGCACAGACTTCACCGCCACGCGGCCAAGCCCGTCGAAAGCGGATTCCGAGGCGATGTCGTCAACCTTCACGGGAAGGCGGGTTTTCATCACATGGGCGACTATTCCCTCCCGCACCGGCCTCAAATACTCCGGGTCGCCGGTGGCCTCCGGAAAATGCCTGACAGACGGGGAATGGTCTTCCACCGTCCAGATGACCTGTGTCCTTGCGTGCGTGACCTCCGCCGCGCACCTTATGACATGGCCGGATATCTCGGCGAGGTCGTCGGTTGCGTTGACGCGCCGGCTCATCTCGTTTAGAGCCGACAGGAACCGGACACTCTCCTGTGTGCATTCGATGCGCCATCCGGCGCTGATGGAGCCTGCGGCCAGGCTCGCTATTTCATGAAGGAGCGCCATTTCCTCCTGTGTATATTCCCGTGGCTCCACGGTCTGCACATAAATGACGCCAATACAGTCGCCGCCATCCATGATGGGCACGCCCATCATGCTGGAGAACCGGTCCTCGCCAGAATGAGGCACGTTGTAAAAATCGGGGTCATCCCTGGCGCAGGTCAACGCCACAGGCTTTTGTTCCCGGACTATCCTCCAGCTTATCCCCTTGTCCTTTGGCAGGCGGATGTGGTTGGCCGCCTCGGCGCGAAGGCCCCTGCTGGCCTTAAGGGTGAGCGTCGCGTGGGCGTCGTCAAGGAGGAGTATGGCGCAAGCGTCCGCGTCCAGGGTTTCCACTACAGAAGCGGCGATGTTGTCGAGCATGCCGGGGAGGTAAAGCCGGGGCAGGGAGACGGAGCTGAGTTCCCTGAGGAGCGTTTCGCCCAGGTCTTCCACTAGAACCCTCCTATCCCCGTTTTGCGCGCGCTCAGGGCCGCCCTGTATATCCGCATGTAGCTTTTGGCGGAACGGTCCCAGGAATGGTCTTCAATCATCCCATTGTGGACAATTTTACCCCATTCCCTCGGCCTGTTGCGCAGGATTGCGAGAGCCTCCGCAGTCTTCCAGAAAAAAGCGTGAGGAGTAGGTTCGGTGAACTTGAACCCGTTTCCCTCTCCTGTGGCGGCGTTGTATTCCGTCACCGTGTCGTTAAGCCCGCCCGTGGCGCGGACCAGCGGGGGCGTCCCGTACCGGAGCGAGTACATCTGGTTAAGCCCGCAAGGCTCGTAAATGGACGGCATCAGGAAAATGTCCGCCCCGGCCTCTATCCTGTGGGCCAGCCCTTCGTCGTAACCTATTACCGCCGCCACCTTGTCCGGCCTTCGCACAGCCAGCGCGCGGAAATATTCCTCGTAATGGGGGGCTCCCGAACCGAGCGCAACGAACTTGGCGTTGTTGTCGAGCAGGCCATCCAACGTCTCCGTGAGAAGGCTCATCCCCTTCTGGTCGGTCAGCCGCGAGACCATGCCAAACAGCGGCTCGCCACCCTGCGGAAGCCCCAGCTCCTCCAGAAGCCCGCTCTTGCACACGCCTTTGCCTGCAAGGTCCTTCCATGTGTAGTTGGCCGGGATCAGTTTGTCGGAGGCCGGGTTCCAGACCTGCGTGTCTATGCCGTTGAGGACGCCGTGGAGGCTTGCCGAGCGCTCACGCAATACCCCGTCCAGCCCCCAGCCGAATTCTGGCGTCTTTATCTCCGACGCATAGGATTGCGAAACCGTGGTGATGGCGTCGGCGAAAAGTATCCCGCCTTTGAGGAAATTGATTTTCCTGTAAAACTCCATCCGGCCAGATGCGTAAATGTTCCACGGCAGGCCGGTCAAATGCCAGTGAGCCGGAGGGAAATGGCCCTGAAACGAGATATTGTGGATGGTGATGGCCGAGGCGGTCTTCGAGAACAACGGGTCGTCCTTGAATAGCGTGTTGAGGTAAACGGGCAAGAGGGCGGTCTGCCAGTCGTTGGCGTGGATGATATCGGGCCTTATGTCCAGCGCCCTTATCCCCTCGATGACGCCCCGGCAGAAAAACACAAACCTCTCGCAGTTGTCCGGATAGTCGGCAACGGGGGTGTTGTATAGGTGTTCCCTGCCGAAATAGCCCTCGTGCTCGATGAAGTGGACGAAAAAACCCTCCCCCCGCTGAACCGTGTGCACGTTCCCTTCTGGGAAACGCGCGGAAATGGGAACGGTTATCTTGCGGGGTTTCTTTTTGCCGATACCCGCGCTTTTGCGGTCCACAACCGCGTAAAGGGGCATGAAAAGGTGAACCTCCACCCCCAGCTTGGCCAAAGCGTCGGGAAGCGCGCCGGAAACATCGGCCAGTCCGCCGGTCTTGGCGTACGGCGTCGCTTCCGAGGTTGCGAAAACGACGGCCAGTTTTTTCTTGGCGCCAGCGCCTGGCTTTGAAAGTGGTTTCTTTGGAATAGTGAAGGCCCTCATGAACTTTGGGAATCCTAATTACTAATGCGATGGTTGTCAAACCATTAATGAAACAGCTTTGGCGGCGTTCAGAAGGAATGAACGTGTGGTTTCGTAGGGGCAGGTTTAAAACCCGCCCGGTCTTTGGCGTTTCACCGGGGCGTTTAGCCCCGATAAAACGCTTGCGGGCGGGTCGCCCGCGCCCCCAGGGAAGAGGGAAGCGCATTGTTGCCGCGCTTGGCTCCTGACGACTCCAACCCCGTGTCTGCTATAATTACAAGCTTACCTAAAAACAGATGGAGCCTTAAGACCGGTGGAGCTTGCAAGCCAGTACGAACCGAAAGATGTCGAGACCAGATGGCGTGATGAATGGTTGCGCGCGGGTGTTTTTAACGCCCATGACGCATCAAGCAAACCCGCCTTTTCCATAGTCATCCCGCCGCCCAACGTCACTGGCGCGCTTCACATAGGGCACGCGCTCAATAACACATTGCAGGACATACTCGTCCGCTACAAGCGGATGGACGGGTTTAACTCCCTCTGGATGCCGGGGACCGACCACGCCGGTATCGCCACGCAAAACGTGGTGGAACGCAAGCTCAAGGCGGAAGGCATAGACCGGCAGGCGCTAGGGCGCGAGAGGTTCGTCGAACGTGTCTGGAAGTGGAAAGAAGAGTCCGGCGGCATGATCATCAACCAGCTCAAAATGCTCGGAGCGTCCTGCGACTGGGAGCGGGAGCGCTTCACGATGGACGAAGGATTGTCGCGCGCCGTGCGGGAGGTCTTCGTCTCCTTGTACGAGGAGGGGCTGATCTATCGCGGCGAATACATGATCAACTGGTGCCCGCGATGTCACACGGCGCTGTCGGACCTTGAAGTGACTTATCAGGAGCGCGACGGGCATCTGTGGCGGATACGTTATCCTTCCGAAGATGGCGGCGAGGGTATCGTCATCGCCACCACACGGCCCGAAACCATGCTCGGCGACACCGCCGTGGCCGTGAACCCGGCTGATGAGCGATACACAAACCTTGTGGGCAAACAGGTCGTCATCCCCATCGCAAACCGCAAAATACCCGTTATCGCCGACGATTATGTTGACATGGCGTTCGGCACGGGCGCGTTGAAAATAACCCCGTCGCACGACCCGAACGACTTTGCCATCGGCGGGCGGCACGGCCTTGAGCGGATGAAAGTTATCGGCGACGATGGGCGTATGACAGAGCTGGCCGGGCCTTCATACGTCCATCTGGACAGGTTCGAGGCCCGCAAGCGCATCATCGAGGCGTTGAAGGAGCAGGGCCTGCTGGCCGGCGAAGACGCGCATCACAACGCCGTGGGGGAGTGTTACCGTTGCCAGAGCGTGGTGGAGCCGAACCTCTCCAAACAGTGGTTCGTGAAAATAGCCCCGCTTGCGGAGCCTGCGATACGCGCCGTGGAAGAGGGGCGTGTGCAGTTCTCGCCGAAAAGCTGGGAGAACCTTTATTTCGACTGGATGCACAACATCCGCGACTGGTGCATCAGCAGGCAGATATGGTGGGGCCATCGCATACCCGCGTGGACATGCGCGGATTGCGGGGAGATTACCGTGCCTCGCAAAGACCCGGACAAGTGCCCAAAATGCGCCAGCGTGAACCTGACGCAGGAGACCGACGTGCTGGACACCTGGTTCTCGTCGGCGTTGTGGCCCTTCTCCACGATGGGCTGGCCGGACAAGACGGAGGCGCTCAAGGCTTTTTATCCGACCTCCGTGCTGGTCACGTCGTTCGACATCATTTTTTTCTGGGTCGCCCGGATGATAATGATGGGGCTTAAGTTCACGGGCGAAGTCCCGTTCCACAAGGTTTACATCCACGCCCTCGTACGCGACGCGGAGGGGCAGAAGATGTCCAAGTCCAAGGGCAACACCATAGACCCGCTGGAGCTTATGACCAAGTTCGGCTCCGACGCGATGAGGATGACGCTGACCGCGCTTGCCGCGCAGGGGCGCGACATCAAACTTTCCGAAAACAGGATCGAGGGATACCGCAACTTCGTCAACAAGCTGTGGAACGCGTCGCGTTTCGCGCTGATGCACCTTGCGGATTTCGACTTCTCCAAGACCGATATAACCCGCCCCGACCTTACGCTTGCGGACAGGTGGATAATTTCCCGACTGCAAGACACGGTCATCGGGGTGCGGCGCGCGCTCGACGAGTTCCGGTTCAACGAGGCGGCGTCGCTTATATACCAGTTCGCCTGGGGCGAGTTTTGCGACTGGTACCTGGAGCTTGCCAAGCCGAGGCTTTACGGCAACGAGCCGGGCGGCGAGTCTGCGCGTCACGTCATGGTTCACACGCTCGACAACATCCTGCGCCTGCTATCCCCCATTATGCCGTTCGTGACGGAGGAACTGTGGCAGAAGATAAAACCGTCGGGCGATTACCTTGCGCTGGCGCCGTATCCGAAGGCCGACGCGAGCCTTATTGACGCGCAGGCCGAAAAGACAATGTCCGTCGTGATGGCTATCACTGTGGCGATACGCAACATACGCGGCGAGCTTGGCGTAAAACCATCGGTGAAGCTTTCTGCGCTGGCGCGTGTGAAAGGCAACCCGGATATGGAGGGGATCATCGCAGAGCAGGCGCCGTTCATCGGCAAACTTTCGGGGGCGCAGATCGGCCTGATGGCCTCTTCCGACCCACGGCCCGCCAACACAGGCGTGGGTGTGGCCGGAGACGTGGAAGTGTTCGTCAACCTCGATGGCGTGGTGGACATCGCCGAGTGGAAAGCCAAGGCGCAAAAAGAATTGGCGAAGATCGAAAAAGAAATAGGCGTTTTCGGCAAAAAGCTCTCCAACGCCCAGTACGTTGACAACGCCCCGCCGGAAGTGGTGGAGAAAGACCGGGAGAAACTGGCCGGATACGAAGAGAAGGCGAAGAGGATAGCATCTTGTTTGTAGGCGTAAAGTAGCCTTCCTGATACGGAGACCTTATATATAAGCCAACGATTTTTTCACCCTCGCCCCGCTTGCGGGGAGAGGGCGGGGTGAGGGGTTAATCATTCGATTTGACTCCCACCCCCTCGCCGCAAAGCGGCGGTCCCCCTCTGGCAGGGGGACAAATGGGCGGAGGCCGGGCTGGGCAGGAAACCCCCGTTCGCTATCGCTCACTGCCCCCTTGTCAGGGGGCCACC